>Ga0208245_1001390_pt1 | contig 14915 bp, 15 predicted proteins | sample RifOxyC1_FD_184035 | JGI IMG/M metagenome (GOLD analysis project Ga0208245, IMG submission 184035) | Soil microbial communities from Rifle, Colorado - Rifle Oxygen_injection C1 (SPAdes) | ecosystem: Environmental > Terrestrial > Deep subsurface > Rock core/Sediment | place: Rifle, Colorado... | reverse complement strand
TATTATTGCATCATCTGAAGAGTTTATCTCTATTATATAATCCAATTTTGCAAATTTAGATAATGCTTTTGCCTGTTCCAATGTTCTTGGAAAGCCATCCAGTACATAGCCTTTCTTAGCATCTTTCATCTCTATTCTTTCTTTAACAAGCTGAACAATTAGTTCATCTGGAACATACATGCCTCGGTCTATCAAAGATTTGGCTTTTTGCCCCAATTCAGTTCCTTCTTTAATGTTGTCTCTCAGCATATCCCCTGTAGAAATATGAGGCAGCCCGTATTTTTCTGCAATCAACTTTGCCTGTGTTCCTTTTCCTGTCCCTGGCGGACCAAAGATAACAATGTTCATGATTTGAACAAAAAGTATAAGAAGTATTTAAAAATTATTGTGAACCAAAAATATTATAAACTTAAGCAAAGTAATTTAATTGAATATGGAAAACAAAGATTTTCAAAAAGAATTCATAGCATTTATTCAAGATCAAGGTTTTATTTGGGGCCCCGAGCCTGAGATTTATGGGGGTTTTGCTGGATTTTACACCTATGGCCCGATGGGCAAGTTGTTAAAAAATAAAGTTGAATCAACAGTAAGAAAAATTTTCACTTCAAATGAATTCTGGGAGTTAGAATGCCCCATCGTAGTTCCAAATGCCGTTTGGGAAGCTTCAGGGCATTTAAATTCTTTTTCAGATCCAGTCATTGAATGTTCAAAATGTAAAGGCAAATTTCGCGCTGATAAAATAATAGAAGAAACAGCAAATGCCGATGCTGAAAATATGTCTGAACAGCAAATGCTTACTTTTATCCAAGAGAAAAAAATAAAATGCCCTAACTGCAAATCCGATTTCAAGTATGATATAAAATCTTACAGTTTGATGATGCATACAAAAGTCGCAGATCAGGATTGTGCACTAAGGCCCGAAACGGCAACCGTAACATATTTACCTTTTAATCGATATTATAATTTGTTTAGAAAAAAATTGCCTTTAGCGGTATTTCAAATCGGCAAGGCATTTAGAAATGAAATTTCTCCAAGACAAAATGTTTTGAGGGGTCGTGAATTTACTCAAGCAGAAGCCCAGATATTTATTGATCCAAAAGAAAAAAATAATTGGGATCGTTTTGAAAAGGTTCAAGGTGTCGTTCTCCCAATGCTCACAGCAGATGCACAGAAGAAAGGTGAAACAATAAAGAATGTAATTTTAAAAGAAGCTATCAGTAAAAAAATATTAAAAAATAAAGCTTACGCTTGGTGCTTGTGGTTAGCTTATAATCAATTTTTATCTATGGGTATACCTGCAGACAGAATTCGATTGAGACAGCACTTGCCGGAAAAAAGAGCATTCTATGCGGATGATGCATGGGATATTGAAGTTAATTTGAAAAGCTATGGCTGGATGGAAATGTGTGGCATTCATGACAGGACAGATTATGACTTGGGGCAACATTCAAAATTTTCAAAAACGAAAATGGAAGCATCAACAGAAGATGGGAAGAAATTTACTCCGCACGTTTTAGAAATTGCATTTGGCATTGACCGTCCGGTCTTTGCGTTATTAGATATATTCTATGAAAAATTGGGAAAAGAAGAGGGCAAAACAATGTTAAGGTTGCCTTATCATCTCTCGCCGATAGATATTGCGATATTTCCTTTGATGAAGAAAGAAAAGTTACCAGAAAAAGCAAAGGAAGTCAAAGAAATGCTGGAAAACTATTTTATTGTTTCATTTGATGAATCTGGATCAATAGGAAAGCGATATTTAAGAGCTGCAACAATAGGTATACCTTATTGCATAACTATTGACTTCGATTCTATAGATAAAAATGACGTTACAATCAGAGATAGGGATTCCGAAAAGCAAATTAGAGTTAAAATTCCTGAATTAAAAGAAGTCATGTATAAAATTCTCCATAAAGCATTGGTTTTTGAAGAAGCAGGAAAATTAATTAAATAAATTTTATTTCTTTAACTTTATCAAGAATATATGGTTCCGTTTCTATCATATCTTTCATGAAATCTTCAACCTTCCTAAATTTCAAGGGTTTCATAACATATATGCAATTATTTTCTTGTCCAAACTCTAAACCCTGATGTTTCTCCCTAAAGTTTTCCACTCTTTTAGAAACTTTTATTGGTGGGCCCATGTGTTTTTTATTTAATGGCAATGTTTCATTTGCAGTGATAAACCATAAGATTGCCACACCTTCTTTATCCCATGACCAGCCGGAATCAATCAAATTGAAACCATTCATTAAAGTCTGTTTTCTTAAATGTTCAAAGACTTTTAAAATCTTGGCGCCGATAACATCCACCTTACCCTGCATGGGTTTTACATTCATCAAAATTAATTTCTTGCCGGAAGCCTTTGCCTTTAATTCATTAGTATCAAAAGGAGTTTCGATAAAGAAATCTAAATTCATATTTCTAAGAAAATCTCTGCAGATTTTGATAAATAGATTATATTTTTCATTAGACACCGTTGCTGAAGCATTTCTAACTTCTTGCACTGGATCAACAATCACTAACGGAGATTCAATTTTTGAACGATTCATTTCTCTTAATGGGTCTTTTAATAATCTATTGGTATCAATCACTGTTTTCCCGCTCCAAGCAGCAGCACTTTTAACCAACTTTAAAAAAGATTTATGGTGCACTGTCAGTATCTCAACAACATATCCTGAAAAACCGCGTATATAACTTTCCGCGCCATAAATACCATTGGCCTTGCAGAATTGTTTAGTAAGTCTTATTTCATTAGCAAGTTTTTTATGTTTCTTTACCCATTTGACATGCAATGGAGAAATATCAGTTATATTCTCTGCCTCTTCAGCAATTTTAATATCTAAAATAGGAATTATTTCAAATTTTAAACCATTATAAAATATATGAAAATAATCTCTAGACCCGTGAACAACATCAACTTTATATTTCTTTTTTAATTCTTTTAATAAAATTTGAGAAATATCTTTTTTGTTATATTCTTTTATATCAAATTTAACATAGATATCAACATCAGCAACATTCTTCAGCCATGTTCCTTTTCCCAAAGAGCCCCCTATTAAAATCTTAGTATTTCTAATAGTGATTCTTTTTATTACTTCCTTGGTAAGTTTAAAAATCTTCCTTTCTTGCTCCTTAGAAGGCACAATAGCCTTAAGCACATTATTTTTTAACTTTGAAAAGTTCATTTAAATAACTCAATTGATTCTACAATTAAAAAATGTTTCTATTGAGATAGCCTATTTAGCGCAAAATTTATAAAGATTAGATAGTTACATATTATAATGAAAAGAAAATTATTTGTTTCTTTGATTTTATTCGTAATTTTTATTCTTTCAGGCTGCACACAATATTCTAACCTCAACAATCAGACATCATCAAATGCCGACGTTGAATATATCTTAGATCAAAATAAACCCGTTCTTCTAGGAGAAGATAAGAACGAACCGAAAGTTTATGTCCCTGAATATGCTTTTTATAAATTCACAGATCCAAAAGAAAATGCATTCAGTATTCAAGTTCCGGCAGGATGGAAAGTTAGTAAAGATTCGGGGTTAATCCGACCATATATTGATGCAGGTGTATATCTTAATGTTTATTCAGAACAGAATCAGGGTTTTATGTATATCAGCCCCTATTCTGTCTACACGGTTCCAAATGATATCCTCACATTTGCAGGTTTTACCGAAGGGACATCTTATGATCCATCAAATGGATTGGCAAAGCCAATGATAATAAAGAAATACACAGAAGCATCAGATTATCTTAAGGAATATATTCAAGGGCAGAATGGAGAATTAATTGAAACAAAAGACAGGCCTGATTTAATAAGTGCCGCATCAAACTCTTTAATCACAAAACAGTCTGCTGCAGAAGCAAGTTATTACATAACTCAAAACGGAATAAAAATAAAATATACTCTAATAGCATATAATTACCTTGTCGAGATTTCTGGAACGGGTATATGGAGTGCAAATTTATTCAGCTATTATTCCCCAGAAGATACCTTTGATGAAACCGAGCGTTTAGTCCTGCAAATAAAAAATTCTTTCGAAGTAAATGAAGAATGGGCAAAGAAAGAAGTTGTAGAGATACAGAAAAGATCAAATATTATCTCAACCTCTCAGGCAGAAGTCTCAGATACAATCTCTTCAACTTTTGAATACAGAAGTTCTTCAATGGACAAATTGAACAATGAATGGAGCAAAACAATCCGCGGTGTTGAAGAAGTTTATAATCCTGAAACAGATGAAACATATACCATTAAAAGTGGTTCAAAATATTATTGGATTGATAATAGAAATAACATCTATGGCACAGAAACATATGAAAATCCATTCCCCAATGAGGATATAAAGCCTTTGCAGATCAAAGAATAACTTCAGCGGAATTCTTTCAAGATTTGTTCTAGCTTTTCCCCAACAGGCATATCATTAAGCGGGAACCCAATCAATATTCTTTTTGATTCTTTAGGTTCAATACTTGCATAGATATTATTGAAATCGTGCAAAAAGTTTATCCGTGTAATTAGCCGTCTTTCATTTAATAGATAACTTTGTTTGTTAAGATATTCGCTTATATCAAACAAATTTCCGGATAAAATTTGAGCCACTCTATATACCTGCTCAGAGTTTTCTTTTCTTACTTCTGCAACGGCATTATAAAAAAACACCTTGTGTATCATAAGCCGCGACAACATTAAAAAAGAATGTATCCGTTTCATCGCATCCTCTCACGTAAACATTGTATTCTCCACGGTCCTTGCAGATTATTTCTATGGTCTTATTTTAAAATTTAGAAAGGCTATCCGTATTAAAATCATAATTTTCATTAAGCCCGGAAAAGACCGTAAAATATCTTTCATTTTCTGGACCTTCGCGTGCTATAACAAGTTTTTTAATGTTTTTAAGAATAGTTCCACCTTTGGTAGGGATATTATTTTCTTTCATAAATTTGATTATCATTCTGCCAAAATCAGCCATAACTGCAAAGCATAATGCTCTTTTTATAAGACTTTTCATATTTAAACCGAAACCTTTTTAAACCATCAATTAATTTTAAGATGGATATGAAAGCAGTCATAACAAACTATAGAAGAAGCGGTAATCAGCAAACCCAAAACCAAGCAATTATACAGGTCGAAGGTGTCAATGATAGAAAAACCGCAGAGAAGTTTCTCGACAAAACATTTACATACAAAACTGAAACAACAGAAATTAAAAGCACAAAAGTTTCTTTCATAGGCAACAATGGAAAATTAAAGGTTATATTTGAAAGGAGTTTACCTGGTCAAGCCTTGGGCAAGACGGTATTAATTCATTAAAATGGCAGGAATACGAAAGGGGAAATGTTATAGGGAAATTCAGAGAGCTTACACTAGAAAATCAAAATTTAGGAATAAGGCTTATATTAAGTCAGTTCCTACTCACAAAATTATAAGATTCGTAATGGGCGATCCAAACAAAAAGTATAATACTAATATCGAAATAGTCTGCCTTGAAGACATTCAGTTGAGGCACAATGCGATAGAGTCCGCTCGTCAAGTTATCAATAGGCGATTGAACAAGCACATTGGTGCAACAAATTATCTTTACGAAATACGCATGTACCCTCACCATATTTTGAGGGAAAACAAAATGTTGACTGGTGCTGGTTCTGATAGAATGCAAACAGGTATGCAAAGAGCCTTTGGGAGAACAGTAGGTAGTGCGGCGCAAGTAAAAAGAAACAAGACTATGATGAAAATAAGTTTTGATAAAAAAGGTCGTACATTTGTAATTGATGCAATTAAAGTGGGGTTTTCAAAATTGCCCTGCAGATATAAGCTCATGGAATCAAGCTCATAGAAACGTTTATAAATTTCGTTTATCATTAGTTCAATCTGGGAGGTGTTTAGATTGGCAGAGGTAAAGAGATCACACGCAGGGGAACTTAAGAAAGGTACATTATTTTTAATTGAAGGTCACCCATATAAAGTATTAGATGTTCAGACTTCAAAGACAGGCAAGCATGGTCACTCAAAATGTCGGATTTCCGCTGAGTCGGTAATTAATGGCAAAAAAACCGTGCTAGTATTGCCCGGAAGCGATCCAGTCGACATTCCAATCGTTGAGAAAAAAAGTGCGCAAGTGCTTTCAGTAACAGGCGATATGGCCAATGTAATGGATGAAACAACATATGAAACTTTCGACATAAGGGTTCCTGAAGAACTCAAAGACCAAGTAATGGCTGGCTCTTCGGTCTTGTTTTGGGAGATCATGGGCGAAAAAGTCGTTAAGCAGGTAAAATAAAATGACAAAATTTCCGGAAGCAATGAATAGAACTCAGAAAAATGTCTTCGTTTGTAGAAGATGTAAATCTAAAATAAGAAGCGATTCACAAAAAGTTCTTCAAAAGAAGGTGTCATGCAGAAAATGCAATGGCAAGCAGCTCCGTCCAGTTAGAAAAGGGAAGTAAACCTGACTAATGTTCAAATGTTATTCTAACCATTATTTACATTATAAGTCATTGTCCCTGAATTCCGCTTCAATTCACCCAAAGGTGCTTTAGCGTCACAATCCGAGACGTTTGGCTGGTTTACATACAGCCTACGCAAGGTACAAGAAGCGTTGAAGTCAGCGTCGCAGGAGAAACCACAATCGGAGCAAACAAAACGGCTAAGGCACCTAGAACCAATGTTCCCACAATTGGAACAAGTCTTGCTGGTCATATGGGGATTAATGAAAGCTGTTTTCTTTCCAACAAAAGAAGCTTTGTACTGGATAAAGTTCTGTAGCTGATAAAAACTCCATCCATTGAGCCACCTGTTCAGTCTCTTTCCCCTATATTTGTTTCTACATTTTCTTATCCCCTTAAGATTTTCTAGCACAATTATGTCTGCACTGTCCACAATTTGTCTGCTAACGTTATGATTTATCCAAGCCATGTAACGTTTCTGCCTGCCAGAAATTCTTTTAAGAATCCTTCTAGCAGATTTTGTGCCTTTAGCCTGAAGCTTGCGACGCAAGTAATGGAACTGCTTGATTTTTGTTTTTTCCCCTTTGAAAACTTTGCCATTGGAGCATACTGCAAGATTATTTATCCCGAGGTCTACGCCAACAATGGAATTTCCCCTAATGGATTCCACGTTTCTAGAAAAAGTTATGTTAAGAAATATTTTCTCGGATCGATTCATTACAAGGTCTGCTGTCTGATAATTCCAAGAAAGATATTTTCTATGATATTCAGGAATAAATATCGGAATGTTAATTCTCTCTTTATCTGTTGTGATTCGTATATAATTTTCAAAGAAAGAAAACGTCCTTCTATCAAATCTTAAAGGAACAGATTTAAAAACAACCTTTTTTTTGCAAGATTTATAAGTTTCAAATCCCTTTGCAATCGCATTTATGGTAAACTGGGATTTAAGCCCAAATTTTTTTCTAATTTTATTGTAAATTACATGATGCAAATCAAATTTCGTTTTACATTTGTTTTTTAATGCAGAATCAGCAGAATACTGGCAGGCCTTAAGATAAGCGCTAAACATTCTACTAATCTCTTTTCGGTTCTGAATTTTAAGTTTAATTGTAGCTCTGCATTTCATAAAACTTCTTAGGAAAAAAGGAGATATAAATGACTCGCGCACGTTTGTCAAGTGGATTATGAGTTTTTACGGAAATACCGAAAATCATTTAACCTAATTCGAATATATTTTACAGATATGCACAAAATTATCGAGGTGATAGGCAATTTCTCTCTTCAGGAGACCGAAAAGTATTCTTGCCGGGATAAATGAGCATTGACTTAATTTTAATTCTTCTTTTTTATAGTTTCATTTTATTATTCTTCTTTCTAAGGAGAGATCATTTCGAAGTTCAGGGCAAAATATTTGCATTATATAAAACAAAGTTAGGCTTAGGATTAATGGATTCCGTCGCAAAGAAATTTCCTAGAGTAATACGAGCAATCGGAATCATCGGGATAATTATAGGTTACATTGGCATGGTCTTTCTTTTTATTGCAGTTATTATAGGAACAATTAAACTCCTGTTTGTTCCAGGTACACCACCTCCATTAGCATTAGTTCTTCCTGGTGTAGACATTCCGGGTATGCCAAAACTTTCATTTCTGCATTGGATCATTTCTATTTTCATTGTTGCTATAATCCATGAATTTTCCCATGGCTTGTTAGCTCGTACTCATAATATTAAAGTTAAATCTTCAGGCTTCGCATTTATAGGCCCAATTTTAGCGGCATTCGTTGAGCCGGATGAAGAGCAGATGAAGCATAAAAAGAAATATCAGCAATTAAGTGTTCTTGCTGCAGGCCCTTTTTCAAACATCCTGTTTGGTATTCTTATTTTGCTTCTTCTCATTTTTGCTATGAACCCAATGGTTAATAATATGGAAGAATATGGTAATCTAACAGTTCATAGTCTAGCTGAAGATGGTCCTGCAAAAGCCGCCGGTTTATCCGTTCCTTTTACTATTTACAGTATAAATAATATTAAATTGGACAATATCAGTGTGATGTATAGTATCATTACCACGATAAAACCCTCAGAAACAATTACCTTGGAAACCGATAAGGGGGAATTCGAATTCATAACAACAGTCAACCCGAATAATAATTCTCGCGGATATTTAGGAATATTAGATATGAAGACGTATCACATAAAGCCTGAAATAATAGCAAAATACGGCAATGGTTTACCTGAACTTTTCCTTTGGTTCAATTTATTATTTAAATGGCTTTTCAGTATTAGTATCGGCATTGGATTATTCAACTTGTTACCTCTAGGCCCAGTTGATGGTGGTCGCATGTTCTTGATTGCTTTAAGTCATTTCATAAAGAACGAAAAAATAATCAAAAAAATTTTCAGTTTTGTTTCAATGTTTTTATTAGGAATCATCATAATAAGTATTTTTTACTTTCTTTTCCCTTACATAACAAAAATGTTATCTGCAATTCTTGGAATAATTGCTTTGATTGTATAAACACAATAAATGTCTCTTTTAAGACATAAATTTAATAAGCTATCCCTCTTAAGTTTACTTATGCCATCAACCTTTGAGCAATTGGTGCAGCAGGATTATCAAATTCTTTTAAAGGAATCTTTAGCATGTGATACAAGGCTGAAGCAGCTTTTATTTATGCAGTCCATTCGTGGCCATATGGAATTCGGTCACACTGTCTTTGTAGGTCGCGCTGAAGAATTTTCTGACAAGACCCAAGACGATATTATTGAAGCATTAGGCGAAGACCCATTGCAAGTTCAAACTGAAAGGCAGAGATACATAAGATGGGTGAAAAACATTCTTTACGAAGTTATAGATAATAATAATAAAAGTTTTAATCATTTAATCAATGACCGCAAATTAAAATTCTTGGAAAAATTTCCCCCCTTGTCAAAATTAAGCAATCTGATTTATGGGTTCTTTTACGGCGCACGCATGGATTCTGAATATTGGCGCAACAAGACTAACAAAAAATATGGGCTACCTATTGGTAGAGGCATCTGCTGCGCAGTGGATAAAAGAATAGCAGAAAATATGGGTTTTACAGTGAAGGATCTTTCGCAATATGAATTTGAAGGTCGCTTGAAAGAATTCAAACGATGTGGATTAATCAAAAATCGGACAGTAGCCTCATCTTCAAATGTAGTAAACGGTTATTTAAGATTAAAAAAAGGCATTGGCACAAGCGATGATGCCGCAATAGTCTCCGCAGGTTTGATGCATCGCGATGGTCCATTGGAAGCATCAATGGGAGTTTATCTTTGCGACCTGATTGATACACTAGATAAATACGTTCCATTCATAAAGCTTAATGGTCAGGATGAAGAGCTCGCAGATACAATAAGCTCACAACTTTCATTGATTCAGAAAAACCACCCAACATTCATCCTTCCAGATGATGATACCATAATGCGTTTTATTTATTGCATCCGCACTAATGAAAATATGGGTAGCAGCTCCCAGCGTTATTTTCTCAAAAAGACAAAAGATCATGCCGGAAAAATGCAGCATGCAACAATAGAATCTCACCTTGCTTTTGTGAAAAATCCGAACAATCATGCATACTTGAATATGCGTTTGGCTAACAAGCGAGAATTTCCAACCGGTAATCAATTCTACCGGAATAATTTGCTGCCTAGATTAAAGTTGGCTAAGCTCATTTAATAACTAGTCCGAAATAAAACGGAAACCATTTCTTTATTACAAGAAAGCTTAAATATTGCATTAAATTTCCCAAAAGAATAATGAACTCAACTACGGCTCAATATCGTCAAGATATTCTAGACCACTTCACAGAAAAATATTATTATCTCAAGGAAATTAAAATAGAAAAAGATATAGAAAAGGATGAAAAGATAAAAATTTATACTCCTATTGAGGTCATTAAAATTCTTAATCAATCAGTCATTGGTCAGCATCGTGCAAAGGTAGATGCAGCCAACGCAATCTGTAATTATACTAAGTCAATGAGTCTTTCAGCAGATGAGCGCCCTTTCTCAAATCTTCTGCTCATCGGCCCAACAGGTGTTGGAAAAACATTGTTAGGCCATGCAATTGCTGAAATTATGGGTAAAAATTTTTTTGAAGAAAAAATGGTAGGGTTTGCAAGTCCGCCTTATGTTGGGAAGCATGTCGATAAGAATATCATTGCTGCTGCGATTGCAAAATTCGGTGGCGATATCTCAAAGGCGGAAAACTGCATATATTTCTTAGACGAAATAGATAAAATTGCTAAAAAAGAAACTCATCAAAGGGATAGTTCTGGTGAAGGTGTTCAGATAAATTTATTACCCCTGCTAGATCGCCAAGTATTGAATGTTGAGCTCAAATCTGGAGAAACCGTAAAATTTGATTCATCAAAGGCGTTGATAATTTGCGCCGGCGCTTTCTCAGGCATAGAAAAAAATGTTAAAAAAAGACGCGAAACAAGACCCAGAATTGGATTTATGGGATGTCAAGAGCAAACAGATATAAATGAATATTATCTTAACGTGGATCGTTCTGACATTATGGATGTAGGTTTTCTCCCGGAGTTTGTAGGTCGCATAGGTTTTATCAGTGTTTTTAATAGTTTAAGCAAAAGTGAGTTAAGGCAGATTTTGACAGAGCCAAAAAAAGCCACAATTAAGTCAATAGATTCCAGGTTAAGATTAAATGCTAAAAAAGTTGATTACCATGGAGGATTGTTTGATTATATTGTCGATACCTACGAAAAGACAAGGCCTAAGGAACAATGCAAAGACACCAATGCAAGAGGCCTTGAGAGTTACTGCATAAACCTTTTTAAGAACATGTTTATGATTACGGATGAATTATGCAAGATAAAAAAGATACCTAGGCTTACAATCTATGTAGATACTTTAGAAAAACTAGATAAGTTGAATCGTAATTCAGATTTTAATTCATTAGAAGGTCTAGAAAAGTTCGTTGAAGAAGGCAAAGGCGTATTGAAAGATACAGGGGCTATATCTTAATATGGTAAATATAATAACAACAGGTAAAAAAGAATTGGATACTTTTGAGACCTTGCACAAATATATCGTTTTAGAAGTTTTCAAAAGTCATAAGGTCGATAAACCTTCTTTAGATTTAGTTCATAAATGCAATTTATTTTTCAATGAAGAAATGATAAAATTTGGTGGACTTTCAAAATTTAAAGTCTATCCTGGACCATGTTATGAAGGAAGATTAAAGAAAGAATTCGTGAATTTCAAGTATCACATCTACACGGTTGAATTACCGATTCAAAAGGTATCAGCCACACTTTTTTCATTGGATTCCGCCTGTAAATGCAACTTTATTGGAGTTTCATTGGTTGCAGAATTGTTAATAGGTGATCCTCCCGTCTATTCTGAGGTTGGTGGAATATTAATGATGAAAAAAATAGGCACATACCAATATGTAATGCGCGAAGATACTCCCCTGTCGTTTTTTATAAGCGACATGGGTACATTGATAAATTTTAAAGATCAACTAACTCTGCTTAACGGAGCAAACAAACTAAAATTATGCTCAATGAATAAAACAATTGAACATAAAGACCCAACAATGTATTATTCTATGCCTATAGCATATGATTTAATGGTGCTCTTATATAGTCTTACCGACCTAAGACCCAGCGAAGATAGACTGCTTCTAAGTTAGGTTAAATCTGAAACCGCGCCAGAACAATAAACTATAAAAATCCAATTATGTTTAATTAATTCTAGATGAATCAATCAGAAACACTATTAAAAGAAATATATCTTAAGCTAAAAAAGCATTTCACAACTTTAAAAATCAATGCGCATTATAAATATAAAAACCAAGATTTCGAATTAGATTTAGTAGGAATTAGAAAACGTAAAATCATAGCTTTCGAGTTCAAGGAAAGCCCCGCAAGAATCGTAAAATCAAGAAAACAGCTGGAAAACTTCGAAAAAGCATTAAAGAAGCCAGTAAGGAAGTTTTTCATCAATCCATTTGAGATAATAAACCTAAACACAGGCAGAAGATTGTCTCTAAATGAGTTTTTAACCAATCCAGAAAATTTCTTAGACGAAATCTATAAAGAAGAAAATTATTGAAAAAGTATTTAAATAACTTCTTAAAAGAATAATAGTATGGAAAAAGAGCTGGCTGAATTTGCTGTAAACGCAGCATTGGAATTAGGTGCAACTTCTGCTCAGGCAAGATTGATTGAATCAGATCATAATAGCTTTCTTTTGAATAATGGCAAATTAGAAATTTCTTCATTTGGGAAAGTCATTGGTCTAGGGATGAAGATTCGTGTTAAAAACAATGAGGGCACATTGTGCATTAATGATCTTGACAAGGAAAAAATAAGATCAGAAATCAAGCGCATATTAAAGCACATAAGCAATTCAAAGCACATAAGTAATGAAATAGAAATATCAGAAGAGAAAACATATAAAGATAACATAATAGTAAAACCAAAACTAAATCCAAAAGACGTTTCTACAGAAGAAAAAATAAAAAGTCTTTTTGAAATTGAAAAATCATTAAGCAAAGAAAAATTTAATATTATTACAAGGTATTTCACCATAGCAGATTCAATAACAAAGAAATATCTAGTTACTTCTGAAGGCACAAAAATATATTCTGAAGTTCCTATGGCAAGAGCATTCTGGTTTCTCACTGTCGAAAAAAACGGTCAGACTAATCAAAGAAATAATTCAGAAATGCATACTACTGGATATGAAATTTTCAAAAAATTAAATCTGCCAGAAAAAATTCATGAAGCTGCAAAGATATTACATAAATCCTTAACCGAAGGAATAAAAGCCCCAAAAGGTAAGACAGATGTCATTGCAGGTTCAGAAGTCATGGGCATTGCAGTTCACGAAAGTGCAGGCCATCCTTACGAAGCAGACCGTATATTTGGTCGTGAAGCCGCTCAAGCAGGAGAATCATTCATAACTCCAGAAATGGTTGGCACAAGAATAGGCACAGATTTTGTTACAGTGGTTGATGATCCAAGATTGGTAGGTTCAGCAGGGTTTTATCATTATGATGATGAAGGTGTAAAAGCAAGAGAAAAAGTATTGATTAAAAAAGGCATTATCAATGAATTCCTTCACAATAAAGAAACAGCTAAAGCAATGAATCTAAAAAGCAATGGCTCTTCGAGGGCTTCTTCTTATGATCGTGAGCCGATTGTAAGAATGTCTAATACATATATGAAACCAGGAGATTATTCCGAAGAAGAATTATTAAAAGATACGAAAAAAGGTATTTATGTTAAAAACTTTATGGAATGGAATATTGATGACAAGCGTTATAATCAAAAATATACTGGCTCAGAAGCTTATTTAATCGAAAATGGAGAAATCACAAAGATGATAAAAAACCCGACCATTGAAATAACAACTCCTGCTTTGTATAAATCAATAGATGCCTTAGGCAAAAAGATAGAACTATTCGCAGGAAATTGTGGCAAAGGCGAGCCAATGCAGGGAATCCCTGTTTTAATGGGTGGCCCAATTGCAAGATTGAGGAATATTACAATAACTTAAAATGGACCTAATAAAATATATAAGATTGGAATTATTGAATAAAGGCGCTGATGAAGTTTTAGTCTCAGAAGACAATGGAATAAACAACCAAATAAAATTTGTGAATAACAGGGTGGTTTCTATAACTGCTTGGAATCAGAAGGGCATAAGCATTTTTGTTTCAAAAGACCAAAAGATAGTTTCGACAGCCTTGAAATCCTTTAATAAAAAAGATGCAGATGAAGTAATCAAACAAATTCTCACATTGTTAAAAGCAGTCAACCCAAATGAAAATTATAATGGCATTGCAAATGGTCCATTCAATTACAAAAAAATAGAGGATATTTATGATAGAAAAATAGAAACGCTTGATGGAGCAGATATCGTTGAAGAAACAATAAATACGGCCTTGGCAGAAGGCGCAAAACGATGCTCTGGTGTATTAGAGTTTGGCACTGGCTCCAATCAGCTTACAGGATCAAACGATATCAATTCGGAAAGCAAGGGCAGCAATATTTATCTTTCAATAAGATCATTCACTGACAAAGACGCTTCAGGCGCCGGAACAGTTTCATCAAGAATTTTAAGCAAGTTCGATACCAAATCTTGCATAAGAAAAACAGCAGAATTTGCAACATTGGCAAAGAATCCTCAGCATATCAACCCGGGGAAATATAAAGTTATATTTGACCCATTGCCTTTAGCAGCATTATTCAATCCATTGATGGAGGCCGCTTCAGCATTCAGCGTTGAAAATGGCATGTCTTTCTTCAAAGATAAATTAAATTCTAAAGTTTTAAATCAGAAACTTACCATATATGATGATGCAACATTGGCAAATGGTCCTGCATCAAGGATGTATGATGATGAAGGCATGCCTTCTCAAAAAACTACAATAATAAATTCAGGAGAAGGCATGCC
>Ga0208245_1001374_pt1 | contig 15036 bp, 19 predicted proteins | sample RifOxyC1_FD_184035 | JGI IMG/M metagenome (GOLD analysis project Ga0208245, IMG submission 184035) | Soil microbial communities from Rifle, Colorado - Rifle Oxygen_injection C1 (SPAdes) | ecosystem: Environmental > Terrestrial > Deep subsurface > Rock core/Sediment | place: Rifle, Colorado... | reverse complement strand
TCTTAAGTTTATCTTCGTACTCTTCGGCTAGTTTTATCTGTAGTTTCTCAACTACCTTGGACTGACCATCCTCTATCTCAGAGGCTAGCTTATCCATGTATTCTTTAGACACTAGTTTCATTTGCTTCATGAGGATAGAGTCTACCTCTTCCCAATCACCATCTGAAACATCATACTCTATCTCGAGACCGACCTCCTCATTAGAGAAGGGTATCCCTTGTATGGGTGCCTTCAGAAAAAATCTTGGCTTGATTACCATGTTTTTGTACTGACAATTTAAGTAAGTCCCATGTCATCTGCACATACGGGACACAGACCACTACTAAGTAGTCCTGTTGGTACTGGGGTACCACACCTTTCACACTCTGCCATGTCTTCCTTAGGTACCTCTTCGTACCCACAGTCTTCACAGACTAGGAAGTCATACTCATTCCTGTGAACATTCAATGAGCTACACTCTGGACATGTTTCTTCGAACTCGTCTAGTTCATCGGTGTCTTCGTACCACTCACCAAGCCCACCTCTAGTACCGTTCTCGTCATATCCCTCTGGTATATTGAACATTGTATTACCCTAACAATTTATATAAGTGGGGTAGTACTAAGACCCTACCCCTTGGTCTTGCTGTGTTTAAAGTCTGCGATTAGACTAGAAGTTTACAGACATTTCGGTCTATTCAAGTAACTCTTTAATTGCCTTAATAAGCGAGGTTGCTATTAATATAGAGACCCCTATTACTGTTCCTAAAAATAATAAGACAACAGGGGCAAAAACTAACCCCACATATACATATATTATTTCTATTCCCATTATCTTTCCTCTTTAAAAATTAAATCATAGTTATTATCTCTCAGTTCCCTATGCTTGAAGGCATAGTGTCTGGCTTTTAAATCTACTGGTATCTTGAAGTGTCTTACTTCTCTGGTTCTTATTAACCAATCAAAGTACTCGGCATAACGTTGGGCTGTGTACCCCTCTAATCGTGGAGAGGTGTTAACCTCACACACTACTGCCACTGGCAGGCTAGAGTCTAATGGGTCTGCCATTATATCAACAGCTCCAAAGTCTAAGCCGACTACCTCAATGGTTCTTACTGCTAGGTCTACAATCTCTTTACGATATTGCTTCCATCCTATTACCTCAAAGGTATACCCATTCTCATGACTCCAGTTCTCTCCAACTGGTACAGAAGTTTGGACTTTCTGTTGTACCAAGAGAACCTTGCCGTGACCAACGTGTACCCTGTACTCTGTAGTCTTCGGATAGAACTCAGAGATGTAGGGGTTGTCTAGCCTACCTATCTTACCCCAACCCTCACCTAGCTCTGTTAAATTATTAAAGAGCAAAAAGTTTTTTCCTCTCTGGTGAAAGGCAGGTCTCACCACTATAGGAAATCTAAAAGTATAGTTATATCTAGCACCAAAGATATCATCATGTGATACTGGTTTAGGTACTGGTATATTGTTTTCATATAAGAGTTGTCTAACTCTCCCCTTATTATTCATACTACCTATACCCTTATTATACACAAGAGGTATGTGTGTGTCAAGTGGTACTGAACAACCCCATCTTATGAGTAGGTCTACCCTATCGGGTGGTCTACTTGTGTACCTGTGTCTGCTTAACCTATACCACAGAGGGTTAAGTTGTTCGGTCATGTATGCTGTTACATTACCAATGGTATCTCTACTTGTTGTTTTTGTTATTATTGTTTTCATATTAATCCTCAATTAAATTAGCAAAGTATCCGTAATCATTGCTATCTATCATAGTAGGCCTAGGATAGTTACCAAAGGGTGGTCTTCTAGAACTTCTCATCTCATCTGATAGCTGTTTAGATATAGCTTCAAACTGTATCTCTTTATCTATCTTAATTTGTGGTACTTTGATTACCCTCTCTATCTTATTACCCTTTAATACTAAGGCGTCTCTATCTATATAGTTAGCAAAGTCTATGAATGCTTCAGCTCTCTTCCTTATTTTACTAGTACTTATTCTCTCTATTAGTATCTTATACAATTCACTATCCTCATTGAGTAGTAGTTCACCTACCCTTACCACATCTGTCTCCTTGTTCTTTAACATGTACTCTAATAGCTTGGTTCTAAACAACAGCTGTTCCATGTTCCTTACTGCTGGGAATATTCTAAACTCTAGTGTCCTACCTGTTACATTGACAGCCTGTCTGTGTCCTGTTTGTATGTAACTCTCCTTCTCCTTAGCCTCACAGTATGGATTGATAGACCTCTTAGGATACAACCCATACAGTAGGGGTAGGTATCCTCTTATATCTAACAGTATTTCATAAGGGGTTCTTTTAGTATCCGACACATGTATGTGTCCACCACACCTATCAGTAACATCAGCCTTTAATAATTCCTTCAATGGTCTTAGTAATTCTGGTAGCTTTGTAGTATCTAGTGGTAGTACTGGACTAATCAACTCAAACCCTGTCCAACCTAGTGAGCCATCCCTTTCGGCTACCCACCCAGAACTTGACATTAACTTGGCATTATCAAGACCATTCTTGACTTTCTTATCTTCTTTTTCTACCTCATACCCTATCTTTAACCTACTATCCTTACTCTCATCCTGCCTACCTATGTTAGTATGGTAATCTAGTATGCTATGTAAATCACTACACCTATCACACAGGTTACCACTATCAAGATTAACTGTTCTTCCACACGCCCTACATCTAGGCTTAGTAGCACACCCCTTACATAAGAACCCTCTGTTCATACTCACACCCTCACTTATCTTTATAAGCTCACCACAATCATCACACCTTGCGTATTTATGCTGACACATAGGACATACAATCATTTCTGCCCCTATTATTGTAGTACCACACTCAATACAAGTGTTTGTTAATATTCCATGTACCCCACCTACAAAGTCTACTATGTCCTTATCTACTGACACATTCATTCCAGCAAAGGAATTGAATACCCATGCCCAATGTTCTCTAGTTCTATTCATCATACTATTACCCTCTACCAGTATCTCTGATATCCTACACCACTCACCCTCCTCCCACTCCCTACTTGTACCTAACATTTCAAGGTAGTAGTAGTACTCATTATCATACTCATCATGCCTTTCAACTACCCTTAGGTCTGGGTTTAATATTGCCAACCTCTCATTAACTCTCTCTAATGCTAACTCTATTGGTGAACTACCACCCACTGAGAACCCTAGCATGAACCCTATTCTTGTCATCTTCTCAGACGTACCTATGTACAGTCTTTCAAAGTCTAGCTCTGGTATTTCTAATAGGGTTGTACTCTCTCCTAGTTTCTTAACCTTTATTTTAGGTAGGTACTCTAACTCAAAGGCGTCATACAAACTATCCGAACCACCACCTGTCATACTACACAGTACCACCTTAAAGTAGTGGTGTAGCATAGACTTCTTTTCTTCTAATAATTCTTTTTCTGTCATATATTTTAATGATTAATTTAACTAAGGTAAATAATATTCTAGTATATGGGAGAACTTATTCCACTGTTTATCCTTTAGGTCTATTGGTTCTCCATGCTTAATACATTCTTCTGCTACTGCCAACTCACCTAGACACTGATAGCATAGACCAAAGCCCCACTCTTTAATACCCATTTCTTTCTCATCTGGTTCTATCTCACACCCACACCCCTCACAAAATAGGTCTTCATCTTTGTTGTCTTTGTATATCCTCATGTATTCATCTATATCACTCTCATCATCATCATCACTATAATAGCTAGGGTATCTCTCATCTGAGTAGCTACTATAAACTTTATTCACTACCTGTGTACTAGGTAATAGTATTTCTGGGAACTCTAACTTCTTAGGCTCACCTATAACATTACCTTTCATATCTAATTCTACTATGGTATCCTCAGTGAATTCAAATACCCCACTGCCATCTCCATAGTGTCCTGCTATAAACTGTAACACATCTCTTATAGAACTAAACATCACCATGTTTAATTCCTTTAAGGTTAAACAGTAGAGAGGATTGTCGTGCCTTTCAACTATTATCTTTTCATTAGGTTTATCCCATGCTATGAAGTTGAAGCTACCCTTTACATCCACTAACAAATCCCAATCCCCCTTCTCTACTATCGGTATTAGTACCTCACTATCCACTTCATACTCTAGCTCAAGGCTCTTAGCTATATCTCTATGATTACTTATCATACCATTATGTACTAAAAATATATCCTTTCGCTGTAGTGGGTGGGCATTTCTTATATTCACACTACCAGTTGTTGCCTGTCTGGTATGCCCTATCCACACATCACCCTCCACTTGTCTAAACTTTCTTCTCTTTAAGAACTCACTTGCTCTTAGGGTATCTTTGAATAGGGAGAACTGGTTGCTCTCTCTCTCAATAGATAGCACCCCTGTGCTATCACTACCCCTACTCTCATTAGCTAGAAGAATTGATTTGAATATCCTCTTTGCTAGTTCCCTATTCTCTGGGTTTACGTTTATCAAACTCGCTATTCCACACATATATTTTTATTCCTTACACAATTTATTTATCTATTAAGAATACTATCTATATCCTCTATATCAATATTTCTTAACCGTATTTTATCTATCTCTCTAGCATACCTTACTAGGTTACTATAAAAATCCTTGTATGCTATCTCATACATATCAAGGTGGTTCTTTACTACCTTTCTTAATTTCTTACTCTCACTTAACAACCTAAGCCCTTGCTCTATGGTTGTAGCCCTATGACTTAGCATGAACTTGAGTAGTCTAAATCTATTCATCAAATCTACCTCATCTTTTGGGGCATCAAATAGTCTTATCTCTAATCCATCCCCTTTATAACTACCCCTCTTATTCAAAGCATACCTACCACCCACCTTATAAAAATCCTTCTCCCTTGGTTCACAATAATGGTTAGTGGTTCTGTTAGGGAATAAGGCATATAGTATAGGCAAGTATCCTGCTATATCATCTATCAGTTGGTCTGGATTTCTCTTGGTATCTGATATAGTCATATGTCCTCCACAATCAGAAGTATATTCAGCTCTCACTAGACTTCTAATATCCTCATCACTGAATAGCTTTTCTAAATCGCCAAGTCTTAGTGGTAGTATAGGACTGATAGCTTCAAATCCACTAAAACTATCAAGAGAACTATCACTTTCAACCACCCACCCATAGTCATTTCTCAATTTGTAAGTATCAATACTCTCCTTTGTATCTCTATCTTCTCTCTCAAGTTCTACCCCTACTCTATATCGGTAATCCTTAGAGTAGTCACCTCTACCACCACCACAATGATATTCATCTATAATTTCCTCATCCTCACAATCATTGTAACAGTCTGGGCAGTAGTAGTCGCCACAGTAATAGTACATATCTTCTATTCTCATCCTGTAATCACAACTAGTACATCTACCATAGCTTTCATAATAACAGCTTTCACATACATAAATGCCTTCACTATCTATGTAATAGGCGTTATCAAGGTGGTGATACTTATTACATCCCTCACAAGTGAAGTAACAATCCTCTAAGCACTTATCACATACATACCCACTCTGACTTAGTATGTATGTAGTTTCTTCACTAGGTAAGTACTCTCCACACTCTAAGCACTTTCTTAGCTCACTCATAATTATATTAATTACATTTTAATCGCACACTAAACACACAGCACACACTTTACCTTTATTTACAATTTATCTAATGTTTCATGTGAAAGTGTAAAGCTTGATTTCTTTTCTTTTCACATTATATCCTAGTTTAGCAAAAGCCTAGCCACTTGTCAACTACTTATAATAATTCACACTCTAGGTCTTTTCTGTAATCTGACCTATAGTAAAGGGGCAAGTGTTATATTCAATATATTCAACACAACCCAACAACACTATAGGTTGCTAGACTATAGGTTGTTGAAACCTTTATTTAACCCCCTTACTATAGGTTGTACTACTATAGGTTGTAGTCTAGTCCTATAGTACTTCCTGCCCTCCTAGTCAATATACAAGCCCCATGCCATAATGCCTGTCTAAAAATATCTTCAGTAGCCCTCGAACCCGAATACAATACTTTGTATTCATCTCTATTACCGAGCAAGGTATAACGGGTAATTTTACCCTTGTTTAATGTAGCTACAGCCAACATATCCTCATATATATACAGCTGTATATTACCATCTCTATACTTTTTCTGGGGTATTGCTACCTCCTCGAAATCCTTAATAAGTATAGGATTATCTTGCTCGTTCAATAGATTACCGAACCTTTGTAGGTCTTTCATACTATTATACGATTATATTAAATTGTAGAATCTATATACCTAATAGAGTAGAATAGCTAAACTCATTGGGTAATCTTTGTTGTTAGCTATGCTAACGATTTTATAAGCTACCCTACTCTATCAAATGGTATATACTTTACACTTGTATATATCACTTGTTTTTAGTATGTTTAAATATTACAGGAATATTCTAAACAAGTCAAGTTTTTTTTACTATAAGGTACTAACTAATTTCTAATCTCTTATATAATAGGGATAATTGGTATATTATCCCTAAACTATAAGATATTACTTTTCTACTACTTTAACACTAAACCCTCGAGCAGTGTAATCTCTTATTAAAGCCCCTACTTCCTTGTATATATCTTCCATAACACGATTAAGAATTTCACCCTTAGAAGATATATAATACATCTCAGCCCCATTATTGCCTATATATATTGTAGCAATAAAAAAATCTCTCTTGTTGCTATTCGGGAAATTAGCAACCTTAACAATTATATTTTTAACCATTGATATATGGATAAAAAATTATGTAAATGAGCCAGTGGGATATTTCTATCCTACTAAGAATAGATTAGCATAGATAAAAAAATAACACAATAGGTAAATAAAAGAAAATTGTTATAGGGTGTGAATATATGATGTATTAAGTGTGAATATGCCTATATAAAAGGATAAAACAAATATACAATATAATGTTATGAGATATAAGTTATAGCACTATAGGATTAAAAAATATATGTGAAACCAAGCTAATATATGTGAAACACTTCGCAGAAGCTACCAGATGCTCACTATAGGTACTAACTACATACTAGAAACCTATAAGGAATACTACAAGGTTACTAATTACATAATAAGCCCGTAGTCTTTGGGTTGTTTCCCCGTATATACTATAGGATAATCCTTATGTAGTAAGCCTATAGTAAGTAGTGGGTAGCTACTATCGGCTGATGTTATGTAGTAGACCCATAGTATGGTGGTATATTTTTTAGAACTGTAGGATAAGCCCAGTAGTAAACACTATAGGGTACCCCCCTCCCCACACGGATTGCCTTTTGGGGATACAGAGGGCGGGGTCCCACGCCACGGATATGCCCCCCCCCTTGACATAGTGTCATGACATGTGTTATACTATGGGTAATAAATTATGGAGCAGGATGAGTATGCGAGAAGTGAAGCTACAAATAAGGATAGAGCCTGAGATGAAGGCAGAGTGGATAGAGAGGGCTAGGGTTAGGGGTGTGACCTTAACATCTCTCATAATGGAAGCAATGGGTAGGAGTGCGGAGGAATTGCCTAAAAAGGGGGTAGGTAAGGCAAAGGCTTCTGTCATGACAAAGGGTAAAAAGGAGTTACCGAGTCAGGAGGTGGAGGGTTTCAGGAGTTACTTTAAGTAGGCTATTTTTGTTTACTAGCGGCCCAGAAGAAGAATACAGCCAGTAGCCAGAACAGGATGGCAGTCAGTCCTATATGGTGTAGTATATCGTTTATCTGGTCCAAGGCCATTACAGTTTACAAGTTATAGTTTACAATTAGGTAGGCATAGACATATAAGGACAGCTAGAATCCAATCCTTATAAGTGTAAAGTAGGAAGAAGAACATAGGAGTGAGTGTCATGACGGTCAGTATTTTAATAGCGGTTTTCTTTTTCATATGATTAGGCATTCAACATTAGACTTATGTAGTTTACGGCCTCTAGTCCAGCCGCCACAATCAAGGCACTGGTATCTTTTATACTTACCGGTCTTGGTAGTGTAGAAGCCACCCTTACGCATATGGGTAGACCCACACCTAGGGCATGCCTCAGGCTGGTCGTCTAGTACGGCGAGTGAAGGGTGGTTAGACATCCAGGGTAGTAGTTCGTAGTAGAGTGCTTCTAGTATGGTAACGTCTTTCTTACAGTATTTCTTTAAGTGTTTCCAATCTTTTTTAACTCCTTTAAGTACTCCTTTAATAACTTCAATACCCCCAGCGTCGTCTTTCTCCCCCAGGTTAAGCTGTAGTACTAGCGAGGCTAGTTTGTTTGAAGAAAAGCCAGCCACTTTACGTGCTACTTTAAGGGTGTCTACGGTCTTGGAAGGCGATGGAGGGGGTAGTTTGTGTACCATCATTCTAGCGTGGGCTCTTTTAATATCGTAAGCATCCCCATTGTGGGCTACTATTATGTCGGCCTCGTCGAACAGTTCGTGTAGTCTAGTAACCACGTTCTTATCGTCGTTAGTGCCTGGCTTCCAGTCTTTAAAATCGTCCTGTGCCACCACATGGACTCTCTTTTCATCAGCCCACTTATAAGCGAAACACAGTATCTGCCAGTCTTCTACCACGTCTATAGCGTCAGACTGCCACAGTCTCCAGTTATAAGAAATTATAGGGCTTATCTCAATATCAAATATAAGAATCTTACTCATTTTTAATTGTATTAAATTATATTAGAGGAGGTGGGAGTTGCACCCACGTCAAACCCTCCAGGCATTACCCCTTGGGTTCTATGCTCGTCTCCCCTTGGTTGCGGGGGTTGGATTCGAACCAACGACCTTCAGGTTATGAGCCTGACGAGCTGCCACTGCTCTACCCCGCTGTCCCTGTAGGAAGACCAAATGCTTTCCGTGAGTCAGCATCTTAAGGGCTAATCTCTTTGGCTAGGGCTTCTGCCATTTAACGTCGCTATGAAAAAGCCCATAGGGCTCTTCGCCTACGACGGAGCACGTCTTGACCCGTGGTCTCCCTACAAGGACCAGGACCTGGTCCTGCCTTGTTAGACTTCCTTATTCCACTTATCTATGGCCCTACTTAGTCTCCACTGCCTGAAGATAGGTAGGTTTTTTAAGAGCGATTTACTTAACAAATGTTTCTCAAAGTCTAGTAGGTAAGTAGAGTCTACCCAACTATGCATCTTCAGTTGTTTCAACATCTTCTGGTTCTTCTTTTGGTTCCTCATTTTTAGCAGTTAAATCATAAACTAATTCTTCTGTTTTAGTACCGTCAACTGTTTTAACGGCCCCATCTATATCCTTAGCTACTTCCTTCTTCTTCTCTTGGAGAATATTAATCAGTCTCCTCTTAGCTGGCTTGGCTGTTTTAAACATATCCTCTTCACTTACACCATAGGACTGTCCAGTCTGGTATATGAGTTCTAACTTACCTTCTGTTTCTCTAATTATTATTCCTGTAATTGCAGCTTTAAATATTCTGGCTGCTCTTAAGTCTGCGGCTGGGTAGTATACTACGTCGCCTATGTTAAATCTGTTTGTTATATTCACTGTTTTAATGTATAAATTTATTTACTCTATATGGGGTGCATTGTCCCCAAAACTCTCTGTTGTTCCCCTCCACTCCTTATAGACTACCGAGGGCTCCTTAGGAAACTTGTCCCTAAGAATCTTTACCTCTGCCTTGAGCGAAATGTTCTCCAATTGGAGGTCTTCCACCATGGCTATCAACTCATTCTTTTTGAGCTTACCAAGGTCTTGCATAAACTTCTTCCGATTAATTTAATTATAATATATTCTACCATATGTATAGCTATTTGTCAAGTCTTTTTAACTATAGGCCAAACAATGACTCTAAGGCATCATATCTTTCTGTACTCTCATTCTTCTCTTCTAGAGAAAGAACCTCTGTAATTTTTCCACTAGGAAAGGTAATTTTACAGGAGACCTTACCACTTCTACCTGAACGGTTTTTAACAACGTTTAATATATAGTCATCAGTCGTTTCTCCGGCAGTATCCTTCTCACGCACGATTCTAATAGCTACATCGGCTATCTGTCCTATCTCACCTGCCCCTTTAAATCCATAGGTTGAGCTGGCTGTGTCACTTTGTGCCTCGTTACTTATCTGAGACAGCAGTATAGTACAGCAGTTAAGCTCTTTAGTAAGGGCCTGGAGTGCAACAGACACGCTTCTTATAGATTCATATACACTCTTACTACCCTTATCATTTATAAGCTGTACAAAGTCTATGAACAAAGCGTCTATTGCACCATTTGCATTCACAACCCTAAGCTTTGTTTTAATGGCCTCTATGTCATATAGGGAATCTACTATTATCAGCTTCCCTGAGTCTATATAAGTTTCTATCTTCCCTAGTTCCTTTTCTACTATCTCTTTATTTGTAGTCTTTGCTAGTTCATATATACCAATATTTAATCTCTCACTTAAGAGTCGGTCTATTATATCCTCTTTAGACATCTCTAGTGTGATTACGCATGCTCTCTTACCTAGTGACAATACCTTGTTAACCATGTTAGTCATAAAATAGGTCTTACCAAATCCATTATAACCACCAACCACCCAAATCTTACTAGGTCTAAATCCAGATGTGGCCTCGTCTATTTTACTAATACCCGTTGGTATTCCTAATAGGCCTAGGTCTGAGAACTGTCTGGTTTCTATTAAATGCTTTTGGTAGTCTCCTATCACATCCATCTGCACAGATGCACTTCCGTTAAGGCACTCCATAGCTTTCTCCATTTCACCCCTCTCGTAGTACTCCTTAGATTTTTGTGTGTTAAACTCTTTTACAAAGTCTAATACATCCTCTTCTTGAACCCAGCTTTCACCCATAGCCCCAATATCTATTGATAGACTTACAACGTCTGCAAGCCCTATACCCGCTACATCCCTAAGTTCTTTTAAATTATCAGGGTCAAATTTGTAACCATCCTTTATAGCCCTGAATATTTTCTTGTCCACATCCTCACTAAACATCTCTTCAGTTAGTGGCCCATAAAACTTGTCCTTATAACCCCTCACTATCAAACTTACTAAAAATACTCTATCCTTTTTCATTTAAGTTCTGCTAAATTTAATTATAAGTAAGGCGTAGGCTCTGCCGTTACCTTCTCTGTAGTGTTTCTCCTTATCCAGTTACGTGCAAAGGCCTCGTAATCCTTCTGTGTCTTTCCCTTTGACTTAAGCCAATCCGACATTATATCACATTCATTGGCCACATACTTAACCTCTACCCCAAACTTATCTGCTAACTTCTTGTGTAATAGCCTATTTTCTAATAAAGAGATACTAGATTTCTTATAAGAAGTATCACTAACATTATCACTTACATTTACACTATCACTAACACTAACACTAACGGCATGTTTGCCATCCTTTGCCATTGGCAAAATGCGTTTGCCATCGTTTGCCATATCTTTATTATCTCCCCACCTTGCTGCTGCACCCTTTTTACCTGCCTCACTTCTTACCTCTGCCATATCTTCCCACTTCTGCCTATTAATATCTATATCTTCTGCTACAAAATTAAAGGCCATTGCTAAGACTGGTTCTAATTCTGGTATTGTTTGATTCTCTGAGTACTCGAGGAATGCATCAAATAGGATACCCTTCTGCTCATTAGTGAGAAACTTAAAGTGTTTTTTATAAGAGTGATATAAAATAAAACTATTCTTCATTTTGTTCCTCCTTTCTCCTTGCATAGAACCGGTCTAAGTTATACGCCTCCTCTAGTATACTTTCTCTTATAGTCATCATATCCTGCATATAGCTAAGCAACTCTTCTGGGTCGGTGGTATTAATATTGTAAATATTTTTTAAATCATTCAGTTTCCAAGATAACCTTGAGATAAAGGCCATCCTATCTAGTTGCTCGAGAACATTACGTCGCATTGATAATAACTCCTGTTTTTCTTTTTTCATTTTATTTCCTTTCTTTTAGCCTTGTAGGGGGGTAGGAATTTAGCGAAACCTACCCGCCCACAGGACCATCTAAATATTATGTGAGACACTAAATTTTTATTTTGTTGATGTTTGAATTCCGCTAAATTTAATTGTAGTATCAGTATATCATGTATCTCAAGAATTGTCAATAGCTTTAATAAACCTATAGTACTTGACAAATATGAAGGAGTGTGATATACTGTATTTAGCAATGAGCAAGACTTTGAAATCAGACGCTACAATTGAAGTTGGCCACTTGGCCGAAGCCGAAGCACCAGTACGTGCTATTATATTGGCAGAATTACCTAAGGGAGAAAGAGATAGAGTCTTAGAAGGACTTGTAGAATCAGCTATGATGATGGGTCTTATTGAAACAGATAAGGTCAGACAGTGGCTTGGTATAGAGAGTATAGGAAACAAGTCTATAAGTTACATGATAGACAAGATAACACAGAAGTGGTTAGAAGAGACTAAGGACGTTTATGAGTTTGCGTCTACACAGAGGGTTATGCAGATTAAGAAGGCATGGGATGAGGTTAAGAATTGTGAGTATTTATTTGAGAAAGCTAAAACAACAGGGGACAAAGTAAAGGTTAAACAGTTACAATTACAATGGATGCAGTACATTTCTAAGTTGGCATTAGTAGACAAGATGGTAGAGGCGGCCACCCCAGACATGCAGATTATAGTTAATGGTGGGCTTTCTATAGAGGAGGGCGATGATGGCAATTAATATTAATCTATGGCACACAGTACATAAGGGTGGTAAGGTCACTAGTGCCCCACATGCAGGGCAGGAAGAAGTTATAAGGTCTAATGCTAGGTTTAAGGTTATTGTATGTGGGAGAAGGTGGGGTAAAACCCTATTAGCCATAGTAACTATTCTGTTAGAGGCTTTAAATAACCCTAATGGATTATACTGGTATGTAGCCCCTACGTATAGACAGGCTAAGAACATAGCATGGAGGCTACTCATGGCTAAGGTTAGGTTATTTCCTAAGTGGTATCAGGATAAGTGTAGGATTGAAAAGAATAATCTCATAATAGAACTGCCCAATCACGCTATTATAGAACTTAAAGGAGCACAGGACCCGGATAGTTTAGTAGGTAGTGGGTTAGATGGGGTGGTGTTAGACGAGTATGCAATGGAAACCTATGGTATGGCACCAGTATGGAAGGAAGCTATTAGGCCAGCCCTATCAGACAAGAGAGGATGGGCTATATTTATTAGTTCTCCTAGGGGATACAACCACTTCTATGAACTCTATGATTATTCACAAACAGCAGAAGGGTGGGAGAGCTGGAAGATGCCCACTAGTACTAATCCTTTTATTTCAAAGAAAGAATTAGACGCTGCTAAACAAGAGGTGGGAGACGACCTATACTCTCAGGAGTATGAGGCAGAGTTTAGAAAGAGGAGTGGTTTAGTTTATAAAGAGTTTAATAGGCAGGACCACGTGATACCTGAGATACTACCTAAGGATATACCTAGTCAGTGGCAGTTAGAGATAGGACTAGACTTTGGTGCGTCACACCCAACAGCTGCTATCTTTGTAATGTTTGACCACGTTACAGACACAGCCTATGTTGTAGACGAACACTATGAAAGTGAGTGGACTACAGATAAACATGTTAGTGCTATTATGGCTAAGGAAGATATGTGGGTTATGCCGTTGAGAAAGAAGAGAATAAAAAGGATAGGAGATAGTCAGGCTAAGCAAACCTTAATGGATTATGCTGCACAGGGGTATTATATAACCCCTACTTTAAAGGGAGCAGATAGTGTAGACGAGGGGATAAGTGATGTTAGAAAGAGACTAGAAAAGGACAAGATAACAAACAGGCCTAAGCTATTTGTGTGTAGAAATTGTACAAATACTATAAGAGAGTTTGAAAACTACTCCTGGTATGGATACAACGACGAAGCTATTGAGGTAGACCCTACAATGAGGCTGGCTAATAAAAGAAAGGATGCTCCTAGAAAGATTTTTGACGATGCAATGGACGCCCTCAGATACGTGATACAATATCACAGCCCTGTGGGTGACCAGTTTGTTGTCAAACACAGCAGACGGGTCCGCAACCCTATTGCGGGAATATAAATTATTAATATTATTTAAATGAAGGTTAGAATTTACAATAACCGGCTAGCCCTAGAGTGTAAAATTCCAAACCTGGATGAGGCTTCAGAGGCAGACTTAAGGAAGGCTGCAGCTAAGTACCAGATAGGGTGGCAGAGATTTGTCTCCAAAGAGGTGGAGATAATTAACAAGGGGAGGTCTACTACAAAGACCCAGGAATCCCTAGAACCCAAGAGTAAAAGACAAATAGTGGATGAACTAAGGAATATTCTCACTATTAAGTTCTTTATACCAAGAGAGTACTGGACTCCAGAACAGGAGGATGCCTTCAACTCTAACGACCTTATGAATGAGAGTAGCATTGCAAGAGAACAGGAGATTAAAAAGAGTGCTGGTATATATGTAATATTACCACCATTAGAGGAAACAAAGGATACACTTAAAAAGGCTACTATGTATGCGGATATAACCGAACCCCAGTGGGAGTGGCTTAAGGGAGTATTTAACAAAATATTCTCCCGTGTTAAGGATGATGAGGGTAGAACTATTAATAAGAAAGAAAGCTATGTACACAGACTTATGGCCGAGGAGTACATGCCTGAGACAGACGAAGACAGAGAGAGACTTGCTAAAGAAGAGGAAGTAAAGAAAATGAAGAAAGCTATTAAGGAGGGCAATAATGAGAAAGCCAAAGCTTAGTGAAATAGTCTATGAGGTAGTAGAAATGGGGGAGGGTAACTTCCCCAACTCTACAAAATTTCAGGGACTCAGGGATATTTTTGAAAAATTAAAGTTTGGAGAAATAATAATTAAAGTAATCAACGGTGAGGTGGAGGCAATTCAAGTCACACACCACTACAAACCTATAGTTTCTGACGAAGGACTTGACAGAGAGGAAGAAATATAGTAGAATATATCATTGATTTAAAAGTATAATATCATGAGCAAAACAAAAGCAGTTTCCTTAGAGCGTTATTTAGATGGTCCTGGCATAGATTATGTAGG
>Ga0208245_1001366_pt1 | contig 15089 bp, 31 predicted proteins | sample RifOxyC1_FD_184035 | JGI IMG/M metagenome (GOLD analysis project Ga0208245, IMG submission 184035) | Soil microbial communities from Rifle, Colorado - Rifle Oxygen_injection C1 (SPAdes) | ecosystem: Environmental > Terrestrial > Deep subsurface > Rock core/Sediment | place: Rifle, Colorado... | reverse complement strand
ACGGCGTGACGTTCTCGGACAAGGCCCTCGCGCTCTTGCTGGAGTTCGAGGGCTTCGATCAGCCGGGGCACTGGCCGGGCGTGGACTCGGGCGTCAGCATCGGCATCGGCTACGACCTTGGCTATACGACCCGCGCCAGGTTCCTCGCGGACTGGGGCGGGCGTCTGCCTGCCGGCCACGTCGAGGCGCTGAGCTTGTGCGTCGGAGTGAAGGGGCAGGCCGCCGCGAGGCTAGCCAGGAACTTGAAGGCCATCACGATCCCACGTGCCGTAGGCCGCGCCGTGTTCCTCGAGCGCACGCTACCCGACGTTGAGGCCGAGACCCGCGCCGTCTTCCCTGGCGTCGAGCGACTTCCGCAGGACGCACAGGACGCGCTGGTCTCGCTGGTCTACAACCGTGGCGGGAAGCTCGTCGGGGACACGCGGCTGGAGATGCGCTCGATCCGGGCGCTCGTTCCGGGCGGCAACCTCCGAGCCATCGCTGCCGAGGTCCGCAAGATGAAGCGCCTCTGGCCCAAGTACCTCGGCTTGCGCCGTCGCCGTGACGCCGAGGCCGCGCTTATCGAGTACGCCGCAGGAGCAACGCCCGCGAGCCCGCCATACAAGCCCGCGCTGGGCCGGAAGCCACCGGAGGACTGGGTCTGATGCACGATATCAACTACACCTCGCCAGACAAGCCGCCGTCCGGGGACTCGGTGATCGTCGTGCTCCTGGTGGCGCTCGGGCTCGTGGCCGTGCTCGTCGCCGCTGCGGCAGCATTCTCGATCTGGTGGCCTACTTTCGTGGGGGACTGACCGATGGTGACAGCGCACGGTGAGCTGATCCTGGCGGACGTGATGCCGCTGCTCGAGCAGGTGCTACTCGATACGACCGAGGCGCGTTTGCACGCGGAGGATCGGGCGGTCGATGACGCGCTGCGGCAGGCCGTGTTCCGCGCCGACCATCGCGCCCGCGAGCTGGTGCAGGCGTTGCGGGACATCGCGTCGAGGGAGATCCGCCAGTGATCGATCCGGTGATGGCGTACTTCGTGGCGGGGTGCTGGGTCGCCTGCCTGCTGATCGTGCTCGGAGAGGAAGCGGTAGAGGCGGCCAGCCTCATCCGCGAGGAGTGGCGCAACTAGCGCCGGGAGGATGGATCATGAATCCAATGCAGAGCCGAAAGGCGTTCATCGCGTGGGTAACGTCGGCGTTGGCATCCGGCCTCGTCGGCTGGTCAATCAACAAAGGCTGGATTCCGCCCGATCGCCAGACGGACGCCATCCTGGCACTGACGGGCATCATCTCCGGCATCTGGTCTTTCGTCGGTCTGGCCATCGGGGTCGAGGATGCCGGGGCCAAGGTCGGCCCACCCACGCCCGACATCCAGAAGTTGCCGCCCCGGCTCCCGACCACGGTTCTGCTCGCGCTCGTCGTCGGTCTCGGGCTCCTGCTTGCCGGGCCGGTCGCTGCGCAGACGCCGAGCCTGCCCGGGACGACCGCAACCGCCTACGGCACGCCGGACCTGTCGGGACTGGCGAAGGCCGCGCACGGACGGCAGAACGACAAGGGCGTCAACTGGCCCGCGGACTTCCGCGTGGCCGATGTGGTCGTACTGGTCAAGGTCGTCGACGACAAGACCGGCGAAGTCTACTGGATGGAGCCGCTCGAGCTGAGCCAGAAGCGGGCGAGCCTCCACAAGATGCTTTTCGCGCACACGCGCTTCGGCCTGCCGCTGAACAAGTGGAACACGGTGAGTGCGATCCGCGTCGACGTGGAGACGAAGGGCCGAGTCGCTCTGGCCGAGGCCGCCGCTCGGATGGCGGCGCAGATCCCCGGACTCCTCGGTCGCGGTGACGCCCTGATCGCCCAACTCGTCGCGCAGCTCTTCGCACGATGAGCCCGCTCTGGGTCGCCGTCGCCGTCATCGGCGGCATCGCTCTCGGCGCGGTCGGGTGCGCGCTCTGGATGTTCCTCGGCATCGTCCGGTCCTGCAAGAAAGGCTGACCCCTGTGGCCGGCGGGCGGAAAACTCCCCCACCCTCCCGTCCGCTCGCCGGCCCTCACCTGACACGGGAGCGGAGGCACGCCATGGCCCAAGTCAAAGTCACTCTCAACACCAAATCCGAAACCCTCACCGTCCTCACGCCGCCCAACCAGAACGGAGTCGTGCGGGATCTGACCGTGAAGTACATCCCCGTCGCGGGACTCCCTCGGTCGCGAGGTGGGCCTCATCTTCGACGGGGAGATGTTTGCTGGCATCCAGATCCACCCCTTCGTGCTCGCCGTCGACACCGACACTCTGGCCGTCGAGGTCGAGACGATCAAGTGAAGGCGATCTGCCAGTGCTGCGGAGAGGAGGGGGCCGCGCTACGAGCCCCCTGTGTCTGGCTCTGTGACAACTGCGTGACTCTGGCGGCCGAGGTCGACGCGCCGCTCGAAACGCTCGGAGAGGAGGCGGCCCGTGGGCACTCGTGACGGCTGGATCCAACTCGACGGCGCAGGCCCGCCCGTGCTCGAGCTTCCCGGTGACGACGTCGCGCCGGCTGTCTATCGGACCCGTGGCCGGTCGGAGGACGAGGCGATCCGGCTGCTGCACTCCTGCGAGCGCGTCGAGCAGGCCGGGCACGGAGCCTGCACAGTGATCGCCATCGACCGCGAGGGCTCGACGCTCGCCCCGCTCCCGTGGCGCTGGCCCCGTCGGAGGATACGCCTATGCTGACGACCGACCTGGCCCCTACCCTGCCCGAGACCGAGATCGCCCCGGCGGTGGAGCTACAGCCGGCCACCGGGGCGCTCCTGTGCCCCGTCTGCCGCGTCCCGTTGCACCTGCCGACCGAGGCTCACGAGCACGCCGATGACTGAGCCCGCCCCCCGCGAGCCCATCCCCGCGCGCGGCTGGCTGACGCTCGCCGTGGTCCTCGTCTGCGCCCCAGCCATCGCCGCCGGGGTAATCGTGGCCGAAAAGCTCCGGGCTCTGGCCGACAGGTCCGCGATACCGGCCCGCTGGCGGATGCCGCTGCTCGGGGCCGCGTGCCTCGCGCTCGCAGGCGTGGCCGCGCTGGTCTGGCGCTGGACGGTGGCGCCGTGACCGCGCTCTACCGTCGACGTGGCGGCGGGCTCGTGCTGGTCCGGGACGCTCCGGCAGCAGAACCCCCACCCGTGACGGCCTCGGGGGCGAGCTGCTCGATCGCTGGCTCCCGATTCTCCTCGAGACCGGGCGAGTCTTCGAGCTTGAGGTCGACGGCTCCGGGCGCATCCGCGTGGCGGTGGCCGAGGGCACGAGTGCAGTGCCGGTGCCTGATGCCGACCAGCTCCCGCCTCCGCACGAGCCAGGGGACGCTCACATCACCGGGCCGCACATCCGGGCGAGAAGGACGTAGACAACAACCCCGCGGTCCCTTGCGAGACTGCGGGGAGTTGAGGGCCGGTGTGACCCAGCCCGGCGGGTCCTATGGAAGCGGCGAAGCGACTTTCAGACCCGTGAGACTTGACCCACCTCACAGAGCCTTGCGGCCGGGGACTTCCGAGGTCAGCCCTTGCGAGCCATCCCCGAGAGACGGACGGAGGATACCACAGGGCGGAGCTGGAGGCAAGAAGTTTCGCCCCCGTCGCGTTCGGTGGTCACAGATGTGGTCACTCGTCGGACTGCGCTTGTCTTTTGAAGACCCGTCTTCAGGCTTGGATGCTGGTCGGCGAGGCGAGATTTGAACTCGCGGCCCCTTGACCCCAAATCAGACTACCGCGCCCGTCAGTTGGCGCACTTCTCCTGCATTGATGCCGCCTTACTGGCTTTTCCGCCGTCGCCACTTGTGCCACTTTCCCCGGCTTCGTGACCATGGGTGGTCACAGATGTGGTCACCGGAGTCCAGATGGACCGGATGCGCTCAACGTGGCCGGGCAGGCCGTGGATGTAGCGCGCCGTGGTCGCCACGTCAGTGTGTCCCAGGACGGCCTGAATATCGGTGAGGCTGGCCCCGCGGCGGGCGAGTAAGCTGGCGTAGGAGTGGCGCAACAGGTGGGGCGTCAATCGGCGCTGGTCCTCTCCCGTCTTCTCCCCCTTCTCCTTGCTGGTCTCTCTGCCCTTTAGATCCTTGCTCTTCTCTTCCTTCCTGTTGATGGCCTTCTGGCAGCGCTCGACGAGCCGCCGGATCTGCGCCACGCTCCTGCCGGCGTCGAGCAGATACCATCGTCCCTCGGGCCACTCAGCCGCCCACGACTCCAACTCGGGCGAGAGCGGGATCGCCCGGTCGCGCTTGCTCTTCGGCCGGAACTGCGCGCTGGCGGGGACGATGACCGCCCGATCCTCCGGGTGCAGCCAGCTCACTTCGAAGGCCCGGACCTCCCCGCGGCGCAACCCGGCATGGGCGAGCAGGAGCAGGATGCCGCGGTCCCTCCACGTCACGGGCACGGCCAGGACGGCCAGCAACTCCCGCTCCGTGAGCACGTCGGCCCGCCTCTGTGGCGCTACCCGCGGCAGCGGCAGCGAGACGATCGGCGAGGCGTCCACCAGCTCGGAGGCGACAGCCCAGCGGATGGCCGTCTGGATGGCTCCAAGGGCCTTCCTTGCCGTCACCGGGCTCGTGCGCTGCTGGACGCCGCCGACGTACTCGAGCACCTCGCGGCGACCGAGGCGGGCGAGCTGCACGGTCCCCAGCGTGGCCGTCGACGGTGACACCATGGCGCGGTAGTAGTCGTACGTGGGCCGCTCGCGGAGTCGTAGAACCTCCTCGAGCCAGAGCGCCACGGCCTCGCCATAGGTGGTGCCGGTCAGTGCCCCACGCCGGCGGCGCCCAGACCTGACCTCCTGGATCAGATCAGCCTCGCGACGGCGCGCAGCCTCAAACGTCGCCAGGGTCTCCCGGTACCGCCGGGCCCGGCCGTCTCTCACGTCGACCTGCCAGACCTCGCCACGTCGTCTGATCGCCACGGCCCGACCCTACCCGATGCAGCCGTGCCGGCGCAAGAGATCGGCCATGCCCCCGGTGCGCGTGCGGCGGGTGACCTCCTGGGCCAGTACGGTCGATGGGTCAGTGACGTGGGCGCGGTAGGCCTCCAGCTCGCCGAGCTGCCAGCGGATCGAGCGGAGGGAGTACCGGCGCGGGCGCAGGTGAGGAGCGGCCACACGCCAGAAGGTGCGAACGGACAGGCCGAGAAAGCCGGCGGCCTCTCGCGTTGTCAGCTCCGACATGTGGGCGGGTGGGGTCACGCGCTCGGCGCCTCGCCGGCGGGAGCGGGCTCGCACTTGTGCTTGAGCCCGTACGTGTTGTCAGGCCTGCGGACGATGGTCCCAGCCTTCCCGCAAACCTTGCAGATCGAAGATATCTCCGTGACCGTGGTACCGCGTCGATCCTTGGCGCGAACCGCCGCATTTGAAAATCGCTTCACTTCTGCACTCCTTTGGACAGTGTGATCCCGAAGTTGATGATCGCGTCCTGTGCTCGTTGGCAGGCCGCGGCAAATGGCGCGAAGGTCACAGCGATGGCGCCGGCGAATCGCCTTGCGTACTCCGTTGCCGCTTCAGCCCTGACGCACTGTCGAGCCGCAAGCTCCGCATAGAGCTGTGCAACGGCGACCGTTGGCCAGTAACCCTCTGCGACCTTCCTTCCGTGCGATCGGACCTTGTAGATCCAGCCGCCCATCGTGCGCCGATAGTCGATGGTGATGTGCGGTCGGGGAGTCACGGGACCAACTCCCAACTCGGCTTTCCGCGTCCGTAGTTTTCGGTGGCTCGATAGACGCCCATCTGCATCCTGCCCGTGGTCAGGATGATCTGGAGCGCGGTCTCGGTCTCTCTGTGGAGCTGCGAGGCCAGGCGGAGTTGATGCTCCGAGTAGTAGTCTGGCCCATCGTCGTCTCCGTCCGGCTTCCACCCGAGGATCTCAGCCACGTCACAACCCACGGAGCTGTTCCCATACGGGCGCTTCGGGTCGATGGCTGGCGCTCCGGTTTCGCAGTCTTGCCACTCGACGCAGGCGTTACGCAGCAGGGTCAGGTGGTCATTGGTCATCGTGAATGTACTTGCATCTCTCACTTCTTCCACTTCCTCTCGCGCCTTTGCATGCGCGTCATCTCCTCGCGCAGAGCGGCGCCCACATCCGCCCCGCCGTACTCCGAGCAGAGCATCGCCAGCGTGTCCCCAGCGAGAAACCGCCCGCAGATCGCGTCCGCCGTGCGGTGTCGCGGGCACTGGCGAATCGCGGTCGGCTCGGAGCAGCCAGCGCGGATGCAGACGTTGAGCTTCATCCCCGCCTCCCGCAGTGCTCGCACGTCTGGCCGGTCTCGACGAGGCAGCCGCAGGGGTCCGGGCACTCGGTCAGGCGCCCCGCAGCGATACCGGCAGCGGCGCAGTCGGAGCACGCGCCCACGTAGGCGGCACTGATCTGTCCGCACCAGCGGCACGGCTGCATCAGGTCGTCTGGCTCGCAGTCCACGCCGCACAGCAGGCAGCAACCCTGCTCCCGCAGCTCCGGCGCCGTGAGGCCCGCCGCGCCCGAGGCGTCGAGGTAGGAACGGACGGCCCGGAGGAGGATCGGCATCTCGATGTGGATGCGGCGCTTGCTGGCCTGGCCGACGACCATGGCGGACTTCCGCAGGTGCTTCGCGGCAACTTCCAGCGCGGCGGCCTGCTCGGGCGTGGGGTGCGGTCGGGTCATGGCGTTCCTCTCCCGTGGTTGTGTACGTCGATCAGGTGCTCCTGTAGCGCGTCCCAGCTCCACAGCTCGGCCAGGCAGCGCCAGCAGATGTAGGGCTCGGCGTCGTGGGCGGTCATCGCTTCGGATCCTTGCTCGACCCGATGAGGAGGCCCAGCCATAGACAGCCCAATGCCGTGCCGGGGCGTCCCATGGCCATGGACATCAGCGCGGCCCAGAGTAGCCATGGATTCATCGCTTCGGCTCCTTCGCGGCAAGGGGCTCGCCGGGCTTCCACACCATGCCGCACACGAGGCAGTACCACGCGATGCCGTGGCCCACTTCAAACGGCTCGCCACAGTCGGGGCACTTCGGGATCGGTGGCGCTACCGGCGGCGAGTCGAGGGCTCGGAACAGCGCGGCAATTCCGAAACCGAAGTCCATAGGAACACCGAATCCGATCCATAGTTTGTCGTCGTTCCACAAGTCCCGCAGAGCGCGGGCGGCGGCTTCGATGGCGGTCACAGATCTTCACGCTCCTCGTCCTCATCCAGGTCCACGGCATACGGCTCGCTCTCGCTGTCGCACGACACCATCAGCCGCGCGCCGCAAGCGCACGTCTCTTCTTCGCCGTCCAGGAAGGCGTTCTCGGGGCGGGCAAACACGGCCTCTCCGCAGTTGGGGCAGTCCAGATAGTGCGTCTCGGCGGTCATCGGCTTTCGTCCTTGTTGGTCACATGCACGATCTTGGTTCCGTCAAGCACAGTGACGGTCTTGCGCCCAGTCCCGCGACACTGAAGGCAGAAATCGACCCTCACCTCAACGCACTTCGGATTAGGAACGGTGGTCCAAGTCTGGCCAAGTCCTCCGCAGGCTTCGCACTCCTGTGGGAATTGATAGCTCGACTTGAAGCCTGGAGAGATCAAGTACCACTCATCGGCCTTGAGGCTTGGACACACCTCGATCTTGATGTCGAGACTCACTTCTTCCCTCCGAGCACGGCCAGGACGCGGGCGCGGGCCGTGTCGCCGTCGATTACTGCCGTGATGGCACATGGCGCGCTTTCCTCGATCTTCAGCACTCGCACGATTTCGCGCGCCGTCTCCTTGCTCCTGATCCGCGCCAGCTCTCGCTCTGCCTGCGTGGCCAGCGACCGGAAGCCGTCGCGCTCAGCGTGGACCGTCGCAAGCTCCGCGTGGGCCTCCGCTAGCTCGGATCGGGCCTCGTCGCGCTCTCGGGTCAGGTCCGAAGCGTGCTCCGTCATGCGCTGGAGCTTCTCCGACAGCCGGTCCAGCTCAGTTTCAAGCTCCATTTGCCGGTCAAGTTGCTCCACTAACTGCCGCGCAATCTCCTGCGTGTCGCTCACTTCTTCCCCGCTCCCTTCCCGATCCGCTCCCCGTCAATGTCGCACTGGTACAGCACCTTCCCGCGCCTAAAAGCGATCTTGTGCGGGTACTTCGGGTTCTTCCACTCGTACAGGTCCGCCGCCGCCACGCGGATGGCGATGTACACGTCTCCCGGAGTGTTTCGGAACTCATCGCAGAAGAACGGGCGAGAACAGGCGTGGAACTTCCCCACGCCGCACTCCTCGGCGGTCGGATTCCATGCCGGATGATCCAGCGTGGCTCCGACCGGCCAACACGTTTCTCGCTCGGTGCCTTCCTGCGTTTTGAAGGCAGCCGAGACGCGCTTGTAGAGTGTGATCGTCTTGGCCTTCTTGACACCGTTAGCATCGAACCAGTCGAGTTCCGGTAGCTTGCAGATCGTGGCGTGAGCCGCCTTCTTGATCTTCACCTTCAGCGATGCGGACACAGCAGCAATAGCGGTCGCGTTTAGAACGACCTTCACAGCAGCTGACACGATGCGGACGAACGCATCGCCAAGCGCCTCCACGCGGCTGCTGCCCCTGGCCACCACGCTGCTGCTGTCCCTGGCCACCACGCGGCTGCTGTCCCAGGCCTCCACGCGGCTGCTGCCCCAGGCCTCCACGCGGCTGCTGCCCCAGGCCTCCACGCGGCTGCTGTCCCAGGCCTCCACGCGGCTGCTGCCCCTGGCCTCCACGCGGCTGCTGCCCCTGGCCTCCACGCGGAAACCCAGCGACAGGTCCAATGTTGAAACCATTCTCAAAAAACCGAAGACTTTCAGGTCCGCCCGCAGTTGCAGCGCCGCAGTGATTTCGACTTCTTCGCCAGCGGCAACTTCTTTCAGTACGTCGAGTTCTTCCTGTGTCGTGATCGTCTTCATTACTTCCCCGCTCCCTTCATCACACAACGCCCTTCGCGGGCTGCGGCCTGGTCCAGACCGAAGATCCCAGCCAGTTCACCGGCCAAGAAACAAAACTCTTCGACCTTCAATTGAAGGATCGACTCCGCGACAATGGCCCGCTGCTCCTTCCCAAGGTCCGCATACGTCACCGGCCCGCGAGGCGGGGAGAAGCGGCGCCACAGGTCGAGCAAATGGCCCATACACTTGTCTCTCAGTTCAGGATGTTCTCGCAACTCTCGGGCAATGAAATCCTTGTTGAGCACTTCGGCGGCGAGTGGGTAGATGACGGCGGAAAGTTCCTCGTCTGTGGGCTCCCTCGCCTCGACCGGCGCCGGGGCCTCTCGCCCGCACTCGCAGCTCTGCTCCGGCCCGCAGCCGCAGCGCATAGCGTGGCCGCAGCGGGGGCAACGCTCTCGAATCGGAAGTGCAGGCTTAGGCTTCGGAGCGTGCGCCGTTGCGACGTGATAGGCCAGGCTGTCACATGTGGGGTACGCTTGCGGGGGGCTGTACAGTCCGCAGACGGGGATCTGTTCCTGTTTCTCGCCAGTGGCGGCGGGCTCCTCCATCCCCTGGCAGCGCGGCCAGAGGTCGGTGGCGGCCTGCATCGCGTCACGCACGGGGGTGGGCGAGGGCGCGGAGGGAGTGTACAGATCCTCTCTGGGCTCCGGCGGCAGTTCTCCGGGCTGAACCTGGCGCATCGACGCGGCGGGCTCCCCGGCGGTCAGGTTGGGGGCGGTGTCAATCCGCACCGCCTTATGAACTTCCAAGAGGCCAAGCAACCCGCTGCTTATCTCGCGCAAGCGTTTCGGCTTCAGTCCGTCTCTCTGCATGAGGCCTCTTGCATTGTCAATGATGCTAATGCTCTCTCTGAGCTTGTGCATCAGCTCTCGGGACAAGCCCCGCTCAGCGCGGGCGATGGCGAGGTCGCGCTGCAAGCTGGCGATCAGATCGTCACGGCGAGTCTCCCCGTCCGCGATAGCCTTCAGACACGACCAGCATTCGCACGTCGAGTCGTCGGCGCGGTGCGGAGAATGTTCCAGCTCTGCGTACCGCTTCTCGGCGGCGTCGGCGCGGCTCGTGGCTCGGTCCCGCTCATCGTCAGAGCCATCAACCATCCGCCGCAGCTCTTCGTTCTCGGCCTTGTACGCCCGGCAATCGCCACACGGCTTCGCCAGTTCCTTCTTGGCCTCCTCCGTAACGTCCGCGAGCTTCCGCCGCAGCTCCTCGTTCTCGGCCTCCAGCGCCTTCGCGGTGGCGTAGTGTTTTACAGCGAGGTCGTCGGCTTTGTGCTGCCGAAAGAGCATCGAGAGCGCGTCAAGTGGCGTATCCCCAAAGGCGTTCGGGCTCTCCATGAGATTGATGAATCCGGGGCCAGAGGCACACCATGAGTTCCCGTCCCTCGTGACCAGATAGCTGTTTTCCACCCCAGCGGGCCGCTTCTCCAGCTCGGCCACGCGGCGGGCGAGGTCATCGTGCAGATCCTTCAACACCTTCACGTCGGCTGTTATCGTGAATTCGAGCATCTCTACTTTCCTCCCTTGGCCCAGGCCGCGAACGCGGCGCGGATTGCTTGATTGGCGTCGTCCACTGGCACGGCATCCCGCACTTGTCTCAACAGCGCCTTGCATTCCTCATCGCTCGGCGGCGGGAGCGAGCGCGGCGGGAGAGAGCTGCGCTGCATCTCCCTGCAAATCTCGCGGTGTGCCTTCCAGATATCGCAGCACACCAACTCTGGACGGCGGAACTTCTCGGAAATCGCGGCCCACTCGATGTTACTGTCGATGGCTTGGCACAGATCGCACGAGCATCTAGCCTGTATGCGGGCCGGCGGCCACTCTCCCGCATCGCAGCCGGGCGGCACCGTCGCGGCGGGGCAGGAGCGGAACCGCTCGGCAGCATTGAACAGCGCAATCTTGCAGCCCTCGAACAGGTCATGCGCTAGTCGTGCTCCGCATCCAGGCTGAAGTGTCGCGCTGAATGTCTCGGAGCCCTTCGCCGCCGCTTCGTGCGCCAGCGCCACGCTCCGGGCATCGCAGCCTGGCATCGAGGCCGCGATTCCACAGGTGCAGGTCGCGGCGGTCATTCGTCACGCTCCTTTCTCGTCAGGTAGCCCTCTCCGGGATACTTGAGCACGACACGCCCAACCTCGTCATTCCACCGTTCGCACTCGGGTCTGACCACGAACCCTTCTCGAATCGTCTTCGGATCAATCGTGCTCTGTCCCTCTGCCAGTGTGATCAGGTCAGGCGCCCACGGGCCGCGATACAGGATCGGCGCCCACGGGATCTCAGGCACCAGACTGTAGGCGTCCTGGAAGTCGAGGTATTGGCCGCAGGCCGGATCGTACACGTCGAAGAACCGGAGCCAGTAGTCCCCCGGTCGAGCCGCGCCGTACCGAAGATCCTGGACCCATCCGAAAATCTCACCGTAGAAGACGCGACCGGGATGAACCGCGAGCAGGGTTCTCAGGTCGAACTTGTCGGCCATTTTCCAGAAGAGATTGTCTGGGTTCTCGCGCTTGATCGTCGTGTGGCTGCCGCACCAGAGCCGACCGTCACGGAAGCAAAAGCGGGCGTTACAACCGTGGATCTTTTCGGTGATGATGACGGACTCGCCAGCGGTCAGGATGTGCGGGAACTTCCGCAGGCCCTCGATATCGGTGTAGTGCGGGATGAAACCTGGGTCTTGCTCATTCTCACCACCGGCAGAAGCGGGCTCGGGAGGGGTGTACTTCGTGATGCCCATCTGGTAGGCCATATCTTGGCCTTCTTCCCAGGGAGTTTGGAACTTGGGAAACGGCAGCTTGGAGAGGAGGCCCATTGAGAAGACCCCTCGCAGTTTCTTGGCCTTGATCCGCTTTGAGCTGCCGAGGAAAGACCACTCTTCGGCATCAGGAACGACGGAATCGACCGGGATGTAAACGGCCAAGTCTCCGGGGCCGAACTCTCCTGTCCTGAAGATGACCGGATAGCCGCCATGCACCTTCGTTATCGAGAGGCTGTCAGCGTTCGGGTGCTTCTCGCAAGCGCCGATCCTGATTACTCTGACGTGGGATTCGCTCATCGCATACTCCCGCTTCTCACCGTCCGCCCCTCGTCCGGGTGCGCGTCCACAAACACCGCCACCGCCACGCTCGCCAGCAGCAGCGCCGCGATCAACAGGTCAGCGCGGGTCATCGCCAGCCCTCCGGCATCTCGCGCACGCACAGGTCTTCGGGCCACTCGGCCATGTCGGCGCCGGCTCGGGACACCAATCTCACTCGCCCCAGTTCTGTGTTAGACGGCAGGACTCCGTACCACTTTCCATGCGGATATGACCCGCCCCAAGCACGATAGTTCTCGGTCTGGTCTACGATGTTCGACCCCATTTGCTTCACCCACACTGGGACTCCGGCCTCGCGACACTGACGCACCACGTCACGAATCCACCCCACCTCACACGGGCGAGCGTGCGGGCCGCTCTCGCCGCCGACGACTACGAACTCGACCCGCGAGCCCTCGATCCTCGGGAGCCAGCACGCGGCTAGGTTGACGCGCTCCAGAAGTGGCTCGACGCTCAGCCAGTAGTGCCAGCCGATGCCAGTCGAGAGCAGCGCAGGCACGGCCCGATCCACGTCGGCCTGTGTGCTCACGCTCGTCCCCGGCCAGACGTTCGGCAGGTAGTCGCCGCCGCCGAGGTACCATCGACCGGACTCACCGTAGAGCACTTCGGCCATCCGCTCGGGGCGCTTCGTGAGCGAGAGGAAGGTATGCCTCTCGCTCACGGCCATCACCTCGAAGATGCTCACCACGTCGGCGGCAGCAATCGCCGGGTGGAATACGTCGCCCATCGTCGGCGTGAGGATGCGGCGCGGTCGCTTCCAGCACAGCGGAACCTCGAGCTGCTCGGGCACGAAGCGCGGCGTCCCGGTCCAGCGCCCACCGGAGGCGAGTCCAGCAAAGGGGCCGGTGTTGAAGCGCGAGGCAACCGCTGCTGCAAAACAGAATGCACACCCGACGCCTGCCGGGCTGCATCCCCGCACGGGCGACCAGCTCGCATCGACGTATGAGATCCTCGTGTTGTCCATTACCATGGCCCCCTCTTGCTGGCATGCGGATGGCTGAATCCAAGCGGCGGATGCGGCTTCAGGTCTGACCACGGCAGCCCCTTGCACTTGCACCGCTTGACGTAGCTGCGGCCATTGCGACCGGGACAGACGGCACGGTGTTTGAGCCATGCCCTGTCCGCTTTCGGATGATTCTCCCTCACGCGCTTCTGGTACTTCTCGAAGATCGGTTCCATCACAGCCCGAAGATGCGCCGGAGCCCCTTCGATTGCCCGACGACAGGCCATCAGATCGGCGATGTCATACGGGTATTGGTGCAGTCCTGGAGGAGGTCCGCCGAGAGCGTACTCACACATGGCATTTGACGATCTGCCAGTATCTCGGTCGTTGCCGAAATTGCAGGAACCAGCTTGCAACGCTCGACGTCGCATCCACTCCAGTTCTAGGTTTCGTGCGTGTAATTGAAACATGTCTCTCTCGCGTTAGTCCCGTCCGCCCCGGTGGCCGGGGGGTGTTTCCCGGCCGGTCATAATGAATGTGCCTTCACGGGGAGTGGTTCACTTGAAGGGGTGGCCTCGGCCCGCGCCGGGGCAGACGGGGGTTTGGCCGTTCAGCGCACCGCGCCCGGCCCGCTCTGCGAGCAGAACCGGCAGTTCTCCTGCTGTCCCTGGAGCCGCCCACACTCGAAGCTGAACACAGCCAGCACCAGCGCCAGGCGCAGCACTACACCGTTCGCAATGTCTCGTCTCATCGTCGTCACCTCTCACTCAGCCGGGCCGTCCGGCGCGGGCTCGGCGTCTTGACCAGATCGCCCCTGCGGGTCCTTCTGGAGCTTCAGCCACGCACCTGCCTTTCCACGCTTGAAGCCTCGCGGTGCTCGCTGGCGGGTGCGGTGGTCCTCCTCGGCGTGGCCCTCGGCGTGGTCGAACTCGCAGCCATCGAAGGCGCATCCGGACGGGCCGGGGTCGGGACTCGTAGCGGCCCCCTGGGGCGAGCTATTCGCGGCCACAGCGAGTGCAGCTTCGGCCAGTTCAGTCAAGCGCTCCGTCTTGGGCTTGCACCATCCGCCGCAGTCCTCACACCGAACGAGCGGCCCGACGTTCGAGTCGGGACACGGCTGCTCGCGCTTCGGGTCCTGCTGGATGTCCCAGCTCCCGCAGGTCGGGCAGTCCTGGCCGGGCTTCTCATCGCCATTCCGCTGCTGCGCCGCCTCCATCCGGTCTGCGTGGGTCGTGCGGCGGCGTCCCTTCGACAGTTTGGCCGTCTCCTCGAGCAGCACGATCACGCTCGCCAGGTCGGAGTGGGGCAGGTTCGATGGCAGCGCCTCGCCAACGCCGGTCACCCGCTTCATCGCGGCTTGCACCGCCTCGGCTTCGACCTCGTCGGACACCGCGTCGAAGCGCTCGCGAAGAGCCTTTGCGGTGAGCGGCACCGAGGTGCGCAGGATCGTGGCTGCCTTCACCAGCTCGCGGGCGTTAAGGTCTGTCGGCGCAGGGGCCTCCTGCTGTAGCGCCTCCTCGCAGTAGCGCTTGAGCTGCCTCGCGTCGGCCTCGAGCGAGGTCTGAGTCCGCCCGCCATCAATCGCGCTGGCGTAGCCCTGCTCCGCCAAGTGCTTCGCGCCGGCCTCGTAGTCGAGCCGGGCCACCGTCTGCATGTCCCTGATCACCGCGTCCTGGTCGACGCCGTACAGCGCGTCATCGCCGTACATCCGCCGGTAGAGCTTAATCGCCTGGGCGTCGGTGAGTGCCGAGCTGGTCTTCCTGGCCGGCGGCGTGGGCGGGTACGGCAGTTCGCCGTCGTCTTCGTCGTCGTCACCCGATCCAGCCTGGGAGGGATCGGCAGCCGGCAGATCGAGTCCGCCGGCCACCGATTGATGTGCGGTGTCGGCTGTCTGGCACTCGGCCACGTCGCCGCGAATGCACTGCTGCGCTATGGCAGACACCTCGTGTTCGGGAGCTTTCTCGACCCCGCTTTCTCCTGCGGTCACAGGTGCGACCACGGGCGGGGACATCGGGATCACCTCCTTGGGTTCGTTTCGGTTCAGTTCCTTGCGCTTGAGCGCCGCAAGCCGCTGCGACGGTGGGAGGATTCCCTGGGGCCCGTGCGTAGGGCAGTTCCACGTCTCGGTCTTGCGCTCGAGGCAGAGGACGGCCGAGCAGACCGAGCATCGCAGGT
>Ga0208245_1001364_pt1 | contig 15099 bp, 33 predicted proteins | sample RifOxyC1_FD_184035 | JGI IMG/M metagenome (GOLD analysis project Ga0208245, IMG submission 184035) | Soil microbial communities from Rifle, Colorado - Rifle Oxygen_injection C1 (SPAdes) | ecosystem: Environmental > Terrestrial > Deep subsurface > Rock core/Sediment | place: Rifle, Colorado... | reverse complement strand
AAAACTATGTAGATGTAGATTTATATTGTTTAAATCCTCTAATTAAATATATGATATTAAATCCAGAAATTGATTTGGAGGAGGAGGCATGACTACTATTTCATATCATACTTGGTATAATTTTAGATCAGATTTAAATTGTAAAGTAGGAACAAAAGAGGTAAGAAATACATACAAGCTAGCAGAATGTTTTGATATATTCTGGAAAGATTTTTCTTATGACGGTTATTTTGTTTTTGGTTGGGATGCAGTACCAGAATATATTGATGAAATTATAGACTCATTTAATAGTACATTTAAAAATATTAAGGTAGTATTATTAGATTTTCAGCCGGTTTATTATTATAGAAATTCTTTTTTTGAGAAAAGCAGTGCTGGTAAAACAAACGCTAAATCTATTATGTTATCAGTAATACTTAATGAAGAGTATAATCCAATATGTAAAAAATACTTATATTATATTATTCATCATTTATTTAGATTTCTTTCCTTATCTGAGGAAGCCTATCATATTAATAACTGTTCCTATACTTTTATACAAAAAAACAAAGAGAGGGATTTTTGTAAACTAGTTTCAAATATTAATGATTATTGGATATTTTTTAATTATAAATATAGGGGGGTGGACTATGCTTTTACTCCAGAAAATGTTTTACTCTTAGATAATATATCTTTATGTAATGATGTCTTTGCATCTTTTTATCCTGCCATAAAGAAACAAACCAATATTTTATTTTCTCTTCTTTATAACTCACCCACTTTTAAACCTATCTCTATGAAAGATGTTATTAATTCTTATAAGGAAAAAGTATTAAAAGTAGGAAATGGAGGTATGAAAGTTCGTATTTTTTCTCTAAAGGGGGGTGAGGGAATTATTAAAGGTATTTATGTAGTGAGTAGTGATTTTAATAATGAAAATAATGCTTATTTAAAGCAATTGTTCTTATATACAACAAAGAGTTCTTATAATAGTTTTAAGGTTGTAATTGAAACGCCAGATAGATTGGTTATTTCAGATCTTTATAATTTAGAGTTCATCAAGTAGAATATCTTGTGGTGCATAATAATTCTAAAAGGAGAACAATATGGAAAGGACTATATTTAAACAAATATCATATATAATTACTACAAAAAAAGAAGATGAGTTTTTATGTCATGGAGTAGAAAGTGAATATGAAAGATTTGAAAATATAGAACGAGCAGTTAAATTTTTTCCAAGGGGAGCGGCGGAAAAGGTTTTATCTGAGCTTTTGGAAAGTAATCCTATTACTGATCTAAATATAATTCTACCAATAACTACTACTTATAGTATAACTGAGGAGAAAAATGATGTATAATCCTAATATTGCTTTTTCATCTTTGGTAGGAAAAACATTGGTTTCTATAGAAAGAACAAAATCTGATGATGCCTTGACTTTTATCACAAACGACGGAAAAAAATATATGATGTATCATGAACAAGATTGTTGTGAGGGAGTAGATATTGAAGATATTTGTGGGAATCTAGATGATTTATTAAATGCTCCTATTTTACTGGCTTATGAAAGTACTGATTCAGATATTCCGAAGGATAATAATTATCAACCAGATAGTTTTACTTGGACATTTTATAATATTTCTACAATAAAAGGTTCTGTAACTATTAGGTGGTATGGGGAATCTAATGGATACTATTCTGAAAGAGTTAGCTTTGTAGAGGTAACTAAATGAAGGAATTACAAAAGAAATTTGGGACAGAGTTTATGCTGATTATTAGAGAAGATGGTTCTGGTTCTGTTAGAAATTTATGCGGAGATTGTTTATATTCTTTTGATACTCTATCAGAATTAGTTTCATCTTTTGGAGAACGGACAAATGATAAAAACTAAATTATGTAAATGTGGTTGTAGAGAAGCAGTATCACAATCATATAGACAATATGATCATTATGAAATAATTAAGAATGGAAAAAATCATGTTGTTTCTTTTATGGAATCAATAGATGCAGATGATTGTGAAAAATTAAGATTGTTTTGTGTAGATTGTGGGAAAGAATTGCCAGTAGAAATTATTCATGAAAGGAAAATAAATGATAAGAATTCATAAATCTAAAAGTTATAATTGGGTATTTAATACTGAAACTGGATTATTTAATAGATGGGGAGAATCTATAAAAGATGATCCACAATTTTCTCCAATTGGCCCAGAGATATTAGATATTGAGATAAGTACAATTTGTCATCAGGGATGCAAATTTTGCTACAAAAAAAATGTATCTATTGGTAAGAATATGTCTTTGGAAACATTTAAAATTATATTAGATAAAGTAAAAAAAAATTTGGGCCAAGTGGCATTTGGAATCGGGGATTTAAATGCTAATCCAGATTTACTTTCTATGATGTGGTATTGTAGAACTAATAATATTATTCCTAATATTACTATTAATGGATCTGGATTAAATGATCAATCTGCTCACCAATTAGCAGAAATTTGTGGGGCGGTAAGTGTTTCAAATTATAATAAAGATATTTGTTATAATGCAGTAAAATTATTGACAGATTATGGTTTAAAACAATGCAATATTCATATGCTTTTGAGTAAAGAATCGCTTTCTACTTGCTATGAATTAGTAGAAGACTCTAAAACAGATAAAAGATTAAAGAATCTAAATGCTATAGTATTTCTTTCTCTAAAACAAAGAGGTAGAGGAATTGGTTATCATTCAGTAACTATTGATGAATTTAATACCTTGACAGAAAAACTATTGGGTGATAAGATTAGGTTTGGAGCAGATAGTTGTACAGCAAACAAACTATTAAATTATATTAAAGAACGACCAGAATGTAGAGAATTAGAGCAATATATTGAGCCATGTGAATCTGTTTTATTTAGTTCCTACGTCTCTGTTTCTGGAAATTTTTTTCCTTGCAGTTTTTCTGAGGATGGTGATGGTTTAGATGTGGTGAATTGTAAAGATTTTATTACAGATATATGGAATCATCCCTCTACAATTGAATGGAGAAATAGATTACTTGATTGTAATAGAAATTGTCCTATATATAAGATATAGAGGAGAAAATAAAGATGGAAAGAAAAATTATAAATGAAACTCATGTCTATAGTTTAGGGGAATTAGAGTGGTGGGAGATTCCTGTATATTTGTTTCTTCTGTTTGTGACAATAATTGGAAGCATTGCGCTTATTCTTTCATAAAAAGGAGTTTACAATGAGAAAAGTAATTACTCCAAAGTATAAAAGATGTATCATCACTTACTATAAATATTTTACTAAGGAATATTATGAGGTTAGACATAAGGAGACTAATAAGATAATTCATGCACTTTCTTTAGCCGAAGCATATAAAGTAGCAACTCTTTTAAATATGGAATATAAAGCCTATAATGAAGCAATTGCTTTACTTGAGGATGAATAAATGGTTGCAATACTTTCTGGATGGTACAATAAAAAGAAACTCCATGATAATATATTTACTTATAAATTAAAGATATTACAATTTGATGCGTCTCAAATATTTTGTTGGTATTATGTTACTTGTTTAAGGGTTGAAGGAACAAAAAACAATATATTAGATTTTATAAAGAAAACTTAAATAGGAAAAAATAAATGGATAAAGAAACGGAAGAAGTTCTACTTGATGATATTATTAATGGAATGACTGGAGGATAAGATGGAAAAAGAAGATTTGGTTCTTAAATATATTGAAAATAAAAACACAACACCTCTTTATTTTCATTTTAATATAAATGAAAGTTTCTCTATCTTTACTCTAAAATACTTGATTATAAAAATACTAGATTTATCGGAGGAATATGAATCTTATGCTATAGAGACTGGATTAGAAACTGATTCTGGAAAATGGAGAAGTGTATTAGATATTTGGAGACATGTTATTTATTACAAACCAAATATAAATATATTTGAAGTTATGAGAGAGCTCTTTTCTATTGGGGATGAATATTTAGTTGGACATTATTGTAAAGATATACAAAGAATGGTTTTTAAATTAGATAAGAATACTTATGAATGTACATTATTTACAGATAAAGTGGATGAGTTTGGTTTATACTTTTCTGATTGGGAAACTATAGGAGAAAAAGAAAATGTTTAAATTTCTTTTAGATTACGTTGTAGAAAAGAAAATATACTTCAATGCTGGAGGTAAAAACGGATATCTTACTAAAACATATAACAGCGAGGATGTAACAAAAACATATTATGTTTTTACGGCAAATAATTTAATTTTTACTCACTCTATGGTAGAATCCATTACATTTGGAACTAATGGTGTTGCTATTAAATTTAAGAATTTTTAAGGGAGAAAAATATGAAAACTCGTAGCGGTTTTGTAAGTAATAGTTCTAGTAGTAGTTTTATAATATTACTAGATGATTCTAATAGGCATCTAGCAAACTATGATTATGTGATAAAGAATACTGAATATATTTTCAATGATGACCCAAAAGTTGAAAAACGGCTTTTAGATAATGGATATAAATTAAAAATTGAATTTTTTAATAAAAGAATATATAAACACTTTATTAAGAATACGCCCATACTAAAAACTACAGGGTGCGATTTAGGAAGGGATACATCTATTTGTTTTGGGGAAGATTTATTAGAATATATTAATTTTCTACGAAATGAATCCACCGGGGATGAATTTAATGAACATCTAAATGATTTGGCAACTGAAATACAAAATATAATAGATAAATATGGACTAGAAAATGTTTTATTCTTTAGGGACTCTGATGAAGATATGGGTGGAGAACTTCCTTCGGAACTAAAAGAACTAGAATCTTCTGCAATTTGGACTCAAGAATATCATTAAAAGAGGAAATTTATATGGATGAAATAATTACAGTTGTTTATAAAGATGGAAGAAGAAAGTGCTTTTCTGGTATATGTCTTTTTGAGTTTGATGATAAAGGTTTAAAATTAGTTAACACTGCTGGACATACGGACTTAATTTCTAAAGAATATATATTAAAAATAAGAACCTCTACTGTTGATGATATTCTTAAAGGAGAATTATGATTAAAATCACAATGGCTTTAGCAGAAGAACTAGCAAAAATAAAAAACGTGGGGCACATTTCTGAATTTGGTGCTGTAGTGGGGGATTCAGAATTTATTATTTACTATAAAGATACTGATGATCAACCATATCTTGCGCATATTTCTGCGTTTGACGTTTCTGGAATCTGTATTAGACTAAAAGAAAAGGAGAAAGAATGAAAAGTAGACTTGGCTTTGTTTCTAATTCTTCAAGTAGTTCCTATATTATAGATATTCATAGAACCCTACCGGAAATTATACACGAAATTGATCCACCTAATTCTTTTCATACCCACAGTCTTATTTCAATTTTGGAACAAGGCATAGAAAAATTAAAGGCTTCTTTGCGGGAAAACTTTAGTCCCACAGGAGCCGTTGGTTTGTTTGCAAAAGAAAACTATAAGTTTTGGATAAAAGAAAAATCTGAGTTATTAAAACTGGCAAAACAATATCAGAAGTTCCCCAATAAATATGAAATTGATTTTATTAAAAAAGTCTTTTCAATAAACAGAATTGGTATAGAAGAAAATAATGGACATACTATCTTTACAACTTCATCTATAATTCATAATAATTTTAATGATCTTGGAGAAATTCTTTCAGCAATTTGTTTGTGGTATTTATTTCATAGACCTGATTTAATTATAGCAAAGGAGGATTCTCATAATGACTGAAACAGCTAAATGGAAGGTAAAGTTTTTAGACATGGCTAATAAATTATCTAATGAACAATTATTAGTATATTTTATTGAGGACGTATCAATACCCAACGATTATGATGGTGGTTTTACTAGAGAAGCCGAGTGGGTATATAATATAGTAAAGCAGTTATTATATGAAAGGTTTAATATAAATATTAATGATGATAAATTTAAGGAGATATTATATGAAGGTTAGAAATGGATTTGTAAGTAATTCTAGCTCAAGTTCTTTTATTATTGCTGTTAATAAACCCACTATTTGTCCTACTTGTGGAGGAAAGTCAGATGATATTAGATCTAAAATTAAGACTTCTGACTATAACTATACTAAAATTATTCATGCTGGAGTACATGAAGTTCTTGAAAATCTTTTTAAGAATAAAGAGTGGGTAGAAAATTTTAATGCTGTCATAGAAAAAATTACTAATTTATCCTCTCAAGGAAAGGAGATTCTGGAAGTAGAAATATCCCTTCATGATGAAGAATTAAATAATTTAATACACTCTGATGCGGTAGAAATTATTGTTGATAATGATGATTATGGTTGGTAAAAGGAGAAGTTATGAAAACTAGAGTTGGTTTTGTTTCTAATAGTTCTTCTAGCAGTTTTTGTATTGTAGGAAAATATACAAATAAAGCAGAGGATTCAAATCTTCATGATATAGACTGGCACTATATTGATAACAAATATGATGAAATGTATATTGGGTTATCTATAGATAAGATTCAAGAACATGAAACAATTTATGAATTTAAACAAAGGGCAAGACTAGCATTATATAATATTGGTATAGATATTCCTATAGAGGAGATTGGTGTTCATTATGGAGGATTCTATGATGGATAATAATATTTCAAAGGAGGTAATATGAAAATAAGACGGGGGTTTGTTTCTAATTCAAGTAGTTCTAGTTTTCTTCTTATAGGAAAGGAGGTAAAGCTTGAAGATATTTGTTTAGATAATGTTAATACTATCGTTGTGATAGGAAAATATTTAAACGAAGGAATGGATATTTTTGATCTTTCAGAAGAACTTTTATTAGAATTACTTACTGATAGTTATAATAAAAATGATTTTAGTTTTTATAAAAGAATTAGAGAAGGAGAAGGAGAAATTACTTTTACTAAAGATATCTTACCAGATGAAGAAAATATTTCAGTAATTGGTTGTGAAGTAGATATGAATTCTACAAATAATGTTAATGAGTTAAGAGAAAATTATTTAAACGAGGATAATAATGATATCTAAAGATGCAAAATTAAGAGTAAGTATAGGAGAACTTGGAGTAGATAATGAAGATGATGTAGTTCCTAGTATAATTGTATTCTTGTATTTACCAGAAGTAGAAAAAGAAATGCTTTATGATTCTGCTCCTTTGGATGACTTTGATTCTCCAGAGTTTATTATAGATTGGGTTAAAGAAATAAAAGGAGACGCAGTGTTATTAGAGTGTGAATTTGATGATGAAGGATTAGAAGAAACTATTGATGATATTTTTAATTCAGAAATTATTGATGGACTAGATTATGGTGATTTAAACTAGCAATTATTGATTTTATTATAAAAAGGTCTGGGGGATTAGAAATTTACAATTGAATATTAAATAGAAAATGGGCAGACTCTGAAAATGATTCTGCCCATTTTTGTTATTAAAAATTAAACTATGAACTTTTAAGGATAATTCCTGAATTACATCCCGCTACTGGAATTTCATCTGCAACTACTACTGAATTATGTTTATCTAAATATAAGGAATACATTTTTTCTGGGTAACTATTTCCTACACTAGAAGTAATGGAAACTACTTTATGATTTCTTCTATCTTCTGCATGAATCATACTATGTAAACTATTGGAAACCAACTCAAAGTTTTCTATTCTATTATTAAGTTTATTATAATCCTTGTGGTGCAATATAATTCCTTCGGGAATCTTCCCATTAAAATATTCCCAAACCATTCTTGCAACATATTGATGTTTAGGTTTATTATTTACAAAACCATGAACTCTATAATGTCCATCTTTATGTAATGACATAGAGAATGCTCTTACAGATTCTCCTACTTTTAATTCAAAAGATTTAACATTTCTCAGTCGAAAAGTAAGAAACTCTTGTTCGGGGGAACAAATAACTTTTAGTCCAGAGTCAAACTCAACAGAATAAATAGAATCAAAAGTAGTTTCTACAATATCTACTATTCTAGATATTGAGGGGAGTTTAGTTTCTTCGTTAAAAGAATAAAGAAGAAAATCATTTTTATCTTTATTATCTATAATATCTTCTATGGGGACTGCTCCCTCGTAGACTGATAATAGTTTGGTACTGCCTTTTAGCATACTTGCCTGCCTTTCATTTTTATGTAACGGGATATATAAGTTTATTGGGAAATTTCAGTTAGTACAAATCCACAAGAAACATCAGGACATTTTTTAATATTATTTATTTCAATTAGTTCTTTTCCACAAACTGGGCAAAGATTTTTCTTTAAGTTTTTCGGCGTTAGAACTTCTTGTTTACGGCTCATATTACGATAAACAGTAAATCCTTTAATGTACGGAAGTTCAAACGCATGAAGTACTAAATTAGCAATAGTTTCTTTTCTGGTATGGTTTGGGCAGTTTATTGTTTTACTACACCCACTATCACAAAATCGTTGAGCAGAATTTAAAACATTTAAATGTTCTTCCCAAGTAACCTCTTGTCCACCATTCATAGAAACTGCACACCTAAAATAAGGTTTATCTATTAAATCATTTTCAAAAGTATATGTTCCTACTTTATCATTTCTAATTGTAACCTCTGAAAAGATTGGTTCAATTGAAGATGAACATCCCGCCAAAAGACTTAGGGTTCCAGTTGGTGCATAAGAAATAAGCGTAATATTTCTTCTGGGAATCGGAAGGCTTTTACAGGCCTCTGGAATTCCTCTTTCTTCCCCAAGTTTTATAGACTCATCATTAGCAATATCATACATCATTTTTGTAATAAACTCAAGTTCTGTAAGAGACTCTGGTGAACCATATGGTATTTCTTTCATTAGTAAATAATCTGCAAATCCCATTCCCCCCAACCCAATTGCCAAATTATTTTTTACCCAAGAAGTAATTGCATCTGTTGGATAATCTGAAACTTCAGCAACGGCATTTAAGAATCTGGTCGCTAATCTAATTGCTACTTCAAACCTCTTTAAATCTAACATCCTAAGTTCTGGTATTACAAACTTAGAAAAATCTAAGCTTCCTAAATTACATACACCGTTGGGTGGAAGATACTGCTCGCTACAGGGATTTGATGCATATATTACTTGTCCAGAGTATTTATATGGTGTGTTTTCATTTATTTTGTCTAAAAATTGAAGTCCTGGTTCTCCGTTCTTCCACATACCTTCTACTATTAAATTAAAAATATCTCGTGCTTTATATGTGTGATAATATACTCTTTTATCTGGATAATCAAAAAATGTAGTATAATCGGCATCATTTTTTACCATATTAATAAATTCTTTGTCCACTCTAACAGAAAGATTTGCATTGGAAAGCTTTCCTTCTTCCGTTTTTGCTGTAATAAATCTAATTATATCAGGATGTGTATAATCCATAACTAGCATAATTGCCATATCACGAACGCCGTTTTGCGAGACTATTTTCATGTCTTTACAAATAGTATCTGCAAAATTAATTGGCCCTCCTGCATGTCCATGAGCAGAACCATTTACAATATCCCCCTCTGGGCGTATTTTAGATAAAGTAGTTCCACATCCTCCTGCTTTTTTAGCAATCAAAGCAAATTCTAACTTTGTTTTATAAATTTCAATAATACTATCATTAAAATCTACTACAAAACAAGCCGCCAATCCGTTTGTTTTTGTATCAGAATTTGCAATACAAGGGGAATTAGGAAGAAAATATCTATTTAATATCAGTTCTCTGGTTAGTTTTTTCTGTTCCGAATCAGTACAATCTTTTAATACATAATTTACGACCCTATCTGTTACTTGTTCCCAAGTAGTTTCTCCGATATGAAAATATCTTGCTTCCAGAATGTGCTGTGCGTGTGAAGAAAGTGGTCTTACGGATTCAAAATACATATCTACTCTTTAATATACAAGTAAACATTGTCTGGAAGTTTGCTAACTATAGGCATTACCTCTTCAATAGAAAGTTGTCCAGCGCCAATTCCTGGGTAGTTCATAGCAAAAGTCCAATCTTTATGGGATTTTGCAAACTTAGTTAGTACATAAGTAGATGCTCTGATTAAATCAAGAACTGCTGGATCTTTAAAGTTATATTTTACTTGGAAGATTCCATATTTTTCCCAAATAACAAACCCATAGAAATTATTAGTAGTTCTAGTTCTAAGTAAATCTGCAAAAGTTCTATCAATATCAACAACCTTCTTTTTTAAATCCAAGGCAGCCCCCTTACCCATAACCAATCTACCATCTTTGGTAAAAGAATTGCTGGTAGTAACTAAGGTATAAGTACAACTGTTAGTAAATAAATCATCATAAATAATTTTCATTTTGTCTCCAATGCAAGCTGCTCCCAAATAGGGGCATTATCTTTTATACTTTTATCTAGACCCTCTAAGACCTTTCTTTCTTGGTCTAGGTTTCTATTATTTGCTTTATCATCAGAATATTTCTCTGGGTATCTGGTCTTTAGTTTTTCAATATTCTGTTCCATAACTTTTTCTAAATCAATTTGATTCATTCTACAAAAAGCAAATATAAAAAATAAGATGTCTCCTAATTCCTCTTCAATATTTACCCAATCAATATTTCTATTATAAGCAAGTTTAGCCTTAAATACGTTTGCTATTTCTGATGCTTCTGTAACCATTCCTAATACCATGTGTAATTGATTCATCAAAGGTGTATTAAGAACATTTACAGTTCTCATTACATTATCAGTATATTCTTCTAAATTCATTCTACGTTTTCCGATGGGAGAATATCTTCTGACTTTGGGCACTCACTATCTGAATAACCTTTTTCATAGCCCATTTCAAAGCCAAACTTATAAGCAATAGAGATAAGGTGCATCCAGTGTCTCATACCATCTTCAAACTCCGCTTTCTTATCTTCTACTAGTCGATTAAAAAATTTTTCCATTACATCTTTAATTTCTTTATCCATTATGCACCATCACTTTCTTCTTTTGCACGAGAATGCTGCTCCCCATCAGAATCATACCAAAGAATGGAATCTTTTCCACGATAAGTTTCATTAACTCTCCAATCGTCAGAACTCTTATCTTCTTTTTCTTCCGGGTCTGGCATATTAATTCTCCTTTTTGCTAATTCAAAGATAGTTTTATCATATTCAATGCCAATAGCATTTCTATTGTTTTCTTTAGCCCACCTACAGGCAGAAAAGGTTCCTCCAAAAGGCTCTAAAATTAAGTCCCCCTCATCAGTAAATGGGAATAAAAGTCTGTCCATTAGCCTCATGGGCTTCTGCCATTTTACTAAATGACCATCATTTTTCTTTATTCTTTCTTTGGAGGTAGTTGTAAGACAAATGTCATCTATCCAAGCAGTGGCTGTTTTAGTTTCCCTTCCAGAAGGGTTTAAATTAGTTTTTGCTGTTGCTTTGGGAACTTGGATTCTATCTGAATAAAACTTCCAATTTGTTCCTCTACAATAAATAAGAATATCATCATAACATTGATGGAATCTATTTTTGGGATGATTCCCCCACTCATTTTTCCATACTAGGTGGTTTACAAAAGCAAGATCTGCATTTATAGATTCCTTTAGATATTGATCTAGTTCAGTAACGCTGTGCCAATCTGTCTGAAAAATAATTATTCCGTCAGGACATAATATTCTAGTTGCATAATCTACCCACCTAAAATCTAAATTCTCATAAATAAAATCACAGTAGACAAGATTTATCAGAATGCCCTTATCGTACATATCAGACATTACTTTAATATTATCATCATTATAAAGGGCTATCAAAAGATTCTTTCCTTGTCTTCAATGGATAATTCTATTGTGGTAAGTTGCTTTGGTAAATTAAAAAACCTAGTTAACCAAAAACTATGAAACTGGGCACTACTATTTTTACCGCTTTTTCCTGTTGGGGTTATAAAGGAAATCCGCCTACTAGGAACTAATCCCTGACAATTATATTTATCAAAAGCATTCCACATCCATCCGCACATATCAAAGGGAATAAGAAGTGCAAAGGGTTTATTAGACTCTATACACTTTTCAAAAAACTTTCTTTTAAGAGAAAAGGGTGGGTTAGTAATTATACAATTCCAAGTTATATCTGGGAATCCTAAAGAAAGAAAATTCCAATAATTACTTTGTCCATCTATGTCTGTTTCTTTTACAGAGAATTTATGTTCCTCCAAGACTTTAGAGATATGGCCTTCTCCAGCGGCACACTCCCAAATATCCTTATATTCCTTAGGAATATAAGGAATCAGTAATTCAATGGCATATCTAGGAGTTCTAAAAATATCCTCCTTTTTTATTTTCGTGGGTATTTCGTCTGTTTTGTGCTTAGGTTTTATGGGCATTTATTTTCCAAAGGAAAGGAATCTATTGCTTCTTGCAAAGAAATAATAAGTTTCTTAACAGTATCTATATCTAAGAATAAATCAGTGGGGGTAACATCATCATCTGTATCTTCAGACTGATGAATATTAATGATTTTTCTAGTATATAATTCATTACCAATTTCATAAGCAATAACACTAATTCCGCTTTTATTATCTACGGTATTATCATAGAAAGTTTTATACACTTTTCTCATTCCTTTCCTCTAATCAATAATAGGTAGTTTATGAATAAATCTGGAGTAATCCCCGAAGTATGCCCAATTCGTTGAGTTTTCATCTTCTTCCACTAAAGGCATAGTTTGATTATTTAACCATTTAGCAAATTCTTCCCCAACATCAGATATTTTAACTATCCATATTTTATGCCAAACTCTAACTTCTGGATCATTTTTTGCAATTCTTTCCTCCGCACAAGTAGAACAAAGGGTGGAATACCAACCACAAATATAATATTCTTTTCCTTCTTTCCCGCAATTCTCACAAGTTATAGCTGATTCCTTTTCTGCTTTATCAATTAAATCATAGATTTCTTGTGGTGCATCATTTACATAAACACGTAAAGTAGCATATTTTTCCTTAACTTGTAGAACTTCAAACTCGTCTTTAAATTCTGGATACTTGGTTTCTAATAGAAAAGAAATATCCTCAAATAGCTTTTCTATTAGTGGATACCACCCAAGCCCACACCCATACCCAAACCCCATCAAACTGTTTCTAAATGTTGGATCGGGCTTAATAAAAGAAAAAAGTTTTTTAGTCATTATTTAATCCTATAGCACGATATTTATATAAAGAATCTACTAAAGATTTTGTAAGAAGAGAGTCGTCCTTTAAATTAAGAAACATTATTAATCTATTTAAATCTTCTTTCGAGATCTGAACATAGAGCAAATTATGTTTATCTCTACATTCATCTGCTTCCTGCCACTGATCAAATTCTTTCAGGCAGTGGCTGCACAGATATTTTCCTGTTAATTTATTCCTATTTGCCACGATAAAAAGCACTCCACTCTTCAAAAGAAGAAAACTTACTATAATATTTTTTGCTTTCCCAAAGCAAATACCATTTGCTCCAAGGAATATCTACATCTGGTAATGAATATGCTTTTACGCCATAAGTGTTTGCTCCTATCATATTTGCAAAAGATAAGGTTGAAGGAAAGCATTTAAGATTATTTTCAGATAAGATATGAAAACCATGCTCTAAAATATTTTGGACTTCTTGTATAGACTTTTCTTTTCCCATAATCATTCTAAGTCTTCCAGAATGTATAAAATTATGGCAATAATGACAAAGAGGCTCTATGGATTTAATTTTGCAAATCCCTTTATAATAATTAATATCCCAAAATTCATGGGCTTCTAACCATTTAAATCCTTTTGCTTCATATTTTGAAATACCACATGCAATACAGTGATAGTCATATTTAGCATAAACTTCCTGCCTAATTTTATTCCACCAACCTTCTCCTTCAATAGTTCTGGGGGAAAGATTGTGCATTGGTTTAGGTATGTTTGGATGAACTAGTATCTCTGGTTTTAGTTTATACACTTATAACTCCTTTTGCAATAAAGGCAATTCAAAATTTATTGAAGAAAATCCAACTAGGCTACATTATAACAGATCGGAAGGAAAAAGTCAAGGAAATTTGCCTACCAGTTTTTAGGTTGATGACAGAACGGTGTCCCACTATACTGTAATAGAATTTTACCACAACAAGGTACTTTGGGGGTAAAGTAGCCAAGCGTGATATAATTATAGAGTAGAATTGGGGATTGACAGGAAAGATTGTTGGTGGTAAAATAGGGGTGAAATTGGCAGGTAGCTCAATGGAAGAGTTTTTGTCTGATATACAAAAGGTTACAAGTTCGAGTCTTGTCCTGCCAACTAAACCAGCGTGTGCGAATTCTGTCCGAGGCAGAGTGTCTAGCATGGGTAACGCCGTAAAGGATACAGTAACGGACTCGTAAATTCGAGACAGTGGCGTGGATACCGTTAGACATAGGTAGTTCGTTGAATGGAGCATGGCAAACCAGCCGCTGGTTAATAAGTTTTAAGAATAATTATTAGAAAGGATATGGGTATGAAAAAAATAATTATTTATGTTATTGCACTATTTATAATTATTGCAACCGTTATTTGTAGTGCTTTCTTAGCCGAAACTATAATATGGATTATAACATGAAAACAACATTGATTATCTTATTCATTATTGTTATCATTATAGCTGCTCGTGTCAATTGGGAAGGACGGGGCCTTTAGAAAGGAAAAATAATGTTTTCTAATACTACTGCAACTAATAAAATATCAACCTTTAATTCTATTATGCCTTTTGGAAAGCACAGAGGAAAAACAATAGAACTAATTTTACATGAGGATCCTAGTTATTTAAAGTGGTGCATAGAAAACACAAATAAGTTTGCTTTTTCTCCAAAAGATGTTCAACTTATATTAGATTGTGCAGAAGACGATCACCTAAACTGGCTACAAGATAATTATAGTGATGGTGATTATTATGAAAACTACGGAGATGATGACTAGTACTTAAGTACTATATCAAAACCCTTGACAAAATAAGTATTAAGGCTTATAATTAACATTATAAGCAGGGAGCAAGGCAATAAAGTTAATAAATATTAATACTACTTCCAAGCCAAAGGAAGTAGTTCAATAAAAAGAAAGACAGATGAATGCTCTTGTGGCAACGCCACGCCATAGATCTATTAATTAACAAACAATTAATCTTCTTAAGAGAGAAAGTAAT
>Ga0208245_1001363_pt1 | contig 15118 bp, 23 predicted proteins | sample RifOxyC1_FD_184035 | JGI IMG/M metagenome (GOLD analysis project Ga0208245, IMG submission 184035) | Soil microbial communities from Rifle, Colorado - Rifle Oxygen_injection C1 (SPAdes) | ecosystem: Environmental > Terrestrial > Deep subsurface > Rock core/Sediment | place: Rifle, Colorado... | reverse complement strand
AAACCTAGCGTGTATACCGTTTCACCACCCCGGCTAGATAGTCAATTATATAACTTTTCCAAAAAGAAGGGGGGTACCTTGCGATACCCCCCAAAAAAAATCCCAACGCCTGTATCAGTTTTACCTGCACAAGCCTCGAAATCTAATGCATACTATAGCATAGGTAACTATGGGTTGTCAAGATATAGGGTGTTTTTTGGCTAAGATAAAAATAGATGGTCCGAAGTTAAGACGACTTAAGGGTTGTTGTAAAATCTTTTCAATATCTGTTAATGTTGAGACAGCTATCATTTTTTTTAAAAAAGTTGACCTGATGTTTGATACGGATAATTTTTCAATGATCGTAAATCCGGCGGTTTTAAGTTGTTCAGTTATTTCATCGGGATGGTAATTAATAAATGGAAGAGTCTTATTTTTTATATGTCTTTGACTTCTTTTATCTATCGGAAAAATATCCAACGGAAAAGTAAAATTACCTTTAATAAACTCTTTTATGGTTGCTTTAAGATGACTTTTATTGGCAAATTCCAGAATAAAATAGCCGTTATTATTTAAAAGTTTAGCAACCACTTTAAAAGCTTCTTGGGTGTCTTTGATATGGTGCAGGACTCTAACCATGATTACTAAATCTGAAGGCCTGTGTTTTAATTTTGCGGGCAAGTTTTCTAAACTAGATTGCATAAAAGTGACTTTGTTATCGTTAGTGATATTTTTTCTTGCAAGGCTCAGGCAGGAAGCGGAAGGATCTGAAAGAATAATTTTTTTGGCCCGATATGAGAAAGAAGAAAAAAGCCTTCCGTGACCACAGCCGACTTCAATAATTGTTTTTATATTCGGGATTTTATCAAGAAGAGTTTTGATAGCGTAGTATTCCGCTTTATGCTCATATTTACGATCAGCCCAATAGGAAGGATAATTGTATGTGTCGTATGCAGCCGGCATAGTCTCTTATTCTACTCTATCTATTCCATTTCGTTAAGAAACTGCTCAACTCCCTTTGCCCAGGAGCCATTAGAGAGAGGCGTATATTTGGACATGATTTTTTCGGGAGTATCAAATCCAAGAGCAATGTAGTTTTGAGCAAGACCCATGGTCACGGCTCTTATGCCTTCCTCGTAAGATGAAAAGCCTAAAGTTCCTTCAGAGTGAATCCCCCAGCCCCAGCAGTTGTAGGTATTTGGCGGGATTATTTTACAAAGATTAGATTCTTGTTGGGCAATTGCGGTGGTTAGGCGGTAGTCGATGTTAAATTCATCAGCGGCTTGAACAATATAACCGGCAAATGAAACCAAAGGAGATTTATATCTCAAAAGGTAATTTTTGATAATTTCAGGCCTGGCGTCGGATGATTGAACTTTTTCTGAAATCGAAGGAAAATCGATAGGTAAAGATGCATATATTCTGGCACCGAGAACAGTGGTGGTATCACGATTAATTAATTTTAGATTTTGGCTTTCTAATTTATTATTATTGAATGAAAGTAATGAATATAAACTTGCGCCGAGCGTTAGAGGGGTAACACTAAAGAATACTATTGCCAGAATAATATTCTTCCAGAACGAAAAGCTATTCTCTTTGCTATTTCCCATCACCTTTCAGGATGCCACAAAAGAAGGGTTGAGTCAAGAAAAAGAAAAGATTTTTTCTTAAAAATAATATATCCCGATCCACCCGGTTCATACGAATTTAAGGATATCTTAATAATTTCTAATTTATTCCCTTTTTCGTCAATGACTTTTAAATTGTCTTTAGTCCAGATTGTTTGACCTGTATTTTCAACAAAGAGAATACCGGTAAAAGCTAATATTTTTGAAACTGCCGCTTTTTCTTCCTGTGGGGGAATACCCTTAGTTTTGGGAAGTTTTTGTATATTTTCATAAAGATTGTGATAATTGCCGTTGTTTTTCCAAGAAAATATATCAAAAGGAGGAAATTCGTAGTTGAGAATAAAAGGAGTAACGGCAACTATTTTGTTATTATTCCATATATTTTCAAAAGCGAAGTTAAATTTTCTACTAACAATCTCCTCATTTAACTTATTTTTAGACCAGCCTGTTTCCGTAATAAATACAGGAAGTTCTTTTTTGACGCCTAAGTTTTTAAGAAAAGATAATTCCCATTCAAACGTTCTAATTGTTCCACGTCCACTAGCATATTCCGACCCTGAGAAATTCGGATTGGGGTAAGAATGAGAAGCCCAACCGTCGACAAGTTCGAAAATATCAGGTTCTTTTTTAATCATTCGAAGAAGATAGGTAGATTCATCTAAAGAACCTTTTGTGGTTGGAAGCGATGCATCAAACCCTGATGGCATGACAAAATAATCAGGATTTGTCTCCTTTAGTTTATTTACAAAATCCTTAAGGTACAAAGCATAGTCTTCGGGGTTAACCTCTCCTCCCCATTCTTTACCGAGGTTAACTTCATTTCCGATCGTTATGTACCTGTTTTTAACAACCCAGTTTAAGGAGTTTAAAAAAGAAATCCAGCTATCAATTTCTCCAATAACTGGTTTTTTCCAATTACCGTTTTCTTCTTTAGTCGCAATTCTTACAATGGGGATAAGATGAAGTCTACGCATTTTGTTAAAAACTTCCTGCCAAAGGTTAACAGTACGGTTATTCTCGGCGATGACTAATGTGACATATCCCCAATCACCTCCATTCGAATTAACTAATTTTGCCGCATCTTCAAGATCGGCAATATTGGCGATATGGATCCCAAAAGAGTTATTGGGAACGGCTAATGGATCAAAAATTGCCAAAACTGTTTTGGGAAAAGTGAAAGTCATTAAAAAAAGAATAATAAGTGCAAATTTACGCATATAGATATTTTAACAGAAGTTTTTGATATAATACGCCTTATAGGGGCAAGTGGCGGAACTGGCAGACGCGCAGGCTTCAGGAGCTTGTGGGCTTTACAGCTCTTGGAGGTTCGAATCCTCTCTTGCCTACACAACAGGTGTAATTCAACCTCATATTCGGTTGAAATAGATTGGTAGACACTTGGATTTTACATCTAAAGACATTGAGCAAGTTAGGAATTTCAAAAGAATCCTTAAATTAGATAATAAGATTTGCCTGAAATATCGAGGTCCTGATAGAAACAAATATTATAATAGGATACAGTTTGGCGACGTTAAATTTTATAGATTTCTTGTTTCAATTGATTTGTCTCCTAAAAAGTCAAATATTATTGAAAAAGTTGTAGTTCCCGATAAATATTTTAGGGATTTTCTGAGAGGTTATTTTGACGGTGATGGATATTCATATTCGGCTTGGGACAAAAGATGGAAATCTAGTTTTTTACTATATATAGGATTTACTTCCGGAAGCCTTGAATATCTATTGTGGTTAAGAGAAAAAAATTAATAGTTTTTACGGGATAGTGGGTTTTATCAAGCATAACGGGATGTTTGCCAATTCGTTGATGTATGCGAAAAAAGAGTCAATTATATTGCTTAGAAATATATACTATAACGATAGTCTTATTTGTCTTAAACGTAAGAAGTTTAAAATAATGCGATCTTTAGGTATAATTGAAAGACAAGCGGGGATGCTGAAACGGTATACAGGCACGCCTAAGGAGCGTGTGTCTTAACGACATGGAGGTTCAAATCCTCTTCCCCGCACTTAAGGTCGCTTGGCTCAGTTGGTTAGAGCGTCTCGTTTACATCGAGAAGGTCGGGGGTTCGAATCCCTCAGCGACCACAAATTTGATATAATTCTTTCGTAATGCTGAGATAGCCAAGGTAGTCAAGGCGGGGCTCTGAAGAAGCTCAAATCTGTGTGCAACTCACAGTCTCAGCACAACTTTAACGCACATTGACATAACCGAACCAGCGTAGTACCCTGAATATAGGTATATATGTATGGTTGGGGATAGAAATAAAACACTATATTATAAAGTTCTGAAGTTGAGGAAATCTGGAAAGAGTTACAATAAAATAAGTAAAACAGTAGGTGTTTCTAAAAGTACGTTAAGCAATTGGCTATCCGGTAAGAAATGGTCAGATTCAATCACAATTCACCTAGCTAAAGAAAACAGAAAGTCAAGTTATGATGCCCTGATCAAATATATTAAATTAAGACACAAAGAAACGTTAAAAAGACATGAAATTTATAGGATTGAAGCTGTCAAAGATTTTAATGAATTAAAGTCGAAAAACCTTTTTTTGATTGGTCTAGCTCTCTATTGGGGTGAGGGTGATAAAACTAATCAAAGCAAAGTTGCTGTAATCAATTCTGACGTAAATTTATTGAAAATAATAGTCAGTTTTTACAGAAGGATATTAAAAATTCCAGAAACGAAATTAAGAGCCGGTCTATTTATATATGAGGATATTGATGAAGAAGAAGCTATTAAATATTGGTCAAGTAATTTAGGTTTAAACAATGATCAATTTATCAAAACTCAAGTATTACCAAGCAGAAGCCACAGAACCAAAAGTAAAGTTAAATATGGCATGTGTAATATATATTTTTCAAGCGTTGAAATTAACATTAAGATGAAAGAATGGATAAAAATCTTAGCAAGATATATGCGGGCGTAGTTTACCGGTAAAATGCTTCCTTGCCAAGGAAGAGACAGAGGGTTCAATTCCCTTCGCCCGCTCCAATTTCCCGCTACCCGCTCTCAAGAGGTAGTCTTTCTTTTCCTTGGGCATCTCTGACGGTATTTAGCATTAATCTTTTTAGTATCTCCTGGAATGATATGCCATAAAGATCTAATATTACCGATATGGCTACATCGCATTCTTTAGGTCCGAATGCTGGGTTAGTATTGGAGTCGATGAAAAAATACCTTCCTGATTGATCAATTCTAATATCAAATTTGCCATAGTCATACATTTTTGTAATATCAAAAGCTTTTTTGACATATTCTTTTAAGATGGGATCATCGAATTTAATATAATGATACGATGAGTATCCTTCTTTTACCCACTGATCATCAAAAGTAGAAAGAATATATTTATTTTCTTCTTTTTCTTTGCTGAATGCCTTTTCAGCTAAATAGACTTTTTTATTTAAGCCTTCAAGAAGAATGGCGGTTACTTCCCTACCGACAATAAACTCCTCCACCAGAACAGGCTGTTTATACGTTGATATTAAGAATTTTAGTCTGTCTCTTAAGTGTTTTTCATTATCCGAAACTGCATCTTGAGTTATTTCCACGGCTCCGTGAATTTCATTAAGCTTAGAAATTAAGGGATATCTTAAGGTAGGATCAATAGGATCATTCGGGGTAGCAAAAAGTTGAAATCTGGGAACAGGAACTCCGTTTTGTTCAAGGAGTTTTTTAATCACGAATTTATTAGTATCAAGCGACATTCCCAAAATATCTGCTCCGGTATATGGAATTTCTAGTATTTCCAAAACTCCCAATATTGACGAGGAAAGATTTTCGAAACCCTTAAAAGAATCAACAAGATTAATGGCGATATCCGGATTTATTTGTCTAAGGTAAAAAGGTAAATCACCGTTTCCTGAAAGAAGATGTGTTTCAATTCCAAGTTCATTAATATATTTGGCAATTATCTTTGCGTCTTCCTCAGCGTCTTTTTCGGTAATATATTGGGATTCGGTAGGAAAATAGCTTCTTTTGACGTCGCTGTATAAAACAGCGATTGTTTTGGGTAAATCTTTGCCGTCGGCCATATTTAACTTGCCTCAACTATCCTTTAATTTTCCTTGTCTGTCAAGAACGACTTTGATACAATATAGCCTAAGGCCCAGTAGCTTAACGGATAAAGCGGCTCTCTTCTAAAGAGTAGACTGGTGGTTCGATTCCACCCTGGGTCACATCTGAAGTATTTAGGGACGCAAAAGAGTATATTTGCTCATAAATAGGGCCTAATTTCGAGTTCGACAAGACACCATCCGCATAATTCACTCCGACAGGGAATATCGAACTTTGCAGCACAACTTTCTCTTCAGGCGGAATAGCAAACCAATACAAATCGAGCTTGTCTAGGAATGTTTCTGCATAAGATAAGATTGCATTTATATTCATATCCTTTTCATGGTTCTCGGTTAATGATAACTTTACTAGATTTATTTCCTTATCCAACTCTTTTACCTTTTCCTGAACGATATGATCAGGCAAAACTCCACTCTTTCCCCTTGTAATGAAGTAATCCATATCTTTTTCCATTTGCTGTATATCTTCCATCTTTTTTGAATAATCAGTTTTTAACTCTTTCGTCATTTCCTCGTAACAAAGCATAAACCTAGTTTTAAATTTCTCCATAAGTTTTTGTGTGGGCTTTATTTGTTTAATGTATTCCTGAAACTTATTCTCTAAGTCTGTCTTTCTCACCGCTTTTGAGTAAGCCTTACAATTCTTGCTTCGGCAATAGTAATATCCGTGCCTTACCCCATTTTGCGACCTAGACATACAAGCCTTGAATGGTTGTTTGCATAAATAGCAATAAACTGTATTTCTTAAAGGGAAAGTCGGATTAAAAGATCTTCGCTTTCCTGAATTATGGTTTGAGTGTTCCAGCATTATCGTCTGACACCTTTGGAAAAGAGAGGCTTCAACCAAAGGATCGTGTTGAGCCTTGATTAACTTCCCATCCTGGTCTTTTAAGAATCCACAATAAAAATAATTAGTAAGAATCTTGTGAATTGTCTGCTTGGGAAGTTGTATTAACTTGCCTTTGTAATTCTTAATCGCTTTTCTCCTAAATTCTCTTGCTAGTTCTTTGGTTGTCCAAGAGCCGATTGAGTAAAGTTCAAATATCTGCTTGATAGTACTTGAACATGTATCGTCTATTGCACGAGGGGCTAGCTTAACTCCATCGATCTTGTGAGGCATATAACCAACAGGTGGTTCCCAGGGCCATAACCCTTGACCGACTCTAGACCACATGGCAAGTTTAACTCTTTCCCTTTTAACTTCGTTGTCATATTCGTTGACAGAAGCAAGTACGCCTTCTACAAGTTTACCGGATGGACTTTCATCTATTCTTTCAGTTGAAGAACGAAGTATTACCCCCATTCTTAAAAGCTGACCCCTTAACCAATGATGCTGTTCGGAAGATCTCGCGAACCTATCGAGTTTGAAAACCACAAGAACATCAAACTTTCCTTTTCTTTCACTACAGAATTCAAGAAGTTCCGCTACTCTTTTAACATTTGTTTGACTTGCAGAGACCGCTTCATTCTTTACTATTTCAACAACTTTAAATCCTTCAGTTAAGCAATAGTTCCTGCAAATACTTTCTTGACTCTCAATTGAAGTATTGCCAATTTGCTTAGTGTCTGAAAACCTTAAGTAGAGGATCGCTTTTTTATTTTCCATCTTATTTAGTTATACACCTTTCTATGGTAGGTATGTCTAGTGTCTCTTTTTTCTCACGCATATAACTTCTAATGATTAACCGACAGAGGGTGTCAATCTGAATGTTTTCTTCCGTCTCTTTATCAAAGACAAACTCATTTTCTTGTTTGGGTGGCATAGTTTTTCACTTTTTCTCTTCAACTTTCTTTTCCAATTCATCCAACCTGACTTCAATATCTGCTTTGTCGTGGGCATCTAAAAAACAACGAATTAAAAACCCAAGTGTGTTTGCTATTGGAGTTGCTGGTATCACTCCTCTCCAGACACCGTTTATTATTTTGGCCAGGAATATCTTTGCGTCTTTCGCGTCATCCAAAACCAAATCTTCCTGAAAGTTCAGAAGAACCTTTTTAGGAACAAGACCGCCTTTTCTAACCGCCAATGCTCTTTCCCTTTTTTTATCAGGATCGTGGGTAAAACAGTAATCTTTACCGGATTGGGCATTGGCTCGGCATTTAATATTACCTTCTTTAATAAAAATACATTTCATATTAGTTTTCTGTCTTAATTCCATATTTTTCTATTAGTTCTATAGGCATAACCAACACGTTTTCACCTTTATCGATTGAATAATTTTTGATCAACACTTTAACAGGCTTACAAGGAATCAATTTTTCGATCTTCTTTGCTAACGTTTTAATTGTTTTTTTAGTAGACATGTCCTAATACCCTTCCGTCTGAATCATGGAATATTAATTCCATAAACCCTTCGTTTTTTCTGATTTTGTCCTCAAGTTCTGCGAGTTCCCCATAAGTTTTCTGTTGATCTTTGGAAATTGCCAATTCGTGATTTTTATATTCCTCCCATTCTTGAAGAGTGATTGAGTCTTTAGACCCAATATCAAATATCCATCGTTCAATTTTTAAGATCGAATCGAAGCCACTTATATGGGCTTTAGTTACTTTATTCTCAATATCTTTTAGCCTTGATGTAATGTTTTTCATAAGTTTCGCTTATAGGGGTATACCTCCTTTTGATAATCCGCCCATAATAGGAGGTGGCATTCTTTTTCCGTTTATGTAGAATGGTTCATCCATTAATACAATGGGCACGTATTTGTCGAAGTTGCCATCCTTTACGTTTAACTTTTTTTCAATGTTTTTTAATCTTGCTGATGTGTTCATTCTCATATTCCAAAAATTTTCTGTATTTCATCGTTAGTAACTATGTTTGAAAAATCTTTACTATAGGAGGACAGAAGTTCCGCGGGGTTTAATGTAATAAAGGTCTTGTATTCTTCTTTAATGGTGTAAGTAGCAGCTACTGTTCCCATTCCTTTCTCTTTGTCAACTAATTCTAAAAAGGTAAATTCATCCAATAATCTTCTCGCAGTCTTGGTCGATCTATCAACCCCCTCTGATAACTGTTTTGCCGTAATTTCGCCTTCACTATTTTTTAAAACATTTAGAGCTTGTGCCCTATCAGCGGGCATTGAAGATAAAACAACATCCTTTACTATTTCAAGGTCATCTGAATTTATTTCATCTCTACCCTCTACTAAGGCCAAATATTTAATCAAAACCATCAATTGTTGGACCGCCCTCCATGGTTGTTCTACTTGGACTTCGGTTGGTTCGTAATAAGTGACGTCTTTTCCGGACTCGTCTTTAAAGGTTGAAGCCTGAATTACCACAATGCCCCGCGCCCTAGCCATAAAGCGTGAAGCTATCCTAAGGTATTTCTGAACGGGTTTAATTAACGGTTTAACAAGATCAATGTCGGCATGGTTTAAATCGTAGAGAAAGCTGGATGTTGCGTCTCGTGCAATCTTTTCTTCTATTTGCCTATCTTTATTGGAAAAAATGGCTTCAAATGATTTTTCTTCATCGTTAACAGACATTGTCGGTATGGTGTATGAAAGAAACCTTGGCCCGATCATGTTTAGGTACTGGACATGTTTATTGAGGGTTGCTGGAGTAATACAGCCTAAATGACTAAACTCACTCTCATATTCGATATGGCCGCGTCTAGATGAATGTTTGGATAGGCTTTTGTCATATGCTCCAACCATATCTCCAATAATTTTTCGGCAAGCCTTTTCGTCTAAGGAGAAAATTACAGTCCAATCTTTAACAACTAAACATTTTCCATTAAGTTGAGGCAATAAATCATATACCTCTTGAGTTTTGGTGGCTCTTTCTCCTGATATAAAAGCATTTAAGGTTAAATTATCCAAATTAACGATTGAGGAATCATTTTTTATTAGTCTTACTAAATCCGTTTTTCCTGAAGAAGGAGAGCCTACCAATAATAACCAAAGCATTACCCTATTTTTTCTTGTTCCGGAAGTTGCAACAGCCAGTAAAAGTTTCAAAGCCTTTCTTGTGTTGGGAAGATATTCTTCAACCTTTAGAGCTAATTCATTAAACGACAGTACACTAGGCGGAGTTTCTGTCCCCCTATAGCTTTCTTTAACGACAGGTTTACTTTCCTTATTTCCAAATAATTGATCTGGTGTTGGTATGTTTGTCATAAAATTAATCTATCGTTGGTGCTCTTAAAAGAAAATTATTTAAGAACACCCGCAATCCTTAATTCTTTAGAGTGTCTATAACAGTAACGGCTTTTATGACGTCAAATCTATTTTCGACAGTATCTAAAAGCTCTCGATCTACAAATTGTGCGCATTCTAGGCATAAACCCCAAGTGCAGATCAAGTGACAGCCGCTACACAAAAGACATATATTTTGAAATATTGCGTCTTGTAGACGTGTTCTAAAATCAGTCTTTTTAATCAAGTTTTTATATGCATTAGTTACTGTTTCTCTTTCTTTATCAATAATTTCCATCATCCCATTTCACCCCCTTGCCATTTCGTACATTCTTTCCACGAGTATTTTTCTTTCTTTACAAGCCTTTTTATAAAAAAGTTTGGCAATTTGATTATCCTCACCTTTAAGGGACCAAGATTTTATTAACCAATCAATTGCAAGGTTGTCGATTTTGCCTATCTCCTTCAGCCAACTTGTAATTTCAAAGCTATTAGTCATAGGTGGTTTCTATCCTTTTTGGCACTACGCCTGTCTGAAAACGCATCCTCTAGACCTACACTTAGGTTAGAAATCTGTTCATAAACTTTCACGATACTATTGTCTAATTCCTTTAATTCCTGAAGTTTTTTGGTGTTATTTCTGAAAAGTTTTTCAGCTAGTTCATCAAAGAGCATAGATAGCTTAGGAAAGTAAGACTTTTCGGTCCATTCTCCTCGTTTTGTTTCCTTCATGCATAAAATCCACTGATATTGATCTTTTTCAATTGCAAACTTTGGCCTTTTGTTTATGTAGATAGTGTTCATTGTGGTTTTCCTTCTTGTTTCGCTGGAACCAATACAAAACCCCTTCCTTCACAGGCTTGACACTTTTTCTCTCCCCATTTCAAAGTTCCGAATCCGTTACAAACAGAACATCTTTGAGCAATAGAAGAGGGAACGAATTTCACATCGCTTAGTGGTTTTATTTGATTTCTATCTGTCCCGTCCATATCTTTCCTTGATTAGCCTATTTAAGGCTATCGTTTCAGTTTTACCATTACCTTTTTAAGGTTTTCAACCTCATTTAGCCATAAAAAAGACGTCTTTCGACGCCTGCTAGTATTTTTGCTAGATGAGCTAATTATTCTTATAGAGTAAGACCTTAACTACGTCAAGTTCTCGAGTAATAATCATATCTATTCTTATAATTTCTTAGATTTTTCTGAGACATAGATTTGGTTTTAGTAATCGGGAAGTATATACTTCAACTAGTAACCCATAATAATATGATGAACCGGCTTAAAATGAGCCTGCCTCGAATAAGTAGACTGTTTCTTTATATCTGGTCGGGAACTATTGGTCTTTTCATTTTGGGAGTAATAATCGGGTCGAACCAGCCAAATAGTGTCTATCCCAAACTTCTGTCTAATTTTATTTTAGTTGATGTTATAACTGGTGTTGGATCATTTATTTTTATGTGTATTTTTGCTTTGCTTGGTGCCGCAACCAATCCTAAAAAAAGAAAGATCGGACTAGTGAAAAATACAAAACCTAAAACATTAAGGTCCAATAAACTCGTATGGAAATCTGTTTGGTTTGTTTGGATATTAGTATTTTTACTTATTGGATATATCGTTTACCTTAGCATCAGACAAAACACACTAGTTGCTAATCAGAAAGTTATGGGTTCCCAGAATACGATAATTCCAACAGAAATTCCGGCAGTAACCCCTACACCATATTCGACAAGTAAACCAAACCCTGTTTATATTGATCCTGACCCAATTATTGCCTGTAATATCAATTCTAACTGTGGTGGTGGGACTAGGCAGATGAAGCAAAGTGAATGCAACCAATCAACCTGTTGCACACGTAGCCCAAATTGTGGCGGAGGTGCGTTTTTAACAACAAGGTCAGCATGCAGCAGTTCTACTTGTTGCCAAGTTGGTGGTTCATGGTCAATATATTCTTCTAAAGAAAAGTGTACAGAAGCACAAAGGGGTTCTGGATCAAACATTGTGGATTGCCCATTGAAAGCAGGAAGTGTAAAACTAACTGAAGCGAGTTGCGATCAAGCAATTTATGACGAAGTCTATAATGACACCTACAAAGCCTTAGGTGGTGGATCAACTCCCACCTATTTTCCTCTTCCTACTGAAGACCCAACTATTACACAACAGATAATTCAAATATGTTTAGATCGGGCGTTAAGTAACTACAATTCTGCAAAAACTAATTGCTATAACGTAGCGAGAGCAAACGGAATAATAAGCAGTAGCTGGACACAGCAATGTGTACAAACTGCAACGGAAAATTACAGTTACGAGAAAAGTCTTTGTAAATAATTAACCTTATTTATATATTTCTTTTAGATAATAAATCTTACTTTATACTTGAGAAAACTTTGAAAGTGGTAGAATAAAATAATGAAGAAATATATTAAACATTTACTACCTATTTCACTTTTTCTGTTTCTACTGGTGATTGCGTTGTCTGTTGGATACTACTTTATTTTCGCATTACCCAGAATTCAACGAGATAAACTTAAGCTAGAACAACAGAAATTTGAATTGCAATCTAGCGAAGACAAGTATCAAGAATGTTCTCAGACAGCTATTAATCAAGCAATAGAATTACTAAAATCAAAAATGGAAATGGAAGAAAAACTTAATGGGAAAGGAACCAAACAGTATATAGAATGGCAAGTTGGTTATGATAAAGGATTGTATTTACGAGAAGATTATAATAATTACTACAAAAGATGTCTGAATAGTTATGGACTAGATGTACCAAATTAATGAAAAATAAAAAGTTAATAATTCTTGTGGTTCTTCTGTTAATCGGATTGTTTTATTGGTTTGAAATAAGACCCGTAAAAATACGAATGATGTGTGGAAAAGCATATGGTGGTTTGGGCTATACGGATTCGTCAATGAATTTGTACGAACTTTGTACTCATAGAAATGGACTGAAGTGATTTTGAAAGATGTTGACTTTTTTGATATTTATTGTAAGATTTAACTATCATTCGGGAAAAGCCCCTTCGGGGGCTTTTTCTATTTAAGGATTAGTTTCGAGATACATGAGGTAGTGGAGTGGCGTAAAATTCAAACAATCCTTCAAGATTTTGAAATTTCACTATCCCTTTACTGGCCAACTCCTTAATTTTAGATGATGTTCTTAATCCACTTGCACTTACAACTATAACCTTCTTTTTCAGATCTGTAGCAATATATTCCATCAAAGAACAAAAGTCACCATCTCCTGTAAAAAACATTACCTCGTCATATTCATTTTCCATCCCCGTTTTAACAGCGTCTAATGTTAATTCACTGTCACAATTAGCTTTCTTTTTATCTTTGATATAGTACTTACGATAGAAATTATTTCTACAAGAAGGGCAAGTCGTAGGTATCAGCACGGGTTCTTGTTTATAAGCCATGACAGACTTTTGTTGAACTATATAACCAGTTTTGGCCAATTCGTTAAACTTGTTTATCTTCAAACTATCGCCCTGCTCTATTCCAACATAGATATAAGTCTTTACTATTTTCTTTTTGTGAATCCAATTTAATAGTTTTTTATAATCTAAATCTTCATGCCCACTATCTTCGGCAGCGTTTCTCGTATTTTCTGCATCAATAAAAACATAAATTCTATTCTCTTTAATTTTTTCCTTTGGCATAAACGTATTTTACCTTATTTTGAAGATATTCGCATAAAAAGAAGTCCCCTACATTGTTAAGTTAAATAGGCAAATTCAGGAACATTCTTAAATACCAGTTGAAGATTTTGTATTAAACGGATGAAATTCATGACTAGAGAGTTCGCTGTAAGTGAATAGTGGTTCACTAGTAGAAATTAAATTGAGGCAAATTGGGGATGTTCCAGTTTGGTCACTCTCTTTTCCAAACCATCAAATTCGTCAATAGTCGGGGCGTCATCTTCAAGAATGGCCAACTGCATACCCAATTTGTTAATTCTCCCCGTTAGTCTTTCTTCTGTTTTTTTAGCCTCTTCCTTTACTTCCTTTATATCTTTTCTTATTAGGATTTGACTATCCAATATTGACTGAAGGATTTTATTATCTTTTGCCACAATTTTATTATTGCTTTAAACAACTTAAAGTCAACGATTGAAACCTGTGTTATCTAACATTTGAGTTGTCACCACTAATTTAACATTTGAATTGACACCTCTGACGTGCTTATATCTTACCTTCACATGTTGGGAGGTGAGAAAAATTGAATGAAGAAAGATTAAAAGAAATGCTGGATACAGTCAGGCTTTCTTTATTGGGCAAAATCGCCAACAAAGAAGCTTGCGGGATACTTAAAGTAAGCGCGAGAACATTCAAGAGGTACAAAAGTTTATTTATTCTTAAAGGAGTTGACGGCCTTATCGACAAAAGAGGCGGAAATAACTCGAAGCTTACCGGAAAGGATCGGGAGGGAATCAGAAGCTACAAGGTTAAAGGACCTTGGAGAAGCGCAAGAAAGGTCAGAGATGATCTTAGGTTGCCGGTTCATCCCCAAACTGTTTGGAGAATATTATCACAGGCAGGACTGATGCACGCTAATTCTGAAAGATTAAAGCCCCTTATTAGGTTTGTCGCTAAATATCCGAATGACCTTTGGCAATCGGACATTATGGGAAGAATCAGATTTCCCCATTTAGGAATTTGCTATCTTATTGCTTCCCTAGACGACCATTCCAGATTTATCCTTTCGTCTAATTGGTTCACAAGGCAAAACAAACAAAATGTTTTCTACATCTGGTATGCAGCCTTAAGAAGGTGGGGTATCCCAAAGGGCATGCTTCAGGACAGGGGTACACAGCATAAAGCCACCACAAGGTTTGGAAAAGCAGATTACCAGTATTACGCATCCTTACTGGGTATCCGGCTTATCTGGGCATACAAAGCTCAGACCAAAGGCAAGATCGAAAGATTCTGGAGATTTGTCCAAAGAGATTTTGTCAGGGAGAATTTCAGAGTCCGTTCTCTGCAAGAATTAAACCAAAAGTGGAACTTGTGGGTTGCCTGGTACAACTATGCCTGGCGCGGAAAAGCTCTTGGCCTAAACGGAAAAACTTCGGCTGAATCATATCAGGCATCTATCAAACGGGTAGAAAGAGCCGATATTGATCATCTTTTGGTAATTGAGGAGAGAAGAAAAATAAACTACGTGCGGCCTAAAGGCCGCAGTTTTAATCCTTCTGTGGCATACTTTCCTTGTTTTCTTGGATGTACTTTTTAACTTCTGTGAAGTTGGTTTTCCCCACCGATTCGGCAAAGTAGCCGT
>Ga0208245_1001361_pt1 | contig 15126 bp, 27 predicted proteins | sample RifOxyC1_FD_184035 | JGI IMG/M metagenome (GOLD analysis project Ga0208245, IMG submission 184035) | Soil microbial communities from Rifle, Colorado - Rifle Oxygen_injection C1 (SPAdes) | ecosystem: Environmental > Terrestrial > Deep subsurface > Rock core/Sediment | place: Rifle, Colorado... | reverse complement strand
GCTCGGCTGCCACCTCGGCAAAAGTGCGCCCGTCGCCGTCGAGGATCGCGTGCTTGCCCGTCGCCTTCTCCCACCGGAGCACGGCCACGTCCACGTAGACGGGCGCGATTTCCAGGGCGTAGACTCGTCTCCCGAGGTTCTCGCCCGCAATGATCTGCGTGCCCGAGCCGCTGAAGGGCTCGTAGCAGACCTCCGCGAGCCGGGTGTGGTTCCCCATCGGCTTGTCCCACAGCGCGATGGGCTTCGGGGTCGCGTGCCCCATCTCTTTCCGTTCCGCGTTCCCGACCGACCCGCACTCCCAGATCGTGTCTTGGTTGCGCGGCCCGTAGAACGGCGGCCGGTGCGACTTCCGCCAGCCGTAGAAGCAGAGTTCATGCCGCCAGTGGTAGTCCCCGCGCCCGAGAAGCAGGCACGCCTTGACCCAGATGATCTGGCGATGGATCAGAATCCCCGCCGCCGCCGCCGCCGCCGCCGCTGCAACGTACGTGCCCTGCGTGAGCATCGGGTGCCAGAAGTAATACGCAGCGGTGGGGGCCATGATGGGCTCGGCCGCGCGAAGCATCGCTTCGAGGAACGCCTGCATCGCGGGGCCGTCCACGAGTTCGTCGTTCGCCACCCGCGGCTTCGCCACCCGCGGCTTCGCCACCCCGGGATTCGGCCGCTCCGCGTTGTCGTACGCGACGCCGTACGGCGGATCGGTCGCCATCAGCACCGCCTTTTCTCCGCCCATGACCCGCGCCACGTCCTCGGCCTTCGTCGAGTCGCCGCAGAGCAGCCGATGTCCCGCCCCCTTTCCGCTGTCCAAGATCCACAGATCGCCCGTGCGCGACACCGGGACCGGCGGCGGATCGGGAACGTCGTCGTCACCCGCGTTCTTCGTCTCATCGGGGAACAGCCGCGCGAGCCCCATGCGCAACTCGCCGAACCGCAGCGGCGCCAGCGCGGGAAGCGCGGCCAGCGGCGCCAGCTTCGCCAGCGCCGCGGGGGTCCACTGGCCCGCGATCTGGTCGGAGTTCGCGACGACGTTCGCCTCGGAGCGCGTCTGCTCCGTCCACCGCACGAGCCGCACGCGGAAACGCCCGGACGTGTGCGCGATCCACCCCGTCCCCTCGGCGCCAGGGCCGTCCGGCGCGGTCAGCCCGGCGTCGCACTCGCGCTCGACGGTCCACTTGGCGACGCCCGCCGCGCGAAGTTGGTCGAGGCGTTGGTGGCCCGAGACGAGCACGCCCGACGCGGCGTCGAAGACGATCCCCGAGAGGTCGCCGTAGCGGTCGAGGGAGAAGCGCAGCCCGGCCGCGGCCTCCGGCGTGATCCGTCGTGGGTTGTCGGGGTCCGCTGCGAGGTCGGCCAGCGGGCGGGACGCGGGAGAAGCGGGGCGCTTCATCGCTCGCCCTCCGGCGCGTTGTCGCGCCCGGACCACGGCGGCCAAGCGCCCCCGACGGCCAGGAGATCGGTCAGCGCGCGCGGCCCGGGCTCCTTGAGCGTTCGCTCCGGCGTGACCGGCGGCGCGTTGCCCACGGGCGCCCGCGGGTCGGCCAGCGCGACCTCGCGCCGGAGGCGCGCGATCACGGCGCGGAGGCGCGCGACCTCGACCTCGGCGTCGATGGCGCGTTGCTGCCAGTTGCGGTCATCCATCGGTCGATCCCTTCTTCGCGCGGTCGGTTTCGAGTTGCGCGATCATCCTCGCCCGGTCGCGCTCCCGGTCGCGGGCGAGGCGCGCGGATTCGTCGTCGGCGTCGGGCGTCGCGCGTTGAGGGTTCGCGGGCGTCACGGCGCGGCCTTCGGTTGCGCGGCCCGCGCGGCGCCAAGCTCTTCCGCGACCACGGCGTCCATCGCCGGCCCGAGGATCTTCGCGGCCCGCTTCCACGCGGCCCGCGACGGCAATCCGCCCGCGAACCTCGCGCCCGAGGTCCACGTCCGCGCGGCGTCGCGGATCGTTTTCCGCGCGCTCGCGGCCAACCGGGCGCGGCGACGGTGAGGATCAAATCCACTCATGGGCTACTCTTTCGCGCTCGCGCCGGGGCCGTCGAGGACCTCGGCGAGCCTGGGGAACACGGCCTGGAGGTCGCTCGACGTAGCCACGCGCTCGCGCACGACCTCGCCCGTGTCGAGCCGGATCACGGACACGACGCGCGCCTTGGCGTCGAGGTCCTCGCGCACCTCCACGTCGCGGTACACGCGACGCGAACGGATCTCCTCGGCGACTTCCGACGCCTTCTCGGCGAGTCCGTCGATCGCCGCCTTCGCTTCATGGGCCGCGAGCTTCTTCGCGTCCTCGGCGGCGTTGATCTCGGCCACGAGCCCGGCGAGTTCCTCGCCGCGGACCCGCACCTCGTCGTTGGTGAGCGTCACGGGCAGTCGTTCGGTTCGCATCGGTCATCCTCCATCGGCGGCGGAGAGCCGCCAGAATTGCACGAGCATCCCCTTGCCGCGTTCTCCGGCGGGGTAGCTCCGGATCGGTGCGAGGTCGCACCATTTTGGCGAGTCGTCGAAGAGCAGGCCGCGATGGCGCAGCGCGTCCACGAGCGCCTTCGCGCCGCCGGCCGCGTTGTCGGCGTCGATCAGGCGCCCGCCGTACCGGCCGATCTCGACGCGGCGACGCTCGCGCCCGCACTCCGGGACCGGGGACAGCGCCTCGGCGCAGAGCACCGCGCGCTCCCAGTCGCGACCCTCGGCGGCGCGGCGCCAGCGCGACCAGCGCAGCACGACGTTGAGCGACGGGGTGAGCATGTCGGGAATCCACAGCGCGCCGAGGTAGGTGTCCGGCATCATGGGCGGTCTCCCGGTCGCGCGACCCTGCGCTCGGTCGCCGCCGTCGGGGCAAGCACGCGCACCATCCCGCCGGTACGCCGCACGCCCTGCGGCCACACGAACCAGGCGTATTCGATGCTGTCGGTCTTGCCGTCCGGGGTGAAACTCGGGCGGTTCGGCAGCACGTACACGTCCGGGGGATGCGCGCGCATGAAGCCCGCGCGCTTCTCCGACGCGAGGAAGTTCAGTCGCAGGAGCATCGCCACGTTGTCCGCCATCGTCAGCGCGTGCTCGACGAACTCCATCGCGAGCGAGTAGGGCGGGTTGGTGATCGCGACGGTGAGCCGGCACGGAGGCTGCCATGCGAGGAAGTCCACGATGCAAACAGGGGCCGTCAGCCGAAATAGCGGGCCGAGTTCGACGGCGCGTTTTTCGGCGGCGATCCACGTCACATCCATCCGCGCCACCGCCCGGATGATTGCGCCGTCGCCGGCGGCGGGCTCCAACCACGCGCCGCCCGGAAGAGGGCAGACCTCCAGGAGTCGTCGCACGCACCACGCGGGCGTGCGAAAGAAGTCGTCGGCTCCTCCGCCGCGTTGCCCTCGATTCGTGGAACTCATGGCGTCCTCGGGTCTTCCTGCCACTCGCGGGCGCCGGGCTCAAAACGAAGCCGCTCCGGAATCCACGTCAGCGTCACCTCGCCGATCGGGCCGTTGCGCTGCTTCGAGATCGTCAGCCGCACGTCGCTTCGGTCCTGCGACGGCCGCCACAGGAAGCACACGACGTCCGCGTCCTGCTCCAGCGCGCCCGACTCGCGGAGGTCGGACAGACGCGGGGCGCCGTCGCGATCGTCGGCCGAGCGCCGAAGCTGCGCGAGCGCGATCACGGGGCACCGGAGTTCCTTCGCGAGCGCCTTCAGCTCGCGCGACACAGCCGACACCTCCTGCTCCCGCGTGTCGCCGCGCCCGTGGCAGAGCTGGAGGTAGTCGAGGATCACGAGCGGGATGCGCCCGCCCTTGTAGCGCGAGACGAAGCGCCGGGCGCGGCTGCGGACGTGCGCGACGGAGAGCGCGGGCGTGTCGTCGATCCACACCGGGAGCGCCCCGGCGCGTGACGCCGTCGCCGTGATCCGCTCCCAGTCGCGCGCGTCCAATGGACCACGGGCCACCGCCGTTGCCGGGGCCGCGCCCGCCTGCACGAGCCACCGCTCGGCGAGCTGCACATCGCTCTGCTCCAGCGAGAACACCGCGACGGGGTGTCCGTTCTCGGCGGCGACCGACGCGAAGTTGACCGCGATCGCCGTCTTGCCCTGCGACGTGCGCGCCGCGAGGAGGATGAGGTCCGACGCCTGCCACCCGCCGAGGTAGCCGTCGAGGTCCGGGAGGCCGGTCGTGACTCCGACGCGGCCGCGGTTCGCGACGCGCTCCGTGATCACGGCCAGCGCGTCCCGGATCACGTCGCGGAGCGGGCGGCCAGTCGTCGCCGTCCCCGCCGTCGCCGCGAAGATCCGCGCCTCGGCCTCGGCGACGAACTCGGCCACGTCGCCCCGATGCGCGTACGCGGAATCCGCAACCTCCGAACACGCGCCGATCAACGCGCGAAGCCGGGCCGTCTCGCGCACCCGTCCCGCGTAGTGCGCCGCGTTCCCCCCCGTGATCACGTCGCCGAGGAGAGCGGCGAGGTACGCCGCACCGCCAGTCGTCGCGGTCTCGCCACGCGCCTCGAGCTCCGCGGCGATGGCCTCGGGCACGGGGAGCGCGCCGCGCGCGGCGATCGACTGCAGCACCGCCCAGATCCGCTCGTGCGCGGGCGTGAGGAAGTCGGAGGCGGTCACCTCGACGGAATCGAGCACGTCCGGCCGAAGCAGCACAGAGCCGATCAGGGCGCGCTCCGAGGCGAGGTCGCAGGGCAGGGTGCGGGTGATCATGCGGGCACCTCCGCCGCGACGCGCGGCGCGTAGTAGCAGGCGTTGTGGCAGCCCTCGACGAACGACTCCCGGTCGCCGATCGGCTTCCCGCACCGCTCGCAAAGGCGGACGGGACGCGGGCGTTTCGCCGGTCCCGCGCCGCCCCGCGCCAGATCGCGGAACCCCTCGACGTGCGCGGCGTCGCGGAAGATCAGCGTGGGATCGTCGTACCGCTGCCCGTCGCCCTTCGGGTCGCGCCCGGTGTGCCAGTCGGAGCGGGCGCACCCGTCGATCGCCTCGAGACACCCGGCCTCGCCGTAGGTCACCAGCGCGCGACGGATCGCTGCCTCGCGCTTGCGATCGAGGACGGCCTTGGGGTGGCCGAGGATGACGCGCCAGTGCGCCATGACGGCCTCGACCGTCGCCCTGTCCGCGCGGGCCTTGCCGTTGCCCGGGGCCGCGCTGGTAGCCGTCCGGCCGGTGGCGGGCGGCGTCGAATCCGAATCGGAGGGGGTGGGCTGCGGAGCAGCCGAGGGTCCCGGCTCCCCGCCAACTCCACGAGAGGGGGAGATCGGAGATCGGTGATCGGCGATCGGAGGTCGGTGATCAGGCGCGAGAGTCTCGCGAGGAAGCCCGAGACTCTCGCGAGACTCTCGCGACATACTCGCGAGAAACGGCGCGTATGTGTCGGAATCTATATCGTCGGGGGGGAGGGGAACGCGCGGTTTGCCGGGGTGGTCGACCTTCTGGTGACGGGTCCACCCCTTGATGTGAGCGTACTTCTGGCCGTGCTCGACGTAGAGGCGCCAGAGGCCGAGGCCCGCGAGCGTCTCGAGACCGGCCGAGACCTTCGCGAGACTCTCGCGAGGATCTCGCGCGGCCCAGAAAATCGATGCGTGGAGGAGTCCCGGATTCGCGCGGAGATTGCCGTAATCGTCGGCGAGAAGCAGTCCGGAAACGAACATGCGGAAGGTCGCATCGTCGAGCCCGGCGGTGCGGTCATCTTCGAGAATTTCCGGCTTGATGCTGCGGATTCGGCCTGCCACGCGGCTACCCTCCCGCCCCCGAGAGACCCGTCCACCGGCCCGCCGGCCGGGCAAGATCGCGATCGACTCGCAACTCCCGCTTTCGCGGGACCGGCGGGGGTGGACGGATCACTCCGAGGCGTGAGGCGTTACGGTACGAGTCGATCATCTTGCCCGATCCTGCCGCTACCACGTCCCGCGCCCCGTGTCAAGCGCGAGGTCACGGCGCACCCGGTGCGGCATCGGTGCGGCGCTGGTGCACGGCGCGAGGTCACGGCGAGGTCGCATCGAGGCCGGAGGGAGGAACCGGGCGAGAATCGTCCGCGACGCGCGGCGCCGCGGGCGGCAGCATCGACGCTACGTCGATCTCGCGCACGTAGGCCCACAGCCCTTGGCGCCAGCGCGGCCAGCCGCGCGACACGGCGAGGCGCCCGACGCTCGTGGCGCCGATCCCGAGGCGTCGCGCGGCGTCGCGGTAGGAGAGCCAGCCGGGGGCGGGCGGGGCACGGCGGGGGGTCATGAGCGATCCTCGTCGGCGACGCGATCGAGCTCCAGCGCCTCCTCGCACAGCGCCTCCAGCGCCGCGTCGGAGAGCGCCGAGAGCGGGAGCGGGCCCGCGTCGGTGGTGACGGCGACGCACCACGCCGCCGGCGACTCGCCCTCGTAGCACGCCTCCGGCGGGCCGTAGTAGCGCCCGCGCAACCAGCGGCCGGAGACGCGCACGGTGATCGTGGCGGTGACCTCGCGCCGCCCGGTGCCCTCGCAGTCGCCGCACGGCGCGTCGGCCAGGCGCCCGAGGCCGCCGCACGCCGGGCAGGGGGCGTCGATCGCGCGGGGGATCTCGTACTCGCGCGCGCTCACGGCGCCCTCCGATCCGGCCGCTCGCCACGCACCCACGCCGCGCGCAGCCGCTCGGGGTCGCCCCGGAGTTGCTCGGCGACGGCCTCTGCGGTCTCCGGCGCCGTGTGCCCCGAGGCCCAGACGGCGCGGGTCCGCGTGCCCCCGAACTCGCCGGGGACCGACGCCTGGATCTCGAATCCAGCGGGGCCGTAGCTCGCGATGCCGAGGATCGTGGGGGTGGGGGTCGGGGTGTCCATGTCTGCTCCTCGGGCGCTCTCGCGCCCGGTGGTGCGTGGTCCCGGCGGCGGCTCCGCGTGCCTACCGCCGGGGTGAGGGCTACGGCTCGCCAATTCCGGAGCGGCGGTCGTCGCCATCCGACTCGCTCGCGCCATAGTGCGGCGCGGGGCACCTGCCCTGCGCCGCCACGTATTCGGCGTGCCGCGCGTCCCGCGCCGCCTCCGTCGCCGCCTTCGCCGCGAGCGCCGACGCCGCCCCGGGCGTCCCCCGGGCGGCCGACTCGGCGTCCGACGCGCCGAGGACAGCGTGGAGCGCGTCGTACCACGCGACGCGCGCCGCGTGGCACTCCAGCGAGTGCGCCCCCTGCGCGAGCGCGGGGGCCGGAGGCGGGGGCGGGGCCCCCTGTAAGCGGCCGAGCGCCGCCATCGCGGCCCGGCTGTAGCCGCGGCTCACGACCGCACCTCGGCGCGTGTCACGACTGCACCGCCAGGCCCCACAGGGGGCCCGCGTCGAGGTCGCTAGGGGCCGCGTCGGCGTCGCGGGTCCGGCGCGGGGCGAGCCCCGCGTTGACGTACCCCTCGTCGGCGAGGTCGGCCTCGGCCGCCATGTCCGCGTCCCATTCGGCGGACGCCTGGTCCGCCGCGTCCGCCGTCATCGTCCGCGCCTCGTCGGCGTCGCGGGTGCCGGTGTCCGTCGTCTTGTTCATGGTCATCTCCTCGGGCGCTCTCGCGCCCGGTGGTGCGTGGTCCCGGCGGCGGCTCCTCGTGCCTACCGCCGAGGTGGGGGCTACTCGGCCAGTCGTTGGCCGTAGGCGTCCACGGCCGTGCCGTGGGCGCCCATCAGCCGCCCGGTGGCCCGCTCGGCCGCCGCACGGAGCCGGGCGGACGCTCTCGGCGTCGCCCAGACTCCATGCGTCCCGAGGCGCACGGCCCCGCACGTGCAACGGAACTGCCCATGCACGTGTGCATATTCCGCGTGCTCGTGCCCGTCCGCCGTAGGCGACACGGCGCGGGTCACGACCGCACCTCGGCCGCGCGTTCGGCAACCCGTCCCGCGTGGTAGGCGGCCAGCGCGTCGCCGCCCGCGGCGGACGTGGCGTGGCGGGCGGTGATCCGCGCCGCGTCGCCCACGGCGCCCTCCAGGTCGTCCCAGCGGTAGAGCGTCCCCTCGCCCGCCGGGGCTCCGTCCGCGACGTAGGCTGGGGCCCACAGTCCCTCGTCGCGGTCGCTCTGGACCACGCCGATCGCGTCGTCGCCGTGGCGGTACCAGCGGCAATCTCCGGGGTCGCGCGCGTAGACGCTCCGCGCCTCGTCGGCGTCGCGGGTGCCGGGGGTCTGATTCGTCGTCGTCATCGTCATCCTCCTGGCCCTAGCGGGCCATCCTGGTTGCCATCGCCGCGCGACCGTGCGCGACGACAGGATCGGCGTACCACCGTGCCCACCCGTTTCCGCCGGCGCGCGATCCTCCCGCTACCACCGCGCACCCGCAGCGGTAGTGGTAGACGACCGCCGCTCCGCGGCCACGCTCGCGGACGCACTCTGCTCCGTGCTCGGGGCATCGGTCGACGACCTGATCGTCGTCGCCCACATCATGCTCCGCCATCGTCGTCCTCCCGTCCGTCGTCGTGATCGTCTTCATGCCCCCCTTGTACCGCCGCCGTGGCCCCGTGTCAACCAATATCGTGCAACGCCGGACATCCCTGCGTAATCGTTGCGGATTTCTCGCATCGCCCCGCGACCGTCGTGCGGACTCGGCAAACAGGCGAGCGCGCTAAGCCCCGTTCCGCGCGGGTTTGCGGAGGCGCGTTGCGAAAACCTCGAGAAATTCAGCGCGAAATGAACGGTGCGTCCGCAAGTCCGCGACTGGCGCGGGTTTGCGCGGTCCGCGTGCGGAGGGGCATCGGACCCGGGGTGGGCGGCGGACGCGCTAATATATGGAGGGCGGCGCCCGAGCGGCGCGAATTTTGTTGCACCGGGGCCGCGGGCGCGGTAGACGTGGAGGCCGTGAGCGACCACGCCCCCACCGGACTCCTCGCCGCCGCCGAGCGGGCGCACAGGCAGCACCCCGCGCTGGCCGTGCGCTGCCCTACCTGCGGGGAGGCGACGGGAGAGCCGTGCCGCGACGGCGGCCTGCGGGCGGTCGCCGGTGGCCACGGCGGGCGCGGCCCTGCGATCCTCCCCCGCCCGCACCGCGCACGGCTCGCGCTGTACGAGGCTCCGGGGCTCGCCCTGCCCTGCCCTGAGTGCCGGGGCGTCACCGGGCACCGGGCCGACTGCGCGGCCGTCCTGGGGGCCGCTGGCGCCCAGGAGCGCGCCCGGCGGGCCGAGTACGCCCGCCAGCTCCGGCTCCGGCATCGTGTCGCCGCTGGCGAGGAGGTCTACTCCTGCGGCCTCTGCGGGGCCGCAGGGCACAACCGGCGTACCTGCCCGGAGGCGCCCCGGTGACGCACGCCGAGCAGATCGCCCGGGCGTGCTACTGCGCCGCGTGCCCCCGGTGCGCGGACGGCGAGACGCCGATCCTGGCGGGCGACCGCTGGGCGCACGGATGGGCGGACGACGACGCGCTCCCGCCGGAGACGTGCCGTGCGGGCGACCTCCGTGACGCCGTGGCCGCGCTGCTGCCGGAGGCGCCCGACCCGCGCGACCTGGCCCACGCGAGCTACGGGCCGCCGGTCGTCGGGCCGGTCGCGCCGGGGTCGCAGCCGTGGGTCGAGGTCGCGCGATTGCGCCGGGCCCTGTGCGCCGTACACGCCCGCGTCTACGGCTGGCACCTCGAGGCGCGCGGCCCCGCTCCGCTACCGCCGGAGCAGACCCCGCGAGACAACCGCCTGGCCGCCATTGGAGCGATCTGCGAACTGGCCCTCCGGGGCGAATCGATCGACGCCGCGCAACGCGCGGAGAAGGGGTGAGCGATGATCTGCCTGTGCAACTCGGAGCGGTGCCGCGGACGCGGCGAGAGGACGGAGAGCGGCGACCTGCGCTGCCCGACGACGGAGGCCATCGAGGCCGCCGCCGTCGCCGGAGTGCGGGCGGCGAATCCCGAGGCAACGATCCCGGACGTGTTCGGGTGCGACGGGGCGACCGTCGTCCGCGCACTCATGGACCTCGGCCTGGAGATCCGTCCGATCCGCAAGCCGCGGGCGGTGCGGTCGTGATCGTCTTGCAGGATCGGTCTTACCGCGCGAGCGGCGCATGGTGGGAGCGCGCCAACGAATCCGCCCGCGTTGCGGCCATCGCCGAGATCGACGCGTGGGTCAAGGCGGCGCGCGCGCTGGCCGAGGCCGCGCGCACCGCGGGATTCGACGACGTGCCCGACGACGTGGAGCGCGCGATCGACGAGGCGATCGGGTACGCGGACCGCCACCTCGGGTACGCGCCCGACGCCGCGCCCAACGAGCCGCCGGCCGCAGAGGCACCCGCGCCCGCGTTGCCCCCCACCATCCGCCAGGCGCTCGCGCCGATCGCGCCGCCGGATTCGGAGGTGCGCGGTGAGTGACTACGACGCGATCGACGCGCTCAACTGGAGCACGTTGTCGAAGCTCGCCACGAGTCCGGCGTTGATGCGCTTTCGGTGCGACAACCCGGAGCCGGACAGCTCCGCATTTCGCCTCGGGCGCGCCGTCCACTGCGCGATCCTGGAGCCCGAGGCATGGCCCACCCGCTACGCCGTGGCGCCCGAGGTAGATCGGCGCACCCGCGAGGGGAAGGCCACCTACGCCACCTTCCTCGCGACTTCCGCCGGGGCCGAGGCGCTCTCTCCGGGCGAGTGGGCGCTGTCGGAGACGTGCGCAAGAGCCGTCCGATCGCATCGCGTCGCGGCGGATCTGCTCCGCGGCGGGCGAGCGGAGGAAACCGTGCAGTGGACCGACGCAGCCACCGGGATCGCGTGCAAGGGTCGGCTCGACTACCTGTGCCCGGAGTGCGTGGTCGACGTGAAGACCACGCGCCGCGCGACGGTACGCGAGTTCGTCCGCGACGTGGCCACGTTCCGGTATCACGGGCAGGTGTCCTGGTACCGCGACGGGGCAATCGCCGCCGGGCTGCTGCCGCCCGACGCCGAGGCGTACATCCTCGCGGTCCAGACCGTCGAGCCGTACGACGTGATCGCCGCGCGGTTGTCCGCGGAAACGCTCATGCTCGGAAACGCGATGTGGCGCGACCTGTTGCGCCGGTACTGTGAGTGCCGAGCGGCCGACATCTGGCCCGGCGTCGCGCCGGACCTGATCACGCTGGACCTGCCGCCGTGGGCGCTCGATGCCGCGGCGCTCCCCGACGAAGGAGGTGCGTGGTGAGCGATTCCAAACACGCCCTCGTGCTCGACCCCGAGACCCACGCCGTAGCCATGCAGGGGATTCACCCGATGGTCGCCACGATCCTCGCACGCAACCCCGACGCGGCGACGCTGCGCGAGTTGATGGGGATGCAGCGCGAGTGGGAGGCGAACGAGGCGCGCAAGGCGTACGCCGCCGCGCTCGTTTCACTGAAACGCGACCTCCCCACAGTGATCGCGCGGGATGCCACCGTGGATTTCACCAGCGCGAAGGGGCGCACGCGCTACACGCACACGAGCCTCGCGGCGGCGATGGACGCGATCACGGAGCCGCTGACGGCGCACGGCTTCTCACTCGCGTGGACTCCCGCCACGACGGAAAAGGGCGCGGTCCGCGTGACCTGTACCCTCACGCACGCGCAGGGGCACAGCGAGTCGGCGACGATGGACGCGCCGCCGGACACGAGCGGCTCGAAAAACCCGGCGCAGGCCATCGCCTCGACGGTGACGCTGTTGTCGCGGTACACCGCGCTCTCGCTGCTCGGGATTGCCACGGCGGACATGCCCGACCCGGCCGAGCCGCCCGCGCCGAGTCCGGCGACGATCGACACGGGCCGGAACATGCGCGCCGCGAAGGCGATCGCGGATCGCGGGCTCGACATGGGGCTTGCCTGTGCGCGGGTCGGGGGCCGAGGGGTCGCGGAGTGGACGGCGCAGGATCTCGACGTGCTGCGTGCGTGGATCGGCCCCGCGTCGTCGAGCGCTTCCGCGCCCGGTCTCGGCGATCTGCGCCGACAGGCGGACGCCGAGATCGTCCGGTACACGACCCTCGGGGTGACGCTCGTTGCGCTGGAGGCGTTCTACGGCCGGCAGTGCGGCGAGTGGGGGCCGGACGAACTGGCCGATCTGCGGGCGAAGTACCCGCGGATCAAGCAGGGCGAGAACGCGGCCAACGTGTTCCCGCCGCGCGAAACCAACGCGCCCGACGCGGCGCCCGAACCCGGAACGGAGGGCTGACGTGGCGCGCAACCTCGCCCGCTGCCGCCACGGCGCCCGACTCCGCGATCCGCAGGGCTGCGACGCCTGCTACGACGCGGAGGTCGCCGCCGACTCGGGCGTCCCGCCGCACTCGCCCATCGTGCCGCAACCGGCGCGACAACCCGTCGTGGTTGTGGAGTACGCGCTGGCGGGCGACCGCGTGCCGATGGGCGTGTTCGGCGCGTGTTACGAAGGCGCGGCGCCGTGCAACGGCTACGTCACGCGGATCGGCAAGGCCGTCGCATTCGCGCCGGAGCGCGTGTACCGGGCCGCGAGGCGAGCGAGGATCGCGAGAGGAGAGGGAGCATGATCACCGTCGCGACGCAGGCAGAGTTGGACGTTGCCCTGGCGGCACACGACAACGGGCGCTCGGAGCGAATCGTCGTCGTTGGCTCCGCGCACGTGGTGGCGAGTGGCTCCGCGCACGTGGAGGCGTGGGACTCCGCGCACGTGGTGGCGAGTGGCTCCGCGCACGTGGAGGCGTGGGACTCCGCGCACGTGGTGGCGTGGGGCTCCGCGCACGTGGTGGCGAGTGGCTCCGCGCACGTGGAGGCGTGGGACTCCGCGCACGTGGTGGCGTGGGGCTCCGCGCACGTGGTGGCGTGGGACTCCGCGCACGTGGTGGCGTGGGACTCCGCGCACGTGGAGGCGTGGGGCGCGGTCCAGGTCCGCGCCTACGCGCGCGCCGTCGCGCTCGCGGCAACGGCGACAGTTGTCGTCTCGGCCCACGGCTGCGATGTGACGGTCACCGGAATCGGGGTCGTAGTGCGCGTTCCCGCCGTCGTCACCCCCGAGGCATGGTGCGACTACCACGGAGTGACCATGGTGGGCGGGATCGCCACGATCTACAAAGCGGTCCGCGACGACTACCGGAGCGCACGCGGGGCCGTCTACGCCCCCGGCGGGACGTGCGAGGCGCCCGACTGGGACGGCGGGCGGGAGGAGTGCGGCGGCGGGCTGCATTTCTCGCCGCGCCCGGCGATGGCGCTGGAATTCGACGCCGCGGCGACGCGATTCGTGGCGTGTCCCGTCGCGCTGTCAGACATGCGCGCGCCCAATGAGGGCGACGCCTACCCGCACAAGATCAAGGCGCGGCGCTGCGGCCCCGTCGTTGAGGTGGACCGTGATGGGACGCCGTTGGCAACTGCGAGAGGAGAGGGCTGATGGGCGCCAAGACCGGGATCGCCTGGACGGACGCAACGGAGGACCTCCGCGTGCGCGAGTTCCCCGAGGTGACGCCGTGCGCGCGCTGAGCATCCGGCAGCCGTGGACGTGGGCCATCCTGCACGCGGGAAAGCGCGTCGAGAATCGGACGTGGCCCGCGCCCGAGAGCGCCATCGGGGAAACCATCGCGATCCACGCCGGGCGGTCCTACGACCACGAAGGGCGGGCGTGGATCGAACAGACGCTCGGCCGGTACGTGCCGCTCTGCAAGTCGGCGCGCGGGGCCATCGTCGGGACGGCGCGGCTCGCGGCCTGCGAGCGAATCACGGGCATCCTGCGCCGCGACCTGACCCCGTGGCACTGCGGCCCGTGGTGCTGGGCGCTCGACGACGTGCGCCCGCTGTCGGAGCCCGTGCCGTGCAAGGGGCGCCTCGGGCTGTGGAGCCTCGACGCGGAGACGGCGCGGCTGGTAGCGCAGCGCGCACGGGTGACGCCGTGATCCGGATGCGCCGCAACCCGTGGTCGCGCGTGACGAGCGCGACCGCCGATGAAACGTTCGCGTCGTTCCTGGAGCGCGGCAGGGCGGTGTGGCGACTGACGCTGGAGTGCGAGCACGAGGCTGTCCGGCGCCGCGTCAAGGGCAAGCCCGCCCCGACTCGCGTCCGGTGCGAGACGTGCGGCAATCCTGGAGGCGCGAAGTGAGCGCGCGCGTGCTACCCTCGACGTGCCTGGACCGCCCGCCGGAGACGGGAGAGGGCCAAGAGCCCCGCGCAACGGCGCCCCGTTCGGTACCCCCGGCGGGCGTGTCCGGGCTTTCTCGGCGGGCGTTCGTGTTCGCCGAGACGCTGCGCCTCGGGCGCTTTCTCGACGTGGCCGACCTGGTTGGATGGCGGCGGTCCTACCGTTGCGACTGTGGCTTTCGCTGCACGGGCGCGAGGGAAATCTACGACCACACGCGGGCGTGCCGCGTCCAACGGGGGATGTTCGCATGATCGACGATATCTGCCCCGGCGACCAGCGGCACGAGCGCGACGCGAATGGCCACCTGACCGACTGGGCGCTGGCCTGCGACGCCCTCGCCGACAACGGTTGCGACTGCGGTTGCGGCCCGGACGAGCGCGGGACGTGTCTCGCGTGCGTCTGCGAGCGCGCGATGCGGACCGAGCGGGGGCGCGCGAAGTACGCCGAGACGCGCCACCGCCGCTACGCGGACGGGATCGCGGGCGCACTCCGGGAGCACCGCGAGTACCGCGACACGGGCGAGCCGATGCACTCGGACGTGAACGCGATCCGGGCGCTGGCCCAGCGGGCGTTGGCCGAGCGCGCGACCGTCGAGTGGATCGAGAAGGAGGCGACCGAACTCGGCTACGACTGCGACGCCGATGAAGCGGTGCCCGACTTCATGCGCCGCGTCTGCCGCGAGCGCGACGAGGCGCGCGCCCTGGCCGGTCGCCTCGTGGACAACGGAGACCGGCCATGATCGCCGACGAACAACAAGAGGAGACATCATCTACATGATCACCGCACTGACCCCCGAACAGACCGCCAAAATCGCCGAGTACCGTGAAAGGTACTTCGCGCAGGCGACGAGCACGGAGCCCGCCGACCGACCCCGCGCCGACGCGGCGGCACGACGCCTCGCCGAGATCGGCGGGGTCAACGTGGCCCACGTCGTGTGGGTGGCGTCGCCCGCTGACGGCGCGGCGGAATATGGGCGCGCGTGGGCCTCGCTCAGTGACTCGCTCAGGGGCTCGCTCAGGGACTCGCTCTGGGCCTCGCTCAGTGACTCGCTCTGGGGCTCGCTCTGGGCCTCGCTCAGTGACTCGCTCAGGGGCTCGCTCAGGGACTCGCTCTGGGCCTCGCTCAGGGACTCGCTCTGGGCCTCGCTCAGGGACT
>Ga0208245_1001344_pt1 | contig 15312 bp, 21 predicted proteins | sample RifOxyC1_FD_184035 | JGI IMG/M metagenome (GOLD analysis project Ga0208245, IMG submission 184035) | Soil microbial communities from Rifle, Colorado - Rifle Oxygen_injection C1 (SPAdes) | ecosystem: Environmental > Terrestrial > Deep subsurface > Rock core/Sediment | place: Rifle, Colorado... | reverse complement strand
CGATTTTCGCTCCGGTATTGTCGGCAATCTTTACAATTGTCTGTGGTTGAATCATGTTATTTTATATAGAAATTAAATTACGACCTTAAAATGTTTGTCGCGAGATATAGGAGCACATTCTACAATTGTGACCTTATCACCCTTTTTGTAGACATTATTTTCATCATGAGCCTTATATTTCTTGTGCATAGTAATATACTTCCCATATTTAGGGTGTTTAATTAGACGAGCTATTTCCACCACCACAGTTTTATCCATGGCGTCAGAAACTACCAGCCCCTCAAGTTTCTTACTATTAATTGTATTATTGTCTTGACTCATAATGGTTATTCAATGTTAAACACTAGCCTTTTTTTCTAATTCATGCAAGAGAGTCTTGATTTGAGCAATCACTCGTCTAGTATTTCGGCCCTCTTTAGTATTAGTCACTTTACCGCCTGAAATATTAAATCGAAAAGCCATCAAAGCTTCTTGTTGCTCCTTTAGGGTTTTAACTAAATCCTTAGCACTCTTCTTTCTTAATTCGGCAATTTTAATCATAATAAATTATCTAGAAATTATCTTAGTTTTAAGAGGCAATTTAGCTCCCGCCTTTCTCATAGCCTCACGCGCAGTAGCCTCATCAATACCATCCACTTCAAATAAAACTCGGCCTGGTAATACCTCCACCTCATAACCCTGCAAATCTCCTTTACCCTTACCCATACCCACTTCAGCAGCCTTAGCTGTAAAAGGTCGATCAGGGAAAATTCTGATCCAAAGTTTACCTTTCTTTTGCATTTGACGAGCAATAGTCTTACGAGCGGCTTCAATTTGATTGGATCGAATTCGAGCCATACCAACAGCTTTCAAACCAACAGACCCGAAAGACAACTCAACACCACGAGTCGCGGTGCGAACCTTGTTTTTATTAGTTCGGCCAGTTTGCCATTTTCGATATTTAACTTTCTTTGGGAAAAGCATGTTTCTATTCTTATATTATTTATTATCTTCAAAAATTTCACCTCGGTAAATCCAAACCTTAACTCCAATTACACCGTATGGCAGAAAAGCTTTTTCACGAGCGAAATCCACATCAGCTCTTAAAGTCTGTAGAGGAATTTGACCTCTCTTAATTGTCTCACGACGACTCATTTCCGCTCCACCCAATCGGCCCGATAGGTTAATTCTTACTCCTTTAACTTTTTTATTGGCCATTACCTTCTCTACAGTCTGCTTCATAATTCGACGGAAAGGCATTCTTTTTTCCAAAGCTTCAGCCACCATATAAGCTACAATTCCAGAATGAGCTTCAGGATCTTTAACTTCTTCTACATCCACTTTCACTTCAGGAATAGAAACTTTGATCTTTCTCATCTTCTTCAAAATATCTTCCTTGATTTTAGTAGCGCCTTCACCAGAGCGTCCAATCACCATACCAGGACGAGAAGTTTTAATGATGATGCGATATAGTTTTTCTCCTCGCTCCATATCGATAGAATCAACATATAAACCACGTAGTCTTTTATCTAAGTAATCACGTAAAGTAATATCAGTTTTTAAATACTCTTGGTATTTACCACGAGCACCAAACCAACGAGACTTCCAGTCCCTAATGATGCCTAAACGATGTGAATATGGATGAACGCTATGTGTCATGATCTGTTTTTATTTATTAACTACAGGCTTATCTTCTTTAACACCCAGCGCCAGATTAATGTGACTAGTTCGGTGTCGAATAGGAGCAGCTCTACCTCGAGCCCTAGCTCTCCATCTCTTCATAATATAACCCTTATCAACTCTAATTTCTTTGATAAACAAATTATCTTTAGCTAAACCACTATTGTTTGTTGCATTAGCTACGGCTGATTCAATTAAATTCTTTACTGGGCCAGCTGCTCGCTTGGCCACAAAAGACAATTCATTCAAAGCTTCAGCCACTTTCTTGCCTCGCACCAAATCAGCTAGAAGTCTAACTTTTCTGGGTGACTGATTATAATTTGATAATTTAGCTTTCATGATTTTAAATATTCAAAATGTTATTTTTTAGGTTTGGTACTTGTATTGTCAGCAGACTTAGCAGCTTTAGCGGCAGCAATTTCAGATTCCTTTTTCTTTTGTTCTAATTCTTTTTGCATTTTACCTCCGTGACGATAGAATTTTTTAGTTGGAGAAAATTCACCCAAACGATGTCCTACCATTTCTTCGGTCACAAAAACATCAATGTGACTTTTACCATTATGCACTCCGAAAGTAAAACCTACCATTTCTGGACTGATTTGACTCCGACGGGCCCAAGTCTTAATAACCCCACTTTCACTAGCGGTTTTGCCTGATATTTTCTTCATCAATTTTTCGTCCAAATAAGGACCTTTCTTCAGGGATCTAGACATTTTTATTTTTAGACTTGTTCAATATAAAATAGATACTTACAAAAAATCCAGCTACTTCTGGCCGGAACCAACATTCACAGCTTTAAAAATACAGCTCCCTAAACACACGGGAGTACGAGAACATCCTATCAAATAAACGAGAAATGTCAATTAATTAGAGTCTTCCGGGAAACCAAATTGGCAATAAGGCTAAAGTCGAAGCTTTTCCAGACAAAAACAAAACCCGAGGCTATTTTACAGCATCTCGGGTTTTGTTATTTTAACTAAAATTTACTATTTTTTGCTCTTATTTTTACGTCTTGAAACAATAAATTTGTCTGAGTATTTCTTTGATCGGCGAGTTTTAACACCAAAAGCTTGTTTACCTTGACGAGTCTTAGGCCCACGGCGCAAACCGATACCTTGACGACCTTCACCTCCTCCGTGTGGGTGGTCTACCGGGTTCATAGCTGAGCCTCTAACTGTTGGTCTGATACCTTTCCAACGAGATCGTCCAGCTTTTCCAAAATGGACCAATTTATACTCCTCATTAGACACGACTCCAATAGAAGCCCAGGCGGTTTCGTGAATTTTACGAATTTCACCAGAAGGCATCTTAACGCTAGTGTAATTAGCATCATTTGATAAAACTTCAGCAAAGCTACCAGCCGAACGAACTAATTTAGCTCCCCCTTCCGGTTTAATTTCTATATTATAAACAAAAGTACCAGAAGCAATTTTCTTAAGAGGTAGTCTATTACCAATTTTAACTTCGGCTTCGGCTGATACTATAAATTTATCGCCAACCGTCATTTTTTGAGGCACCACCACATAGCGGTATTCCCCGTCATTGTAAGCAACGGCTGCAATGAAAGCCGATCGGTTAGGATCATATTCTACAGTTTTTACAGTAGCTGGAATATCTTTTTTGTCATATTTAAAATCAACAAAACGATATAGTCTTTTATGGCCACCTCCTTTATGTTGAACAGTTATCCGGCCAGAGCTATTACGTCCAGATATTCTCTTTTTTCCACGTGTCAGGCTTTTTTTAGGTTCACTAGTAGTCAGGGTCCCTTTATAAGAAACCGTGGTCATGTGACGTCTTGATGGAGTTGTAGGGGCGTAATGTTTCATATTATATAAAATCGATATTAGTACCAATAGGCATAAAGACTAAAGCTTTCTTCACTCCAGCTGTCATACCACTAGTACGTCTAACCATAACTTTTTTACGAGGCATCACAATAATATTAACCTTAATTGGCTTAACATTATATTTAGCCAGTATGGCTCTTTTTACATCTAATTTATTAGCTAAGAATGGTATTTCAAAGGTAAACACTGGATATTTGTTTCCAGTCATAAAAGTCGCCTTTTCTGTAATCCTAGGTCTCTTTAAAACTATAGTTGCCTGATTGTACTGTGTTCTAGCCATGATTTTTATTTTACTCTACCAGTTAAAACTTTAAGAGATTCGTCAGGATTAGTAATAACTACATATTTATACTTCACCACATCAAGTGGATTCATATTTCTAACTTCCTCCACTTTAACAGCAGTCACATTATTAAAACTCTTTAAAATATTTTCATCAACCTTACTAGTTGTCAGCAGAGCCCTTGAACCTTTTTGGTAGTTTATTTTTTCAAAACCAGCCGCCGCTAAACCTTCCAAACAAACTTTAGCTGTTTTAGTTTTTGGAGCAGATAAATTAAAATCTTCAATGAAAATTAATTCCTTATCTCGTAATTTTTGTGACAATAAAGTAAACAAAGCCTTAGTCTTCATTTTCTTATTTATCTTTTTATCATAATTCTTTTCACTAGTTGGTCCATGAGCAATACCTCCACCAACCCAAATTGGAGATCGCGATGATCCGTGACGAGCTCGTCCAGTTCCTTTTTGACGCCAAGGCTTTTTACCACCACCTCGAACTTCACCTCTACCTTTCGTGTCAGCATTACTTTGACGAGCATTGGACTCCATTGATCTAACCACTTGGTGTACTAAATCAGCATTCCACTTCAAATCAAATAACTGATCGTCAAGATTGATAGTACCACTTGCTTTACCTTCTTTATTGTAAATTTCAGTTTTCATGATTATATAGTTTTGATTTCCACCAAAGTACCGCGACGACCAGCAATTGGACCTTTGACAAAAAGTAAATTGTTTTCGGCATCAATCTTAACAATAGGCACCTTTTTTACAGTCACCCGATCTGATCCCATACGACCAGCCATACGCATACCCTTAAACACTCTTTGCATACCACCAGCACCAATAGAACCAGGTTCTCGTTCAGAGTGTTTTTGACCGTGAGTTCTAGGCCCTCCTTTGAAATTATGCCGTTTAACTACTCCTTGGAATCCTTTACCTTTAGAGATCGATGAGATCGTCACAGTGTCTCCAGGATTAAAGATAGACACATTCATAGTATCCCCTAATTTAACATCACCTAGATCAACAGCTGTTGATTCGCGCAATACTTTAAAGCCTGTGTTTTCTTTTGGTAATACAGTTTTAATATGTCCGCGAACAGCTTTGGACAATCGGTTTAATTTTTTTTCTCCGAAACCAACTTGGATAGCTTTGTATCCATCTTTAGCTTCATTTTTAACTTGAGTCACTGTAACAGGCCCGGCTATAATAACGGTTCCTGCAATTACCTTTCCGTCTTCTGTGAAGACTTGGGTCATATGTGATTTTGTACCTAATAAGAATTTCATATTTTACTTAAAATAGACCTATATTATCTATCATGTTTGGGCTTTTTTGTCTATTTTCTAGCACCTATATGACTCCGTTTTGATAAAATTATCAAAACGGAGCCACGAGGTGAGAGAAGTTAGATCATTTTTACATCTATATTCACTCCACTTGGAAGATTAAGATTGGTTAAACTTTCTATGATCTTTGGTGAAGGATTAAGGATGTCTATTAATCGTTTATGTACTCTCATTTCAAATTGCTCACGAGCATTTTTGTGCACAAAAGTACTACGATTAACAGTGTATTTTTTTATTTCCGTTGGCAATGGAATCGGGCCATTTACAGTAGCATCATAACGCATAGCCGTATCGACTATTTGTTTAACACTAGCATCCAACACCTTATTTTCATAAGCTGACACTCGAATACGTAGCTTAGAAAAATCTGGGGTAATTGGACCACTTGCCTTTTTAGTTTTTTTAGTTGCTTGAGCCATTAGAATAGTGATTTATAACTAGGCAGTAATTTTAGTTACTACACCAGCACCTACGGTTCGGCCTCCTTCACGAATAGCGAATCGTACTTGCTCTTCCATCGCTACTGGAGCTACTAATTTAACTTTGAAAGTAACAGTGTCTCCAGGCATAACCATTTTTACATCTTCAGCTAGAGTTACTTCTCCAGTAACGTCTGTTGTTCGAATATAAAATTGTGGTTTGTAACCAGTAAAGAAAGGAGTGTGACGTCCACCTTCTTCTTTAGATAAGATGTAAACTTCAGCCTCAAAATCAGTATGAGGAGTTACAGAACCTGGTTTAGATAGAACTTGACCTCGAGTAATATCATCTTTTTTCAATCCTCGAAGCAAGATACCAGCATTATCTCCAGCTTGACCTCGATCTAGTGATTTGTTGAACATTTCTACTCCAGTCACTGTAGTTTTAGCAGTGTTACTTAAGCCGACAATTTCAATTTCTTCACCAACTTTGATAATACCTCTTTCAATACGTCCAGTAACCACTGTTCCTCGACCTTCAATAGAGAAGATATCTTCTACTGGCATCAAGAAAGGTTTTTCAATATCACGTACTGGCTCAGGAATATACTCATCCATAGTCTTGATAAGTTCTAACACTTTTAGTGCATACTCATCATCTTTAGAAGTTGCTTCTAAAGCTTTTAGACCAGAACCACGGATGATTGGAGTATTTTTACCATCAAATTCATGTTTGTCTAACAATTCTCTAATTTCTTCTTCTACCAGGTCCACCAATTCTTGATCATCTACCATGTCTACTTTGTTTAGGAAGACAATCAATTTTGGCACTCCTACCTGTCTAGCCAAAAGCACGTGTTCACGAGTTTGAGGCATAAGTCCATCAGTAGCTGCTACTACAAGTACAGCACCGTCCATTTGAGCGGCACCAGTAATCATGTTTTTGATATAGTCAGCGTGACCTGGAGCGTCAATGTGGGCATAGTGTCTACTTGGAGTCCAGTATTCTGAGTGGTGAAGAGCAATAGTAATCCCACGAGCCTTTTCTTCAGGCGCATTATCAATACCATCAACTCCTTCTAAACGAGCCCCGTAACCTGAATCTTTATTTAGATCAAGAACGTGCAAGATTGAAGCAGTCAATGTAGTTTTGCCGTGGTCAACGTGGCCAATAGTACCAACGTTAACGTGTGGCTTAGATCGATCGAATGAATCTGCCATAATTAATTTGATTAAATTAAAACTTTTTAATAATCACACTTCTCTGTGACTGCTTCGAATGACAAAATGAACAAATTTCATCTTACTAACCGAAGTAATCACACAAAAACACATACAAAAAGCACGCCCATGCGTAAGCACTATGATAGCAAACCACCCAGTATTGTCAAACTATAGCTATAAATAAAAACACCGTACTATGAGTACAGTGTTTTTATTTATTTGTTTTAAGAATTACCCCTGTCTTTTAGCTATAATTTCAGTCGCTACATTCTGAGGAATGATGGCATATTCTAGGAATTCCATCGTATAATTTCCCCGACCTTCAGTCATTGAGCGCAGTGTGGTCACATAGCCAAACATTTCTGATAGAGGGACTTTAGCTCGAATCACTTTTAGCATACCCCGATCCGACATTTCATCAATTTGACCTCGTTTAGATGATAAGTGACCAGTCACATCACCCATAAATTTATCCGGCATAGTTACTTCCACCTTCATAATAGGTTCTAGTAGCACTGGACCAGCTCGACGCGCTGCCTCTTGGAAAGCCATAGATCCAGCCAGTTTGAAGGCCATTTCTGAAGAGTCTACATCATGGTAAGAACCATCATAAAGTTCTATAGACACATCCACCACTTCGAATCCAGCTTGAATACCACGACTCATACCTTCCCTAACCCCTTTTTCAACCGGAGTAATAAATTCTTGAGGAATAACACCACCTTTAATAGAGTTAATGAATTCAAAACCTTCTTCTCGCACAATATTTTTAGGAGCATCTTCTGGTTTCAATGTTTTATCAATTGGTTTAATACGCAAACGCACATGCCCGTACTGACCTTTTCCTCCAGATTGTTTGATATATTTGTGTTCAGCCTCAGCTTCTTTAGTGATAGTTTCTTTGTAAGCTACTTGAGGAGCACCCACATTAGCTTCAACTCCGAATTCTCGCTTCATCCGATCAACAATAATGTCTAAGTGAAGCTCACCCATACCAGCAATAATAGTTTCCATAGTTTCAGGATCTGATTTCACCACAAAGGTTGGATCTTCATCAGAGAGTTTCTTCAGAGCCATACCCATTTTTTCTTGATCAGCTTTAGTTTTTGGTTCAATACGAAGTGACACCACTGGTTCTGGGAAATCAATTTCATCCAAAATAATTGGTTCAGATTCACTACATAGAGTGTGAGAAGTTTTAGTATTTTTTAGTCCTACAATAGCTGCGATTTCTCCAGCATAAACTTCTTTTACTTCTTCTCTGTGATTAGCATGCATTCTCACAATCCGACCAATACGTTCCTTTTCTCCAGTTGTCGAGTTAAAAATATAAGATCCGGCTGTCAAAATACCAGAATAAACACGAGTATAAGCTAATTGTCCTACGAAAGGATCGCTTTGTAATTTGAAAACAAGAGCCGACATTGGAGCCGTGTCACTTGATTCTCTAAAAGAATCTTCACCAGTTTTTGGATCTTTGCCGTGGACTGGAGGAATATCAAGTGGGCTTGGCAGATAATCTACCACACCATCAAGCACCAATTGCACGCCTTTGTTTTTCAGAGCCGAACCACAAAATACTGGTACTAATTCATTGGCAATAACAGCTTTTCTTAATACTTTTTTAATATCTTCCATGGACGGCTCATTACCTTCAAGATAGGCATTCATTAGAGTTTCATCATGCTCTACCACTTTTTCTACTAGTTCAGCTCGATATTTTTCAGCATCTGCTTTTAGATTTTCAGGGATTTCAATTTCTTTAATTTCATTACCCATATTACCTTCAAAGAAATAACCTTTCATGCGGATTAGGTCGATCACTCCCTCATGAGCATCATCTTCTCCAATTGGAATTTGAACTCGAACAGCGTTTTTAGTTAAACGATCTAAAATAGTTTTAAAAGAATGTTCAAAACTAGCCCCCATACGATCGAGTTTATTTACAAAACAAATACGAGGCACTTTATATTTATCAGCTTGGCGCCATACAGTTTCTGATTGTGGTTCTACTCCAGCTACCCCATCGAAAACCACCACCCCACCATCTAGAACTTTTAGAGACCTCTCTACTTCGGCCGTAAAATCCACGTGACCCGGGGTGTCAATAATATTGATCCGGTGTTTTAATTCAGGATTTTTAATATCATAAGTTGGAGTCCAAAAGGCAGTCGTAGCAGCTGAAGTAATAGTAATGCCCCGCTCTTGCTCTTGAGCCATCCAGTCCATAGTCGCTGCACCATCATGCACTTCTCCAATTTTGTGAGACACACCAGTGTAATACAAAACTCTTTCAGTACTTGTAGTTTTACCAGCATCAATGTGAGCAATAATTCCAATATTCCTAACTTTCTCTAAAGGATAATCCCTAGACATATATAAAAATCATTTAATTTTTTAAAAATAAAAACTATCGAGTATTTGTCCGACTTCGATTGACGGCAAAGTGAGCAAAAGCTCGGTTGGCCTCAGCCATTTTGTGTACATTTTCTCTTTTCTTCACAGCTTCACCTTCATTTTTGTGAGCTAAGATAATTTCATCAGCCAATCTTTTCATCATGGGAGCGCCTTTTCTAGACTTAGCGGCTCCTAAAATCCAACGTAGAGCTAGAGCTAAACGTCGTTCTTCACGAACTTCATGAGGCACCTGATAGTTAGCTCCTCCGACTCGACGAGATCTAACTTCCATTTGTGGAGCCACATTTTTTAGAGCATTTTCCATTACTTCTACGGGATCTTCTTTAGTTTGCTCTTTCATAATTTCAAAAGCTCCATAAACTATTTTACGAGCTGTGTTTTTCTTACCCCGTTCCATAACATAGTTAATTAGCTTTTCAACTTTTAGGGAATTGAAAACTAAATCTGGGGTCAATATATTAGTTGGTTTGTGTTTTCTACGCATTGATCAAAAAATTATTTAGGTCTTTTAGCACCATATTTAGACCGGCTTTGGCGACGTTTATCAACTCCGGCAGTATCAAGCACGCCACGCACAATATGATAACGTACTCCCGGTAAGTCTTTTACTCTTCCACCTCTAATCAAAACCACAGAGTGCTCTTGAAGATTGTGGCCCATACCTGGAATATAAGCTGTCACTTCCATTTGATTAGTTAAACGAACTCTAGCAATCTTACGCAAAGCTGAGTTTGGTTTCTTAGGAGTGGTAGTTTTTACCTGCAAACATACACCTCGCTTAAAAGGAGAATTAAAAAAAGTTGGTTTATTTTTTTGAGTATTAAAACCCTGAGCCAAAGCTACTGCTTTTGACTTCTTGTGGATTTTTTTTCTTGGCTTTCGGACCAATTGATTAATTGTTGGCATATAGTCGGTAACTTTAATACATTTATTTTAAAAAAGCAAGTTTTATAATCGGAAATTAATGAGTTTTAGACCTTGGGATCGCTTGCGGTTTAAATCATAGGTATCACCTCTCCTGTAAACAACAGAAACAGTATAGAGATTATAGGTGAAATAATAGCTGAAGCAAACAAAATTACCCCTAAAATCAATATTAATTGATGCTTTTCTAAGATATTAATAATATGCCGCCATTTATAAGGAATAAAGGTAAAGAGGATTTTAGACCCATCTAGTGGCGGTACTGGGATTAAATTAAAAATAGCCAAAACTATGTTCAATAAAACTATCATGGCTGACAAAGACAAAATAGCCTCATTATTTAAGCTTAAAATGTCAGAAAACCTAATAATTAGGCCAAAAAAGCCAGCGACTAAGATATTAGACACGGGTCCCGCTACCGCCACGAGCGCCGGCCCCCACTGCCCCGCTTTAAGATTATAGGGATTAAAAGGCACAGGTTTTGCCCAACCAAACATCAACCCCCCAGGAATAAGACTTAATATAAATGGCACCAGGATAGACCCAACCGGGTCAATATGAGGAATTGGATTTAAAGTTAGCCTTCCAGAAAGCTTAGCGGTTGGGTCCCCCAAGGCATAAGCCATAAAACCATGAGAGACCTCATGGATAACCACCGACATTATGAGAATAGCGACAAAAAATAGTGTTTCCATATAGACTTTTAGTATTTACAATCTAGCCAGTACATGATAGCATACGCAAGTACAAAATTTAAATTACCTAAGTTATGAGAACTTGTCCTATTTGTGATAAAACCAGCCAGATGGTGGGAAATTATTCCAACCGTGTTCGTGCTACCCAATTTAACCCAACTGGCAAAAAAAGAAAACAACCCAATCTCCAATGGGCAGCTTTACCACCACAAGCTGGTGGTGGACGCTTAAAAATCTGCACCTCTTGTCTTAAGAGAAATCGTCACCTAGAAATAAAAATGATTTAAAATAAGAACTCCCCAAAAGGGAGTTTTTATTTTAGGTACAACTAGATACAAAAAGAGGCGGCGAACATTACTTCGCCGCCTCAGAACTAGAACCAGGTCAACCTGAAATCGATTCTTTAGTGTTTCCGACCACTCATAGAGCCTTCAGCTCAATAAACCTAAATTATAGTCTGCGGTGGCTTTATCCTCTAGAAGGACTTTTCCAAAGCAAAACTCATTAGGGATTACTGAGCTAAAGTGTGCGTGTAGATACCTGCAGGTTACCCACAACAACAAACAACACATGCTCCTATGTTTTGTGCCTATAAAAAACATAGATTGCGTGCCGATCCCGCAATAGGTAAAGAATTAATTCAGACGGGTCCTAGTACTAATTTAAATCTAAATCATTTTTACACTTTTTACAAGCAATGCTTTTACCATCACTAAAAAAAGTAATAGTCCCCTCATCTGCCGTATTAATATAAGAAATTTCTTGAACCTCTAGTCGTTCCAAAACCTCTTCATGAGGATGCCCATAACGACTATCTTTTTCGGCAGAAATCACGGCCCAATCTGGACTCGTGGTCTGTAAAAAATAATCAGAACTGGAAGTATTGGAGCCATGATGAGCTAATTTTAAAACATCAATATCAATATTACTGCCGAATTTTTGGGCTAAATAATTTTCTACCGACTGTGAAATATCGCCAGTTAATAAAAAACTATTAGAGCCATAGCGCAATACTGCCACCACCGCCCCATCATTAGTATTACTCGCCTTTAAACCAGCGTCAGGATATATAATATCTAAAACCGCTCCGCCCCCTAAACTAATCCTGGTTCCATTCACGCCTTCGATAAGTTTCGCCCCCTCCTGCTGTGACACCTTATTAAATAAATCAAAAGCTTCGGTATCACTTTGACCTTGATCAGTTAAGATACCGGTCACTCGATAGCGATCTAAAACAAAAGATAGTCCCCCAATATGATCAGCGTCAGGATGAGTTCCAATAATTAAATCTAAAGTTCGATCATAAAAAGGCATTTCCGCACCTAAAACCCTAAGCACTCCCCGACCAACTCCTCCATCTATCAGGACTTGATTACCGACCGGACTTTCAATAAAAATAGCATCGCCTTGACCCACATCTAAAAAAGACACTTGGAGCGGCTTCAACCTGGGGTTATCTAAAATAATTACCCACAATAATGAGGTAAGAAATATTAATAAGAACAAAAGAGCCCATTTCCAAAGTTTAAAACTGTTTACCATCTAAATATTATAACTTAAAGCCCCCAAACTACTTATTTGACATAATTTTGTTTTAGTTATAAAATACACGCAGATGTTCTTTTGGTAGAAAGAAAAGACGCGCAACCAGTGTTGCACCCCTTTTCTTTTCACTAATACAATTAAAAGGAAGTAACCCATGTACAGTATAGTGATGGCCCTGCTTATGATAACGCCGGGACCTTACGAGATACCACCTCAGACTGAAGAACCCACCATCATCACATCAAGTTGGTATGGAGAGGAGTTTGATGGTCGAAAAACTGCTTCAGGTGAAGTTTTCCGGGCTAATGACCCAGAAATGGCTGCTCACCGAGAACTACCATTTGGGACACGAGTCTTGCTAGAGAACCCAAGTACGGGTCAGAAGCAAGAAGTCACCATCTCTGATCGTGGTCCCTTTCACGACAATCGAGACTTGGATGTCTCGGAAGCGGCCGCAGAAAATCTTGGTTTTAAAGATAAAGGTGTGGCTTCTCTGGAAGCCACAATCATCTCAAAACCTTAAATTTGGAGGTATTCCTTTTTAACACAATAGCCGGACACCAATGTGGTGCCCGGCTATATTTTTATCTTTAAAAAAATTAAATTTTATTGAGTTTCTTCCATATTAACCTCCTCTGACACAGAGTCACTTGCAACAGGAGTGCTACCAGTTGCTTGTTCTAGAAAAGAACCAATAGCAGCAATATCAGCACTATTTTGCAAAGTCAGAGCTCTAATTTGATAAACCATATAAGCGTGCCCAATAAAAATCGCAAACAAGATACCGAAAATAAACGCTGTCATCACTTGCTTAGATTTCCAAACTGAAGTTGAAGTAGCTGTAGCCATAAAAATAAATGAGAAATAAATAATAATTTGTTTTTTAGATTATAGCATAACTTTATTTAATTTAAATTTGAGAAATATTTTTTTCTGTTGATATCTGAGACTGATTTTTATTTATTTTTACAACAAACCCAATCAAAACTAAATATAATATAATTACTAAAACAAAATTAAACTCTGGAATTTTAATACTCGCAAAAGATATTTGCGAAAATAAATTAGTCAGATTTAAAACATAAGACAAAATAAAATAACTAATAGTAGCTGGGATAAAAGCCAGCCACTGACTAAAGATCGCCACGACGCCAGTTATAAACCCAACAAACATTAAGACTGGAATTATTGGCAATACTAAAATATTAATTGGTAAGGCCACCACAGAAAATTCTCCTATCAAATACAGGAGCAAAGGCAATACAGCAATCTGAGCAGAAATTGTAGTCACTACCACTTCCCTCATCCACACAGAAAGATAATTAAATAGTGAAATTCTCTCCAAAATTGGTGCTAAATAAATTAGCCCAGCTGTCGCTAAAAAAGATAATTGAAAACCAGGATCATATAGCAATACCCACGGATTCCAAAGTACCATAATAATTCCAGCTATATATAAACCAATGCTCGCTAAATAAATACGGCCCGTCATTCTAGCTATTAGGGCCAAGATGGCCATAATCGAGGCTCTGATTACCGTCGGCCCAGCGCCCACCATAATTGCAAATAAACATATACCAATAATACTAATTGATAAGGCTTGGCGTTTTGACAACCAATAAGAACACAAAATCACTATCAAACTAGCTACGATTGTAATATTGTACCCAGACAAAACCACCAGATGAATTAAGCCCACCTGACGGAATTTATCTTCTAATTCCTCCCCCAATCCTCGCCTATCACCAGTTAAGATGCCCGCTAAAAGCGAAGCTTTTGGCTCTTTAATTAGAGAATTAATCTTACTATTGAAAAAATCTTTTATTTTAAAAAGATATTTTTTGACCATTACACCTAGCTGAAAAATATCAGGCTTGTTTATTGTTTCAACTTGAGCAAAAGATATTTGATAACCAATATTTTGAACTTTTAAATAATTAATGTAATCGAAAGTTCGCCCAGTCTCTTCATTAATAAAATTTTCTGGTCTTTCTATCTTACCACTGACTTTTATAAAGTCGCCGTAGGCAAAATTATCATAAGGATTGGTTAAAACTAAAATCCGAGGATAATTTTTTTCTACAGATATCACTAACCGAGCATAGTCATCTCTGGCTTCTGGCACTTCCACTATTTGTCCTTCAAGTTCTATTTTTTGATTAATTTCAAATGAAAACTCTTGCTCAGACTGATTAATAAAAATCTGAGTCCGCCATAATCCTAAAAAGACACCAATCAAAACCAACCCAACACTTAAATATATTTTGTAATTTTTATTATTTTTTAACCGCCCTACCAACAAAATTACCAAACTTAAAATAAAAACTAGAATAAAAAAATAATAATTAGTGGCTAAAAAAATATTTTTAAAGATCGCTCCAATCAAAAAACCGCCAGAGATCCATATAAATCCTTGGCGCATTTTACTAGTCATGATAGTTAATTTTAAATTAGAGTTTTTTGAGACACTTGATCCATAGCTTCATTAGCAAGCTTATCAGCTAATTTATTCTCCTCCCGCATCACATGAACAAATTTAATATTTTTAAATTCACTAACCCGCAAGTTCCAAATTAACATAAAATATTTCCATAAACGTTCCTCTTTTATTTGATACTGACCAGTCAATTGTTTCTGAACTAATTCCGAATCTAATCTAACTTCGAGTTCAATATTTTTTATTTTATCTTTACCTAGAGTTTTTTTAACTGTTTCCAGTCCAAAAATCACTGCCTCATATTCGGCTTCATTATTAGTACTTTCACCTATAAATTTACACGCGGTTTTTAAGATTTGACCAGAAGAATCAGTAATAGCAGCCCCAATACCTGCTACTCCTGGATTACCCCTGGACCCCCCATCAGTATTTAAAATGATTTTTTCCATCGCTAAATAATAACATAAAGGCCCAGTTTGGATAATAGTTGTGTTTGCAACTATTATC
>Ga0208245_1001342_pt1 | contig 15322 bp, 24 predicted proteins | sample RifOxyC1_FD_184035 | JGI IMG/M metagenome (GOLD analysis project Ga0208245, IMG submission 184035) | Soil microbial communities from Rifle, Colorado - Rifle Oxygen_injection C1 (SPAdes) | ecosystem: Environmental > Terrestrial > Deep subsurface > Rock core/Sediment | place: Rifle, Colorado... | reverse complement strand
TCACAACCAGAATATTTTGAGAGAGTTTATAAACTTAATATGCTAAATAATATAGTTTATAAAACTAAAGAATATGTAAAAGATTATTTAACTAAAGAATTTAATAAATAATTTATGAAAGCAAAATATATCGTAGGCGGAGTTATAAGTTTTGTGGCATTGATACTTTTTATAATTATCAATCCTATGGTAATGGTTCCAGCAGGACACAGGGGAATAGTACTGAACTGGGGAGCGGTTAGTGGTGAGGTACTAGATGAGGGCATTCATTGGATTACTCCTATAAAACAAAATGTTAAAAAGATAAACGTAAGAACACAAAAATTAGAGGTAGAAGTAAGCACTTACTCTAAAGATATTCAAACAGTAAGTGCAACAATAGCTTTGAACTATCATCTCGTTCCAAGCGGAGTGAATAAACTTTACCAAGAGGTTGGTGTTGATTACGTAAACAACATTGTACAGCCAGCCATTCAAGAAAGTGTGAAAGCAATTACAGCCAAGTTTAATGCACAGGAATTGATTGAAGAACGTTCTAAAGTAAAAGAAGAGATTACTTTTTCTTTAAAAGATCGTCTTGATAGTTGGGATATAAATGTGGATGAATTTTCTATTGCCAACTTTGATTTTAGTGATGATTATGAAAGGGCAGTTGAAGCAAAACAAGTTGCACAGCAAAACGCTTTGAAAGCTAAAAACGATTTGGACAGGATTAAGACAGAAGCCGAACAGCGTGTCGCAACTGCGAAAGCTGAAGCTGAAGCTATTGCAGTGCAATCACAAGCTGCCAATAATGATAAATATATTCAATTAAAAGCATTAGAAGTACAAATGAAAGCAATTGAAAAATGGTCTGGTGTATTGCCAACACAGATGATACCTGATGCTACTTTGCCGTTTATTAACTTGAATAAATAACTAAAATTATCTTACCAAAAACGGAGGGGTGACAGAATAAAAACTTGATGCGGTTTTAATGTATACTAGACCATTATAGGTTGATGGAATAGTAGTATCTGTGTCCTTATTACTACGTATCAAAAGTGCCTGCAAATAAACTGAATCAGGCCCCAGAAATGGGTAGCTCAAGAAGCTGGGTATGGCAAGAGCCGGTAGAGTGAAGTAGGCTTCACTAGACTGTAAAAATACAAAGCTGTAAGTATCCATACAGATTCGAGGTAAATAGTAAGTCCTCGCCCCTCTATCTTTGGTAAGATATAAAAAAAATATTTATGAACGATTTCCACGATCTATCGCAAGCAGAAGAAGAAAAGCTGAAAACTATTAGAGAAGTATTGTTTGATACCGGTCAATTAGATGCGCCTAAAAAATATAAAGTACTATACAGCTTTACTGGAACGGTTAGTGAGTTAAAAATTAAACTGGGGATATGATATATCGAGATATAAATAGTCATAGAGATGAAATAATTTTACAAGAAAAAGATGGTAATGTTATTTATTTAGATGATTTTGGACATAAAAATAAAGGTAGAAAAAAAATTCCGTGTAAATGTGGACATAAAATTGATACAGTTGGAGCAATAAAAAAGAAAAGATACGCTGTATGTCATTTTTTATTACAATGTAAAAAATGTAAACGTTGGAACAGTCCTTAAAAAGAAAGTATTTATTGAATAGGTATATGCAACTAAATAAAAATATTAATAATAAAAATTTAAAAAATAAATTAAAAATATGAACAAATTATCTAATGTTATAGACAATCATTTAAATCCATTAAAAGGTACTCATGCATCTGATTATTTAAATAAAAAAATAAACTTTATAACGAAAAAACCATTTGAAAAAATTAAGGTTGGAGATTCAGTGAAAGTTATAGGAGAAAAAAATATTTATAAAGTTATAAAAAGAATTATTAAAAAAGGTAAATGCGATTCTGCTGTTTTATTAGATATAAAAACTAATATAAAAAGAGAAAATGACATAGGAATAGCTTATTTAGAAAAAATAAAAAAAACTATTTAGTAATGTGGGAAAAGTTAAAAAATTAAAGGAAAGGTCAAAAATATGAATAAAATTAGAAAATTAAAACCAAATGCTATCTGTCCTACTTGTAGTAGCAAAGTGTATAGTTTTGAAGTTATAGATCCATTAAAAAATATTGATAAAAATAAATTTCAACAACGTCCGTTTGGAATTATAAATTGTACTAAAATATGAAAAAATGTAAAAAATGTAATAATCAACAAAATGTGCATCATTTTTCTATAGAATTTTCTTTATTAGGAGATTATAATATAGACGACAATATAGCATGAATAAAAAATCAAAAGGTTATTCATGGGATAAACAATTAAAAAAGTGGACAGTATATATTACGGTAAATAAAAAACATGTTTGGTTAGGATATTTTATTAAAAAACAGGATGCTAAAAAAGCAAGAAAAGAAGCCGAACGAAAATACTTCGGTGAATATGCTTACAACCATAACAATTAATCTATGCTAGGAATAATCGGAGACCAACATTTTTCCAAATTTTTGCCTTACGCAGACCATATTAAAGATAGGCGTTTATCTGAAAAACAAGAAGTTTTAGACTTCATTGTTGAATCCTTTAAATCGTGTGAAAAAATAATTTTTATGGGGGATCAGTTCCACTCTCGTAGCAATCCACCCGAAGTAATAGAAGAATTTGTAAATTTTTTAGAAAGATTTAATGATAGAGAAGTAATAATGCTACGCGGGAATCACGAGATCCTCCCATTCGGGAAAAGCTGCTTAGATTTTTTAAAAGAAGTTAAAGGAAAGAACTGGAAAATAATAACTAACACAATAGAACAAATTGGTAATTATACTTTTTTGCCATATTTTACTCGCGCAGAATTAGAAGTAAAAACTAATGAAGAAGGAACAAAAAAAATAATGGCGCAATTAAAAGGAGGGGATGTATTATTCGCCCATTTTGCTTTTGCTGATTCTAAAACGCATGATATTCCCGTTAGTATATTTAATGAACCAATATTAAATAGAATTAAATTAGAAAAAAAATATAAAAAAATAATAGGATCTCACGTACACACACCGCAAATTATAGAAAATACTGTTATTTGCGGAAGTATATTCAATTCAGAAGTAGGAGAAATTCAAAAATATATTCATATTTTAGATGAAAATACTTTAGAAGTAGAGCGAATAGCGCTTCCGGGAAGAGCAATCTATGGACTAACTGATCCAATCATAGAGGAATTAAAAAAAATTCCAACAGATAGTATTGTCAAAATTACATTAACAAAAAAACACGACAAAAAAGAGATGTCCGAATTAAGAGATAAATTAGAAGAATATGATGCCCATATGGTTATTGAGAATATTAAAAATGAACGTAAAAAATTATACCTAGAAAAAGGTGGACTTATGGATTTTAATATCGATAATTTACTAGAAATATACAGTAAGGAGAAGTCTGTTCCGTTAGATAAATTAAAAGTGGCATTTGAATTAATAAAAATTTGACAATTAAATATATTTTTGCTATACTATATACATAACTTAATAACCGACTAAGACACAAAACCCATTTATTTAATGGCAAATTATATCTTAGTCGGTATAGCCAAGCGATAGATGGGTTTTGTGTTAGCAAAAATATGGAAATATTTAAAAAATGTAAAGTAAAAAATTGTGAAAATAAAGTATGGGAAAAATCAAAAAAGAAAGGATATTGTTGTAAACATTATCTCCAAACATATAAATATAAAAAAATTTTAGAAAGAACAAGATTTGATCCAAATGAAATTATAGACTGTGGTAATTATTGTAAAATATGTATTTATTCAGGGTTAGGTGAACAAAAAGAGATTGCTCTCGCCTTAATAGACAAAGAAGATTTGGAGAAAGTTAAAGGATATAAATGGGGATTAAATGGAAACGGAAAAAAAAGATATATTTATACAAGAATAAATAAAAAAATTCAATTATCTTTACATCAATTAATTATGGGCAAGCCACCAGTAGGATATGAGATAGATCATCGAGATACAAATCCGTTGAATAACAGGAAATATAATTTGAGATTTGTTACGCACCAACAGAATGTGATGAATAAAAAAATAAAAGGTTATTATTGGTATAAAGCATATAATAAATGGAGTACAAAAATATGTATAAATGGTAAAGAAATTCATTTGGGATATTTTACCGACGAACAAGATGCCATTAAAGCCAGAAGAGAAGCTGAACAAAAATATTTTGGCGAGTTCGCTTATAAAGAATTAATAAAATAATTTTAAATATATGGAAAAAAATAAATATAATTGTGGTAATTGCAGTGCTATTATAATAGAAAAAAATGGTACAACAAAAAAAATAAGAATTTGTCCAGTTTGTGGATGTGATACTTTGGTAGAAACAAAGCGAGAAAATTAAGATAAAATTGCAGAAAATATAATTGTTGATTTATATGAAATGAGAGCATCTGTTTTTACTCCTCTTAATTTACATTCACGTATGATGGAAAAAGTAGAAAATTTATTTCAGTATAATTTTTTAAACGTAATTATTGCTAATTTATCTGATAAATATAAAATTAAATATAATGACATAAAAGATGTTATTAGAGAGCGTGATAGAGAAGACTACGTAAAAAATTAATTAAATGTTTAAATTAGAATTAGAATATCATTGTCCTTCATGGAATATTTTATATTCTGGGGTGCATTGGTCAAAACGAAAAAAACAAGTAGATGAAATCCACCAACTAGTTTATTATTCCGCGTTAAATAAAATAAAAAAACCATTTGACCATCCGGTTGTTATGGATATTGAAGTGCATTATAAAGATAAGCGCCGTCATGACCCGGATAATGTTTGCATAAAAATGTTTGTAGACGGATTAGTAATGGCAAAAGTGTTGGTAGATGACGACAGCAAACATATCGAAGAATTACTAGTAAAAGTTAAGACTGGAGAAAAAAAAGATAAAATAATTATGACAATAATATAATATGCCAAACGAAGAAAATAATTTAAAAATGTTGTTTAATACGAACTGCCCCCATTGTCAAGGTAAAATAGTTATGTCTATGGAGATGATGGTACCATTCATGTCTTGGGTGCTAAAGGAAGAGGATCTCGCAAAGACTAAAGATAATGTTAGAAAGCAAATCTTATCAATAAAATTTAAAGATGAAAAAGAGAAAGAAGACGCTTTGGCTTGGATTGATAAATCAGATACTTTTATATCGCCCACTGAAGTGAACGAAATATTATATAAACTTATAAATAAAGGTAAAACAAATGATACTTCTCCAGAGTCTAAAATTAAATAACTTTTTGTCCCATTCATCTACTTCCATTGATTTTGAAAAAAATTGTAAAATAGCCATTACAGGTCGTAGCGGTAGTGGCAAGAGTTCTATAGTGGATGCGATCATTTTCTGCCTATATGGTAAGGGCAGAGTCGATAATCGTTTTTTAATAAAGAAAGGCAAAAAGGCATGTTCTGTGTTGCTTATTTTTACAGACGACACAACTACTTATCGTATTGATAGAGGATGCGACTCAAAAGGCAAAAATTCATTGGAAATTCATATTAAAGACGGAGATAAAGCGTGGAAACCCCTACAAGTATCAGGATTAAAAACTACTCAAGAATATTTAGAAAAACAAATCCTCCATTGTTCCTATACGTTATTCGTTAATAGTGTAGTGTCACCTCAAACTAACAATGAATCGTTTACTGATTTACCAGCTTCTGCTAGGAAAGATCTTCTCTTGCAGATTGTGAATATAGACGACCTAGACCTATACCTAAAACAAACCAAAGAAAAAATATCTGAATTTGAGCAAGAAAAATCCAACAACGAAAGCAACGTCTCTATTATCAACCAATCTCTCATCGCCGATAGACAAGTCGCTACCAATTTGCCAACATTAGAAATACAAGAGCAAGAAATAAAAGCAAAGTTAGATATAGTTAATACCAATTTAAAATCAATTACCGCCCAATTAGCCAATATAGATTTTAAAATTACCAGTAAAGCGGAAAAAGAACGAGAATTAAACGTTGCCAAACAATCTATCCAGATGATTGATATTGAGATTAATACCTTTAAAAATGAAATAAAAAAGATTGACGAGATGGATATAACCGCGATGCAGGCGGAAGTTAGTAACATAAATGATTTAAGAGTAGAATTAAATGGATTAAAGGTGGTAGAAACTATTGGAAATGAATGGAACGTTAAAATGCTGGATATTATGAAAGATAAACCGGTTACAAGAGATTTTGATAAAGAAATAGCGGAAATCAACAAACAACTGATTGAATTAATGGGATACCCGCAAGAGCAATGTCCCCAGTGTGGCCATAAATTTGCGCCTAAGACGGTAGATAGTACCTCTAAGCGATTAGAAAGCGTCCTAGCCGACACAAGTACGGCTAGAATTGATTATAATAAAGGACTTGAAGAGTACGAAATTAAAGTAAAAGCTTTAGGAGAACGCCCTACGGTTGATAACAGTAAAATAAGGGCGTTAGAAGTTGATATTTACAATAAGGAACAGAAATTGGTTAATATAAACAATATTATTAACACCAGAGATTTAAGAAAGGCTACTTTTCAGGAGAAAATAACTGATAAAGAAGCGGAAAAGGTGGAAAAAGAAGGTAAAATAACAGTGTTAATCGCGGAAATACAAGCGTTAATGGTTGAAATAATGGGAAGTGATGATATTAAAAAGCAGGAAGTTGAATTGAATGGTGAAAAGTTTAAGATAGAAATGGAGTTGAGGTTAGTTGTGGAGGGGCTTTCTTTGGCTAGAAACGCTGGCATAATGGTCGTTTCTAACGAGGGAAAGTTAAAAAGGATAAAAGATACCATTGAAGAATTAGACATTAAAATAGAGGCACTTATGCTGTTAAAAGAAGCCCTGGGAGTTAATGGTATAAAAGCCATGGTGATTGACTATATAGTCGTTGAACTTGAAACAAAAATAAATGAGATATTAAATAAACTTTCAAATTTTCGCGTGAGAATAGACACCCAACGATCTAGCGCGGACGGAGAAAAACAAATAGAAGGTCTATACATCACAACGATAAATGACCAAGGAGAAGAATTAGATTTTAACTCATTTTCAGGCGGCGAAAGAGTGAAAATAAAGGCATCAATCAGAGAAGGACTAGCATCTCTACAAAAATTCGCTTTTAAAATATTAGACGAGGAAGTCGTAGGATTAGACGCGGAAACTATTGAAGTTTTTGCTAGTGTAATGTTGACTCTAAAAGAAAGCACTTCGCAGTTATTGGTAATCTCGCATATTGACGAAATTAAGAATCTATTTGAGGAACAAATTGAAGTAGTTAAAGTTAACGGTGAAAGTAAAATAATAACTAATTAACATATGTTAAATAAATACTTTAAAAATTTACTAATTAAATTAAAATCTATGGAAAACAAAATTTCACATAGCCCATTACCAGCCGACGTACTTCCTATCGAAGTAGTTAAAGAAGAGTTTAATGAGATATTGCTCAACAAAAAAATGAATTTTAGCACCGCGATCCGAGAAGTTATTGATGGAAAAAAGATAACGCGATTAGAATGGAAAGATAAAAATATTTATGGATTTTTAAAAGACGGATATTTATCGCTTCATAAAATTGACGACAAAATATATCAATGGGTAGTAAGCGACGGGGATCTGCTTGGAAATGATTGGATTGTAGTAGTTTAATTAACTAATAAAAATATTATGTCTTTATACAAAGAAAAATACGACGCATTTATTAAAAGCTATAAAACTGGAATAGTATCAGCCGAAAATATTGGTTTTCTTATAGCTGAAATGGCAAATTTTTATAGCAACACCAACACCTTGCTTGGTTCGTTAGAATCTCATCTTAACAAAAAATCAGCTGAAATAGTCAGTAGCCAAGATTCTGAAACTTTTAAACCAATTTCAGTAAGTAAAGCAGAATTACTCATAAAAAATACACAAGAGTATGATGCGTATAATTCTGAAAAAATAAATCTACAAAACATAGAGCAGATTTTAAACGCATTAAAAGCCCTGCAAAAAGGAATAACTAACGAATACAGCCACCTTGCTAAAACCTAACCACAACCATGCCAATCACCACCAACACCATAAAAGAATTCCTTCAACACAGCAATTGGATTGAAAACGAACGTAGCGAACAAGCACTTAAAGATGCTTATAAAGCATGGACATTTGCTCGTAGTTATAGACGTAATGATATTAATTTAGATTATATTCTTAAAATACACTATTTGCTTGCCAAAAATATTAACCCCAGAATTGCCGGTAAATTAAGACATTGCGATGTTTGTATTGGCGGAAAAACAAAATACTTCATTTCCGAAAGTCTTTTAAGAGAAGAGCTTGTTTATTTTTTAAAGCTGTATAAAAGATTAAAAATTGGAGATGAAAAAGAAGCGCACGTAATATTTGAGCACATCCATCCCTTTGAGGATGGAAATGGCCGTGTGGGAAGAATTTTGTACAACGTCCACCGAATAAATAATGGGAAAGATATACATATAATACATGAGGGAAGGGAGCAAAGTAGTTATTACCTGTGGTTCAACAATTTACACAAGTGAGATGGTTTAATATAATTATAGTATAAATATAACTATAATTATATGAGCAGAAAAAAATACACACATTCAGAAGAAACAAAAAAAAAGATAAGGGGAAATTTATCAGTAATAAAAAAAATGCTATTAAAATGTGGCTTAGAAAAGAATGTGGGTCGGCTTTAAGATGTGAAAATATCTATTGTAAAGGTGAATCTAAAAATTTTGTTTGGGTCTTAAAACCAAATTATTACCATGAATATAAAAAAGAAAACTATCATCAGTTATGTAAAATCTGTCAATATATTTAAAAATTGTCAATAATATGTGGCAAACAGATCCCATCGCCATAATCGCCGTTTTAGTCGCTGCTGTAATTTATTTTTTTGTTTTTAGGTCGTTTCTATAGATGAATAACCAAGGAGGACCCCCATGCAAATTCAAAGATGTTTAGGATGCGAGAAATCGTTTTATCCTAAAAAAAGAGGGCAGAAATTTTGTAGCGCTGTATGTTATAAGAAAAAATATAATCAAGAGTTAAAAGATAGTAAGTTTGTATATCCAGTGGTAGTTTGCGAAAAGTGTGAGGGGAAAACGCAGTTGGACTTTAATCCACGGAAAAACGCAGAAAGCAAGAAAAAGTGGATGGAGTGGCGATGTCCTTACTGCCGATTTAAAGATGGAGAGCGATTGAAAAATGATGAGGCAGATTGGGTGGGGTAGGGATGGCAGTTGGCTACTGGAAGGGCGCTGTGGCTTGTCTGGCGGGGCGTAGAGTGGCGTTTGGGGTGGTAGTGGTGTTAGGGTAGCACTATGAGAGTAAACTTTAAAATATGCAAGAAATAGACCCTATTATTAAGCATGTCATTGATACCAATAAAAGAATTAATTATGCGCCAAATCAACCAAAAAGATTGAATAAAAGTGAATATGAAGTAGTAGAGAAAAGAAAATGTCGCAAATGCGAAGCTTGGATGATACGGCGACCGAGCAAATTCAAAGAAAAATTTTGGTGGGGATGTGGAAGGTGGCCGGGATGTAAGTATACGGAGAAGGATTGAGAGGGTATTGACAAGAACGGTGGGTATGGTAGAATAAAGGTAAGTTAATTAACCGTGAAACATAAAGCCCAGTCAGCGAGCGATTTTCTTCACGGTTAGTCGTTCAATGTCTGGGTTTTGTGTATAAATCGTATGTCAATAGAAAAAATTTGTAGTGTAGTGGGGTGTGGGAAAAGTTGTTTATATAAAAATTATGGACAAAAAGGGTTTTGTTCCATGCATTATTCACAAATACTTAGGCATAAAAAAATACTAGAAAGAACAATATTTGATCCTAATGAAATTATAGATTGTGGCACTCATTATGAAATATGTCTTTATAATAAACAATGCAAAGAGATTGGGAGAGCTTTGATAGACAAAGAAGATTTAGATAAAGTTAAGGGATATAAATGGCATTTAACAAACAAAAAATATGTTATTTCAAATAAATGCAAATTACTTTTATTACATCATTTAATTATAGGTAAACCGCCAAGAGGATATGAAGTAGACCACCGCTTTGGTAATAAATTAGATAATAGAAAACAAAATTTAAGATTCGCTACTCATAGTCAAAATATGATGAATAAAAAAAGTAAAAGATATTTTTGGAATAAAAAAAAGAATAGATGGCAAGTAGAAATAAAATTTAATCATTTTAAAATTTATATAGGTAGATTCACTAACGAACAAGATGCTATCAATGCTCGTAAAGAAGCTGAACAGAAATATTATAAAGAGTTCGCCTATAAAGAAAAAGAAACTATATGACAACAAAAACAAAACAAACAATCGCCTATTTTTTAACGACAGCTATTTTTGTGCTATTTTTAGAATATTTAAACGATACTATGGGAGAAGGAGATGAAATAGGATTTTTTATAGGTAATTTTATTTTTACGTATTTTTATGGATTTTTAATGATTTGTATTTATGGATACGGAGAATCTAAAACTTTTCGCCCGTAAAAATCATATTTAATACCATCATTCTAGTCTGCTCACGGACATTATTAACTACCGAATTAACTACTTTAATTTTTTCCGCCTCATCCATCTCCTGATATTGAGGATCGTTAAATATTTCCCCCAATTTTTGTTTAGCAAAATAACCACCTGCGTTTAAAAGAAAATCATACTCTTCGGACTTAAGTTTAATTTTTCTTGCATCTTCATCTAAACCAAGCGCAATAGAAATATTTTTCGGTATAGTAATCGTCTGACTAGGGAAACCAACAAAATAATCTAATTTTTTTAATTCAATATCAACTGGATCATTTCTCTCCTTTGTTATTGATATCGGTGATACCGCTTGCATTAATGCACCGCCCTCTCTTTTTATAGTTTCTCCCCAAACATTTCTTTTTGGCACAATTGTCTCTTGTAAGAATGGTAAACGAGAATAAATCTTTTCTTTTACTCCCTTAGGATTTCTAATTATTTGGTCTTGAATCCTGCTTATCCACCCAAGTGTCCCTGAAAATGGCACAAAACCACTGGCTAAAGATGATGTAAATCTTTCTCCATATCGCTCAGGATCTGCTATAGCATTCATAGCGCCAGATAAACCGGCCATAAAAGTTTTGTCAGTTAGATTTCTTCCAATAATACCAATTAACTGTTTTATAGTTTGCGTTGGCTCTTCATCTTCTCGTCTAATTGATTCTAAAATATCAGCAGTAATACCAAATGTAGTTGCGAACGGTTCAATGCGACGATATGAAAACCAAGTATCACCTATTTTTACAGAATATGGTTGCTTGCCTTCTCTATAAAACGCATCTCTTTGAGCAGTGCCTTCAGGAACGTTTCCAGTAATATTACCTTTCAAAAATTCATAAACAACTCCTATCAAAAGCACGCTGCCAAGCGTAGCTTTTGCCAAATCCTCGGCTTGTTCGGGTGATTTAAATTTATACTCCCCTTTAGCAAGTTTTCTTCCCATTTTAACTAATCCTAACGGTGATAGTGCAGCCGCTTCTTTCATAATATTTAATGGTGTACGAACAAACGGCACCACATATCTTAATCCTGGCACTGCATCTCTAAATCCTATCAATGTATTCATTGTTTTACTAAGTTCTTGTTGAAAGGTAACATCAAGTTGCCGTTTTTTAACAGCATTCATCATTTCCATGGTTGGATTTGCTTTTAATTCAGCAATTCTTTCTATCAATTTTTTACCCTGTAGTCCTTCTTTAAAAGCATTTCTATATGCCATTGCATTTAATTCAGCGGTTCCAGATACAATTTTAAAAAACTCATCAGTTGCTGACAATAGTTTAGTTGGCATTCGCACTACTTCCCCAAGCTTTCCTTTAATAGCCGGTACTCTAAATTCAATCTTACTCAATTCTTCTGGTCCTAATCCATTCTTTAACACAAACCAAAGACGTTTAGATGCTTCATCTAAACCAGTTGCTAATCCAATAGCATAACTATTAGCTTCTTTAATAGTAACTTCCGGGCTTAATAATGCTTGATAATATTTAACAGGTACTTGATAAAGCGCTCGAATAGTGTTAGAAGTAGTATTAACAATCTGAGTAATAGGATTAGCCAAAATAGAATTTAACCAAACTTCAAAAATCTTATCAGTCATTTTTGGCTTACTAACATCACGAATAAATTTATTAATAGCTGCAATACCAGCCTCTCTATTATCAGAATATAAATCTTCAATATACGCCATTCGCTTGGCAATTTCATCATTCACTTCCCTGCCACCAAGCGCTTTTAACATGGCTGCTTTAGCTTCAGCGCTTGTTGGAACTTCTCTGGCTAATACTTTCTGTATTTCCAATGCTCTGCCAGATTCTGCTTTTGCACCAGAGAAAACAGTTTGTAAAGCAGCATGTTTTTCTAAAGCATTGCGATAATTTAATAAATCATCAATATTTTGTGTTTTAATGTATTGTTGAGCCAATCTAACAGTATCATCTGATGTTTTTTTCAAAATAGCGCTCATAGCCGATAAATATTCAGCAGTATAAGCTTTTCCTGTTCTACCAGATTTTATTACTTGGTCGGTAGTCAACCCTAAATCATTTGCCAATTCTTCTGTTACTTTATGACTAACAACTCCTCTAGTTTGATCGTTCATTTTATCTTTAAATTGTTCAGCGGTATTTTTAAGCAATTGTTGTACATCTTCCTCACTACTAATTTTATCAACTCTAACATTACCAGCGAATAAATCAGGTCTAGTTTTTTGTGTTATTTTACCAGCTGTTTTAGCTGTTTCTGTAGCAATAACATCAGTAACTGGTTTTGCTCTTTCTGCTACTTGAGCGACTGTAGGTGCTACTTCGGCAGTAGTTTTAGTTGTCTTTAAAATATTATCCAACTGTTTTAACCCAGTTTCTACTTCTTTCTCAGAAGTTGTTTTCACAAATTTTGAAGCATACGACTCAATTAAATCTTCAGTCACACCCATCTTTCTAAGCAATCCAGTAATAATATTTTTGTCAGTTGTTTTAGCGATTATTTTAGCGGCATTTTTTTCTGTACCACCAACTGGAGTTAAATCTAAAGCAGTTAATGCACCGACGAAAAGAGGTGCTAATGCCAATGAAGCACCAGTGGCTGTAGAACTACCGCCTAATAATTGTTGTCCTTTTTTTTGAGCTTCAACAGTTCTTTCACCTATACCTTTTATAGGCTCTTCACCAAAAATAGCCTTCTCTATTTTAGTTTTAGGAATGTAAATTGGTTTTATATCTTTACCTGTGGTTAAAGATAGTGTATCTGCTATTGGTTGTATGGCTACAGATGTTAATGTGCGTTGTGGCGCTTGCAAAATTGCTTTAGCAAAATCCCAAGCCTTATCAGCGGTCTTAACAACAGTTTCTTTGGCAGCTTGTGGCAAGTACGGCAAAAAAGATGGTACTTTTGTTTGTGCCGTTGTTGAAATTGTATTTTTTTTCTTTTGTGCTATTGAATTAATAATAGAACTAGATGCAGTAGTTTTACCTAAAGTAGGAACAGTAGACATATTACTGTTTTTTTTTGTATCAAAATTCAATGCAATTGAATCTAAAATTTTATTAGAAGTATTATTTGTCATATTTATCTATTAGATAAAGCTTGTTGTAACCCCTGTACATCAATTGAACCGATATCAAAAGTAGAAGAAGATGATTTTGATGGATAAAGATAATTTAATTGTTCTTGTCTAGATGCGTTTAGTAATCCAGCTGATTCTAACTTTAATTTTTGATCATTGGTAAATTGAATTTGTGAAGATGTATTTCCCATTTCTTCAATGTACTGCTGATATTCATCTTGGACTGCTTGTGGATCTATGGACATATTTAATCTATTACCAAGTTCTTTAGCAAATTCTTCTAAGGAAAGAATTGTATCAGCGCTAACTTGATCACTTAAAAGTTCCATTTGTTTACTATAATTATTCAATTTAATCAACTGGTCTGACTCCTCTTGTTTTAACAGTTTTCCTTGATTAGAGATATTATCATAAAGCTCTCCTATCATATCTTTTACTAAATTGTAGCTTTCAGTAGTTTTTAATTTTCCAAGCTCGAAAGCATCAGATACTTCTTTAGCTTTTATATTATAAGCATTTTGAATCTGCTGAGTTTTTATTTGGCTATTTTTAACACTAGCGTCTAAATAAGAATTATATCTATTAAGTTGTCTAGACTGTAAAGTTGTAAGATAATTTTCATAGTTATCATTGCGTTGTCGTGTATTTGGATTGCTTTCATCTTGGAACGCTCTCTGAAAGCGAAAATCATTCAATAGCTTATCAGTGCTTGCTAAATATGTGTCATTTAAACGGATGTAATTTGACGCGTCTCTTTCAACACTTTCATTTTGATTTACCATGCTAAGCAACCTCTGTGTTAGATTTTTCAATCCACTCTCTTGATCTAAAGTATTCTTTAACTCTATTAGCTGGTCAGATAAGAGTCCGCTATCTGGCAAGGAATTCACTACTTCATCAGGAACATTTAATAATGTTTTAAGTTTTTGCTTGTCATTCAAAACAGATTGTGTAAATGTTGTAACCCCTTGTCCTTGTGTTACAGCTTCATAAGCTGGTTTTAATTGTTTTTGTAATGTTGGTGAAAGACTGTTGTACCATTGATCAACGTAGCTAACGCCATAATTCTGTAGTATTTGGTCACCTTGTTCTGCAACTATTTCAGTAAAATCTTTTGGCTGTGCGGTAGGTGTAGGCATGACAGACCCCGTAGCCCCAGCCCCCGTCCCACTCGGCGCCACACTCATCGGCCCTGGCGTTAAATCAACTCCTGCTTTTGGTACATTCGGCAATACAGGCATTGGTCCTGGCGTTAAATTAGGACTACTCGCAGTCCCAACGCTCATATTCTGTCCAGCGTTAGACATCAACCCCGTCGCAGGATCAATACTCGCATTAATCTGCGGCGGTTTATTCTGCTGATATGGCAATAAACTAAATCCAGTCGGAGCATATTTGGCAAACGGCGCATTATTCATGCTAAACCCCGTGCTCGCCGGTAATCCAACGCCTCCCTTCCCATCCTCTACCACCTTGCTCGCCAAATAATTTTTATGCGCGTTAGAGAAAGATTCTAAGATCGCTTTAGCTTTTGCTTTTTTCAGGGAACCGGCTGGAGCGTTTATTGCATCATCAATAACTTTCGACATTTTTTTATCATTCATAATAGTGCGAGCGGCGAAAGCTTTTGATTTTGTCATGTGATCC
>Ga0208245_1001337_pt1 | contig 15364 bp, 17 predicted proteins | sample RifOxyC1_FD_184035 | JGI IMG/M metagenome (GOLD analysis project Ga0208245, IMG submission 184035) | Soil microbial communities from Rifle, Colorado - Rifle Oxygen_injection C1 (SPAdes) | ecosystem: Environmental > Terrestrial > Deep subsurface > Rock core/Sediment | place: Rifle, Colorado... | reverse complement strand
CACAAATTTCCGTTTGCGGCGACAGCTGAAATATATGTATTTATCTCGGCAGGGGTCACAGAAACATCTCCCTGTCCGATTGACATGTGATAAGTGTTTCCTAAAAACCAGGGTTCATTTTTCGTCAGTTCTTTCCAGGATGGGGTTGGTATTAATCCTTTTACCTCCCCGGGAATGTCAATTCCGGTTTGACTGTCAAGGCCAAAAGTATTTGCCCATTTGGCAATTGCATCCGGTCCAACCATTTGTCCAATAGCATAGAAAAACGTGTCTGTTGAACGCGCTATCGCCTTTGTCAGGTCTATTGATCCTTCGGTCCGCCCATATTCACTAAAGTACCAATTTGAATAGGAATAATTGTTTATTGTTATTACGCCCTGGTCGTTATAGATAAAGTTTTTATCAATCGCTCCTTCCTCAAGAGCTGTAATTGATACGAGTGGTTTGAAGACGGATCCGGGATGAAAGGTGCCGCTTATCACCCTATTAAAAAAGGGCAGATTGCCATCATTTAACAGGGAACTTATTTCGTCGTTGTTACCCTTGTTAATGAAAATATTTGGATCAAATGATGGATAAGAATAAAAAGCCAAAATTCGTCCTGTCGTATCGGTAACAATAACGGCACCCTTTTTGCCGTTCATTTCATTTGCAATTTCCGTTTGGAGTCCATAATCAATTGTTGTCTGCAGATCCTGTCCCGGAACAGGATCTTTTTTACCGAGTATTCTAAGTTTATCTCCGGACGCATCAACTTCAATAATCTCCTCGCCGTGGGTACCGGAAAGAAGGCACTCATACTCCTCTTCCAGCCCTGTTTTCCCAATTAAAGAATCTGAAGATATTGGACCTTTTTCCGGACAATCAGGGTTTATTTTATTTACCTCATTCTCACCGACTTGCGCCAAATACCCCAAAGCATGGGAAAATTTATCACCCATCGGATAATATCTTTTATAGTCGGTTACCACTTCCTCTTCTACCGCCCCGGTCAAATCCTCAGAGAGGATAAAACCTCCGGTATCCGTAAATTCAATGCGTTTTTTGTTTTCCGTATTTCCAGCCAAAATTTCTCCTCCGCGTGCCAAGATTTTTCCTCTTGATGCAGGAATAACTACACGCCTAATCCTATTTTCTTCAGAAAGATTTCTGAAGTAGCTACCCTTTATCACCTGCACTTCTATAAGTTTTGCTACAAGAACCATAAACAGAAGTATCAAAACCCCTCTTAAAGACCATGATAACCATGATTGAGATTTGTCCGAAGATAAAGAATGCATAGTTTAATTATCAATTAACAACTTACAATTTTCAAAGACCTTTAGTGACTCTTATTCTTTTTAATAAACCATTGTCCTCAAGACAGATTCCACAACCCCTGACCACGCATGTCAAAGGATCATCCGCAACATAAACCGGCATTTTTGCAGCTTCAGATATAGCTTTATCTATCCCGGGAATAAGCGACCCGCCCCCTGCCAGGGTAATTCCTTTTTTCATAATATCACCGGTTAGCTCCGGCGGTGTCTCTTCGATAGTATCAACAATGTTACCGACTATTTCCTGCAGAATGGGACTCAGAGCCTCTTGAATTTCTTCGCTTGTCAGCTTTATGGATTTCGGAAGTCCTGTTTCAAGATCACGCCCCCTAACAACAGTAAGTTTTGTTTCCTTTTGTGCGTCTTTGTCTTCACCTATTTCTACTCCGCCGACTCCTATTTTGACAGCCTCTGCGGTTGGTTGACCCAAAAGCAGCGAGTATTTCAGTCTTACATAATTAATTATCGCCTCATCCATTTCGTCTCCGGCAATTCTGATGCTCCTTCCCAAAACTATTCCACCAAGTGAAATTACGGCAATTTCACTGGTTCCTCCTCCAATGTCAACGATAAAATTTCCTTCCGGCCCTTCAACTAAAAGACCCGCGCCAATTGCGGCAGCCATAGGTTCTTCAATTAAATTGGCCTCCCGGGCTCCTGCATCAATTGCAGCCTCAGCAACAGCTCTTCTTTCAACTTCAGTTACTCCTGAAGGAATTCCGATTACGACTCTTGGTCTCGGAATTTTTGGAAAAGTACTTTCTGTTTCATGAACTTTTTTAATATAGTGGGAAAGCATGGCGGCGGTCGCATCAAAGTCTGCAATAACACCACCTCTTAAAGGTCTTACCACTTCAATAGTTACGGGGGCTCTGCCCATCATTTTTTTGGCTGAGGTCCCGATTGCCAAAATTTCTTTTGTTTTTTTATGTCTGGCCACGGCCGAGGGTTCTCTTATAACAACTCCTTTTCCTCTGACATAAACCAGCGTGTTTGCCGTCCCCAAATCAATGCCGATGTCATGTGAGAAAATTCCCAAAAACCTATCGATAGGATTCATTATCTTCATATATAGTAGCAACAGGAGTATACCTATTTAACGAAAAGTTGCAAAGGGTCTATGAGGTGTCGTGTGCTAAAATGAATTGTGAAATCATTTCAAAAAATAATTTTATCTCTTTTTGGAATTCTTCTTTTTCTGGTGCCGTTAATTTTGTGGCCTTACACATCTGAACTTTTTGAGTTTAACAAAATAGTAATTACATACTTTTTAACCATTTTAATAGTCACTTTCTGGGCAATGCGAATGGTTTCAGAAAGAAAACTTATCTTTCGTCGCACAATATTAGACATCCCTCTCATTGTTTTTTTGGGGTCGCAGTTAATTTCAACGCTTATATCAATTGATCCCCAAACTTCCTGGCTCGGGTATTATTCAAGATTTAACGGCGGGCTTTTATCTACTCTCTCCTATTTACTTCTTTACTGGGCATTTGTTTCAAATATTGATAAGAGTGATGCCAAAAAATTAATTAATATTACACTTGGCTCGGCGGTAATTGTTTCTATCTACGGCGTTCTGGAACGTCTTGGAATCGATAAAGATATTTGGCAGCAGGCTGTTCAACAAAGGGTTTTCTCGACGTTGGGACAGCCCAATTGGTTAGCCGCATGGCTTACCGCTTTAATACCAATAACCTGGGTATTAGTACTTAAGCTGGATAAGAACAAAATTACTTTTTCCTCGACGGTTCCTTATCTTCTCAGTTTGCTCTTTTTTACGGTCTTGCTTTTTACAGGTTCGCGTTCTGGAATTCTTGGTTTCGCTGTGGCCGAAATTGTATTCTGGGGAATTATATTTTTAAAAAGTAGATTTAAATATCTTAAAAAGTTTCTCATTTCTAATATGCTCCTGGCGGTTGCAGCTTTAATTTTTGGAACCCAGTTTACACCAAGTATTTTTAAGATCATTGAGGGGTCTCAGAACATCCAACCGGCAATATCTACTCAAACAGGAGCAACAGCTTTGGAAACCGGCGGAACCGAATCCGGAACAATCCGAAAAATTGTTTGGCAGGGTGCGATCGATGTTTGGAAACACTATCCTATATTCGGAAGTGGTGTCGAAACTTTTGCCTATTCTTACTATCTCTACCGCCCAGCCGCACACAACATGACCAGCGAGTGGGATTTTATTTACAATAAAGCACACAATGAATATCTCAATTTTCTTGCAAATACGGGGGTCGTGGGTATCATCGCTTACCTGACAATGATCGGGTTTTCAATTTATTTGATGGTCAAAAATTTTCATTCCAATTCTTTAATGTCCACCGCATTTATCTCCGGATATATTTCAATTCTTATCACTAACTTTTTCGGGTTTTCCGTAATACCAATACAGCTTTTATTTTTCCTGTACCCTGCTTTTTCAGTGATTCTCGCTATGGAAGATGTATTGAAAAAGGAACAAAAAATGAATTTAACCCCGAATCAGAAAGTTTTAAACTGGGTTTTAATCTCTATCGCCGCCTATTTTCTCTTCACCACCTCCAGATACTGGTATGTAGACTATCTTTATGCAAAAGGTCTTAGCTACAACAAAGTAGGAAGACAGGACCTTGCGTCACAATACTTAAACAAAGCAATAAAACTGGAGCCGGATCAAAGCATTTATTATGCAGAGCTCGCGAAATCATATACCAATCTTGCCCTTTCCTATAACCAGGCGAAAGAGTCTACAACAACTTTACAATTGACCGAGGCTGCGATTGATAACTCCATTAAGGCAGTCAATCTTTCTCCGGCAAATTTAAATCTCAAAAGAATGGAGTTTGGGGTTTTTGTTATGCTTTCCGTAATTGATCCGAATTATCTCTTGAATGCCAGAGATGTTCTTGTTGCTGCAGCCATGCAGGCGCCAACTGATGCTAAAATCCGCTACAACTTAGGTTTAATTTATTCCAGAATCGGACAAAATGATTTAGCGCTTCAAACCCTCAAGGAGACTGTTGAGTTAAAATCAAATTATAAGGATGCCAGACTTGCTTATGCCATTCTCCTCATTGACGCAAAGGAAAACTCAGAAGCAAGAACCCAACTTGAATATATACTGACAAATATAGACCCCACAGACTCCATGTCAAAACAATATCTGGAAAGTATTAATTAAAGCTTTTCTTCCAGATTGGCCGATTTTTTGATATAATTCGGGTATGATTAGAAAAATTGTCCTCTCAAATAACCCTATTTTGCGAAAGAAATCTAGACCGGTTCCTAAGATCGATAAAAAGATTAAGGATCTTATAAAAGACCTTAGAGATACGCTGAGTATACAAAAAGACCCGGAAGGTGTCGGACTTGCCGCCCCCCAAATAGGAAAAAATTTAAGGATTTTTGTGGCTAAATATAAAGATTTTGAAAAAGTTGTCATTAATCCGGAAATCGTAAAAGTAGGAAGCCAATCCCACTCCGCTAAAGCCAGGCAGAGCAAGAAAGAAATCCTTGAAGGATGTCTTTCACTTCCCTATTACTACGGTCCTTTAAAACGTGCTGCTAAAGTAACAATTAAATATTTAGACGAAAAAGGAAAAACATTAACGGAAACTTTTGAGGGTTTCCACGCCCAAATAATTATGCATGAAATTGACCACCTTGAGGGAATTCTTTTTATAGACCATCTTTTAAGCGAGGGGAAACCTCTCTACAAAGTTGAGGGTGATGAATGGGAGGAGATTGAGCTTTCGTAGGAAAGCGAAATCCTGAGGCAACGGCCGAAGGGATATATAAATATATGAAAATAGTTTTCTTTGGTACACCAGTTTACGTTCTGCCGATTTTGACTGCGATTCACAAAAAATTTGTGACCGGGCCGGGAAAATCTCCCATAACTGCCGTTGTAACTCAGCCACCAAAGCCCATCGGCAGAAAGCAAATTCTTGCATATTCTCCCATCGATAAATGGGCGCATGAGCATAAAATTCCAATTTATTATTCTGCGAATGATCTGATTGATAGTCCCCCTGACGCTAACCTGGGAATACTGGCATCATATGGGGAAATTATCAAAAAAGATGTCATCGATCTTTTTTCCCAAGGAATTTTAGTAATTCACCCCTCTCTTTTGCCAAAATACAGAGGTGCCTCTCCGGTTCCCGCTGCCATTGCCAATGGGGATGAAATTACAGGTGTTTCAATTATTAAAATGGATGAAAAAATGGATCATGGACCAATTATCTCTCAATCAAAAGAAGAAATACTTACAGACGATACCGCGGAAACTTTAAGAAATCGCCTATTTGAAAAATCGGCTGACGTTTTAGTTGAGCTACTGGAACCTTACATCCGGGGTAAAATTAATTTAAAGGCACAGAACGACAAAGAGGCGACATTCACAAAAATTATGAAAAAGGAGGATGGCTTTTTCAACATAGATAAAAAAACTCCGGCTGAGATTGAAAAGTTAGTAAGAGCCATGTACCCCTGGCCGGGAGCTTGGACATTTATCCGTTTATCAACCACGGATGAAAAGAATAAGAGATTAAAAATATTAAAAGTACATCTTGAAGACGAAAAACTGGTTCTGGACGAAGTTCAACTGGAAGGCAAAGAGCCTGTAACCTGGAAACAATTTAAAGAAGGTTACAATGCGATGCGATTCTGCTGAGCAGGGCCAAGCTTTGCTTACAAAGAGGCAGCTTTTGAGGAAGCTGCTTGAGGTTTTTTAATTTTTCCGATCTTTCTGAACTTGGAAATACAGCTTGCACAAAGCTTCATTTGAGTTTTTTTGCCGGCAACTACCACAGCAATCTTTTGGAGATTGGGCTTAAATAATCGAGGTGTCTTCTGTGCTCTTTTCTTCCATCTTTTTCCAGCAACGCCTCTGCCGTGTGTGCTCTGACGGCCATGGACTGTTCCTTTTCCGCAATTGTCGCAAATATATGCCATATTTTTATTTTTAGCTTCCGTAGATTATACTATTAACTACTTTAAACCGCAATGGATATCCTAATACTAATAATCGGAATTATGGGTTTTGCCCTGGCAATTATTTTGCATGAAGTCGCCCACGGACTTGTGGCTGAAAGGTTGGGAGACCCAACTGCAAGAATCATGGGACGCCTTACTCTTAACCCAATTTCTCATATCGATATTGTTGGCAGTATTATCCTTCCCCTGACTCTTTTGATACTCCGCTCACCTTTTCTTTTCGGTTGGGCAAAACCGGTACCCGTCGATCCGTACAATCTTCAGCATCCAAAAAAAGATCTGGCACTTATCTCTCTTGCAGGACCTCTTGCGAACATTTCTTTCGCACTTGTTTTATCCATATTCTTGAGAATCATTTTAACGGTCTTTCCCAACACAAACATTTTTGCAATGTTTTTCTACGTTATCGAATTCAATATTGCCCTTGCAGTCTTCAACCTAATCCCGGTTGGCCCCCTTGATGGTGCAAAAATCCTCACCGGCCTTCTTCCTAATAAACAGGCCAAAGCTTTTGGTGATTTTTTGGACAAGTTTGGAATGATTCTGATTTTGGCTTTAATCTTTCCTATTTTCGGTGGAAGTTCCTTGGTTACACTTGTTATTAGTCCTGTAATTAACGTTTTTCTCAAACTTCTTATTCCCGGGTTCTCATCCATCTGACTTGTGCACCTCTGATATAATTAATGTGGACCCTGTCGAAAAGTGTTCGGTTTAAATTTCCTGATCAAATAAAAGTGCTTTGGGAAAGCGGAGTCCAACCAAAGCTTTCATGCCGAGGAAGGCAGCTTACCCACCTGGTTTATCCAGGAATGCAGCCGGACTTTTTGAGGCAGGGTCTTTTTTCCTCGTAAATAGCTTCATTTATTGATATAATTCATTAGCGCCGGCGTAACTCAGTGGTAAGCAATAGCTTGGCCACTGAGAAAAACAATGTTACGCCGGATATACGCTTGCCGGCGTAACTCAGTGGTAGAGTAGCTGTTTTGTAAACAGCAAGTCAGAGGTTCGAATCCTCTCGTCGGCTCAGCGCTGAGGTGGCGGAGCGGTCAAACGCACGAGACTGTAAATCTCGCGTCCGAAAGGGCTACTCAGGTTCGAATCCTGACCTCAGCACTTGTTTTATTTGCCTGGGTAGCTCAGTGGTAAGAAAATCTTGCCACTTTCTCTACCCAGGTTCGGTGACTCGCCTGGGTAGCTCAGTGGTAGAGCACGTACTTGGTAAGTACGGGGTCGTGAGTTCAATCCTCACCTCAGGCTCAAATTACTATTCACTATTCACTATTCACATATAATTTGCTAGAATATCCCCATGGCTAAAAAAGGTGCTAGAGAAATTGTGGCTTTGATTTGTTCTGTTTGCAAAAACCAAAATTATATTACAGAAAGAAACAAAGTTAATATGGAGTTAAAAGGAAAAAAAGACTCAAAACTTGAACTGAAGAAATACTGTCACAATTGCAGGAAAGTTCAGATTCACAAGGAATCTTCAAAACTAAAGTAATTGACAACCGTCAGATTTTAGTGGGAACAATGAGCTCAACTGTTTCACGGATGAAGTCCATACCCTTTTTGACTTCGCTGCTTATTTCATTTCCAAAGTATTGGTCAAGGCTGGAGCTTAGAAAAGCGTATAGCCTTTCATCGGACAATCTATTTTTTTTAATTAAAAGTGAATCACATACCGTCTTTTTCAGATTTTCAAACATTACAGTAGAACCGCTCTGATATAAAGAAACCAATCTGTCCAGCACTATCACATTCATGTGATCTCTCACATCTTGGCTTTGTTGCGATAGTCCGCGTAGAGAGTCTGCCTTATCATCAACTAAATCTGAGGCAAATTTTGTTGCGATTCCAAAAACAGAATTTTTCTCCACATCATTCATAACCTCTCCCGATAATAGCTTTTTTCCTACCAACTCATAATTAATTTGTGACTGTGATTGTAATTCAATGTTTGCCATTCGTTTGGGACACATTGTATACCATTAAAGCTACTTAATCCAAAAATCCTTACATACCTTATAGTTAATTGACTTTCGAAGCTGTTTGGGATATCATTCCCCCATTCACCAATTGCGGTGAAAAAATTCGCACTTACACATTGAGGAGGAAAAGGAAATGTCACGGAAAAGTTTGTCAGAAAAAGGCATTTTGGAAAATCGGGCTGGCGGAAAGGAAAGTAAGGTCGAGATATATATTGAAGCAGTCAAGGGACGTCAGTCAATCACCCTTTGGGACTGGTCAGCCAAAATCACAGTTACCAGAAATGGGCATCCCTTTTCCAGTCAAGGCAACAACAAGCCAAATGAAAGTTTGGTCAACCTGATTAGTCGGTTATTTGATGACATTCGCAATGATATTTGTAATGCATACAAAAATTCGAATGTTGATTATGACCCAATTTGTAGGTTTGTTTCAGAAGCCCAGAAGAAATTTATAGCAGAACTATCTGCCGAAAAATAAATTCTAGGCACCATTTATTTGGGCGTTTTTATACAAGAAATTTTTGTGTAGAAACGCCCTTTATTTTTCCTTCCTTTGCCCTCACAAGCTACATAAGGTAAAATTAATAGTTGTCGATAAAGGGGCGTAGTTAAACGGCAGAACAGCGGTCTCCAAAACCGTTAATGGGGGTTCAATTCCCTCCGCCCCTGCCAAATGAGCGAGGGTGAAAACACGATAGAGGTAGAAGAACCTCCCAAGATAAGTGATCGACAAATGAGCAAGATCTATTCCGTCGTCCAAGGCATATGGGATGAAAGAGATCTCTTACCCGCAACTTTAAGTGAGAATAATATGGAGTTAGGTAAACCTTTGAAAATTCCCCTAGTTGGTGGCGCTTTTATCGAACTGGGAACCTCGGGAATAAAAGATAAGGGACAAGAAACCGTATATTTAGAGGTGTATAAGCCAAAAACCAAGAATGAGTATGTCCTGACTAAGTTTGGAACAAATATCACTTCTGTATACCTCGATCACCCAGGCTATGATTTTTGGGTATTTTATGATAATGAAAATGATCCAGGTGAAATAAAAATAATGAAATTTTTAGCAAATTTTGCGCCAATAAAAGATATTGACTGGGATAATATTAGACCCCAATCATCCGAAATGGAAATCGCGTTATCGATATGCACAAGTGTTTTTGAAGCACAACAAAGAAGTCGCGGTAAGAATCATAAAAGTACTGGAATATAACAAGGCTCTTGAAGAAGAGCGTAATAAGTTCTAACATCATTTACGACTTCCTGTAAATTATTTAGCCTCAAAAAACTATATCAGACCATCCTAAACCCTGAGAGGAATTGAACATTGAAGTTATTTCTTACTAAAAATCTTTTCAAATTCTGAGATTCCTTTAAGAGTAGCCATGTCGATAATCAAAGCTTTAGCATCTTCTATACCTTTCCAGTCGGTTGTATAAAACTCCGTATCTAATAAGGCTTGGTCAGGCTTAAAATCTATCTCTGAGAGAGGAATAAAATACCAAATATCAAAATGTCGCTTACATTTTATTGTTGGATGTTGAATTGGAGTTATTGTCAGCAATTTTGGCTTACCAATACTTTGTAAATCAATTTTTACGCCCCATTCTTCACCCATCTCCCTTTCTAAGGCTTCTTCGGGTGTTTCTCCCTTGTCTATATGCCCACCATTAAAAAGCCACAATCCTGATTTCTTATGATGGCCAATAAAGACTTTTCCTGCTTCGCGGTCAAAACCCGCAAAATAAACACAAAAATGGGAATATGGATTTTCATCTCTAGTTAATTCACCTTCTTTGGTTCTACTTATAAATTCTGGTGCAACGGGCGAAGTTGGATATTCTGAAGCAATTTCGTTTATCCTTTCAGCAAGTCTTTCAGCCATAACGGAATTTTAACTTTTTAATATGTTGAAAGCAATTGCTGGTTGAGGGTTAAGAAACTGGTTAATTCTATCTATTTCAAACGAGCTTACTTTGTGCTAAATTGTCCGAAGCTGGGATACTAAAGCCTGCCATTTGAAGTTTATATACTAGGATCTGTCGAACTTAATTCCATATCTTTCACACGCAAGATTCAAAATCTCCCCCACCATTTCTGTAAAGCTCATTCCTGCAGTTCTTGCCGCGATAGGAAAATAGGAAATTTCGTCAGGACTTGGATTAATTCCCGGAAGCGTGTTTATCTCCAAAAAGAAAAGCTTGCCATTTTGATCTAACCTATAATCAATTCTGGCACAGTCCCGAACGTCTAAAAGCTTGAATATCTCTCTCGATGTATTCTCTATTTCCTCCTCAAGTTTTTTATCTATCTTCGCCGGACAATCATAAGCGTCGTGCAAATCTCTCAAAGAATCTTCATATTGCCATTTAAGTTCAAAACTGGCAATTTTATTCATCCCCTTGGGTAAGAAATCGAACTTCTGTTCAATAATCGGTAAAACTCTGGGGTTTCCATTACCAATAATTGCGACTGTAAATTCCCGGCCTTCTATATACTCCTCAACCAAAACTTCCTTGGCAAAATTTTCGGATGTTACTTCAATTCTACTTTTCAGATCTTTTCTGTTTCTGACCACATTTTTATCCATTACCCCCTTACTGGATCCCTCAGAGTTCGGCTTTATTATTAGAGGAAATTTTAAACTATCCGGAATAATATAATCCCTACCCCTAACTACACGGGAATCGGGAACATTTATTCCATTGGCCCCATGTAAAACCAATTTCGTAAAAGACTTATCGAGAGAAATTGTGTGTGTAGTCGGACCTGAATGGGTATAAGGAATTCTTAAAATCTCACAAATCATAGGAATTTGGGTTTCCCGAGCTTCCCCCCAAAGGCCTTCGGCTACATTAAAAACAATATCAATTTTTCCTTTTAACTTTTTTAATTTTAGAAAAGCATTCTCGTCGGCCTCCACCAGAAAAGCTTTGTGACCAAAACTTTCAATTGCCTCTTTTTCCGCCTGGGTGACTTGGGGAGTATCAAACTCAATATCAATCTGCTTTTCTAAACCAACTGAAGGTTTATTTCTCTTGACATTATAAGTGAGAGCAACGTTCATTTAGTATACTAAAGAATAATCTAACAGTTTTATAAAGCTTTGACCATATGAAGTTTTTTGGGCCAGGTTTCGCCCTTTGGAGTAATCACAAACATCATTCTTATATCCTTAATTTTTCTTGTTTTCGTCCTTCCTGAGATTTTTACTTCGTTTACATCCCACCATCTTTTCTCAAAATCTTTGATTCGAAATCTTCTGTCCACTCCGGCAAAATCGGAATAGGAGTCACAAATCCTCAAATAATTGGCTTTCTTATCAACTTTAGTAATAACCGCATAATGCCCATTGTCTTCATCTTCATCTTCGTAAAAGACGCCTTGCCATTCCACCCCAACCGGATAGCCATATTTATTTATAGCCAAAGAGATGTCATTGATTGCAGATCGGTGTTTCCACCAAAAGACAACCTCCTTTTTACCCAGGATATTGGTGGCACGAGCCAGGTCGTGAATGGTAAGACCCAACTGTCTGATTTTGTTTTTGGCTCTCAAAGACCTAACAATTGCAATTTGCGAAATATTTTTTCCCAAAAATGAAAACAATTCCACAATAACGGCCGGGCCACAGTGATAGCTGGAAATTTGCCTGACACGCTTCATGCCCGGAAAAGGCTTGCCAACAACATTGTCCTCAAGCTTAAGAAGCCTTTGAAGCAATTTCCTGGTTTTAATGTTTTTCTCGAGTTCCATAATCGGTCTATTTTACGACTCAAACTGGGATTTGTCCAGGTGTATGCTAAGAAAGATTTTTGGCGTATTTTGAAAGCAGACTGGCCAAGACGTCGGAGAACTCAACCCCATTCATAGCCAAAACCTCCGTCATAGGAAGACCCCTATCCGGCCCAAAGGCTGTATTGGGATTGCTATCCGTAAAATATGGGATTCCTGTGTCAGCATCAACCCGTACATCAAATTTAGCATAATCTTTATGTTGAAGCCCTCCAAAAGCCCTAACTGCAAGTTTTGTAATCTCAAACTTATTATTTTCGTCTACCGGGAGATATTTATAAGCTTTCCAACTGTTATATGACTCAATACTCGTAAATTCATGCTTACCATCCGGCTTTATGCCAAACTTTTTCTGAGCCATAAAGACGTGGCGTTTCACTCCATCGTCAAAAACAACAACCGTTACTTCCGGACCATCCACAAACTTCTCAACAATTACAGGGAAATGATATGTGGAAATCATATTATTTGCCCTAAGTTTTGCAGCTCTTTCGGTTTCTTTGACTGCGTTGTTATTAATTCCCACGCTTCCCCCGCCCTCGTTAAGTTTCACTATCAGAGGAACCCCTAAATCTTCATCGATATTGGTTCCGGCACGTCTAATAAACTGGAATGGAGGTGTTGGAATGTCGTAAGCCATAAGAAGTCTTTTTGTGAGATTTCTGTTATTCCCAATGATAAGCCCCTCCATTCCTGCGCCTGTATAGGGAATATTTGCCAACTCAAGAGCGGCAGGTACTGAAGGCTGCAACTGATCCCGCCCTTTAAGTGTGTCAACAAGATTAACAACCAAGTCGGGCTTATCTACCAGCAGATTTGTATAAAAGTATTGATCTCCGGGAAGAGTCCTGACCGGAACACCTAATTTTCTAATTTCTTCGGAAACTTCAATGGCTCTCTCTTCCACTTCAATCTCGGCTTCATAGGCGTCCTTTGTAGCAAAATGTTCTCTTTGAACGCTTGAGTAGGCCACTACCACAAGTCTGAACTTTTTAAGTGTTTCTTTGTCGATATTAAGTTTAATCTTTTCTTTTGAGGAGGTTTTTTTTACTTGCGCTTCGTCTTCGTTTTTGGCAGTGGGCATAAATATATATTAACAAATAGTAAAAAGAAAAAATAGAAGCTGGTGTATAATCTTGTTGTGGAAATCGGGGTATTAATCATATTTACTGGCGCATCCGGCGCCGGAAAGGATTCTGTCATGGATGAATTTTTGAAAAATCCCCTTGTCCAAAAATTTAACCTTAAAAAAGTGGTTACTTGTACGGACCGTCCTCCCCGACCCGGCGAGACAGACGGAATTCAATATCATTTTGTAAGTAGTGCTCAACTTCAAAAAATGGCCAAGGATGACGAACTTGTTGAACCAATCACAAAATATGGAACATCAAATAAAGCAACTCCTAAGATCGAGATTGAGAGGCTTCTGGCCGGTGAAAATTTAGTTTGGAGAATTGACCCTTCCCGCGCGGCTGAAGTTGCTTCGGGTAAATTTTTCCAAAGAATTTTTCCTGAAAAGGTACACCTGCTTCAGGATCATACAATTGTGCTTTTTGTAACTGCACCAAAGGAAGTTATTACCGAAAGAAGAAAAATAAGAGATCTTGATAAATATGACCCGGCAGAATACAAAGTCCGTGACGATCAAGATCAAATTTATTTGGATATACTTCAAAAGAAAGCCACCCTTATAGAAAATCTTGACAGCAGACTTGATGAGACCGTTGATTTGGCCGTAAAATTCGCTGTGGACACATATGACAAAATCAAAAATTAAAGTAATTTTGACCGGCGGGTGTTTTGATATCCTCCACTACGGACATATCTATTTTTTGAAAAAGGCAAAATCTTTAGGAGATTACTTGGTTGTTGCCATAGAATCGGATAAAAGAATAAGGGTACTAAAGGGTGAAGGGCGGCCCATCCATTCACAAAAACAAAGAAAGGAAATTCTTAAATCACTAAAGTTTGTTGATCAAGTAATAATCTTAAAAGATAAAATGACGGATAGGGATTATTTAAAACTTATAGTTAAAACCCGTCCTGCAATAATTGCAGTAACAAAAAGCGATCCAATTCTTAACAAAAAGCAGGAACAGGCAAAAATAGCCGGAGCCAAAGTTGTTGAAATATCAAAAATTAAATCCCCCTCCACATCAGAAATAATTAAGAAGATGGAATTACTTTAATCTTGCAATTTGTGCATTAACCATCAAGTGAACCAGTTCTTTAAAAGTCGTTTTCGGAGTCCAACCCAACACTTTCTTTGCCTTTGTCGGGTCACCAACCAATGGCCCCGTTTCTGTCGGACGAATAAATCTATCATCAACTACAACATGATCTTTCCAGTTAAGTCCCACATAGCTATATGATTCCTCACAAAGTTCCTGAATTGTGTGGGTTTCCCCGGTTCCGATTACGAAATCGTCCGGTTTGTCCTGCTGCAGTATAAGCCACATGGCTTCAACATAATCTCCGGCAAATCCCCAATCGCGTTTTGCCTGGAGATTTCCAAGAGCCACTTTTCCGTTTTTGACAATCGGCTCACCTTCTTCATTGAGATGTTCAGAACTTTTAATTCCAAGTTTTGCGCAGGCTGCAGCGTATGTCACTTTTTGGGTTACAAAACCAAGGTGTCTTCGGGGAGATTCGTGATTAAATAAAATTCCGTTTGAAGCGAACATTTTATAGCTTTCCCTATATATTTTGGTCATGGCATGAGCATAAAGCTTTGAAGCCGCATAGGGATTGGCCGGATTAAATGGTGTCTCTTCGTTTTGAGGAATTTCTCTCACCCACCCGAACATTTCGCTGCTGCTGGCTTGATAGAATCTTGATTTTGGAACAACATCCAGAGTTGCGTCCAACACTCTGTGGGCACCAATTGCGGTAATCTCTGCTGTATGAATCGGTTGTCTGAAGCTTTCCGCGGGGTGACTTTGAGACGCCAGATTATAAACTTCATCGGGTTTAGATTTTTGCAACGCCTCACGAATTGAAATCGGGTCCAGTAAATCCGCCTGAATCAAATTTAACTCTTCTTGAATATGGGAAATGTTGGCATAAGCCATATTACTGGTTTTTCTCACAATCCCTGTAACAACATAATCTTTCTTAAGAAGAAGTTCTGCGAGGTAACTCCCGTCCTGGCCGGTAATTCCTGTAATTAGTGCCACTTTTTTAGACATTACAAGAAATCATAACATATGTTAAAATTACAAGCTAGTATCACCAGGAAGGAGGCGATTTAAATTTATGTTTACCGCATAAGCG
>Ga0208245_1001329_pt1 | contig 15432 bp, 12 predicted proteins | sample RifOxyC1_FD_184035 | JGI IMG/M metagenome (GOLD analysis project Ga0208245, IMG submission 184035) | Soil microbial communities from Rifle, Colorado - Rifle Oxygen_injection C1 (SPAdes) | ecosystem: Environmental > Terrestrial > Deep subsurface > Rock core/Sediment | place: Rifle, Colorado... | reverse complement strand
ATCTGGAAAAAGATTTAATTACTTAAGATAAGTGATTTTCGGATTAAATTTGTCTATTGAACACGAATCTAATTCACTTAAAACCAATTTTATATATTTTGCCCTGACCGCCGGAAACATATACTCCAATAAACCATCCCGAACATTTAATTTCCTATAGATTTGTTCTGAGGGGATAGGGTCTCCCTGTCTCTCCCAATCTGTTCCGTCAGTGGAAGTTTCTATGTAACCGCTTGGAGGTTTAGTGCAACTTGTAAAACTCATCGAAAGCCTGCTTAAAAGAAGTTCTCTGTCAAAAGAAAGTAAAACGTAATTTTTATTATCCGAAATTGTGATACGATTGGTGTTTTCAATCTCATTTAATTTAAATTCTTCTTTTGTGTTATCTAAATCGTTTTTCCATATTGTAAGAACTACACCACCATCAACTTTTACTTCGTAAACCGATTTAAGAAACTTTTTAGAATAGTTCCATGCATAGTGATAAGAATTTATTTCTTGAATATAGCTAACCTCCATTAAATATTCCCCCTTTTTATCTATACCGCTAAAATTTTTATTATCATAGATAATATCAGATCTGATTTTATATAAAGGCAAATTCGCCATAGCCCCTTGAATAATTGCCAGTTTGGAATTTTGAGGTGCATTTGAATTAATCCAATCAATCCCTTCTTTATAGGCGTTGCCAAAAGTATTTCCTGCGGCCGGGATTTTCTTTTCAATAGCCCTACCCAAATTTTCAATTAAAGAATTGAAATAAACATTCTCGTACGGGTGAAGTTTCCAAAGCGGAACAATCAAAATGATACTCACCAACACCAAGCACAGTAATCGTACCGGAATTTTCTTTTTGAATCTTAGAGCTAAATTATTTATTAAAAACGCAGATCCTGTCCCCGCCAGAATAGAAACAGCTGGAACAAATTCCATGATCTGCCTTACACCTCCGTAAATTGACATTTTTGCAAAACTTACTCGGCCCACAGATAAGGCCAACCAAAAAAGAATAAAAACTAAAAAATCCATATTCTTCTTTCTTTTAACGTAAATCGTAAATAATCCCGCAAACGCAGTTATTAGTGTAATAAGGGGGGTTGTTGTTAAAATCCAATACAGGGGGTAAAGATTAAAAGGACCAAACAAAAAATTCCCCTGATATAAATACCCTATTCCGACTTTTTCATAATACTTAAAAACCTGAATCGTTCTGGCAATAGGGTCTCCCCAGATATAGGGCCAAAAAACGTAAAACAAGCCGTAAATTATTAATGGAAAAAGCAAAAATCCGATTAACAGTTTCTTGTTTTTTTTGATAGATCCTATGGCAAACCAAAGATAAAGCGGAGCGAAAAAGAGGATATTAAATTTCACTCCCAAGGCTAGTCCTGCAAAAACCGAAGAAATACTAATAAATAATAGCCTGTTTTTCTTTATACCTTTCCAAAAAAAATAAAAGCTTGCTGTTATAAAAGCCGTTACAGGAGGATCTTTAATATTAAAATGTGATTCTGACCAAAATAATGGATATGTTGCCATAAAAATGGCAGAAAGTATTCCTGCCAAATTCCCGAAAATTTCCGAGGCAAAAAGAAAAACAAAAACTACTGCGAGAGCACCGCAAAAAATTATAAAAATATGATAGCTTTCAATATCCCCAACAATCCCAAACCTTTGGTAAAGAACAAAATTAAAAAATGCTGAAATAATATCTGCTACAGGGGGATGTCCCCTATCATAATCCATAATATATTTCCCCGCTCTAAGAATATCCTCTATCTGATACAAGCTTCTCTCGTGATATTTAGAATTATTTTGCGCTTTAACTAAATTGTATGACGGAAGCTTTTTATAATCTTTCTGCCCGGTAAAGATATACCATAAGTACACCTGACCCCGCTGGTAGTGAACAGGTCCATCCCAGGAAATTCCGTAGTCTTTCAGTGTTAAAAGTCCGACTGCAAAAAACAAAAAAAATAATATTAGTGAGATTGTGAATTTTTTCATTTGTATCTAACGTATGTAGCCAGAGGGAAAGATATACCTCCGGTAAGGCTGCCGGCATAGTAAAATTCAATCAGATTATGTTCACCTACTGAAGTTTTTGACAATTCCACCTCAATTTGATTATCTTTTTCTGTTAATTTAGCCTTAATTTCTTTTCCATCAGCCCAAATATAATTGTATTTTTCGGAACCCGAAAAATACGATGGCATGGAATACACATCACTTGTTTTCTGGAAAATAAATTTTTGGCTGCTGGAGCTAAAACTTATTTCTCCTTTGTTCGTAGAAAAAAATGAAGCTACCCGTCCACCATCGATGTCTGCTTGATAGACAGCAAGATCAATCTTTAACCTAACAAAATCAAGATTATTAAACTCAGGAGGCTTTATTTCTATGTCCTTATCATTTTTGGTTATAATCACTTCGCTCAAATCTAAATCTCTACTCTTCTGATTCCCGTCCTCCCGCCAAAATATTTTGATCTGACCAATACCAATAACTTGGTAGCCGTATAAATATTTACTAATTGATATTATATTTGATTCGGGTTTAACGTTATAATCTAATTTTGCCCCCGGCCAACCTTGGTGGGTGTTAAATTTCGCGGTACTTATCGAGTTTTCCAAGAAAGCTATTCTTGTATCCACACTGCCGGGTAAAAACATTTTTTGTGTGTCGTTCCCAAACTTCCTATCAAAAAATACCCAAGGTGAAGGTTTAAGGGAAACGATACCGACAAGATTATTTATCTTTGAATTTAAGTCAAGATAACTTCTTTCTACAACCAAATTTTTTGAAGATTTCCGCAGGCTCAGATTTTTGGCCAAATATTTACCGACAAATTCATTCAGTAATTCCGAAGGATGGGGATCAGTCGGATTTAAAACAAGTGTCTTTTTGTCTTTGACACTCTCCAGCGGGCCCAAAAGATCAACAATCTTTATATTTAATTTTTTGCCGATAGCTGACACGGAATTGTGGTAAAACTCAAATGCGTATTTACTATTTGGTTTAGAGGGACCATATTGAGGAAAAACAACAACAACAAGTTCCGCCCCTACTGATTCAGTAAGGTTTTTTAATTTCTTAAACGCTTCTTCAACTTTTCGATATTTTTCAGTTCCCGGCTGGTAAGTATCTTGTATTTCCTTATATGTTTTTAAGGCAACTCTCCTTCGCTCAAGCGTACCAAACATGATCCAATAGAGCCTGAGGCCCTTTAGAAATTTATTATTGGTAAACTTGGGTGGAAATTCATTGACTGCCAAATCAAGAGGGTTTATGCCGACAATCACTAGATCGGGTTGAAATAATACCCCTTCATTCATAAATCTTTCGGACTCGGCTTTAAAGTTATATCCGGGCCTTGCGGCATTGATTACCTCAACCGTTCGCCTCAAATCAGATTTTTTTAAAGCTTCCTCCAACACCTTTGGGGAAGATTTATTGATATCATCTATATACCACCCGTAGGTATACGAGTCTCCAAGAACATATATTCGATACGTATTTTCGGACTTAGCCAGTTTATATTCGAAATCGCGATAGCCAAATCTATTTAGACTTACATTTTTTGATATCCAACCATAATCATCTCTTTTATATTTCGGGTTTAAGAAATCCGGTTTCCAAAAAATCCTCAGTAAAATTTCAATAAGAACAAAAAATAAAAGGAAAAAAATGAATAATGAAATTGACCGTAAAAACAATCGTTTCATACCAAGATCTCTAATATTATCCGACTTTTACACACAAGAAACAATTATCAACTCGGCAAGCTTAATTAAGTTCCGAAAGAAGTTCTTTGGCTTTATCTATAGATGCTTTAATTTCACCAACTTGTTCATCTTGCAATTTGATTAGTAAATCGTCCAAAACTAAAGATTGTTTTTCTAATGAGCTCGCAAACCTAGTCTGTAAATTCGCCACATTCGTTCCCGAAGATTTCGTCTGAGAAATTAGATCTCTAATCCTTGACCAGGTTTTAGCCGCAAGAGACAGTGTTTCAGCACCGGCTTTAACATCTCCATTTTTATACAAAAATTCTGATTCAACCAGCCTCTTTTCCGAAATTGTTACCAAATAATCCGCCTTTTTAAAAGAGCTAAAAATAATAGATTCTCTGAGTTTCTCCTTAAACAGCTTCAAAGAATAGAGCTTATCTCCCATAACTTTGCCTGGGACAATTGGCCAAAAAAGTTCGTACGAATTTACAACAGCCTTGGTCTTATCTTCGGTAGTAACGTTAGATCTAGCCAATGAAATCGATGCAACGCTTGACAAAAAAAACAAAACTAAAAAGAATACGGTAATTTTTTTCATAACTGTTATTTTATTATCATCGATACCCAAGGAAAGTCAACCGGTAAAACTACTTTTTCTTGGCAACTACAATGTAACCAAAACCCAAATCGTAGTTTAAAAATAAGTCCATAATTTTAAAAAATGGCATAAGAAGTAAGGGATTTGTCACCAAGCTTTTAAACTTAGGGTTATATTCCTGCTGAAGACTGCTTAAACCAGTGCGGGTTTTTTTTCTTAAATTCATTCTTTGCAATTGAATCAAATTTCCCTTCTTAGTAAAGCTCCTAATAAAATTAAGAAACGGAAAACCGTAATTTAATATTTTGATAAGTTCCAACCCGCTGGTTTTCAACTTTCTTTCGATATCCTCTCTTTCATAACGGCGGAAATGACCTTTGGTTTTGTCAATAATACTCCAATCTCTTTGATGAGCCGGTACGGAAAAGAAAAATTTTCCATTCGGTTTTAGTAATTTCGTTATATTACTAATAGCTAATTCATCCTCCTTAATATGTTCCAAAACTTCAAAACAGAAAACTGCATCGTACTTTTTGCTGGTTTTATATTTTAAAATATCTCCTTTTTTAATCACTACACCCTTAAACTCCTCTTTTTGAAAATTTAGGTGAGTAATCACCGACTCTGAAAAGTCTATGGATTCACCCTTGAATCCCAAACTTACCAAATACTTCAGAAACTCACCATTACCCGTCCCAACTTCCAAAAAAAATGTTCCCTCAGGTAATATTTTTACCAAATTTCGGTAAATATAATTTCTGTAAAGAAAAGTTGGGGTTGGTATCCAAATCTCTTTTTTATTTTCTTTCATTATTCTTTTAAGCTATATACTTTTACACTATTAACATTTTTAAGACAAGCGTCGACGGGTTGATAATCAATCTTTATTTTTTGTGCTTCTTCTCCTAAAAAGGAATATACTAAACGGCTTTCTGATGGCTGCTCACCAAATATTGAAATTTGTCCGGTGGGCAGGGGATCAGGATAACTCACCCAATTTTTATCATTGACTGACAAGCTGATTTTCCCGCTTATTAGCTTACTGCATTTGTCATTTGTAAATCCAATATCTAAATAAGCAAGCTTACTCATTTTATTCAGAGTAAATTCCATACTCCCATTTTTATAAACAGGAAAAATATTTCTTGTTTGGGTCAACTCTTTATATTCCAAAACAGAATTTTTTTTCGTATTTTTCCAAATTTTTAGAACGGCTACCCCATCGACCAGCTCCTGAAACACGGGTTTCTGTGTCTTTTCAAGATAGCGGTCATAATAAGATCTTTCAGCCGTTCCCTGATAAGTTAAGGTAATTGCATACTCGCCGTCGCGAATAAAACCGCTGCGCCTGGTGTTATGAAACAAAATATCTCTTCTCACCCAGTTATTGGGAATATTCGGCATAAGTTCAAAAGCAAAAGTTAGTTTTGAATTCGGTTCGGCATTTTTATTAATCCAAACTATTCCTTTGCGATAGGCTACTCCAAAAGTATTTCCCCAACTTGCTATATTTGCTTCCTTGGCTCCCTTAAGTCCGCCTGCCAAGAAATTAAAAAAAGCATTTTCATTAGGATGAATTTGAATCAATTTAAAAGTAATCGGCAGAAATATTACCACTGCAACAATATAGGAAAAATTGGAAGCGCATTTGAATTTAAATTGAAATTTGTTATAAAGAAATTGAAAACCAATTCCTGCAAGAATCGCCATTGCCGGGATAAACTCCATAATTTGTCTTACCCCACCATAGATCACGGTTTCTTTAGAGGAAACACGCAAAATTGGAACCAACAACCACAGCAAAAATAAAAGTCCGATTTTTGTTTTGTCTCCCTTAACAATTTTTGGCAGGGCTAAAAGCGATATAAGACATAAAATTAAAGTAATCACTGGAGTTGTCAAAGTAATCCACCTAATTGGATAAAAGTTTGGTGTTATCAGATTTGAAACACTGACGCTTCCACCCGTAACCCCAATTGCTTTATAGAAGCCAAATACTTGCTGCAGTCCTGAAATCAAATCCTGCCATAAAAATGGCCACGAGGCTATGAAAATCAAAGATCCAATAAATATCGCAAAAAAGGAAAATAATATTGTTCTTTTATATTCTTTAATTTTAGGTTTAAGGGAAATCCAGTACGCTAAAACCCAAGGAGCCAAAACGGCAAAGGAAAATAAGATATTAAACTTAGTTCCTAGGGCCAAACCAAAAAAGATTCCTGATAATAAAATAATTTTAGAGCTTTTTTTAACAATACCGTGGGAAAAGATAAAAAGGAAAAAACTCCAATAAACAGCTTCGGGAATGTCTTTTTCCGTATTAAAATGCGATTCCGACCAAAAAAGCGGATAGGTCGCTAAAGAAAGGGCAGATACAAAACCCGCTAAAGTTCCAAAATTTTTACTTGTCCAATAAAAGACCAAACTTATCAAACACGAAGATAATAAAATGCCATAAACCCGATATGAATCTATATCATTAATAAGTCCTAGTTTGCCGAACAGAACTTTATTAAAAAGTGAGGAAATTATATCGCTTAAAGGCGGATGTCCCCTGCCATCCCAGCCCATCAGATCCTGAAAAGTAAAACCGTTATTTTGATATAGGCTGCGTCTGACAATTTCCGATTTTGGTTTATCGCTTTTTATTAAAAGAGATGTTGGGTCTTGCCAATAGGCCTGATACATCGGCAAATTACTGTAATCTTTTTTGCCGGTCAAAAAATAATTCAAATAAGCCTGACCTCGGGGTAAATGATTAATCGTGTCCCAGTTAATACCGTAATGAGGTAAGGTTAAGAGTGAAAGTATAAAATACAAGAAACCCAAAAGCACCGCAATATTAAATATCTTTTTATTTAGCATTTGGCGGAAAAGAAGGAATTAAACTATTAATTTCTCTTCTAACAAGATTAATTTTACTAGTATCAATTATTTCTTTCATTTTTTGAATAAAGTGGAGTAGTTTTTCTTTATCAAATTCAATATTTCTCGAAACAAAAATTTTCCCTTCTTTGGTATATGTTAATTTTTCGTGTTTATTAAACAATGTTTCATTTATTTTTTCACCTTTCCTTTTTCCAGAATACACAATTTTAATGTCTTTTCCCGGAATATAACCGGAAAGCCTGATCATTAACTCCGCCAAGTGAACTATCTTGATGGGTTTACCCATATCAAGAACAAAAAGTTCTCCGCCTTTACCCAAAAATGCTGCTTTTAAAATCAGGTTAACTGCTTCCGGAATAGTCATGAAATACCTAGTCATCCTCTTATCGGTTATTGTGATAGGGCCCCCCTCTTCAATTTGCTTTCTAAAAATTTGGACGACGCTCCCATAACTATCCAATACATTTCCAAATCGGACGGAAATGAAATTAGTTTTTACTGAATTTAGCATTTGACCGATACCTTCCGCGATAAGTTTCGTGGCCCCCATAACATTAACAGGATTAGCTGCTTTATCAGTGGAAATTATTATAAATTTATCCACTTCATTCTTCAGGGCAATCTGAGCGAGATTAAAACTACCTAAAACATTATTTTTTACTGCTTCTTCAGGAAACTCCTCCATCAAAGGAACATGTTTATAGGCAGCTGCGTGAAAAACATAATCTGGTTTATATTTTTGGAAGATAGAATTAATTTTCAAATAGTCCTGAATATTGGCGATTATGAAACTAAAATTATTTTTAGGGTATAAGCTTCTAATCTCGTATTCCAGTGTAAAAATTCCGTTTTCCCACCAGTCCAACAAAATTAATTCAGCTGGTTTATAGGCTGCAATTTGCCTTGTTAATTCAGACCCTATTGACCCTGCCGCTCCTGTTATTAGTATTTTTTTATTCCGGAAAAAATCCTTTAGAGTTTTAACATCTGCCTTAACAACCGGACGACCAAGCAAATCCTCAACTCTTACTTTTCTTACAAATTCTAATTTGGCTCGACCTTCTATAATCTCTTTTACCCGCGGGACAACTCTAAAACCCACTCTTGCTTCCGTACAAATTTTTACATACCTAGTAATACTTCTTCCTTCAGCGGAAGGTATGGCTATTATTACCTCTTCAATTTTCTCACCTGAGATTATTTTTTTTAAATCTTTACCAAAACCCAGAACTTTGAAACCATTTATTATTTGACCTACCTTAGAAATATCCTCATCAATAAAACCTATCACCCTTAATTCCATGTCCGGACTAGCCAATATTTCCTTTAAAACATCGCGGCCGGCAATTCCCGCGCCGATTATTAATACTTTTTTCATTTTATGTATTTCAAAAACGTCGACACAGATTTTGCTAAAGTAAAATCATTGGCAAGCATTTTAAGGCCGACTTTGTATTCATCCCTGTTTTCGAAAACTACTTCTCCAAGCACTTTAGCCAATTCTTTAGAATTACCAGGAGCAACCAACCTGCCGATTTTATATTTTCTCACAAGTTCTTCACAATCTCCAACTTTTGCCGCTATTATCGGCAACCCCATCTTAGCAGCCTCAATTATAACCAACGGCAAACTTTCTTTACGCGACGGAATAACCAAATAGTCCGAAGACCTCATATATGAAAAAACCGTTTCTTTATCAGCTTGTCCGATAAACTCAATAAAATTTTCCAAATCGCTCTTTTTCACAAGGTTTTCCAAACATGGTCGCATTGTCCCCTCTCCTAAGATATATATCTTAAATTTAATTTTCTCCTTAAGAAGAATTTGGGCCGCATTAATTAAAAAATCCAAACCCTTAACTTTTTCCAGCCTACCAACAAACAAAAAATTTGTACAGCTAGAAACAAGTTTTATCTTTTTGGAAAAATTAAATGTATTTTCCGTAACAGCAGGAAGAAAATCAAAATTTCTATGAGAAAGATTTTCACCGATTTTGCAAAGCAATCGACTATTAGCAAACCTAAAGTTAGCATTTTTTAAGGAGAGTCTAATCAAAATTTTAAGAATGGGTACCTTTGCATAAAAGTTTAAATCTGATCCTAAACACCAAACTCCATAGGGAATGTTAAGAGCAAGTTTAGTAAAATACGCCAATACTCCCGATGGTAAGGCCCAAAAAGCCATAATAAAATCTAACTGGTTTTTCTTGGCAAACCTTACTGATTCAGTTGTTTTTCTGACAAAAAGGCTAATAAATTTAACTATTGATAATGGATTTGTTAGCTTCCAGTCACCAAACTTCCCCAATTTTGGAACCGTACTAAAAACAAAAATCTCGTGTTTTTTTGACAGCTCTTTGACAAAATCAGAAACAAAAATACCTGCGTCGGCACGATCATCTTCAGCCTTCGAATAATTGTGCGTAAATATACCAATTTTCATAATATTTTATCTAATCCTTTATCTAAGTCTATAACGGGCCGCCAACCGATCTTTTCTTTTGCTAAAAAGTTATCGCCCCTCCACCTTCCGTCAGTTTCTCTGGAAGGAGTATATTCCACATTAAAATCACTACCCTCTTTAGCGGCAATTAATTCCGCTAATTTCCTAATACTAATTTCTTTCCTTGAACAAATATTTAAAATATTAAATCTATCCTTTATTGATTGCGTCCTGATTAAGGCGTTGATGACGTCATCGACAAAAACAAAATCCCTAGTTTGCAGGCCATCACCACTAATCCTTATCGTTCCCCCTTTTCTAATGTTTTTAATAAGACGGCTAATAACCAAATTATTACCTCTTGAAGAATCCAACCCATACACATTGGCAATTCTCAGAATACTTGCCTTCAAATTGTAAACTCGAAAATAAAATTGTATTAATTCTTCTCCTAGGAGTTTAGTAAAACCATAACGATTGCGCGGTAGAAGAATGGAATCTTCTTTTATTATTCTTTTTTCTTTAGAAACTTTATAAACTGCAAGGCTAGAAGAATAAATAAAATGAGCCTTGGGAGCAAATAACCTTGTTGCCTCCAAGATATTAGCTGTACCGATTACATTCACCTGAAATACATTACTATCATCAGAATCATTTATCCCCGCCAAGTGATAAATAACATCACTTCCAATTAATAAAGGTTCCAAAGATCTTACGTCAAAAAGAGAGTGTTTTTTATAATCAAAGACTGCGATTTTATCTTCTTTAGATTCCCTAATTTTTGTAACTAAACCAGATCCCAAAAAACCCGTTGCTCCGGTCACTGCAATTCTCATCATTTACCTATTTTAAGGCATTAGGCTATATAAAAGCTAATTAAAAATTGTATAATTAGCTTTATGAAAAATGGGGTTTTCTGCATCTCGATTGACCTTGAGCTTCTCTGGGGAAGAAGAAATCGAAAGGAAATGGATTTATTTATTCCCTTAATTAAAAATGAAAATGGACTGTCTGGAGTGGTTTCTTCGCTTCTTTCTTTGTTTAAAAAATACTCTATTCCTGCGACCTGGGCTATTGTCGGAAAAATTTTTGTTAAATCTAATGAAAAAGACTCATGTCTTTGGTCGGGAACAAATCTAATTAATTTGATTCAAGGGAATCCTTTCCAGGAAATTGCCTGCCATTCATATACACATCCAGAGTTTGACCAAATACCAGAATCTCAAGCAGAAGAAGAGTTAAAAAAATGTGTAGAAATTGCCCGTAAAAATAATATAAAACTATCTTCATTTGTGTATCCCCGAAATAAAATAAAATATCTGCATCTTCTGAAAAAATACAGTTTTAGCTGCTATCGCGGAGATGTGATTAATTACCTTGAATTTTCAAATCCGTTTAAAGATATATTTAAAATTATTTCCATGTTGATTATTCCCAAAACTGCAAAAATTTCGTATAAAGAAGGTCTTATTAATATTCCAGGAACCATGTACTTTTTCTCAACCCGTGGTCTTAGGAGGTATACCCCATACGGCATTAAATATTGGAAAGCCAAAAAAAGCATCGATCAGGCAATTTCCAGAAAAAAACTGTTTCACCTATGGTTCCACCCGGTTGATTTTGCCAAGAATAAGGATAGGCAATTAAAAGAGCTGGAAAAAATATTAGTTTATGCCTCTCAAAAACAAAAACTGGGTTTGCTTGAAATTAAAAATATGAAGCAAATTTCCGATAATATTAATTACTTCTTATAGAAAACAAGCTGAAAACCAACTAATACAAGTTCTGTTATAAGCGTTATCAGTCTAAAAATAATGGCTATAATTGATCCTACCGAGAAAGGTATTACTGAAGAAAGAAGGGTCGCTAACGAAATTTCTGTCACACCCATACCTGCCGGAGAAAAAAAAGAAAGATAGCCCAAAAGCCAAGAAAAAGTCGAAACTCCCAGTATAAAAACATAGTTCACAAAAGAAATTTGAACAAAACTTTTAATCAAAAATAGTAAAAAAACCGAAGTTATACAAAACCTTAAGGTAAAAATAATTAAAAGAGAAAAAATATTAAGGTAAGAAAGTTTAATTTTCTCAAAACCCGTAATCTTTTTATGTGTAATCTTGCTAAGCAATCGACCAAAAAGATTTAGGGATTTTTTATTAAAAAGAAATATAATAGATAAGGGAACAATTATAAGAATAATAAGTAAAAAATAATTACTGGTTAACTCTTTAGGAAATTTCCACAACAGAAAGCTTAAGCAAACCACAATTGAAGCAGACGAAAAATTTAGAAGAATTTCAATTAGGGTTGCCGCCCCTGAGACAAAATTATTAACCCTTTTTTCGGAAAGCAGTAATATCCGACTTGGGTACTGCCAAATTTTTCCGGGAATAAAGCGTGTTAAATTGGAAAAAGACCAAATCTTTAAATTATCTTTAAAAGATATGCGCAAGCATAAAACTCCAGTCAAAAGATGCCATGAAAATACATTAATTAAATAAGCAACAAATGAAATAAATATAGCTATGACCAAATTGATTAAATTAAATTTCCATGTAAAAGATGAGACTATAAACCAATCGCTTTTAACTTTCCAAATTAAAAATCCGAGAGCCAAAACAATTACTAAATAATAGAATTTGGATTTTAATATTTTATATTTCATTTTTAATTATTCTATTAACAAGATCCAGGCTTTTCTGTTTAGATTCACTCCATGAAAACTTATCGGCCCACATAGTTGAACCTCTAATAAGTGCATTGTAATTCCTTTCATCATCCAGAATGCTAACTACAGCTTTTGCCAGTTCCTCCGGAGTATTGTTTTCAACTATTGCTCCGCTCTCCCCATTTCTGACTGAATCTACCAATCCTGCGGAATTGCAAGCAACAACAGGAGTCCCCACACAGTTTGCCTCTATGTTTACAAGTCCCCAGCCTTCATGAATCGAGGGATTAATCAATATGTGCGATTTTGCCAAAAGCTCAAATTTTCTTTGTTGGCTGACAAACCCCCAAAATATAATCTTATTGCCCAAACTTTTTGCCAACTTTTTTATCTTTTCTTCATAAGTTTTTGTCTCGCCCTGCCCGATTACCCAAAATTGATAATTAGTACGACTCGCAAGTATTTGGAAACATTTGATGGCATCCTCAATTCCCTTGTCTTTTGACAAAATACCTAGATATGTAATGGTTTTTATTTTTTCTTTTTCACTTTTAACGGCTTTCTTCGGCAGTGTTACTCCGTGGGGTATTACTGTAATCTTTTCGGTGTCAATTCCCATTTTAATTATGTCTTCTCTCGCCGACATCGAAGCCGTCATGAAAAAAACATTTCGGTAAAGTTTAAGAACCAGAGGTTCAAAAAGGTAGCCAATAAGACCAACTAACCAGTTTATCGGCCTGGGTAGGGGGTTTAGAAACCAGACCTTTTTCGCTACTTCCTGAATAAGCGCCAGTTTCGGTTTCCTAACATACAACGGCGTAAAAAAAGGTAAACCATGGAATTGATCTATAACCAAATCAATCTTATTTTTATTTTTAAGATAATGAAAAAATGCTGCAAACTGAACCCCCAGATACTGATTACCCCCTCTTTCAATCTCTATGCTTTCAAAATTCTCTTTTTTAAATGAGTTTTTATACCTAGAAGAAAACCAAGTAATATTATTTCCAGCATCTAACCATCCTTTGGCGTGCTCCAAAACACTCTGTTCGGCTCCCCCAGCCAAAGGATGCCTCGGATCGCGCCATGAAAGAATTAAAATATTCATATTTTATTTTATCACGCTCCAAATTTCTGCATTTGCGTTAGAATAAATCTTCTCTACACTCAAATCTCCGGGAGAAAAGGGCAACTTTTCAAAATAACTCTCAAATTTGACCAAATAAACATATTTAACTTTAAGTTTTTCAAATTCCTTTTTCACCTCTTGTATTGTCTTTGCTTTAAAAACTGAAGAATTATATATAATCGGATGCTTTCCATACTTTTTAACATAATTTCTTAAGTTTGCAAGTGACGGAGATTTATATTCCGTATGATACTCGCATTGAAGGCACTCATTATCATAGACCAAGACTCTTCCCGACGGCAGATTCTTTAAAAAGTTTAGGGCGTAAATTTCCCCTTGGGGAATCAAATAATTTACCTTTTTAAAATAATTCCAACCTTTCCCGATAAGTAAAAGTAAAGGAAATTTCTTCTGCTTAAAAAAATGTATTGCCTCAGAAGAAAGACCTTTAATTAGAATACCTCCTGGGGGAACGGTAAACTTTTCTTTAATAAATTTTTCGATTATATTACCAGTCTCAGGTTTAAACTTCTTGATACTTTCTTTAAAGTTGACTTCATCGACCACAGCCGGAATATTTATGGTTAGACTAAAGCTTCTGTTGGGTGAGTAATAATAGGGTTCTTCAAGATCTACGTTATAGAATCTTAAATCTCTGACAGTGATTTCTTTAGTTACTGAATCAATGGTATAGAAAAGCCGATATTCCGGGCTTTGCGACCAAACAACTTTTACGCCAGTTCCCAATAAATCTTCTGTTTCCAAAAAACTTGAAGGCGAAAGGCCAGGATATTTTTTCCTGTACCAATCAGTAAAATCTTTCATGGTTACTATTTTTAATCCCTCTGTATTTCCTAACCTGCTAGTTAAATCCATCCATTTCGTATATTCTTTTCCATACCCATCAGGACCAAGATCAGCCTCCAAACCAACCGTAATCTGACCAAACTCATTCTTTCCTTGATCGGCATACAAACGGATTAGTTTTTCAAAGTAATTAATGTCAAGATTCTTTTCGGTCATCAGATAATCTTGGGTGCTGAATAAACTACTATAATACCCATTTAACGGATCTCTGGAAGCCCACTGGAGGTTAACTACATCAAGCTTAACCGACATACTTGAAGCAAAAACACCACCATGATATTTGCTGGGATAATAAGGAACTTGCCAAGGCTGGCCCCAAATTTGATAACCGTCGGTTGAAAATTGATCGGAACAAACCAGATTTGCAGTAATTCGGTACTTTTCCTTCATATATGAGAGCGAAAACGAATCCGTCCACCAAGATCCGACAGAAGCAGGATAATACCCAAAAATGTCTTTGAATTTCTCAAAAACCGTATCGATTAACGATCTTCTTTCGTCTTGGGTATAGCCGGAAAGAAAAACACTTGACGCATGATGCCAAAAACCCGTATTGTGGTACTCAACTTTCGCTTCCTTGGCAAAGATGGGGGTAACTTCCAAAAAAACTCCAAACTCTTGTTTTTTATCCATATTTTTAATCACAGAGTTAATACTTTGATTAATTAAAACGTCATAAGTCAAAAGCCAAGTGGCAGGTAAACTTCTCTGTCTAATTACCGCGTACTCACTTTTCAAACTTTCTGCGGGTCTTTTTGTATATGAAGAAATTCTGACCGGATTAACTATAGTTATAAATTTTTCACTACCCTGCGCCAAAACAGAACTTGGACTAAACAGCGATAACAATAACACAAGTAGAGAAAACTTTCTCATAACAGCCAATTTTTTCTGTTTTTATCGTCATAATAGTGAAGAATCTTAAGGCGGTAAAAGACGGCGGCGGTATCCCAAGCCATTTTAAAACTGGTCAACCAATTAATTCTACTGGTTAATTTATTAAAGGAAACCTCAATTGGACCTTCGTAAATTCTGTCAAAACCAAGATATTTTGCAACCGCCAGCATTTCTATATCCATTGCATACCTTTTAACTAATAATCTGGGCA
>Ga0208245_1001318_pt1 | contig 15586 bp, 7 predicted proteins | sample RifOxyC1_FD_184035 | JGI IMG/M metagenome (GOLD analysis project Ga0208245, IMG submission 184035) | Soil microbial communities from Rifle, Colorado - Rifle Oxygen_injection C1 (SPAdes) | ecosystem: Environmental > Terrestrial > Deep subsurface > Rock core/Sediment | place: Rifle, Colorado... | reverse complement strand
GGAAGGAACCGAAAAAGCCCGTAAAAAGATCACGGCCGCTTTGATTGGTCTCGCTATCGTCTTTTCCGCCTACGCACTGCTGTACATTCTCAGAGTCTTGTTCAATATCGATCTGATTCAGATCGATATCCGACAGATTGCATAAGCAGAAAGCTTTGCGTAATCGTCAAACAGTCCCGGCACTTGTCGGGACTGTTTTTTTGCCATATATTCATCTCATGGTCACATTTTTAAAAACAACCTTCATTTTCATTTACTCCCTCCTTCTCCCTGCGTCAACCTTCGCTCTGGCCAATAGCCAAGATCCCGCAACCGTCGAGGATGTAAACAGATTCGCCACCTTCATCCTTCGAGCCGTTCTCGGCCTTGTGGCAATCGCATCACTAATTATGCTGGTCATGGGTGGATTTACCTATCTTACTGCCAGCGACGACAAGGCCAAAACACAATCCGCCCAAAAGACCATCACCTATTCTTTGGGGGGGCTGATTATGTCCCTTTCAGCTTGGGTAGTCTTACAATTGGCCGGAACCTTCTTGGGCATCGATCTAAGTGTTTTCGACATTTGTCTCCCCCCCGGCTGTCCCTAACTACCTCCACCTGATGATAGAATAGTTTTAATGAAACAATTCTTTTTGTTTGTATTGCTTCTGGTTGGTCTCTTTTTTGTTTTTCCTCTCGAGTCCATTCACGCCCAAACCCCCACCCTGGGTTTCTTCACCCGCTCCCCCTGGCCCCATCCCTTCATTTACCCTTGTTCGTCAACCACCGGATCCAGCCCGGAGTTTCATCCTTTGCGCCCCTACCCCGGCAATCCCTGTGACCCATTGATCCCCCGGAAAGATCCCTGGGCTGAAGATGACGACAATTTAGACTATCTCACCCCCAACTGCGGCAAGTCCTTAAACGTCTCTGGTTTTATAACCAAACATAACGTGGTAGATATTTGCGATGCCGCAGCCCTTCCTAATCCCCTTCCCATTACCCCGGCTCAAATCGACCCTCTGTTAATTGGCACGGGTCCCAACGAATCCAGATATTACATCTGTGATCCGGCCATCAGTGGTCCCAATTGTATTCCCAACGCCATTTATTTCTTTAAAAAAATTAACTGGCAGATTACCTTCGATCTTAGAAACACTCAGCTTCCGCTTCTGGGAAACACTCAACAAGCCTTTCCTGATGCCGTTAAAACAAACGCTTTTCTAAATTGGTATTTAAACGGAACCATATATCAATCCGAAAAACTCCCTCTAAATGCCTTCGATCAAACAGACCTAACTCGGATTATCAACCACAGTGGACCTCTAAACAAATTAACCCCCCAAGTTGTAAGAAATGAGATGAAGAGCACTCTTGCCACTCACGGAGTAGGTAGTGCCTACCACAACTATCTTGTCGCCTGTCAAAAAGACATTGATGCCGCATATGTATTCGCCGCTCTCGAGGCGGCTATTTTGTCATCGATTAGCAATGTCATTGATGCTGCCCGAATTGCCACCATCCTTTTAACCGACGACTGGACTCTTCTGCCTGCAGTGGGTAGAGCCTTGGTCAGGGCTGCGTATCTCATCCCTGAGGACCAGTTCGACGCCACACATTTATTAACTGTGTTTCTTAGCGAAGGTATCACTTATTTCAGTAGCCACCAATCAGAGCTTGGAGAGTTAATCGCTATTGGTCGCGACGCTTTAGGCAGAATCGGGGTTCTCCTTCAGCTGTTGCGGTTGGATGTAGCTGAATCATGCTTAACCAGCAACGACCGGGTCAGGCTTGACGACATCAATCCCATTGATGACGACAGTAATGATTGGACCATGAAATACATTCCCTACTCTACCCTGGAAGATACCACCGGAGAATTCACCGTCAGCGTTATTCCCGACGTCCAGCCCACCAACATTGATGGCCGAATCGTTGCCATGCAACTAACATTTACCTCCCCCACCGACTCCCGACTCTATTTCCCTCACGCCCGATCAGCCATCGCCCTTTCGGAAATCATCAGTAGCTTTCATCAACCAATTCTGACGCCAACACCAGCTTTGGATTTCACCGACCCCAGTGTATTTTCCCAAAGGGTTACCGAACACCAAGGCTTAGGTGATATTGAAGGGCACGAAGATCTTACTCCCATCCAAAGAGAGTACAACAATGGTGTTTTAATCCGCAACACCGAAGTCAGGCTTGGTTTTCAAGCCCCACCAGCCCCCTACACCCCCGACGATGACGTCTGTAACATTCAGGAGTTCAGATCCAATCAGGGCGACAGTCTTTTAGGCAGATCTGTCACGGGGTCTCTTACTTATTATCAACTTTTTCATTTTATTCCCGAACTTTACATTGCCTGCACCGCCCCCCAACGTACTTGTGGCAACATAACCAACTGTGTTACGCGTCCTTGTGTTAACGAAAATGCTACTTGCGTTGGAACCTCACTTGAAATTTCCTCCGGAGGTCACAACAACGATGGCTGTTGCTACGGCTCCTGTCCCAGAGCTACCTACTGCGAAGCTGCTGATGCCCAATACTATTGCGTTCCCCAACCCTATGACTGCAACTCGGGGGACGTGGTGGTAGGAGAAAGTTGTGCCCCTGATCGGGATGGGTGGTCCTGTTGTGGACCCAATCCAGACGATCAAGTTAGATGTACCAACCAAGCAGCGTTTCCATACTTTCGTGACTTGTGCGAATCAACTGGAACGTCCGGCTGCAATCTTGACCCTGATGGTTGTGCCACCTATTCATACTGTCAAATTTACTGTACCGAAGACACTTACGAAGACGGACACAATCCGACCCCAAATCCCGGATACTGCCCCAGTTGGCCATATATTGATCTCACCACAGCCGCCAGAGCCAGCCCATTCTCAAAAACTCCTTTCATTGAAAAACTCTACAACATGTTGGTTGTCGACGAACAATCGTTCTTCCGCCGCTGGATGCCCCGACTTCCATTGCTTAGTGAAGTAAACGACTGCTACGCAACCAACCCTGTCTATTACGGATATTGTGCCGGCTTCGGCACTGAAGACCTGTGTACTCAAAATGCCAATTACTCCTGCACTTGGCGCACTACCACCACTCCCGAATACGACATTAAAACCGGTGACGAGGCCATTCCCGGAGCCAGTACTGTTCGTTATTCTGCCACCACCAGCGACCTAGACGGAGTCGGTAGAGTAACCGCCGGAAGCGGTGGTTCTACCGGCGCTATTTACTTCCCGTATCTAGGCAGCCTCTCTGATCATTTATTGGTCATTCCTCAGGTCAGGGAAAACTTAAACTTGCAACGCGCTCTTCGTCCCAAGGGTTTTATGCCCAGCCTTGACGTATCAGGCACCACAGACCCCACCATTAACTGTAATCAGAACCTCCCTGAAACTAACACTAGCTGTGTCGACCGAAACAATTACATCGACCTGGCCAATCGCTGGTATGGTCAACCCGAAACCGGATCTCATGCTGAAGTTTGTTATAACGATGTTGTTTCCCGAGCCAATGCCGCCGGAGTCAACCCGGGAATGTCGCTTCTTATTTGGCTCAACGAATCCGACGCAACATTCCCGGGTTGAATCCGACGCCAGCAATTATGAGCGGGAAAGCCCTGTTGAGGACTTTGGTATTCATGTTGGCGACCACAATGCCACTGATAATTTTGACGAGCAAATCACCGGACATCTGGAAACTCTTCCGGCCATCGCTTCATATTGTGCATCCCAACTGGCTGCCTGCGGCGGAGATGATGCCTGCAAAGCTGGAGTGTTTGCCGCCATTTATCTTACAGGAAATTCTTGCACACCTGGTCCCGCCGACATCGTATACGGAAACAACATCCTGCAGGTCTGGAGTTGGATTAGTAGCTGTCCTTTCCCCTTCCCCTAACTTGTCTAACCATGTATATTATAGTTGTCAACCAATATGAAACTTTTTTCTAAAAAGATCTCCTCCTTGTTGTTAGTCCTTGCATACACCTCCACCTTCCTCGTCTCTTCATTTAGTCCTCTGTTGTCTGTCCCCATAGCTCAGGCCCAATGTGTTGATAATCCTGGTGAATATTACTGCACAGGCACACTGGGCCCACCCCCAATCGTAGGAGCACAAAGTGCCTGCGCCGTCACTTCCACCCTAGATTTATTTTTGGGTCGGCTTTTTATTGATCCAGACAATCCCCCACCAGCTCCCACACAAGCGGAGATTGATCTAGCACAAAACGAGTGCGAAATTCTTCTCTATGAAATTAATCGTTATTTGTTTGCTTCCCCCCCGCCTGCGCCCTGGTACAATCCATCGGTATTTTCTTTCGCTAGAAAAGTTTTTGACACCTCTAATCCCGATGAAATTTATGGCGAGAGATATACTTTTGCACAAGTTAACTGGATTATGAACTCCATCTTTGTCATTGTGTTTCCTCCACTACAGTACACGAACTTAATCGAGTTGTTCGATTTTCTCACCCAACTCTCGGTGGGGATGAACAGGGCCAGAGACCTTTTCACCAGCGACGCTTCAGATGCAATCAACACCCTTCCCAAATTAGGTTTTATTGGCGGAACTTATTTCCTTATGGCCCAAGTGCCTAAGCTGATTTTTATAGACCCTATCGCTTCAGGTGTGGGCGAAGTCAAACAACTAGCCTCCAAATTCAACATTGTCTCACCCGCACTTGCTCAAGCCTCAGGAGTAGGATATGAAAAATTAGGATTAGGAACCGTTAGGGGTATGTGGATTGCCACCAGAAACATGGCCTATTTGATTGCCACTATTGTTTTAGTTGCCGCCGGACTCATGGTAATTTTCAGAACAAAAATCTCCCCCCAGGCTTCAGTCACTGTTCAAATGATTATTCCTCGTTTAATTATCTCATTGACTCTGGTCACCTTTTCGTTCGCCATTGTAGGCTTCGTCATTGACATGATGTACGTCATCATCACTGCAGTTTTAGGTATGATAGCCTTCACCCAGGGTGTCACGGGTATCACTGTTATTAACGATCTTGGTCAAGCTATTACCTCGCTTACTGGCAATTTTAACTTCGTCAGTCACTTTTTGTTCATATATATTTTTGTCGCAATATTGTTGCTACTCGCCACCATAATCCTCGCAATTGTTCTGGCTTTTGCCTCATTTGGTGGTGCTGGTTTGATTGTTCCCCTGCTTGGAATCGTTATGGGCTTTTTCATGTGGTCTGTTTATGTATGGGCCAAAATTGTTGGCCAGTTAATTGTTGCCTACATTACCCTCATGTTGCTAACAATCGCTGGGCCCATAATGATCATTGTGGATATTCTTCCCACTTCAACTGGGGGCTTCAAAAAATGGTTTAGTTGTGTCGTAGGCAACGCCTCAGTCTTTGTCACATACGCTCTGTTGGCCATATTAATTCACATGATGTTTGGTATGTTCTCTGGAAGCTACGGCATGCCAGGTTTTCAACCATATGTTCGCACTGGTGGTATCAACGCTAGTTACGATCTCCCTTTGTTTGTCAGCGACTACCCTGCGGGAATGTTTCTTCAATATTTACTTTATGTTGGTTTCATGTCGATTGTTCCCACGCTTGTCTCCTCAGTTAAGAATATCTTTTGCAAAACAACCGACTTTAGTAACTTCCTTGAAAACACCGTCAAAGACACCGTTGGATCCTTCACCAAAGCGGGTGACCAGGCCGGAAAGGCATCAACTGAGTGGAAACAAAGGAGAGACGCTGAACTTGCTGCTTTAGAGGCAGGCAAAAAACCTAATCCATAACCTCTAACTATCCTAATACAGCACCGTTAAAATTGTTTAACTCGATAGCAAATTTTCGCTCGTCAGGCTTGTTATTATTGTATTCCACCCACTTAACCATACCTTCTACTTCGCTAAAAGACTCGCTCATTGCGTTAATATCACCCCAAACTGCTCTTCGTACATAGTTCTGAGCATGTGAAGACTTTTTAAACCAGTTTATTGCTGATTTTCTAATATAATCAGCGTTTGCTGATCGCGTCAACAGGTCTTTTTTGGGATTAAGGGTCCTTCCATGGCTCCCAATCCAGCCCGCCAATCCCCGTACATCTATCGTGAATTCTTTATCCTTTTTTGGATCAAAATATCTAAATGGATGCCTAAAAATCTCGGCCAGTATTGTTGCAGAAAGTTCATTTTGTGAAACCAAAGTTCCTGTGCTATCTAGTCCCAACCTTATCAAAAGCATCCGAGAAAACACCTCGCTAACCCTTTCATTAACATTTGCCAAGTCTCCGCTCAACTGATCCATGTCGTCCAGTTGTCTAATTATTTTTTCAGCCATTTTCAAAGCAAACGGAGTTCTAAAAATAAGATTCTTCTCGGGCTCATTAACTAATAGCTGTTTTTCTGACTCCATAACCATAGCTCTCCACTCAGACGTAACAGCATTAACTTTCATCTGAGCCAGCGTTGGGGTGTTCTCCATTTCGGCCACCGAAATTTTCCCCCCTTCCATTATTCTCGAAAGTAAAGCTTGTTTGCTCCTAAAAACACCCTTGGAGGCGGTGAAGGAGTCAAATCTAAAAGGAGAGGACAAAGCTTCGTAAACAGGAACTCCAGCGATTCTATACGTTGAATCAGCTCTATTATGTTGTAATTGTTTAATAAACTGACCATTTGCTACTTGAGCCGTTGCAGACCTCTTAGAAACTTCTTTGACAGCAATTTCCGAGTAAGCAGCTTCCCACATTTGACGGTTTACGTCAGGATGAAAATATCCCGGATTTTCCTGTATATTTCCACTAGGATCAACTCCCACGTATTCTCTCACCAAAACGGCTGGAAGCCCGCACATCTTTAAAAAGTTATATCCATAAATAAAGACCATCCACACCTTCGGATCTTCTGGGTTCGCTATCTTCATCTCTTTCGCAATATCTCTTCGAATTTCCGTCCCAAAGTCTGGCTTTTCACCGGTAGTTAACCTTTTATATCGCTCCAGCTTTTGAGCATCATAAGTCAAAGAACCATCTCCCCTCCTTACCACTCCCAATTTACGAGCTGAGCAAGAAATGCCTACATTTAAATCCTCATTCCCTATAAGCGACGTCAAAGTCCATACATCTATTTCCGCAAACTTTTTCACCCATTCCGACATGGGAGTTGTGTTGGATGGGACAAATTCGTTCAATTTCATTATTTTTTCCATCATTTCCGCCAATTCTTTATATTGTGGATTTTCTTTCATGTCGCCGATGGTTTTGGCCATAGTATCCTGGTCCACAACAGTTGTAGGTTCCCTCCAGTTTTTGTCGATAATTAATCTGATTGCCTGATCAGGTTTGTATTTATTTCCTCCATTTTCCTGGCTTGCTGGCACTTGAGGAGGTGGTTGTGCCGCCCTTCTTCTTGCTTCTTCCTCCTCCCTCTCTATTCTCTCTTTCTCGTCATAGTATCGACCCATCGAAGCCTTAACCTCTTGAGAAAACGGCCAACCCTGAACCATCGCTTCCCACTGGGCTCTGGTTGCTGGGACCCTCTGCAACCTTCCAACTGGATTTGATATGAACACTCCCATATCCACTCGGCTTCGCTCGTTTCTGCTCTTTAGATCCATTTGGATATTAACACCAGGAATGCTCGCGGAGGCAATTATCGCTGGGTCTTTAGTGTCACTATATATTTGCAAAAGCAAGTTGTTAACCTCATCCTCTACCCAAATTTGTCGCATTCCTCGATGCCTGGTATCATCTATGGGTTCGGTGTGGGAAAAATTGTCCCTATAATCCTCCAGTGGTCCTCTAAAATTGTTTGGAAATGACACCTCAAGCACCCCGTTTAATCGGTCCCGTACATATTTCACCAAATCACCTTGACCGTGCTCCTCGCTGTATTTAACTAAATCATCCAGTCTTCTTTTCTTCTCTGCTTTTAACAATTCCAACGGGTAATTACTATCCGTTCTGGATATTTCAATTTGTAGTTGCCTGGGGCTCATGTTATAAATCTTCTCTCTCATTTCCTTCTCTGGATCCACCTTGTTCTCCTCCTGCTGTTTTTTAGGTTCTGATTCTGGCTCGGGTTTTGGTTTGTCGGGTTCTGGAACTGACTGTTTAGTTTTTCTCGCTTCTTTCCACTCCCTAAATTCTCTTAATAAGTTTGGATTTTTAGGCCCTCCATGCTTTGCCAAATCTTCCACAAACTCCCCCAATTCGTCAGCCATGACAGCTACGCCCAAAAGAGTGGCCCAGGTCGAAGTTTGTTTTTTAATATTTTCTAAATCTATCTGCTTACGCTCACTTTCTGCTTTATCTTGCTCCTGTTTAAATACCTCGCTCGCTCTTCTTCCAAACTCAGTCTCCCGCTCCTCCTGGCTCATTTCGTAAATAGGTTTGGTGTCTATTATCTTTACCCCACTGATATTTCTACCTGCTCTCCGACTAACATCGTCTCTGTGCTGCCATACCTCTTCAGAAATAACTGCGTCTCTCCATGGCACCTCTTCCTTTGTTTTCAAAGCTCGCTCCTCATCCTCAACAATTCCGTTAATCACTTCGGCTGCTCTCTTATTTTTTTTCAGGTATCTGTTAAATTCCTCCTCTTTTTCTTCAAGGTCCTTTTCTTGGGCTGTCACGGCTGGTTTTTCTGATCTACCGCTTACTCGTCTTAAAACAAAATCTTCCACCGATTCCCCCGTCACTCTTCTGTATACTTTTCCCACTTGAGATACTTCATCAAACCACACCTCCTTGGCCACGTCTTTAACCACCGGATCGGCGTCCCCCACCAAAATTTCTCTTAATTGCCCCGGCTCAAGCCGTCTTAACAAATTTTTATTCTCCACCAACCTTGCTTCCCCTTGTTCAAACAACCACGTCCCAGGCTCCAAACCGGCGGCTTTCTCTTGTTCTTCTAAGAGAGAGGTTCTACCCGAAACCCCTCTTAGTTTTACTTCTCCTCCCCACGCAGGTCTTACTTCTTCTGTTACCAACAATTCTGACCTCCCAGAACCGCCCTTTCCCCCATTATTTGCATTTGGGTTTCCACCACCATCCAGGTCTCCATTTCTTTTATCATCTTTCTTTTGTTCACTAGGCCCCAAAGTCGCCTCAGAATGAATGTCGTTGTTAGGCACATCTGGCGCTTTCTTCTCCTCACTGGGACGGTCTTTAGATTCCTCCGGTTGCACCATGTGCCACATAGAACCAACTGTCGTCACATCTCCTAAAAATTTAGCTGCTTCCGGATCTTCTTTTAATCTAGGAATCATTTCTTGTAACGCCCTTTCTGCCGCCAAAGGTGCTCCCGCCCCGTCCCCTCGATCCCTTCTCTCCGAATACTCATCATGCGCTAATGAAACCCTATGCTTTAAATCTTCAATCGATCTCAAACCCAACTTCTCTGACAACTCCTCCAACCGAGCCAACACCTCACCTTTATACGACTCGCGATCCTCCGGAGATCCAACAATTATCCTCAAAGATAGGTCGTTCGCACTTAAGTTGGCGTGCGGACGTTCTGAACTGGCACTCAGGGTCGCCGTTTCCCCAACCGGGTTCTCCGGCCTTTGTGGCAAGCCTCTCTTTAATCTTCCTATTTCTGGGTTCATACCATCAGATTCAGACATGCTTAAATAATGATACACTAACTCCACCAGCTAACACTCTTATTCTACCTCAAAACACCACTATAGGACAACCCCCAATTTACCAAAACACAATCTCCACAATCTCTTAATATATTCGTCCGAATCATCGGTAGGTTTTGCGTTAAACTGCTCCCTTATTTGTCCTACTAGTTGTATCACCGGCTTTAACCGATCTTTCACAGGATCGTTCGCATCCAAATCTTCCCCGTTTCTCAACCGATTTAAACTAGACATCAGAGCATCCACCTCATCCTCATAAAAACCCATCTTGGCGTAGGCATCAATTCTTGCCTGCTCAAATGCGTTACCGCCCACTGCCGCAAACACTGGAGTTAGTAGTTCTCGAGCATCTTCCCGCTCAATCGGATTTTCAATTTTTATAACCTCGTTATCAAAGCTGTCCACGGAATTTTGTGCCTCGATGTGCTCTGCTGTCGGCTCAAAACCAATCATGTTCACAAGTCTGTGTTTTATTAAGTGATCTACCACCCCCGACCTCACATGCCCCCCTCTTACAGCCTCTGCCAGCATCTCGTAAGAAAAAACCATTGAACATACGCCTTTATACTTCTCCGGCAATTTGTTAGTAAATTCCATTAAGCTATCGGGCAGACCTCTCTTGTGTAAATCCATCAAAGTCTTAACATCCAAAGCTTTTTCCGCTTCAGCGCATATTATTGCTTCCAGGTCCACTCCCTCTCTGTTCCCCAAATCCACTACCTCTTTCCATCTTTTCTCCAGTTCCGCCCTGGCTCTTTCTCCTTCTGTTTGATTTTCTTCCCTTTCGGAGAACTTCATCCACAACACATCCGTGTCTATCTCAGAAAATTCATTCCCATCTTGATTTGTTGTTTGTTCTGCGCTCCTCTTAACTTCAATTTTCAAAAAAGACTCACCACGGCCTCCCTGGATATAATTTGGCTTTTCCGATCTGGAAATCGGGGTTAATATAATCAGTGACGGATCTGCCCCTTTTAATTTTGCCGCCAGCTCTCTCAGCTTTGTTACCAGCTCGCCTCCGCCTTTCACCCTTGTTTCACCCGATTCCCTCATTCCTCCTTCAGTTGTCGAGTCGCCTACCAGCATTACAAATCTGGAAGTTTCCTTGTTGACTGTTCGTAAAAAAATTTGATTGCTTTCGGTAAGTCCCACAGAAACCCATCCGGCATCTAGTTCCCATCCAGACCCCAGAGCTTCTGTTATGAATCTCTTTAATTCATTCCCACCCAACTCAAGTTGTTCAGCCTTCTCTGTCTCCTTGTTTGTTGGTTCTTCAGTTCCCAAAACATCAATTCTTAAGCTGGGTATTCCAATCTCAGATCTGGATATTTCATCGCCAGCCCGTCGTGTCAGAGGAACAAATCTAATCCTTTCCTTGTTTACCTTAAACAAACCGGCAGCCTCATTGGCTAACTTTTCCACCACCCGCTCTATTTCATCAGCCTGAGACAAAGTCGCCGCCTTCATACCATATCTTGATTCATGGTCCTCTATCAAATACAAAGCTTGTATGTCTCCGGATTTCGTATCAGGAGCAACCAAAACAAGTTTTGGCGACGCTTCTTCTCCCGGAAAAACATTCTCTCCTTGCATTGAGCTCTTTGATCCAAACGTCCTCCGCACAAATTCCTGCAAATCCTCGCCTTCAATCACTCCCCCCGACCGCAATTCCAATTTTTCCTCCAAGTCTGTCTGCGAATTTTCTCCATCCCCCACCCGAGTTTTTGTCCCCTCCAGAATGTTATTCCGCGAGTCCGCCCCCGCTAGCTTATCTTGTGGCGCCTCTTCAACTTTCACTTTCTCTTTCGTCCTAATTTTCATTTCCACAACTCCTCCAATTATTTTAAATTTCGTTCTTTCGACCTCAACCCCCCTAAGCCCCATCTGTTCACCAATAAACTGAGCCATTTCAAAATTCAACCTCCCCACCCCCCCCTGAAGTCTTTCCCTTGTTCCTGTTTTTAAAGTTTCCCCCATACTCAACAATCCAGAAAATAGAGGTTTAGCAAAAATACCATCCCCACCCCACTCAGTCACCTCTAATCCCCCAGTGCCATTTTGAACTTTAACTACCACGGGTACAGAAGGTACTCCCTTAATTCCCAAATTGGCTTTGATTTCCAACGTGGAATCGCCAATCTTTGAGCGAACATCAGTTAAACTCAATCCAAGCTTCTGTACTTCATCATCTTGAAGAAGTATTGGAATCGCATTACCTGCAATATTATTTAAATCATCTGAGCTCATTCGTATCGAGTTTTCCTGTGATTTTTCACATTCACTCGCCCACACGTCCAATACTGCCAACTCCACCCTTTCCGGCATTCTCCCCCCACCTCCTCCACGCTCTCTCACTTTTAAATTTGGTTTAAGGGGTGTCCATTCTTCCCCAAAACCTTCTTTGTGTCGCATATTGTCATCCACAAAATCAGTATAACATCAGCATTTTACCCCATGCCCCCACTATAGGCCAGTCCTAAAAACACCCGCACCACTTTCCAATAGTTTTAAGTGCCATTGCCCCCAAACCAATCATTCCCATCGCTATTGCTCCTAAAATATACACCAGGTTATCTTTCCAATTTCCCCTGTTCATTATCATGATTGTACCTGATTTTATGGTAGGATAACTACAAAGCCACTTATGGATAATCATCCAGTTCCTCAAAATATTTCCTCCTACGAATTCCGACTGGTAGGCGACATGACACTCAAGCAGTTCCTGCAACTGGCTGCCGGACTGGTCCTGGCTTTTGTCTTCGTTCGGCTGCCGATTCTGGCCATCATTAAGTTCCCTCTGGCCTTTTTGGCAGCCATTACCGGAGTGTTAATGGCTTTCGTTCCCATAAACGGTCGGCCGTTTACCGCCTGGCTTTCTGCATTTATTAAGGCCATTTACTCTCCCACCGAATATACCTGGAGGCCTCAACCTGTTGCACCACAAGCTGCTGCTACACAAACGACGGCCCCGACTCCTGCTCCCGCTCCCGCACCCAAACCAGCCCCTGTCCCTCCTCCCATCGCTCCCCTCCCTCCACTTGTCGTCCCTTCACCGCTTGTAGCCCCAGCCGTTGTCAAACCTCCTGTCATCACCCAAACCTCTACCTCAGTCATTGCTTCTCCTCCAAAGCCAATTTCACCACCCCCTTCTGTTGTTCCACCTACTAAAACTGAAGCCGTCCCGGTTGCCGTACAACCGTCACCGCCTCCCACTCCCATACCCACTCCAATCCCTCCTCCAATTTCCACTCAAATTACCCCGTCTACCCCTGCTATTTTGAACCGGGAAAATCCGACCCAGGCTCCTGCTGCCGCCGTCACTAACCAAATTTCCCCTCCTACCAGCCCCAATATCTTAGCCGGATTGATTACTGATCCGACAGGCAACCCTCTTCCTCAAACCACAGTTGAAATTATCGATTTAAAAAACGGCATTCCCGCCAGAGCTCTCAGAACCAACCGCCTGGGTCAATTCCAAATCGCCATTCCCCTACCTTCTGGTAAATACAACATTCTTGTTGAAAAAGAGGGCTTACGCTTCGATCCTGTTTCAATTGAAGTTAAAGGCAACATCGTTCCTCCTGTTATTATTCAAGGGTACACCACATGACAAACCTTCCCTCCACCCAAGATCACCTGGATATCGACGACATCCTAAACGACATCGTCATTTTAAAAGACGGTTCTGCCTGCATGGTTTTAGAAGTCAGCGCCGTCAATTTTGGTCTCCTTTCCGAACGTGAGCAGGATGCCACCATTTATGCCTACGCTCAGCTCTTAAACTCCCTCACTTTTTCCATCCAAATCGTCATTATCAGTAAGCGCAAGGATATCTCTGCCTACATCGAAAAATTAGACGCGTATCTGGCCAAAATCGACACTCCAAAACTTAAGGACCAACTTACTAAATATCGGGATTTCGTCAAGGCTATCGTCCGCCAGGGAAACGTCTTGGACAAAAAGTTTTATATTTCCATCCCCTTCAGCTCGCTCGAGCTGGGCGTCGGCTCTGCTGTCAAATCCATCGGCGGCAAAGCCCCCAAACACACTCTACCTCGGGAATATATTATTGACCGGGCAGTCACGAACCTCATGCCAAAACGGGACCATTTATTAAGGCTTCTGGCCAGAATCGGTCTTAAAGGCCGCCAGTTAACCTCTTCGGAACTTCTGCAGTTATTCTTTGACAGCTACAATCCCGGCATGTTCGGCACCCGAGTCGTCCTGCCTCCTGAAAACCAAATCGACACTCCAAAAACCAACCCCATTGCGGTTGTAAACCCTCCGATTATCCCGGTTATTTCCAATGTTGCCGCAGCCACACCAAAATAATGAAAAATCAAATCCCAAAATCCGCCCCTCCTCCCCCAGCCGACAATCCGGTTAAATCCTTAGCTGATGCCAAAACGGTCGTCGATATAGTCGCCCCCCAATCCCTTTTGATTGATTTCAACGTTCTTAAAATCAACGATTCCTACTTTAGAACCTACTTCACCACCATTAATCGTCGCTTTGTCAGTAGCAATTGGTTAGGGCCGATTATTAACTTTGACCATTCGTTGAACATTTCCATGTTTGTGTATCCCGTAGAAAGTAAGTCCACCTTAGACGAACTCCGACGAAAAATTGCTGAAATGGAAGCTGAAATCTCCACCGACTCCCAACGGGGTCGGGTGGTTGATCCCTCCACAGCCGCCAAACTCGAAGACGCCCTGGCTTTGCAGGACCAGTTGGTTAAAGGCATTGAACGCTTCTTCCAATTTTCCTTGTATGTCACCATTCCCGCCGAAAGTGCTTCCGAACTGGAAACTGTCAGTAAACAGGTGACTAGCTCCCTAAGTTCCCTCCTTGTTGGTTCCATTCCCACACTGCTTCAGCAGGCCGAGGGCTTCAAAACCACCCTCCCCACATGTATCGACCATCTGATGGTCACCAGAAACATGGATACCACTTCTCTGGCTACCACTTTTCCTTTCACCTCCTCTGAACTTACCAGTAACGACGGCATTCTTTACGGCATCAACCAACACAATGGTAGTTTGGTCATTTTTGACCGTTTTACTTTGGAAAACGCCAATTCTGTGGTTTTTGCAAAGTCCGGTGCCGGTAAGTCCTACACCATCAAGTTGGAATTAGTCCGCTCCATGATGTTCGGCACCGAAATAATTGTCATCGACCCGGAAAACGAATACAAAACTCTCTGTGATGCCGTTGGCGGCGACTATATCAATTTCTCATACAACTCCCAAAACCGCATCAACCCTTTTGATCTTTCGCTCCTGACAGAGCACTCCGATGAAAATGAATTGAATCTGAAAATTCAATCCCTCATGTCCATGTTCAAAGTTATTATGGGCAACCTTAACCCCACCGAAGAAGCTCTTCTGGATCGGGCCATTACCCTGGCTTACAAAATGAAAGGTATCACTGCCGACCCCGAGACTCAAAAACGCACCCCTCCGCTCATGGAAGACCTCTACAAGGCTTTTATAGGTATGGAAGAGCCGATGGCTCTTTCCATGGCCGACCGCCTGGAAAGGTTTGTCAAAGGCAGCTTCACTGGCATTATCGATCAACCTTCAAACATTGTTCTGAAAAACCAGCTCACCGTTTTTTCCGTTCGCGATCTTGAAGACTCATTAAAACCCATCGCCATTTTTCTCATTCTTGACTACATTTGGACCAAAATGCGCCGCGATCTCAAAAAACGCATTCTGGTAGTCGACGAAGCCTGGTATTTAATGCGATATCCCGATTCGGCCAACTTCCTCTACAGTGTAGCTAAGAGAGCCAGAAAATATTTCCTGGGTCTAACTACCATTACTCAAGACGTAGAAGACTTTTTAAACACCGACTACGGTAAAGCCATCGTCACCAGCTCTTCATTACAGATTCTCATGAAACAGTCCCCTGCCGGTGTTGACAAAATTTCCCAGGTCTTTTACCTCTCCGAAGGAGAAAAACATCTTCTTCTGTCAGCCAACG
>Ga0208245_1001317_pt1 | contig 15594 bp, 16 predicted proteins | sample RifOxyC1_FD_184035 | JGI IMG/M metagenome (GOLD analysis project Ga0208245, IMG submission 184035) | Soil microbial communities from Rifle, Colorado - Rifle Oxygen_injection C1 (SPAdes) | ecosystem: Environmental > Terrestrial > Deep subsurface > Rock core/Sediment | place: Rifle, Colorado... | reverse complement strand
ATGAAATTTTAGATTGTTGTGCGAATGCCTGGAATTCTTTTTGTGATGAGGAAGGTAATATTAAGTCTCTTTGCAGTAGGGCCTGGGCTCAGTTATAAAACCCGACATTATTTTGTGGGTTTGGTATAACTTCATTTCTCAAGGCCAATATTTTTTTCTCCTCTCCAAAATGTCTCTCGGCCGGAGTTATAAACTGTATACCAGAGTGTTTATAGGAATAATTGTATTCGTTAAAATAAGTTTCAAAATAGGCCTGTCCCACTTCCATGGCCTCAAAGCTACCCGGGAATGTTCTAAATGTTTTAATTGTTCCAAAAAGACTCTCTGAAAAAGGATTGTCATCAGAAACCCCGGCCCTTGAGTATGAATCTACCATCTGAGCATTATGCACAAACTTCAACATTTCCTTCGATGTCATAATGCCGCCGTTATCTTTGTGGTTAACTAGTCCCGCTCCAGAGATATACTGATTTGCTAGTGCATCTTTCCACATATTTATTGCATACTCCGATTTTTCATGTGCTTCCAGTATCCAGCCAACAACAAGTCGGCTCCAAATATCAATGATGACATAAAGATAGTATCGCTCATATCTATTATGGGATCTGATTTGACTAACATCCCATGACCAGACCTGATTGATTCCAGTTGCCGTCAATTGTGGCATGATTCTATTCAACGGTTTTTTTATACCTTTCTTTACTCTTTGAATTAATAATAACTCTTCACTGGCCACTCTATAAAAAGTGGCCGGCGATGCAATTATCACTCCCTCCTCATCCAGTAATTTATAATAAATTTCGCGAGGACTAAAATCGGCCCACTTTTTCCTCAATAAAACAGTAATAACGTTTTTTCTATCAACAGCTTTTAACTTGTTGGATGGTGGTTTCTTTCGCCCTCTTTTTGTGTTGCTTGTAATCGCGGTATCTTTTTTCCACTTGTAGAAGGATCTTTCTGGAACATCGACGGCATCACAAAATTCCATAATAGAAACACCCTTGTCGCTGGCCTCTTGAGCGCTAAGCTTTAATTCATTTTTTTCTTCTGTTGATAGGTTCAATCGTTTCCGCTTAACATATCGAAAGTTTTTTTTGCAGCACTAATAGAGTGGATAATTTAGCTGTTGTTTTTTCTTGCGCCGCTAGCTCCTTTTCAAGTTTCTCTATTTTTTTTTGCTCATCTGATTTTTTGTCGGAGCGGGCCTTTCTTTTTCCTAATGCCTCTAGTGCCGCCTGTTTGATTTGCACTTCCCAGTGAGAAATATCTGCTTGATAAAGTCCATATCTTCTCAATAGTTCAGTTTTGTTATCATCTCCGGCCTTTAGATATTCGTTAACAAGTAGGTACTTTTCTTCGGGCGAATATCTTTGCTGACTTTTGGAAGCTGCCTTGGGAAGCACCTTCGATTCACTTACAACCTCTTTATTACTATTTTTCGTAGCTTTGTAATACCGATGATTATAAATTTTTTTTGCATCCATATTAATAATGTTTGCCAGATTGGAAACGGTCACAGTTGGATTACTGTCTAAAAATTTGACAGCCTCTTGAACGGTGACATTCTCTTTGTTAAGATCAGCTAGTAATTGCGGATCGATAAGGTTTTTCATAGAAAAAATCTCCTCTTGCCCCAATTGTTTTGCTAAATATATGCCAATGTGTATTTTTTATATGTAAGAATAAAGTTTTTATCTCATGGTCTCATACTGCACAGATGCCTGAGACATGGGGTTAACAATGTTCTAGATTCCGACTTTAATTTTAAGTGTTTACAAAATAACACTTTTAAATTAGTCTTTAAACGTCAAAATAATTTTCAACAATATTTTATTAAAGGAATAATGCTATGAAAAAAATCTTTTTTTGTTTTTGTGTGCTTTTCTTTTTGGAATCTATGGCCTGTATTGAGGAATTCCAAAATTCAGAATGGAGTTCTTCTAGGGATCTTGGATATGAAAAACTTGTTATTAAACAAGACTCTCTCGAGTATAGCACAATAAACGCTGCCGGAACTGGAACAATAAGTGCCAGCGAAATAAAATGTGAAGAGGGGTACTTAGATAATAAAGGGACTTATCAGAATACCAGAAGAATTATTGGCAAAATTGTAAACATAGAAGGAGATTATTGGGATAGACGACAATCCGAAATTTTCTTTACCATCGTCCCTTATAGAGCAGGGGAATTTATTAAGCTGTGTTTTAATAATGATGAACATTGGTGTGTATACTGATACCTCTCAAATACTTTAAATAATAAAAGCTGGAAGGACTATGCTTAAATTATTAGTTTTCTTATTACTATCTTTTTCTTTATTTTCAAAAACTGTTGAACTGAAAATGAAGGCACTTTGGAAAAAAGGAAACATAACTCAAGAGAGAGAAACGAAAATTCTTGCCAAAATTGATCAGGAATGGAGTATCCCTTTTGATGGTAATGATTCCTTTAAATATAATATGAAAGTAACAAACGATGTTAATATTTCAAAACAATTATTAAGAACAGACGTTCTTAAGCCTGATGTAATGATTAGCGGCAAGATCTCTGTATTGGATAGTGGTAACGAAAGGGTGATCGCCACACCAATGATCCTTTCATATTACAATACTGAGGCCGTTTTAACTATGGAAAGTAAGGATGGTGAGTATTTTGAATTAAAAATTACACCAACTGAAAAAACCTCTCTCCCTTAAAACTACTAATAATCAATGCACGATCATAAAAACTAGAACCTAGGAGGGATAAAAGGGGTGTCCCTGGCGAAATGATCTTTTTATCACTAAAAATCATAATTTCATAGACTTGTAATTTTTAAATTTCGATATATATTCCCACTGATGAAACTGTTTTCAATTCTTTTCTTCCATTTCGTAGTCACCTTTTTCAGACTTTTAACTCCTGGCGGCGTTAAGTCCGTTATGGCAGAAAACATTTTAATCAAGCATCAATTGATTCTCATAAATAGAACTCGAAAAAAATCTCCACAACTAAAACCGATCGACAGATTTATTCTGGGACTCACCGCTTTTTTCATCACTCCAAAAAGGTTAATTCAAAATTCTGCAATCTTAAAAGTTTCGACTATTTTGAATTTTCATCAAGCACTGATTAACCGAAAATATCGACTTCTATTTTCTTCCAACAAAACCGCGAAAAGACCAGGCCCAAAAGGGCCTAGCAAAGATCTTATCAACGCTGTTATCGAGATGAAAAAAAATAATCCAAGAATGGGTTGTCCAAAAATTGCACAGACGATTTCTGTGATGTTTGGAGTTACAATCGACAAAGACATCGTCCGAAGAATTTTGGCCCAATACTATAGGCCAGAGAATGGCGGAAACGGACCATCATGGTTAAGTTTCATTGGGAATACAAAAGATAGCTTGTGGAGTTTAGATTTCTTTCGAGTTGAATCAATCAACTTGCAAACCCATTGGGTGATGGTTGTCATGGATCAATTCAGCAGAAGAATTATTGGATTTGCCGTAGAATGTTGCGACGGGGTTGATGGCCCAATGGCCTGTCGCATGTTAAGCAGGGCCGTCGGTAACCTCAAAACTCCAAAATATATTAGTAGCGACAACGATCCCCTATTCCAATATTTTGTATGGCATGCCAATTTGCGGATTATGGAAATAGAAGAAATTAAGTCAGTCCCCTATGTTCCTCTCTCGCATCCATTTATTGAACGGCTAATTGGCACACTTAGAAGAGAGTATCTTGATCATATTTTCTTTTGGGGCAAAACAGATCTTGAAAGAAAACTCGAAGATTTTAAAAAATATTATAATACTTCGCGAATTCATGCTTCTCTTAAGACCTCTCCTGGAGTTGTTGCCAGCGAATCGACACTAACCGTTGTAGATATTAAAAATTTTCGTTGGAAAAAACATTGTCGCGGTCTTTTTCAGACGCCTATAGCAGCTTAAATTAGCAATTAGCCATGGAGAGGAGCTTGAAAATCGGTACAACAAAACGAGAACTATCCATTTGGGCCCATGATGGTAGTGGCCTGATTTTATTTTGATGAATATTCTTCCCGGCCAAGGCCAAAAGAAATGACTCAAATGCACGGCCATTCTTTACTAAAATCTCCAGCTCCTGATCATAGATAAAAATATTAAATTTTTCCGAAATGGCCTTGGCCAAATCTAATCGGGCATCCACGCCACGTTCAATATCCATGAAGACCAATACATCTTTTTTTTGGATGATTTTGGCGCGTAAAAGTTCGATTATGATCAAATAAATATTCCCCTCGTAAAGATTTAATTCCACAGAAAAATGACGACGCAAATAAGCAAAGCGAGAGAGTAGCATTAGCGAAATATTGCCAAAAGAATCAAAGGAGAGGTTAAAAAATTTAAGCAACAAATCATAATAGTTAAACCAGATCCAAACATCCACCGGCCGATTCCAGTACGGCAGATACCCTTTTTTTAACTTCCGCTTGAAAGCACGAGAAAGAATATGTTCGCTAGTATCTTTCTCAAAAAAGTCTTTGGAAAAATCAAAAAGATCATCGCTATTGCGATCATATTCATATTGCTTGGGATTTGTTTTTTGCAATTTACTATCTTGCTCCATTAGGTCAGCAATTAGTTTTTTTATCTTTGTTACTTCTGGATCAACACAACGATTAATTCCTGGACAAATTTGCAAACAGCGCTTGCAGGCGGTATCTGAAATGGGGCAATCGACAATCAAATGGTTGGGGGAAAATTCTTGCAGCCAATTTTGAATGGCATCATTACCATCTAGGCCTTCTTCATCTTTAACATGCAACAACGAGCGCAAAAACCACCGATCTTTTTCCGGATAGTGCTCCAAAAGACAGAAGTAAAAATTATCCTTCCGTCCTCCCTTCAAACTCATACCCGCGACATTTTTACTATCCATGCTGTTTACTACTTTTTTGTACTTCTGTGTACTTCTACCAATTAGACAAATGAATTATTTAAAATTTCACCAACACCACCAAGTCCGGGAACAATGTATTGTTTAGAATTAAGGCCACGCTCTTCTGCTGGATAACTTCCTGGAATAGATTTTAAAATCTTCTCTGCAGATAATCCTCGATCTAAGCGAATGGCCACAACTTCAAGATCAGGATGATCGGAGGTAATTTTCTGAATATATTCTGGAGTTATCACCAAGTGCATAGCAATAAACCGAATCTCTTGCCCTTCAATTTTATTTTTATAATGATTTATAGCGTATGAAATAGTTCCCCCCGTAGCTCCCATAGGATCAGGAAAAACTACAATGGCCGCTTCTTTATCTCCACCAACTTTTGAACCAGAAAAATCAACCCCCACCACTTCCTCTTTTGCATTAACCTTTCGATTGATATAGATGTGGTCTTGGCGAATGTTGGCCGGTGTTAACAAATTGTTAAAAATATCAAAGCAAACGTGGGAGGGAAAGGTTCCTGCGCGGGCCAGATCAACAGTTATAACACGAGTTGACTTAGCAATAAGTTCTCCCGTAAAAACACCGTGAGGCCCAAACTGCTTCATGCGCGTGTCAGTAGAAACAATCTCCCGCGGAAAAAAGTTATTCACAACGTCGATGCAAAGATTTCGATAAAGTTGTTCAATCAAATAATTTATTTGTGGCTGATAAGTATTTGGGCGAGAAAGATCATTTAGTAGCGACATCAAATAAGGATTGGAAAGAATTCGCACCTTTTTACTATAACGATGCTCTATCTGTGATATTTGATATGCCATTTGCTGATGTTGAATATCCATATTCATCTCCACCCCCGTCTCAATACAATCATATCTATCCTCCAACTCAACATACAAATCAGACTTATTGTAAATAGTTCCAAAAAAATTCAAGCTTGGCCATTAAAAGATCAGAGTTTTTTTTCCATGAACGAATGCAAAACTTTTTCCAACAAACTGAATGGACTCTCCATTGATAATAATTCCACTACCGTCTGGGAGGGCATAAAGCGGGTACGTTAATTTGCGAGAATATTGTCGAAGCTCAACGTCATATCTGATAGAATTTTTATAGTGGGGAAAGAATTCAAAATCAACCAATCCCATAGAAGTTAAATTTCGAATATTTTCATCGTTGTCATCTCGATCAAAATGTGGCAGGCCAGCGGTATTAATGGAAGGCGTCAGCATAATGGCCCCGGCACTTAATCCGGTCAATACCCCTCCTTCGTTAGCATATTTTTTAAGCCTTCCCAACATCTTAGACTTTTTTAAATGTTTTAAAAAATAGAACGTATTACCACCTGAGAGATGAATCAAATCACTCTTTAGTGCCTCTTTTAGAAAAACATCATCACAAGGATTATCAACCGGACAAGAAAGAAAGCGATTAACACCAAAGGGCCGATATTGGTCAATGAAATGGTGAAAATATATTTCTGATTCATGCGAAGAGGCAGGGATATAAGTAAAAAGAGGATTCTTTTTTTTTATAAGTTGAACAAAAAGGGCCAAGTCCAGGAGATAATTTTCCTGCTGGTCTCCACCACTATATAAAACCAACTTCACAGGCCTTCTCTACACTCTCGAACAATTTGCAAAATACGCTTTGTTACTTTATTACATGACCTCTCTTCCGTTGTATGCGGAATAGAGGTAAATTTTAAATCCGGATTCAAATTTTGATCTTCCACAAACTCGGATAAAACCTCGAATAATTTTTCAGGCGTCATTTTGGGACGACTTTTGATAATCTTGTTCGCAATAATGGTAATAGCATCACCTGTTACTCGATCATATTTATTAATCAACGATGAACGCATCGTAACTTCCAGCAATATTTTATCTATCGGAGCCTTACGGTAATCGGCGATAGCTTCTATTAATTCCATATAAGTTTTTTGAAATTGATCTATTTTTTTTCCTCTATATTTGGAGATTTTTTCTACATCTTTTTTTTTAGCATAACTTGAACAAATTATGTCAATAAACTCTTCGTGTGACAGCGGAAGACCTCGTGCTAAAAGAAGTTGCGGAAGTTCTCGCAAAATATCCCGCAAACAAAAAATAGCATCACAAGTAATTCCATCCTCCACCTTATAAATTCCTCTGGAAGATTTAACTCTTTCAAAATAAGAAAAGGCATCTTTAAATTTTTCCACCAAACGCGAATAACGCTCAACCAAATAGGAGACAGCTTCACCAGAAAAGCCAACTTTTCTCATTATATTATTACTCTTGGCCTGATCAAATATCTGGTCAAAATGTTTTAACGCCCGATGCTTAGCAAAGTGCTTAATATTTATTTTGCGACCTTCTTTTAGTGTTTCAACTATTTGGGCAAACGTTTGAATAATATATTTTGCTTTTAATTTTTGCTCCAGTATATTGGTAGAATAGGTTTGCACATCATCGTAACGATACTCTTGATGGAACATTCCAAACTGACGAACCGAACCATAATCAATAATACCGGCATCCATTAGAATATTATCCCCATCCCAATCCATCCAACAGAAAATATATTCATCTTCGAATTTAGCGGCAGTGCGTGCAAAAGCGCCTGTTACCTGTTCTAAAAAATACTCATATTTATTTTTCCCTGTAGGAATTTTACTCCATAGCTTATTTTTAATTTGTCGCTCGATGTAATAATCCGTAATGGCCCGCAATCCATCCAAATCATTAAGCTTTAGAAAGCGAAAAAAATGCGAGGGGCGAAGTAAATTTTTTTGAGCACGCACATTAATAGAAATCCCCCCTGGAAATTCTATTATGGCCAATACTCGTTCGGTATTAATACTGTTTTGCGCCAACACCTCACTAAAAAACAGAGCGGACATTCCTTCATCTAATTCCGAGTAGCCGCAACCATAAGAAATATTCGGATCCCCTGTTTGATAAAACTTATTATTAAGTGAGGTGGCCGGACTCAAACAGGTAGCACCCGTTCCGCTACTGGATATATCCCATATCTGGCCACCATGAGAAAAATACCCGTTCCAAATACTACGTCCATCTCCAGAAGTCTTACCTCGCTTATTGGGGTGTTGCAGCTGAAGATAACGAGTGGCCATATATTTATTAGACCGAATTGATGTTTCATCAAATTTAATATTATTAATTTGGTCATACTCATTAATAATAACCAGACTAAAAGTGTTAAGAATTTTTTCCTCAAGCGCCAAATTAAGTTCGTGCTTATGATTTTCTGGAATCAATCCCATGATCTTGGCCAAATTAAAATTAAAAAAGGCCACTCTTCCCCCTTTTCTCGTCCGCACGTTATATTCAACAAAAGAGTTCGGAACTGCATGCTTTAGAGGGTGATCTCCGTTGATCTGTTCAAAGGTTAAATAGTCGACAACATCGACATAATTTTCTTCTAATTTCTTGTGTAATTTCGTCATGCGCTTTTATTCGGACGCTTTTTGTTTAACGTTAGATTTTTTTTTCAAGGCATATTGATAGGCAATGTCGTCCTAATGTGAACGGTAACCATCGCCTGAGAATCGACATTCTTTAGAATAACCAGGAAAACGGACACCTGATGGAGTGCCATATTCTCCTGAAATAGAACTGTTGTTAGCTAGTACTATCGAAGAAAATAGTGCCAATCCTAAAACGGCAAAGACTTTTTTCATAACATTCTACTTGTTCATTAATCTAATATTAAAAAATCGGGCCTTGCCCATTAATTCTTTCTGAGCATTGTTCATCAACTGTTAACGTTCTCATTCATCGGTCGATCACATTCCTAGAGTTCAAACTCCTTAAAATGGTGTCTCAGTACATCGTATTTTCTCTTTGCATCAAATTCTTTTAGGTCACCTCTAGAGAAATGAAACATTCCTGAGAAAAAGGGTATGCCGTTTACTTTAATCGGCAGATCAACAAAGTCATTATCAGAATAATAGTAATTTGCGGTCAGGGGGTGAATTTTACCAGTGATTAAATCTTCAATTTCTGTTTCTTTATCGATCCAATAAAAATTACCATTTCCTGAAACTAAAAAATACCCCTCGACTGTTACAAGAAGACGATTAATTTCATTTTGTTTTTCATAGCACTTGTCTTCGTGCGTGAATTTTTTTATTGACATTTTTTCTATAGTATTTATCCTCCAAAGATCTCCAAGAGAAGTATTTGAACTCAATAAGTACAATTCTCTATCGATGCACGCACTTACTACTTTGGGTTCTTCCGCTAACCCGACAGACAGCATTAATAAGTTCATCATCACTATGATTAATGTTTTTTTCATAATACCTTCATTCACCAACCTAATATTAAAAATTTGGGCCATGCTAGTTATTTCTCAACTTTTATGTTCTTGTTCAGAAAAGCGCACCTTGATCTGAACATTGCTCATTAATTGCCAGCGTTCTCATTAATTGGTCGATCACATTCCCGGTTAAGTCCCGTCTCCTCTCTCGTGAAAAAACCATTTTCGGGAACTAGTATCTCATAAATATGCCTTAACGAATAAACTTCCGTTAAATTAAAATAAAGTGCACTTTTTTCCTCTTTTGCTTGCACTAAAATCGCGTCGCATTGATTCTCAAGATTAGCTCTCAGGTCGGGAGATAGGCGACCTCTACTAAATAGTGTAATACTGTCATATTGAAGTACGAACTTGGCCGTGGTATTAGTAAAACAGCTAACTTTAGCAGGATCTTCCAATCGAATCCATTTTGCTGAAGTGCCTGCAAAAGATGAAACTGACATAAGTAAAATAAATGTTGTTAATAATTCTCTCATTTTTTCCTCCAATTCTTGGATATTGTCCCAGAACTGATGTGTTGTTATTCATCACCTAAGTGCTGAGTTCGGTTAATTGTTACTTCGATGCTAATCAAAATATTAATTAGAAAAAAGTCTTTTGAAATTCTTACAAAATATTAACTTAGACTGTCTAATAGTTGGACAGTTTTGAATAACCATGGGCCATATGGTTAAATTTAGATTCGCTAAAAAATAAACTGCGCCAAGGAGGGCCCATGATCAGTAAAAATATTGCTTTAAATATTACCGCCTGTATATCAGGACTTTCATTTTCTTTCGACGAACTAATTACCGAGACCGCCAACTTATTTGAGAGGGAAGGTGTACCTGGCTTTTTGAAGGTTTTAATCGCGTTTACCAATGATATAGTGGTTGAGCAGGCAAAGTCATCTATCGACACCAAGTGTTGCTCTCATCCATATTTAAATCGAAATGGTAATCGATCAAAGACGGTTTATACCTCCATTGGCAACGTTAATTTGGAATGGACCATATTAAGGTGTAAAAACTTTAATAGGGTGTTCCATCCATTAAAAATGGCGTGACAACATTTGTGATTATAACAATAGCAGCAATGATAATTACTACATTCTAGTGGCATATCATTCATATTCACTAATACAAAAATGCCACTTTATGAAGTGGTCCAGAGTTACTATGATAAGGATGTTGTTGAAAAATCATTTCAGGCGCTAAAAGGCGTTGTAAATTTAAGGCCAGTTCGTCATTGGCTTTATAATCGAGTGGAGGCCCATGTTTTTATTTGTTACTTGGCCTGTCTTCTACTATCCATCCTGAAAGATAAAGTAAAAAAATTGGAAATGTCTGCGTTCTCCGCACTCTTTGAACTTGAAGGCCTTTATAGAATTTTCTTAATCGATCCCAAGAGCGGTTTTAAACTTGGCAAGCTTGTTGCGCTAACAAAAAAGCAGGAAAAAATTTTGAATGCAGTAAATAAACATCTGTTAAATGAGTGTAGTGGGGAAATTTAGGGTCAAATTCAGGAATTTATTCTTATTTTGAGGAAGCTGTCCTGACAAAATAGTACCATCATGTACGGAATAGACAGCGACTTGGCCTTGGTGCTCTCTGCATGGATGTGTGGCGTCTTATGTTTTTCTATATCACGAAAAAACATTTTTATTAAAATTCCATAAAAAATAGAGCTAGACTTGCAGCATCTTATGAGTATGGATTTTCGGTATACGCGGTAACAGGACTCACAACCTCAGCTAACGTTGGAGTAACTTTTAATTTCTAATTAAGAAAAAATTTTATCTAGTCCGCTCTGCCAGTGTTGCGCCTGGACTAGGCCAAATTTTTTCTCAATTTTGTCTTGCGATAAAATTATGGCGTAGGGATTTTTGAAATCATTGATATAGCGGCCAATGGTTGAAGCATCATCTTCGCTCACCGAGTCTGTTGATTTAATTTCTACAAGGAAAGTTTTTGAAGTTCCTACCTCAATGATCAAATCAATTTCGCCATTTGGAGAGACATCTAAAAAGGAGAAGCGATAATAGGTCTTGTGATAAGAATCCAGACGAATTATTTCGTTGATAATAAATGATTCGAATGCCCGTCCGAATTCGGAAGTTCGAGGAACTAATTTGTCTTTCAAACTTCCTTCCAGTGCCCGACGTACTCCTAAGTCAAAAAAATAGAACTTTGGGCTTTGTTTTTGTCTTTTTCGCACAGATCGATGATAAGCGGGAAGAAAAAAACCCATCAGAGTCTCTTCTAAAATGCTAAAATAGGAGATGATTGTCTTGGTATCAACTCCAACATCTTTAGCAATTTTTGAAAAATTGGTAATTTTTCCATCAGCTTGTGCTGCCACTTCTAAAAAGTAATTAAAGGGTTCAATTTTTCTAGTAAGTTGTTCCTGCTGTATCTCCTCTTTAAGATAAAGATGAGTATATGATTGAAGATAGTCGATTTTATCGTGTTCAGATTTATAAGAACAAATCTTCGGAAGAGCACCCCAGTTGAGTGTTTGATTTAAATCAAAAAGATCACCTTGTTCAAGCGAAGTAAAGGGATACATTTTCAGTGATCTTGCTCTTCCGGCCAGTAGATTAGCTGCGCCTCTTTTTAACTTTCTCGCAGATGATCCGGTGAGAGCAAATTTAAGTTTGGTTGATTCGATTAAACGATGAACACTATTAAGTAAAATGGGGATTTTTTGAAACTCATCTATAACAACCCATTTAATTTTTTTGGGAAGTGATAAAACTTGCGCCTCAAAATTTTCCGGGTGTCGTTGTAAATCCAAAAAAGTTTTAATTTCTAAAAGATCAAAGTAAAAAGTTGTCTCAGAAGGAAAATTGCGTTTAATCCAAGTTGATTTTCCCGAGGCCCTCGGCCCGAAAAGGATAAATGATTCTTTAGGTTTTTTAAGAGTTCTCAAAATATGGATCATACTCCATATTTTGCCTCAATATATGGATCAGTGTCAATGCTAATTTGTATTTTTTACAACCCATCTTTACTTAACCATACCTCAAGAGGTAGTCTCGCCAATCTTATTATCCAAATCTGGGAGACTTCATGAAAGTTAAAGGCCTTAGTCTGATCATGTTAATAATGGCCATTACTACCATTACGTTGTGCCACCAGGAGTTCACAGTGGATCTTTGGTACGTCATCCCCTATGAGAGCATGATTCTATAACGACACAATGTAGATTATACCAGAAATTCCCACGGAAAAATTGTGACGCCATTAATTTTTTCAACTTTTAAAACCGGGGCGAGAACTTTGAGCTTGATGCTTCCGATAAATTCTGGCCGAATTTTTTTTGAAAAAGCATGAAGGATTTCTAGCTCGCGAAGATCTATTTTTTCTCGAAACAAAAGCTTTATTAATTCTATGGTGGATTCTTTTTCGCGGATGATCTCAATTATACCATTGCGCGCACTGCGATAGTACGAAAGCTTTGCCTTGCGACTGTCGCCGTAACTTGCATTTGCCAGCATCTCTAAAACTAGCCAGGTTTGAAGTTGACGATCTAGGGAGGCCCCAAGATATCCGGCTATGGCAGGATCGAGTACATAGTAGCGAGGTTTTCCTGTACTCAAACGGTGCGGCGGTATTTTATGTATAACAAAAAGCTGTTCAAGCATTAGTAGATGTTTTTGAACCATTTTGGTGTTGATGTGAAGTGCTTTGGCAAGGTGAGTGGCATCTGGCGTTTCTATTTTAGGAATTAGTCGAATCAGGGAGTCGGTAAGCTCAGAGTTAGGTTTTAACTTTTGAAAAAAAAGAATATCGCGGTTCGTAATAAGCGAAATCCAATCTTCAAAAAAAGTCTCTTTGGCATCCTGACTGCGTAAAGCAAAAACTCCTGGCATTCCCCCATTTTTTAAATAACGAAAAAGTTCCGAGCGATTGCAGCGGAGTAGTTTGTCACGGTTGTCTTTTAGTTGATCTGGATCAAAAGGGAGTTGAAGCGTTTCGGCCAAGGTAAATGGAAAAAGTCGGATACGACTCATTCTGCCAGTGAGAGACTCCTTTATTTGTGCCTCTCTAGAAAATTCTGTTGCGCCTAATAAAATATATTGTCCTGGAGCAGGTGTAAATCAACTTGATACTTTACGGCGTCAAAAATTTCAGGAACTTTTTGCGCCTCATCAATAATGATAGGATGATATTCTTTGTTTTTTTCTAAAAATGTATCAGGATTTTCGTGCGCAAAGCGCTTGGTTGTGGCCAAATCGAAGGTTTCAAAAAGCGCATTATTAAATTCAGTTGGCAAAATAATTCTAGCAAGAACACTTTTTCCTGTTTGCCGTGCCCCTTGAATAGTTAAAACGCGGCTACTTTTAAGTCGACGCTTAATTAAAGAAAGAGCATGTCGTTTGCGTAAGTGAGCCATGAGTTTTTCCTTTAGATCCCCTTTTAACCCGTCGAATTATTGATAGTAAAGATAAAAAATACGACTGGTTAAAATAATCAGATAGATTGGGAACATCTTATGTTGCGCGCATTCATAAAACGCAAACCTTGTTATAAAAAACCGTTCTTCAAGCAAGCTTGAAGAAACTTATCGCCAAATAAAATGTGTACGTGAAGGAGGGGGAGAATCAAAGCACACTCATTTCCTGAATTTGACCCTAAATTTCCCCACTACACTCATTTACAGATGTTTATTTACCGCATTCAAAATTTTTTCCTGCTTTTTTGTTGGTGCAACAAGCTTGCCAAGCTTAAAACCACTCTTGGGATCGATTAAGAAAATTCTATAAAGGCCTTCAAGTTCAAAGAGTGCGGAGAACGCAGACATTTCTATTTTTTTTACTTTATCTTTCAGGATGGATAATAGAAGACAGGCCAAGTAACAAATAAAAACATGGGCCTCCACTCGATTATAAAGCCAATGACGAACTGGCCTTAAATTTACAACGCCTTTTAGCGCCTGAAATGATTTTTCAACAACATCCTTATCATAGTAACTCTGGACCACTTCATAAAGTGGCATTTTTGTATTAGTGAATATGAATGATATGCCATCATATTTGGCTGCACTTGTTAAGCGGGAGTTTAGTAATTTACCATCTGTGCTAAAAAATTTTTCCATATCGGGTTTTATAGTTTTCCCTTGGGCCAATCGTAATTGCGCAATTTCTATTTCATCAAAACGTGATTCGCTTTGTGCCTGAGCACGCTTTTTATTATAGCAAACAATCAATCGGCCCACCGTTTCCTCGTGTGAATATTTTTTCTCAATACAGTAGAATACAGATTGATTTACTTTTGTGCGATTAGCTACGGCAACGATATCCGATAAATCATCACCGATTGTCTTCTCGATAGAATCTGATATTTTGAGGCCACAAATAATTTTCCAATTATTTTTTCTAAGATAATCCGTATTACCTGCGGAAGAGACACCTCTGTCCATGACGGCAACACCGTTGGTGATTCCAAACTTATTCAACTCTGTTGAAACGTCACTAAATGTTCTGGAATCGTGAACGTTCCCTGGAAATGTCTTATGAAAAATCGGAATCCCTCGCTCTTTAGTAACGGCCAGTCCTATTTGAATCAATGGGAAGCCTTTTCGTTTTTCCTTATCATGACCAAGCTTTGCGATACTGCAACTTCTCCCATGGAAATAGGTATTGGTTACATCGTAGACAACTCCTTTTGGCTCAACCTTTAATATTTTTTTTACAGAATCGAACAGTTTTTTTTGAAAATCAAAATACTCAACGGCCTCAAGCGAATCTAAAGCATTCACAAGTCGTTTCTCCGTGAGAGTTTCGAGACGGAGTATATGATTAACCTGACTTTGTCCCGATTTTTCCCCACTACAATCTGATAACCAGCAAAACTTAGTCTTTTTACCAGCTAAAAAATTATATTTTAATGTTATTTTATTCTTGACAACCTTTTTGCGTAGTGGGGATAATCCCCATTATGAGTTTTATTAGAGAGCGCAAAAGAAATGGTCAGATTTATTTAGAAGAAGTCGAAAATATTCGAGTCGATGGAAAAATAGTCCAGCGTTTTATTCGCCACATCGGCCGAGAAGCTGATGGGAAAACTGTTTTATCATGCTCTATTTCAGAAGCTCGAATTGATTCCGTAAAATTATCTGGCCCACTGATGGTCCTTCATTCTATTCTTAGCTTAACCCACATCTTTTGCTGATTTTTTTTTGACGCAGGGCCGTAGACGCGGGGCCCCAATGACAGACTCATTTTTTATCTTCATAATTTACAAATGCCAATTTTAACTAACGCAAAAGATTTTATTCAAAATGAGTTTAACAATTTAGATTTTGGGGATAAGCGCTTAAACAAGCGAGTGCTGAAAGTCGCAGCTACACTTAACTCATCTCCTGCGTCAT
>Ga0208245_1001311_pt1 | contig 15655 bp, 15 predicted proteins | sample RifOxyC1_FD_184035 | JGI IMG/M metagenome (GOLD analysis project Ga0208245, IMG submission 184035) | Soil microbial communities from Rifle, Colorado - Rifle Oxygen_injection C1 (SPAdes) | ecosystem: Environmental > Terrestrial > Deep subsurface > Rock core/Sediment | place: Rifle, Colorado... | reverse complement strand
ATGATGTATCATTCTTATCGCATGCTTCAGTTTCCATTCTTTGGTCTCCATCTCCTTCTTTCTTTTTTCTTCAACGGACTTCCAGAATTCAGCATAATCTATTTTGCTTATTTTTCTGTCCTGCTTCAGTCCTTTCTTCATTTCGATTGACTCAATGACAGACTGATGCATTCTTTTCAGGAATTCGGTCCTGTCTTCTATCCTTAAGACATCAAGATATCCCTGCAAAACGAGCATGAACGAGAATGGCGAAGGAACATTTGTGGTTATCTCTTTTATCTTCACTTTTCCGTCATTGATATCTTTCAAAACATGTTTGGTATTTTCAATATCCATCAAATCTTCTAAAACTTCCCTTCTTGCTTCCTTTAATATCGGAAAGTCTTCTGATATTCTTTTTACAGCTTGCAGTAAAATCATTGAGCTTACTTGCTGTCTTCCAACTCTTTTTTCATGACCTTTGTAATTTGTTAGAATCATTAATGCTCTTGCTGCGCAATGCCTAAATCTTCTTCTTAAAACTTCTGTTTTATCTAATGCCAAAGCCATTAGCTCTTCTATTCTTGAAGATTTAAGCATTTCAAATGCTCTAACGGCTTGAATTGGGTGAACTGAAGCAACATAAAATCCATTGTCTGAAATTCCTATTTCGACATCCCTGTGCTGTATTTTTGAAATTGCATAAGCGACCGCTCTTGCAAGACAGTCATTCACCCTTCTTCCGTACAAAGTATGAAACACAGCATATTTCTTTTCCCCTTCGTCATAATGCTCGACTAAAAGATTAGTTGATGTTGGAATTTCCGCATATTCGTATTGTTCTTTAAAGTATTGATAAATAGCATTTGCGGCATTGTCATCCAAATAAAGATATTTGTTGATAAATCTCAAAATATCTCCTTTTGATTCTTTTTTTGCAAAGTGCTCAAGTATCAATTTCCTGAATCTTCCTATTTCATTTGCTAAATCAAAACTCAATGGCAGGCTTTCGGAATACCAGGAAGGAACTGTCGGCCTTCTTCCTAATGCTGCAACAACTCTCGCCACCATCCCTGACGCATTCCTGAATTGGTAAGTATTTCCTCCAAGAACGAATACATCTCCCGGCTTTAATCTTTCCAAAAATCCTTCATCAATTGTTCCTATGGCTAAATCTCCAACTTTAACAATAACCCCGGATTCTGAAGGAATTGTTCCAATATTTGTCATATAAATAACTCTGGCCATCTTTCCTCTTTTACCGATTATTTTTGTTTCCTTGTCAATCCAGATCTTTGCGTAAATATGTCTGTCCTCTAATTCAGAATATTCTCCTGCAAGATAAGACATAACTTGGTCGAAGTCTTCCCGTTTTAAATTTCGGTAACAATAACTTTGTTTTATCATTTTAAATAATTCCTCGATATGAATCTGTTCTTCAATAGCAATTCCGAATATCTGCTGAGCTAAAACATCTAAACAGTTCTCAGGAATGTGTATTCTGTCTATTTTCTTTTCAACCGCTGATTTTAATAAAACAGAGCATTCAACTAAATCATCCCTGTCCAAGACTATTATTCTTCCTTTTGTTGTATCATGCAATTTATGTCCTGATCTTCCTATTCTTTGCAATGCTCTTGCGACTGATTTTGGGCTTCCCAATAAGATTACTAAATCAATATAACCAATATCAATCCCTAGCTCTAAAGAAGTTGAACAGACCACAGCTTTAAGCTTCCCTTCCCTTAGATTCTTTTCAAGCTCTGTTCTGTGCCCCTTAGACAAAGAACCATGATGAGCTCCGATATTTTCGGAATAGTTTTTTGGGAACTTTTCTTTCAGATGATGGACAACCCTTTCTGTTCCCGATCTTGTATTGGTGAAAATCAATGTTGTCTTGTGTTCTTGAAGCAATTTATCGATTAAATTGTATGTTTCATTGCTTATTGTTGTGTAATCTGTGTTGATTAAATCAGCAACCGGACTTACAACCTGCAAATCTAATTTTTTCAGGCTGGGGATATCGACTATTTCGCATTTTCTGTTTCCGACCAGGAAATGCGCCACATTTTCCAGCGGAGCGACTGTCGCGCTTAATCCAACTCTTGACATTGCAGGACTTAATCTTTGCAATCTTTCCATTGAAATACTCAGATGAACTCCTCTTTTGTTTTCAGCCAAAGCATGAATTTCATCTACGATGAACCAGTCTACGTTCCTTAAGTGGTCTTTGAATTTTGGGGAAGAGAGCATCAACGCTAATGATTCAGGAGTTGTGACCAAAATATGAGGAGGGTTTGCGAGCATTTTCTGCTTTTCTGCTGCAGTTGTGTCTCCTGTTCTGACTCCAACTCTAATTCCGAATTTTTTATTTGCTTGTTCTTCCATTTCTTGTAAGGGTTCGATTAAATTTAAACTCACGTCTTTGTTCAATGCCTTCAATGGGGAACAATAAATAACATAAACTTTATTCTCTAGAATTCCTTTTTCAGAACAATCTATTAAATGATTTAATATTGAAAGAAAAGCGGTTAATGTCTTACCAGAACCTGTTGAAGCTGAAACTAAAATGTTTTTTCTTGAGTTAATATCAATAACAGAGAACTTTTGAGGCTCCGAGAACTTTCCAAATTTATTTTTAAACCATCTTGAAACAATAGGGTTCAAAATAGAGAAAATAGATTCATCTGTATCTGGCTTTTGCTTATATGTTATCATTCGAATACGTTAATGATAATGATTGTGAGTTGTGAGGTAGTTTATATTAGTTTTGTAAGGGATAATGACGAATTAAAGCTTAATTCCAAATGCCCCGTAAACTTGAGCAGGAAATTCTGCCTTGAGATAATAATTTAACAGTCTGGCTAATTTACTTTTATACGTTAGTAAATGCTTGTGATGATTTTTATAAATATGATACAGTTCGTGGCGTACAACACCTTTTCTTGCAAACATGCCTCCAACGTGAATTTCAGCTGGAATTGAATCATTGAAATGTATTACTGCACCGGCTTTGCATCCATCATGCAAAAACGCTTTTACCTCGCTCTTCAAACCCAGTTTTCCAGATTCTTCTGCAATGAGCTTCTCTAATTCTTTCTGGTCAGAGATTTTGCTTGAACAGATTTGTAGTGCTGTAAGCCCAAGAGCTTCCCCCTACCGCCGCCACTAATTTGATTCCATCAAATGTGCTGTTTGCTAAATAAGGTAAGTCCATATGCCGTTGAAGCTTTTTAGTTTTATAAATCTTTCGTTTAGTAACTACTATTACGTAACAATTAATAAAACCATAAACTATATAAACTATAGCTCTATAGTCTATAGTATGACAACAACAATTCAAGTTAATGATGATACCATAGAGGACTTGAAAACTCTCAAGGAACAGCTCAATTTTGGCTCTTATGATGCTCTGATGAAATTTTTTCTGAAGAAAACCATGAAACCTGAAAAATCAATGTGGGGAGCATATGGCAAAATGACTATGAAAGAGATACTTAATGGGCTGAGAGATGAAACAGACCGATATTAAGTGCTTAGACTCTTCTGTATGGCTTGCATATTTTTTGGAAGAAAGTATTGAAGCGAAGAAAATAATAGAAGGAGATGACATCATAGTTATTTCTACACTTTCATTATTTGAAATCAAAAAGAGAATATTATTGATGAAGAAAGATCCGCTGCCGGCTTTGCAGTTTGCGAAACAAAGAAGCAAAATACTGGCGCCCGGACAGATTATCACTGAAAAAGCAGCAGAAATATCAGTTGAGAATAAATTAGGAGCAATCGATTCTTTGATTTATGCCACGGCTGAATTCAGCAAAGCAGAATTGATTACAGGAGATAATGATTTTAGAGGTTTACAAAATGTTAAAATTATTGCTTAGTTTAACCTTGAGTTTAATCCTAATATCTTCAGTCTTCGCTTCATTATTATTCCCAAAGGAAGTTATTTTCTTCGATAAATTAGCTCCAAACGATGAACAGACTAAATTAATCAGCAACGAAGATATTCTTTTCACGAAGTTCAGCATAACTGCAAACACAAACATAAGCAGGGCAAGAATAACCATACAAGCAATGCCTGACTGCCCTGAAAATGCTCCTTATCAGGAGAATGTCCTGCAATGTTTTTACATAAGCGGATTTGAATTCGGAGATGAGCAAATTTCAAGTGTAAAAATATCATTCAAAGTTCCGAAAGACTGGATTGAGGCAAATGACTATGATAATATTGAATTAAGGCGGTACAGCTATTCCTGGAATGAAAATGTCCACGGGAAATTAAGCGGCTGGGAGCCATTATCGACAAAAATTGAGAAAGAAGATGAAACATTCAGCCAATACGCTTCATCTGCAGACGGAATGAACTATTTCAGCATAGTTGGAATAGAAAAAGAAATTATAATACCGGAATTAAAGGAAGTAAATATTCCTGCAATAACGGCAGATGCAATAAGGATAATTCCAAGGATAATTCCCAAAAAGAAAATTGAGGCTGAAAATACAGAAAATGAAAATCCAGCATGGCTTCCTGCATTATTGTTATCCTTAACAATGGGACTGATTATTTTCACTCCAAAACTTGAAAAAGAGACGCCATTTTGGCAATTAACAGACTATATCAGAAATTCAAGCGAACCGGAGCATAAAATAAAGAATGTCCTGAAATCAAACGGCTGGGAAGACTGGCAGATCAAGTTAGCCATGAACGAAGCAAAGAAAAATCGATAAGTAATTATCGCTGCTCCATCCTAAATCTGCACTTTGCTGTTAATTACTGACTCTTGTGCCACACCCATGCCGGATTTTATTCGTTAATTACAAAACGAAAAGTTAGTGTCGTTCGTGATGTGAAGCTATAATTATCAGATGCCGTTCAAGTCCTATTCAAGCGGATTAAGTCAACTCTGTTGTGCTGTCGGCTCGGCATGTAATGATGCAGCAATCAGAAGCCGCTGAAGTCCCGTAGGGAGCGTCTCCTTCAGCTTATTTTCATATGCAACTATTGATGCCTCGCAGAATGACAGCACAACACAATTAAGTTGACATCGTCATTCAAGCGAAAGGTTTTTATACTCTCAATTTGGCTTTAAACAGAAAATGGATGAAGACAGCAGAAAGGAATGCCCTATGTGTGCATCACGGAACGTTTCATTCTCTGGCAGAGAGCACGCTTTGGTATGCAGGGACTGCGGCACAGTAATTGCAGGAAAGCCTGTTAAGCTCGATTTGCCGAGAGAAGACGCAATTGAAGTTGTTCATGAAGTTCCTTCTAAGTTCAGAACTATGGAGAAGAAAATTAAAGCTAAAGCTAAGCTAGTCAAAGCTAAGAAAAAGAAAATTGCTAAGAAAGCAAAGAAAATTATTAAAAAGAAAATTGCTAAAAAGAAATCTGTTAAAAAAGCGAAACCTAAGAGATCATTCTTGAAAAGATTGTTAAGAAGAAAGAGATAATTATCTCCAAGTCACATTAACTTGGTCTGTTCTCCAATGTGGTAAAATATTTGTATCCGTTTTGACTCCTGCTTTGTATTCTATTAATCCTAAGAAAGCAATCATTCCGCCATTATCTACCAAAAATTGATTTTCGGGACAGAAGTATTTTGCACCTCTTTCTTCGCACATGATTCTGCACATTTCTTTTAATCTTGAATTGCAGGCTACTCCTCCGCCTAATACTAATTCATCTTTTCCTGTGTGAGCCATCGCTCTTTCTGAAACTTCAACCAACATTGCGAATATTGTTTCTTGCAATGAATAACAAATATCACTGACATCTAATTTTTTATCAAATAATTGTTTGCATTTTGTTAATATTCCACCAAAATTGACGTCCATTCCTTTTACATTGTATGGAAGTTCGATTAAATTCTTTCCATTCTTTGCCAATTGTTCAATCTTTGGTCCGGCAGGAAATCCTAACCCCATATATCTTCCAAATGAATCTAAAATATTCCCAATTCCCTGGTCTAGTGTTTCACCGAAAATTCTGTATTTTCCAGCTTCATATGCGATTATCTGAGTATTTGCTCCACTTGCGTATAACAAAACTGGATCTTTTGCTCCTGTTGTACGACCTATCTCGAGATGACTTACACAATGATTTACACCTAAAAGTGGTTTATTACTCTCTTTTGCTAACTTAACTGCGAAATCCCGTCCAGCTAATAATGCAGGATCAAGTCCGGGTCCTTGCGACCAAGAAATAACATCAATCTCATTTAATTTTATATTTGCTTTTGTTAACGCTTTTTTCAAAACATCATCACAAACTCTTTTATGATGCTCAGCGACCTCATTAGGAATCATTCCGCCTTTTTCTGTGGTGAAAACATCTTTCTCGTTAGCGATAATTTCTATCTTGTCTTTTAGTTCTCTAACTAGTCCAATCGAGAAAGTATGAGCTGTCGATTCCACGCCTAAACATATCATAGTAAATTTTAACCTTGCAATCAATTTAAATCTTTTGCTATGTTTTTAACGAACGAATTAAATCCAAAATTTGTATTTCAGAACGAAACATTTAAATATAACCACAATAGAGGTTATAATAACCATAATAGAGGTTATGATGTCATTAATCAATATAATCAAAACAAACAAAGATATAAGGAAAATTTTCGGTAAAAAAGAGTTAGTAATAATAGAAAAACAGCTATTGGGCGTTTCTCTAACTCAATCTGAAAAAAACAGATTGTCGAGGGACATAAGAAAGAAATTTGAAGTAATAAAGAAATTAGCGGCAGAAGATTCTGAATTAAAGAAAGGAGCAGATATAAAAAATAAAATTGCCGAAACGAAAGAGATAATTTTAAACGATACTTTGCATAGTAAAATAAAACGTATAATTCTCTTCGGTTCGGCAGCTCAGAATGAGTTGACGTTATTCTCAGATATTGATGTAGCGGTTGAGTTTTCCGAAACTAATTTAAATGAAGCAACGCAATTTAGGATAAGGGTGATGGGCAGAACAACTAAGCGTGTTGATGTCCAAGTATACAATATACTTCCTGAAAAAATTAAAAAGGAAATAGATTCAAAGGGAAAAATACTCTATGAACAGAATAAACGACAAAATTGAAGAAATTGAACTGTATATCTCGGAACTAGCAGAAATAATGCCGGATAATCTTGACGAGTATTTGGGTGTGAAAACAAAAGCAGCATGCGAGAGATATTTCGAAAAAATAGTAGAGGCAGTTATAGGTGTAGCATTTTTAATTCTAAAAGAAAAAAAGCTTAAAGTTCCGGATGATGAAAAAAGTACGTTTGACGTTCTTGTTAAGGCGAAAGTAATTACAAAATCATTGGCAAAAAAACTACAGGATGCGAAAGGAATGCGAAACATCATTGCGCATGAATATGGAATAGTAAATGATGAGCTTGTTTTCCATTCAGTGTCGGAAGAACTGATTGATGATGTGAAAGAGTTTCTAGAACAGATTAGGAAGTAAAGAATCCGTCGTGTGCGGTTGTTTCGATGCCGAGGCAGAACATACTTACTTTTGGAGACAACATATTTATAAAGGTGATTGTATTTGATTATTTTCGGTGAAATAAATTGGATAAACGAGGAAGAAGCGATGCAGAAACATTTATCGGACTTATTGTCTTTGTGTTTATTGTGGTTACTTTATCTAGTGCCGGATTGTTTACTTCAATTTTCAATGCGTTCTCCACTTCCACTTTCGGCGGATTTGGAACTCTTTTAGCTGGCGGATTTATTTTGCTAATTATTGCAACATTATTTGAGAGGATAATGAATAAATGAGTCAAGAATTGAAGGATTTATTTCTAAATTGGAAGGGATTGGAGCTTAATCACAATATAAAATCTATTCTAAATGTTGTTCTAATAATCTTGTCGCTGATGTTTACACTAATATCTTATAAAATACAAGATGATTATTTATTGGCAGTCTCATTAATAGTTCTATTTTTACAAATATTATCGGAAAATAACAAAGAGCATTATCTAAAATACAAATGGCTTTTTGAAAAAGTAAAAAGTGGAAGGAATCACAAAACATACGGAGACTGGATTGACTTCTTAGAAAAAACAAAAGGATTAAATTCAATTTACAAATTGATACTGGGGAAATTTCTTGATAAAGAATTTAAAAAAGAGATGAAAAAGAGAAAATGAAAGAAAAAACAAAGGATAAAAAAGAAAGTTCAATCGGAAGTATTGTTGTTTGGGTAATAATCATCGCTATTTCTTTTACGTATTGTAGTCAAAATCAAACAACAAATCAAGACATTAGCGTTTATGATAACGAAGTTACTGGCATAAGTTTGGAGTATCATTCAGATTGGACATCGGAAAGACTAGAACTAACTGATGTAACTACTGTTGATGTTGGAAGTGTCTTATATCCAAAAAATCAACCAGCAACAAATTTTAGAGCTAATTTAATGACTACTTCTTTTGAAATAGATACAAGTTTATTTGGCGAAGATTTATTCCTTAAGGAGTATATGAACCAGAAATTGTTTGCATATTCCTTAATAGAATTTTATTCAACAAATTATAGTAAAGTGGATATTTTAGGAACGAAAGGATATATTCTAAAGAATAAAAAGGTATATGCTGACCATACAACAATGCAAGTGGTGGTTTCTGCGATTAAGGATAACCGACTTTATGAAATTGTTTTTTCTGCCGAAGAGAAATATTTTGATACATATGCCAATGAAGTCGTTGCCATACTTTCAACTGCAAAAATAATTCCTATAAAAAAAGAGGATACAACAATTAAAGCTAATACTTATGTAAACAATAAAGAGGGATATTCAATAAGTTATCCTTCAAATTGGATATTGACAGATGTGCCGTATTACGTGGTCAATGAGACATTTCAAATGGTGGGCATTTCGCCGAAAATAGCTTTTACACCATATAAGGTTGAAAGTGTTACAATCTCTGTTTTAGATTCTCCCGCAGAATTGTTTAGCATTCTTTCATTCAAAGAGTTTTTAGAAGTAGGATTAAAAGCTGGCAAAGATGCATACGGTGAAGATTATACTCCGATAGAGGAGATTTATGTTTCTGGATTTAAAGCATACAAAACAACGGTAACCATAAAGAGAGACAAATATACTTTAAAACAAACATTTTAGTTGGTAAAAAAGACTACATAATTGGTACTTTTTTATCCGATTTATTATCCCCCAAATACTCTGCAGACATAGAACAGATGGTAAGAACATTTAGATTTACGTAAGTAAAAAATGAAAAAACAACAAAAAACGTGATTAGAACACAATATTCGTTCGCGAAATATCTTAATTAGAACGACACGCATGAAACTCCTGAATATAGTTAATTATGAATGGTCAGTGAATCCTACGACGGAAAAGTTACTTTCAATTAGGCTCTTCCTATCTGCGGCCAAGGGTGGGGTAAATAAAATTGGCTAATATTACTATTTGTTTGGCCGGGGTGACAATGATTAACTCAACCTTTTCTTTTTCTCGATTATGTGTATTGGTGCTTTGTTCCTTCCTTTTAGAATGTAATTATTCTGCAAGTTATCCATATACTCGCGTAACTTTTCTGAAACTAAATTAAGTTCTCCTAAAACTTCTTCGAATTTTTCTCGGGTTAGATATCCTAAGTCTTTGCTGAGCAAAAGTAACGTTTCTAGTTCTTTGGTCGAGCGATAAGCAAAAATTAAATACGTCATAAACATTTTTGCAGAGTTGGCGCCGCTTCCTTCAGAAATATTTAATGGCAGTGAAGTTGCTGCCCTCCTGAGCTGGGATTTGATATTGCCGTCTTCGTATGCTGGAAATGGTTCAACTACTTTGTAAATTTTAAGAGTAAAATTATATGCAAGCCTCCAAACTTCCAAGTTTTTGAATTCAACAAACATAACGTTATGAAATACGGCTCAGCATTTAAACTTTTCTAGAGCTCTCGCTAATTTCTTATATTTCTGTTTTAACATAGCTTTCACAAGTAATGTTTCTAAAATAAAAAAATAGAAACCAAACATAGTTGGAATACGAACTCTTTGTAGTTGCATGCTGAATGCATCGTTGCCTTTGCACTTACACACCAACTCAATCAACCGGATATTTTATCCGCGTTCTACGAAATCTCTTTTCGAGGAAGGCTTCATTCTTAGATGCTTTCAGAATTTATCCTTTATGGCGTAGCTGCTCGGCATACTCTGTTGAATAACCGATAGACCAGAGGCCACGGGACTCCGTTCCTCTCGTACTAGAAGTCCCTTCCCCTCAGATTTCAAACAATTCCAGTAGATATCAAACCAACTGTCTCACACATATTGTTCCAAATCTTTCGATTGGTATGGACTATATCATCATCCTTCTTGCGAAGGAGATCGGCGTCTTAATGTTCTAACAAGAACATTCTCGGAACTTAATCCTCAGTCTCTACGGGGTTATATTCTTTCAAATAAACTTCCCTCGGTATTGCCATTTCTTTTCTGCTCAAAAAAAGATTTTAGGTTCCACCGATATTAGCCAATTTTATTTCCAAATTTTAACATGAAGTTAAAACGGTTCATCTCTTTCGAGATTGGAATTCACATTCTTACGAATATGCAACGCTATGTTACTAACGTTGTGAACCCAGCTCACGATCCCTTTTAATGGGTGAACACCCCCACCCTTGGCCGCTTCTGCACGGCCAGGATAGGAAGAGCCGACATCGATGTAGCAAGCCGCGCCGTCGATGTGAACTCTCGGGCGCGACAACTCTGTTATCCCCGGAGTAACTTTTCCGTCACACCTGACTCCCATTAAGGAAGTACAGGGGATCGCTAGACCACACTTTCGTGTTTGAATTTAGGGTTATTGTAAATTCAATCAGGCTAACTTTTGCTCTTGCACTCTTCATCGGATTTCTGACCCGATTGAGTTAACCATTGGGCACCGTCGATATCATTTCAACGGTGTGCCACCCCAGCCAAACTGTCCACCTATAGTTGTTCCTTTTGCAAGGTAAGTGGGGCAAGTTCTAAAGAACGGTGTTACATTGTCGAGTATTGCAAGCCCTAAGGCTTGCACATAACCTCTACCGTTTACGCTATGCAACAAAACTCGCTCCACAGCTACAAGCTACAGTAAAGTTTCACGGGGTCTTCGCTTCCCACTGGAATTCTCTGGCCTCTACGCCAGAATACTGTATTCAGGGGATGTTAGTTAGGGACAGTGACGATCTCGTTCCACCATTCATGCACGTCGTCATTCAAACGACAAGGTATTTCGCTCGTATCTGTTACAATTTTCTTTCCCATTTTAATGGGCACAGCTCGACTTTGTCGAGATTGTGTTAGAAAACGTACAAACATTTCTGTTTGTCTCTTATATTCGCATATAAGTTCGGACTATATCTTCATCATTTTCGATGTTTGGCGTTTAGTCTCTGACGACTCTCCTTTTGTTATCTTGGTACTCTCTCGTTTAATTTCCTAAATATTAAGTAAGCATCGTTTTTGTCTATGCTTTCCCAATTGTTTAGAAATTTATTCAAGAGTTCTGCTTGCTTTCTTTTACCAACGAGATGAGGAATGATTTTTTCAAGAAAAACCAAAATTCCTTTTCTGTTTGTAATGTGGACTTGATGAGTTATTTTTCTTCTCAACCCATCGTTTCCTCTATCCTGCGTATAGTTACAATATTTTATTTTCAGTATATCTAAAATTTCTCTACATTGATTTATTATCAACATATTCGTGTTAGATATACTTACTCTGTAACCATACCGAATATTTCCATTTCGATGGTATCGAGGAATCATTAATGATCCTTCTCCATCAATTATTCCAGCAAGCCAAGCTAACTTAAGGGTTGCGTGCTGATTATCTGCACTCATAACGTTTTTACTTTTCCTGCAGTTTAAATGCTTTGTGAGCACTTGTCCTGTGGAAAAGTAGTCTGAGATTCTCAGATGTTCCAGCATATAGCCAAATTTTTATCCCATGTTTTTTCTCTGTTTACTCTTTTGGGACTTAAAGCAGTGAAATATTCTACCTTAAGAGAGTTATAGTTACTCCCGCCGTTTACCTGTCGTTAGCTCCGTTGAACCGGAGTTTCGGATACAGGCACTGGGCAGATGTCAATTTGTATACAAAGCTTTACAGCTTAGCACAAATCTACGTTTTTGGTAAACAGTCGGACCGTCGTAGTTATTGCACCCTGCTATCGCATACAGAATAAATTCGATATACAAAAGCAGGGACCCCATATGCCGAAGGCACGGGGCCAATATGCCGAATTCCCTTAACTAATTTAATCCCTCACACTTGAGGCTTCTCACCTAGGGGCACCAGTGTTGGTTCTGGGTACGAATACCTAAAATTTTTCACTATTTCCTTTTCAAGGACTCATGGCATCAACGGAATATTTCAAAGAAATACTGTTCTGGAATTAATCAAGTTCTCATCATTACGATACTCCCTTGATTTGTTCTCATTAACACAAATAACAATTTGTGTCCGTCTAGCCGAAAGTGTCAGAAATAATGCTTGTGTTGCCACGCATATTTAAGCAGGACTGGAATATTAACCAGTTTCCCTTTCTAATAATCCAGTTAGGATATTAATTAGGATCGCCTAACCCTTGGCTGATTTACATTGCCAAGGAACCCTTGCCCTTTCAGTGGTGCAGACTCTAACTGCACTATGTTCCTACTACCGCCAGGATCTTCAATTATGACAGGTCCACGAGTCTTTTCAAACTTGCTTCTGCCCTGCCACAACGCCTATCTATCACAAATGTTGCCATTGTCTGTAGTATCGGTAATCAATTTAGCCCCGTCCATTTTAAAGGCTCACCTTCTTGATAAGTAAGCTGTTACGCACTTTTTAAAGGATGGCTGCTTCTGAGCCTACCTCCTCACTGTCTTCGAAGATGAACACTCTTGTACCGTTCACACTTAAATGATATTTTGGGACCTTAACTACAGTCTGGGTTGTTCCCCTCTCGGATGTCAAGCTTACCCCGACACCCCGTCTCCCGGAATCTACGATGTTAAACTATTCGGAGTTGGACAAAAAACCGAACTCTTTCGAGTCCTAAATCTCTAATCCGTATCTCTACCAATTTAACTATCTCATCCGAGACTTGACTGCGGCCAACTTGGATAGGAACCAGCTATAACCGGGTTCGATTGGCTTTTCACCCCTAATCGTCAGTTAGAAAAATGCTTGCACACAATACCTCTTCAGGCCTCCACGAAGTTTTACCTTCGCTTCACCTTACTAACGATTAGATCACCCGGCTTCGGGTCTATTCCCTGTGACTTTTCGCCTATTATGACGAAACTCCTCATTGCTTGCGAGTTTTCGCTTTCGCTTCGAGTACTTCTTTTCGAATTACTCTCGCCACAAGAAATAACTTCCTGGCCCGTTATTCAAAACGTACGATAGAATTCCTTAAAACCCTATCACGCGATAACTATTAGGTTTCAGGCTCTGTTAACTCCCTGTTAAGGGTTCTTTTAAACTTTCCATCGCTGTACTTGTTTGCTATCGGACTTAATACGTATTTAGAGTTAGAAGTCAATGCCTCCCGCGTTCCCACATCGTATCCAAGATGCAGTACTCTGGATATTCTCACATCCAAATTTTTTCCTTACGGGGCTATCACCCTGTATCGCATTTCTTTCCAGAAAACTTCAGAAAAAAATTTTCGGACTAAAAGAGAATCCTAACACCACATTTCTTACTCATTACTGAGCAGATTCGGTTTGCTCTGTGCTGTGTTCAATCGCCTTTACTGACAGCATCTCAATTGATTTCTTTTCCTTCCGGTACTGAGATGTTTCACTTCCCGGAGTTCTCTGTCCTTTCGGACCTATTGTGATGTCACATTCAGGAATCCCCAGGTCAAAGTTTGCTTGCAACTAACTGGGGCATATCGTAGCTTGCCACGCCCTTCATCGACGATTAAGCCAAGTCATCCACCTAATAGTGTAATTTCCAACTTATGTTTGGTTTCATGAACAGTAGAGTTCAATTACTGTTACTTCATCCTATTACATGATTATTTGGTAATAACCATGTGCACCATAATCCGGATTGCTCCAGATTTTATGAATTTGATTTTTTATTTTGAAAATTTCTTTCCAAAATATTTTTATTTTTTAATTTGTACTTATTTTACTCTTTTATTTTGTGATTAAACTACGAACATTTTGCATTTGTTTTTTTCTTGTTCGTGTTTTGTTTTTCGTTCAAATAATTAGTGGACCCGGCGGGAATTGAACCCACGACCTCCGACTTGCAAGGCCGGCGCTCTACCAGGCTGAGCTACAGGCCCAGACTCGAACGAATTTATGAAAGTCATTTTAACAACGACTTTTTTGATTATAAAATTAGAGTTGAGTAACTTGATTATGCACAATATCAAAATTTTTTAAATAATTATTTTTTATATCAGAATTTAATTTCTGAATTAAAAATATTTTTTTATTTTTATTATAAAAATAAAAAGGAGGTGATCCATCCGCAGGTTCCCCTACAGATACCTTGTGACGACTTAACCCATCTCACTGAGCATAAGTTCATTTCAGTCACATGAACTGAAATTCACTTATACCCTGCTCGAGTGGTTTGACGGGCAGTGTGTGCAAGGAGCAGGGACATGTTCACCAAACTATGATTAAGTTCGATTACTAGGGATTCCGACGTCATGAGGCTGAGTTACAAACCTCAATTCGTACTAAGACCGGATTTAGAGGCTTAGCTCCTCCTTTCGGAGTTGCATCCCATTGTTCCGGCCATTGTTGCGCGCGTGTAGCCCAGGGGATCCGGACCATACGGACCTACCGTTGCCTGCACCTTCCTCCGTGTTACCACGGCAGTCTCTTTAATGTGAACAATCGACTAACGTCTCGTTTTCAATTAAAAACACAGGTCTCGCTCGTTGCCTCACTTAAGAGGACACCTTACGGCACGAGCTGACGGCGGCCATGCAATACCTCTCGGCTCGTCAGGCAAGCCCTTTAGACTGGCCTTCATCCTGCCGTCGCTCCTGGTGAGATTTCCGGCGTTGAATTCAATTAAACCGCACGCCGCACCCCTTGTAGTGCTCCCCCGCCAATTCCTTTAAGTTTCAGCCTTGCGACCATACTTCCCAGGTGGTGAACTTGCATCTTCATTTCAATACAGCGCAAACACGAGGTTTACGCCGAATTTAGTTCACAGTGTTTACGGCTAGGACTACAAGGGTATCTAATCCTTTTCGCTCCCCTAGCTTTCGTCCCTCACAGTCGAATCTGTATTAGTAAGCCCCCTTCGGCACAGGTAGTCCTCTCGGGATTATAACATTTTACCGCTCCCCCGAGAATACTGCTTACTCCTCCCAGTCCCAAGTTCTGCAGTCTTTTCTGCACTCTGTTGCGTTAAGCGCAACAAATTCACAAAAAATTTACAGAACCTGCTACGGACGCTTTAGACCAAATAAAACCGATCCCCACTTGTGGCGCTGGGGTTACCGCGGCGGCTGGCACCAGTCTTACCCACCACTTATTCTCCAAAGTATTTACCTTTGGCAAAAGCCTATGTTAAACATAAGCACTTAGGATTCCCTTATCACGCTTTCGCACATTGTAAAGGTTTCGCGCCTGCTGCACCCCGTAGGGCTGGAACCAGTATCTCAGTGTTCCTCTCCGGGCTAGAACTTTCATTCCCCGTACAGAT
>Ga0208245_1001307_pt1 | contig 15716 bp, 9 predicted proteins | sample RifOxyC1_FD_184035 | JGI IMG/M metagenome (GOLD analysis project Ga0208245, IMG submission 184035) | Soil microbial communities from Rifle, Colorado - Rifle Oxygen_injection C1 (SPAdes) | ecosystem: Environmental > Terrestrial > Deep subsurface > Rock core/Sediment | place: Rifle, Colorado... | reverse complement strand
AGGTCATGAAGCTGCCGTGGGCGCGCATTCGAGCTGAGGTTCTGAATGAAATCGCGGCACTCTACATTGATTTGTCGCGGGACCTTGCGAAGCTTCCCGCTCCGAAGAATCTCGCACCCGAGGACCTCACTGCCTATGAGGAAACGATTCGCAAACTGGTGCTCCCGTTCGAGGAAAAGGGCCAGGAGATGCGTGGAAAGGCGTTCGAGATCGCTTCCAATTTCACGATCGAGGAGCAATCGTATGCCCGGATCGCCGAGCCCTTCTTCGCCGAGAACCCGTCGCAGGCGAAGTCTCTCAAACCGCCCGTGACTTCAGCGAAGACCATGGAGCGCCGTTTTCTGCTCGATTTGGAGTTCCTGATGCGATTTGCGCCTTCCGATGATTGGAAGGCCGATCCGAATTCCAAGAAGCTTCAGAAAAATCCGGAGGGCAGGATCCGCGCGCTCTGGACTCGAGCGTTTCAGGCGAAGCAATGGCAACAATTGGCCTTCTTCATGCGTGAGGCTCACGAAAAGCGTTTACTCCCGGCAAGCACTCTTTCGGTGCTTCGCGCCCTTTCGTTACTTTCGGCGGGGGCCCGTGGGGAAGGTTTGCTCGAACTCGATTCGGCGCGAAAAGATCTGGATCCCAAGGGACTGGCGCGGATGACTCTGATATTAATTGACTACTCAGTCCATGCTTTGGCGCATCGACGAACCCATGATCTGGTTAAAGAGCTGCCTCTGGAGCAGTTGAGTACGGACGAATCGGCCTTCCTGGCTTCGATTTCCTGGTATGAGAGCGCGCTTTCGAAAAAGCGATAGCGAAGCAGTCGGATATTCTGCCCGGAATAGCTAAAACAGAGCCGCGTCATGGCTCGAAAACCCCCAGTAATGGTGGCACGAGGACGGCAAAGCGGATTGAAGAATCCTTCGGATTTTTTGTCCGATTCCGAAAATCATTCATTGAAATGTGCAAGGATCACCCTTAATTATAATAAGTCGGCTCGTTTTTTTTGGCCCGATTCAAATTTGCAAAAATAGTTGCGAGAACCTTCCGCTGGATGCGGCTGGATAGGACGTTATCTACAGAAATGAGAGCGCCTCGGCATGGACAGCATTGACCTTGGGTGTGAATGGCTTCAGACAAATCGTTACGGCTCATTTGCCATGGGAACGATCGATCGGATACCAAGGAGAAAATATCATTCACTCATGTGTATTCGCGAGCCGGGTTTCGGTGACCCGTTGAACGTCGTCGTGGATATTGGCGAATACCTTGAAATCGACAAGTCTCTCTACATGTTGCATGCCTTTGAATTTTCGGATCGAACGGAACCGAAGGGTTTCAATCATCTGAAGGATTTTTCGTTTCGCCCCAATCCGCAGTGGACCTACGAAGTCGCGGGAATCAAGATCGAGCGAACTCTCAACTTTGACGACAAACGCGATATCGTGAGGCTGCATTATTCTTTCCGCGGAATCACGCAACCGATTCGTCTCCGCCTTCGTCCGTTTGTCGCGTGCAGGGCGATGCATGCTTTGACCCAGGAGAATCCGTTCCTGAACGGCGGAGCCCGCGAAGAAGCCCATAAAGCGGTCTCATTTCAATTCTACGAAGCGCTTCCCCGCGTTTTCATGAGAGTGAGCAGCCACGATTATCACTTCAACCCGCAAGGGGGCTGGGTGAACTCGCTTTACTACAATACGGAGCGCGCGCGTGGTTACCCGTTTTCAGAAGACCTCTACTTTCCCGGTGATTTCGAAGTAACCCTCTCTGAAGACGCTTCGATCGTTTTTGAACTCAGCGCGGAGTCGCTCGAGAAGGTTTCCAAAGAAGGCCCGATGGGGCTGCCGAAGCCAGCGCCACTTTCAAGTCTTGTGAATAAACTGGAATGGGCGGGCGAACAGTATCTGATCACCACGAAAAAAGGTTTTCACTCCGTGATTGCGGGTTATCCGTGGTTTGGACACTGGGGCAGGGATACGTTCATTTCCCTTCCCGGTCTCTGTCTCGAGTCAGGTGATCCAGCTGAAGTCAGGGAGGCGATGATGATTCTCCAGGGTTACGGAGATCTCATTGTCGAGGGGCTCACCAAAACTGGAATCGTCTGCGCGTTCCCGAATAAGGGTCTGATCATGACGGGGATCGATACCCCTCTGCTTTATATTCGCGCGGTTCAGATGCTGCGGGAAATGTCTTCGACATCCGGCTATAGCGAATTCATGCCGGTTGTCTGCAGAATTTTGAATGCCCTCCGCAAAGGTGCTGATGACCGGGTGAACGTCTCCGTCGACGGAGGCCTTTGGGTGCAGCCGGGGCCCTGGGCCGTGACCTGGATGGACGTCTTGAAAGACGGTCAGCCAGTTACGCCGCGGGCCGGTTTTGCCGTCGATATCAACGCGCTTTTCTTCAACGCAGTCCACTTTGCCCTGGATTGGGCGGAGGTCCATGACGTATCTTTTGCCCGGGATTGGGCTCCGGTGCTCGAAAAGGCGCAAGAGTTCTTCGTCAAACGCTTTTGGTCCGAAGAACGCGGGTATCTCGCTGATTCACACAACGGCAATGTCGCCGATTTCAGCTTGAGACCGAATCAGCTTTGGGCGCTTGCTTTACCGAATTCTCCGATGTCGCGCGAAGCTGGCGCCCGCATTCTGGAAGTCGTTAAAAAGGAATTGGTCACGCCGGTCGGGTTGCGAACCTTGGCGCGATCGGACTCGCGCTACCAGGGCTCTTATCGCGGTACTCACGGTGAGAGGGATGCCGCTTATCATCAGGGCACCGTTTGGCCATGGTTGATAGGGATTTACGCTGACGCACTTTACAAAATTCACGGCGCGTCACGAATGAAGGAAGAAATCAGCCCCATTCTGAAGCGGCTTGCGACGCATTTGGACCGGGAAGCCTGTTTAGGACAGATTTCGGAAGTTTTTGACGGTGATGCTCCACACAGCCCGGGCGGCGCGCCCGCGCAGGCCTGGAGCGTCGCTGAAATTTTGAGGATCGCTAAGAGGATGACGTTATGAAGGTATTGATGCTCGGCTGGGAATACCCGCCCCATATCAGTGGGGGACTTGGGACAGCCTGTGAAGGTCTGTCTCGGGCGCTTTCGCGTCAAGGAGTCAATATCGACTTCGTTGTTCCCCACCTCTTCGGAGGTGAGGACGCTCCTCATATGCGGCTCATGGACCCTTCGAAAGTTTCGGGGCGGGTGGAAGCGCCCATGCACAAAAGCGTTTCAGAGGTTTGGGTCGAAGGCCAGAACCCGCTTTTGGGCGACGAACCGGGCGCGGTCAGCGCGCGGGCAGCGTTACTCGCCGAAATGGGTATTTCGGGCAAGCCTGGGGAGCAAGGTGCAGCCGGCGTTAAGGACCCGAATATCAATGTTATCAAGATTCCGTCCTTTCTTTCTCCCTATCTGAACGCGGCGAGCTTCAAACGAAAAAGGCGCGGCCTTTTCGGCAAAGGCGGTTTGGGTCTCGAGGACGAGGCTTTTCTCCTCCAGCTTGAAACTCTGGATGAGATACTGCCGCCTTTGATCCGGTCGCTTCTTCCGGAGTCGGTCTCGGCGGGCGGGGGCGCCGAACATTATACGGGGGACTTGTTTCAGGAAGTCGGCCGATTCGCGGCTCGAGCCCTCGGCTTAATTAAAAACAGAGACTATGACGTGATTCATGCGCACGACTGGATGACCTTTCCGGCCGCGGTGGCGCTCAAGGCACTGACCGGGCTTCCCTTGGTTCTGCATGTTCACAGTCTTGAATACGACCGTTGCGGCGGAAACGGCAATTGGCAGATCGAGCAGATCGAAAAGGCCGGACTAGACGCCGCTGATCAGGTGATCGCGGTCAGCTATTATACGCGCTCTCTCATCCACCAGAGACATGGCGTGCCGCTTGGTAAAATCGGAGTCGTTCATAATGGCGTTTACGCGCGGGAGATGGTGAGCCGTTACCGTCAGGAGCAGGCCTGGCCGTCGAAGATTGTGCTGTTTCTCGGCAGAGTCACTTTCCAGAAGGGACCCGATTATTTCGTTGAGGCCGCCGCGCGAGTGATTCCTCATGTTCCGGACGTTCTTTTTGTCATGGCCGGAAGCGGAGATATGCTGCCCCGGATGGTCGAGCGTGTGAACGAACTGGGGATCAGTAACAACTTCCTTTTTACGGGTTTTCTCAAAGGTCAGGAAGTCGAGAAGATGTTCTCGATGGCGGACCTCTACGTCATGCCCTCCGTCTCGGAACCCTTCGGGATTTCGGCGCTTGAGGCGATCAGTTTTCAATCACCGGTCATCATTTCGCGGCAATCCGGAGTTTCTGAAGTGCTCAGTCACGCGCTTAAGGTCAACTTTTGGGATGTCGACCAGCTTGCAAACCTGATCGTCAGTGTGCTGAAATATCCAGAGTTGGGTCAGGATATCAGTCTCATGGCTGGTGAAGAGGTCCGTCGGTTGCGCTGGGATGCGTCAGCCGTCAAGACGATCGAGCTCTATAATCAGACGCTCGCCCGTATCAGTGGATAATCCGAAACCCGCGGCGCGATTGCGTCGATTCGAGGCAGTTCATAAGAGGGAGGGGTAGCGATGCCTTCTGTATGTTTCTATTTTCAGGTCCACCAGCCGTTCCGTTTGAAACATTATCCGTTCTTCAATATCCGCTATGACCACAGCTATTTCGATCAGGAAAAGAACGGCGGGATTCTCCGGAAAGTAGCAAAAAAGTGCTACCTTCCGACCAATCAGACGATGCTTCGCCTGATTGATCGCTATCAGGGCCGGTTCCGGATTTCATATTCCATCACCGGGGTTGCCATTGAGCAGATGCAGGAGTATTGCCCGGAGGCGTTCGAAAGCTTTCGCGAGCTTGCCAAAACCGGCTGTGTCGAGTTCTTGGGCGAGACTTACTACCATTCTCTTGCCGGTGTTTACGACGAAGCCGAATTCCAACTGCAGGTCAAAAAGCACGCGGACCTGATGGAGCATTGCTTTGGCCAGAAGCCAACCGTTTTTCGAAATACCGAATTAATTTACGACGACCGCATTGGCGAGATGGTCGCAAAGATGGGTTATAAAGCCATGATCGCCGAAGGCGCGGACGATATTCTCGGCTGGCGAAGTCCCAACTTCGTTTATAACTCGACGAACCCCGCGATGCGGCTGTTGCTGAAAAATTACCGCTTGTCGGACGATATCGCTTTCCGCTTCTCGAACCAGGGCTGGCAGGAATTCCCGCTGACCGCGCCGAAATTCGCGAACTGGGTCCACAAGATCAGCGGGAACGGAGAAGTTCTCAATCTCTTCATGGATTACGAGACGTTCGGTGAACATCAATGGGAATCAACCGGCATTTTTGAATTCTTGGATCACCTGCCGGGCGAGATATTCAAACATCCGGATTGGGATTTTCTGACTCCGAGCCAGGTTGTCGAACGCTATAATCCGGCCGCGACCATTAATTTCGGCCGGACGGTTTCCTGGGCCGACATCGACCGTGACCTTACCGCATGGCAGGGCAATCAGATGCAGAAAAGCGCGCTAAAGAGCGCGTTTGATCTTGGACATGAAGTGCGATCGAGAAATAACCCGACCGCCCTCGACCTATGGCGGCGGCTCCTGACGTCCGACCATTTTTATTACATGTGCACCAAATGGATGGCGGACGGCGACGTACATGCCTATTTCAGTCCGTACAACAGTCCTTACGAAGCGTTCATCAATTATATGAATGTACTTACTGATTTTCGCCAATCCGTATTAAACTTAAAGCCTAGCAAGGAAGCGAGAGCATAAAGCATGAACGATAAACGGATGTTATTCGAAGTCTCCTGGGAAGTCTGCAATATGGTCGGCGGGATTCACACCGTTCTCGTGACCAAAGTTCGGAAAATGCAGGAGCGCTACGGAGAGAACTACGTTCTCATCGGGCCGGATATGTCCCGGAACACGTCTTTGGCAGGAATTTTCCGCGAAGAAGCATGGCATCCCGAGATCTTGAAGGGGCTTTCGAAACTCAAGATCGGATGCAAGATGGGGCGTTGGCTCGTCCCAGGTGAGCCGAAATGCATTCTTCTTCAATTCGATGCCCTTTTTGAAAAGAAAGATCAGATTCTCGCTGATTATTGGGAAAAGTTCGGCCTGAACTCTCTTCCGGGCGGGCATGATTACCTCGAGCCGGTTATTTTCTCTCACGCTGCCGGAATGGTGATCGAGCGGATTTTTTGTGATCACCTCCTTCATAAGGGACTCAAGACCGTGGTTCATTGCCACGAGTGGCTGGCCTGCGCCGCATTGCTCTATCTGAAAGATCGCGCTCCCGAAATCGGGACGGTATTCACGACCCATGCGACGACGCTTGGCCGGACGTTATCCTCGCACCACTGGGACCAAAATGATCCCTCACAGAAAGAGTCGATTCAGCCGGAATACCTGGCCCAGAAGCACGGCGTGGTCGCAAAACATTCGATCGAAAGCATATCGGCCCGGATGTCGGATTCCTTCACAACGGTGAGTTCCATCACGGCCGAGGAATGCGAGATGTTTTTTAATAGAAAGCCCGACGTCTTGACACTGAATGGTCTCGGTGATGAGAGTCCGGACCCGCAGCTGATCCAGCCTGGAGCGGTTGCTGCAGCACGACGGCGGCTCCTCGAAATCGCCAATATCACGACTGGGCACTCGTACCCCCCTGAACGCACGACTATGCTTGTCAGCGCTGGACGGTACGAGTTTCAAAACAAGGGTGTGGACCTCACGCTCGAAGCCTTGGCGAACCTGAATCGCCGACTCCGCGAGCAGCCGCATGACTCAGGCGATTTCAATCAACGTGTGATCGCTTTTATGATGTTTCCGGCGGGTCACACGGGCCCGCGGCAAAAAATCCTGCACGCCTATCGCCAGGGAAGACCTTCGGGCGAGACCTTTTTCAGTACTCATGGCCTTCGCGATGAAGAGCATGACCCGATTTTGTCGCGCATGGCTCCGCTCGGCTTCAGAAACAGCAAGGACGACCCCGTTCATATCGTGTTCGTTCCGATTTATTTGAATGGTTCGGACCCGCTTGTTCCGGAGACTTACTACCAACTCCTGGCGGGCGCTGATTTGACGGTATTTCCGTCGTTTTACGAACCTTGGGGATATACTCCCGAGGAAAGCGCGGCGATGTCCATCCCTACGATCACGAGCGACCTCGCGGGCTACGGATTGTGGGCGAGGCAATTCGGAGATTGGAACGCGACGGGCGTTTACGCGCTTCCCCGAAAAGGGCAGCCGTTTAACCACTCTCGCGATCAGCTCTGTGCGGCGATCGAGGAATTCCTACAGCGAAATCCAGAGCAGCGCCAGGATCTCAGAAGAGCGGTCCTCGCCATGAGTCATCACGCGCGATGGGGTGAGTTCGGCAAAGCCTATTTGGAAGCTCATGATCAGGCGATCACGAAGGCCCACCAACGCATGCAGTCCGCGACTTATGACCGGTTCAGGACCTTCTCCGCGGGGCAGGTGCTTCCTCCGACCGAAGGATCGCGGGCGCCGGCGCATATTCGCCGATTCACGGTTCAGAACAAGCTTCCCTCGATTCTTGAAAAAATGCGGACGCTGGTCCGCGAGAATCTCTGGTGGAGTTGGAATCCGGAACTTTGCGAGCTTCTTTCGGAGCTCGATCCGGAATTGTGGGAACTTACCGGAAAAAACCCGCTGGTCTTCATCGACCGGGTCAGACCGGAGATGCTCGAGCACGTCGCAAAATCTCGTACCTACGCAGAACGCGCTGAACTCGCGCTTTCCCGCTTCACTCATTACATGAGCAGCAAGAAGGAACCCGAGGTGGCCTATTTCTGCATGGAATACGGGCTTTCTCACATCCTGAAGCTCTATTCGGGCGGTCTCGGCATTCTGGCCGGTGACCATCTGAAAACCGCGAGCGACATGGGGATTCCGCTTTGCGCGCTCGGGCTGGCGTATCGGTTCGGCTACTTCAGGCAGCGTATCAACGCCGACGGAGCGCAGGAATCGCATTACGAAACGAACGATTTCAAGTCGCTGCCGATGAGTCCCGTCAATGATTCGAAGGGTGCGCGCATTCTTTTCAGTATCAGCACCCCGACAGGTCCCGTTTGGATGCAAGCCTGGAAAGTGGCGGTCGGACGAGTGGACCTTTATCTTCTTGATACGGATTTGAGCGAAAACTCACCGGCCGATCGGTCGATTTCAGATCGTCTGTACGGTGGAGATTCCGAACACCGTCTTCGCCAGGAATTCATCTTGGCCATCGGCGGCCACGAGCTGCTTCGAAGACTCGGCATCAAGGCGAAAGTATTTCACATGAACGAGGGCCATACGGCTTTTCTCGTCCTCTCGAGAGTCGCGCAGCTTGTTCAAGACGAGAAGATCAAATTCGAGGAAGCGCTCGAGTACGTTCGGCACTCCACCGGCTTCACGACCCACACACCGGTAGCGGCGGGGCATGATCACTTCCCGGAGGGAATGGTCGCGCCCTATCTGCAGCTCTTTACTGATCCGATCGGCGAGCCGTTGCAGCGGCTTCAGGAACTCGGACGAGGTCTCGACAAATCGAGGGAAACATCTTTTTCGATGACCTTGCTCGCCGTTCGCGGGAGTACGCATATCAACGCCGTGAGCAAGATCCATGGCAAAGTATCACGTCGGATGTTTCATGCCCTCATTCCTCAATTTCATGAAAATGAAGTACCGGTTTCGGGAATCACGAACGGGGTTCATTCTGGAACCTGGGTTGCTCCCGAGTGGCAAGCCGTCTTCTCCGATCAAATCGGGGCCGATTGGCGCGATCATTTGAGTGATGCGCAGTTCTGGAACAAGGCACGCCAACTCGATTCGGCGTTGGTCTGGCAGACCCATGTCGAGTTGAAAAAGAAGCTGGTGAAATGGCTTCGCGGTCATCTTCGCGAGACTTGGGAGCGCAGGCGCGAACATCCGGCCAATCTCGCCACCGCGCTCGCGAACCTGAGCGAAGACACCTTTATCGCCACTTTCGCGCGGCGGTTCGCGCCTTATAAACGGGCGAATCTCCTGTTCCGTGACCCTGCCCGACTCGCGAAACTTCTGAGCGGCGATGTGCCGATGGTTTTCCTGTTCGCCGGGAAGGCGCATCCCTCCGATGTTCTTGGGCAGAATCTCATTACCAAGGTCATCGAGCTTGCGCGCAAGCCGGAGTTCTTCGGCAGAATCCTTTTCGTCGAGAATTACGAAATCGATGTGGCGCAATCCCTGGTTTGGGGCTCGGATCTCTGGATTAACAACCCGATCAGACCGCTCGAAGCTTCCGGCACCTCGGGGATGAAGGCCGCCATGAACGGCTGCTTGAATCTCAGCGTAGCGGATGGCTGGTGGGCCGAGGGGTATAACGGGAAAAACGGCTGGGTGATCGGTGACGAGTCGCTGACCCAATCTCCCGAATTTCAAGACACATTCGATAGCTCGCATCTGTATTCGCTTCTCGAACGAGAGGTCCTGCCGAGGTACAAGGCGCGCGCCAGGGGGGGGGTGCCTGAACAGTGGACCACGATGATGAAGGAATCGATTGCCTCGATCGTGCCCGCATTTAACACCGAACGGATGCTTGCTGAGTATAATCACGATTTCTATCAATCAGCGTGTGAGAGATCTGTATCTCTGGCATCCGATCGCTACGTCGAGATCAGGCGTCTGATCGCTTCGCGGAAGCGTCTCCTCGAAAGCTGGAAGTCGATTTCGTTTGTTGACATTGAGGTGATGGGCCTCGAAACCGACGAGATCTATCTTGGCCAGCCGTTGAAGATGAAAGTCCGTCTGGCGCATCCGAATCTGAGGCCTCAGGATATTCAGGTCGAGACGGTGCTTTCGACGGAATCGCAGCATCCCGCCGATCTGGCGAAATTCCAGACGTACGCGATGAAATGCATCGCGGACGAGAACGACGGCCGCGAATCAGCCTGGGAAGTCAGTATTCAGTTTGGCCAGACGGGACCTCAGTCCCTGGGGGTCCGGGTTGTTCCACGGCCCTGTCATGACAACCACCGCGTCGATCTCATGCTCGACATGGTGAAGTGGTTGTAGGATTTCAGGCTAGCTTTTCTTCTTCTCGAGCAGCCGATTGATCTTCTGCAGCAGCAGATTCAGATCAACGGGTTTCTCGACGAATTCCTCGACGGGCAGCCACTGGTCATCGATATCGCGTGCGCGAAACCCGACGGGTGATTTCGTGTTGATGGCGGTCAGCATGAGGACCGGGATTTTTTCTTTTCCTTTGTGCGATTGTTGGAGCTCCCGGGCGAACTCGAATCCCCCTGATTCGTTTTCGGGAAACATCACGTCCAACACAATGAGGTCGGGTCGGCGCGCCTTGATGCTGGCGCTTGCCGCTTTCGTGTTCAGTTTAATATCGATTTCATGGCCAGCGGACCGGATGACGGTTCCGACCGCACTTGCGAAATCTTCATCATCATCGACGATCAGGACATAGGACATAATCAGGAACCTCCGCGCAGATATTCCAGGACATGCTTCCATTTTCGTATCGTTCCCTCAGACCCTTGGGAAGGAGTTTTTTCAGGAAGGATGGGCACGCGACAGGTAAACGCGGTGCCTTTGCTGGGTGTGCTCTCGACGCTTACGGCTATTCGGTGAAGTGCAGCGACATTTTTTACGATGGCGAGCCCGAGCCCGGACGACTCTTTGTTGTGCGCCGTGGCTTCTTCGGTGCGGTAATACTCCTCGAAAATGTAGGGCAGCTTTTCCGGTGCGATTCCGATCCCCTGATCCCGGATCGTGATCACCGCGGATTTCGAGCTACCGAGGTTGGAGGGAGCGCATGAGATCCAGATTGTTCCTTTCTGATAAGAGTAATGGATGGCATTCGAGATCAGGTTCGAAAACAGCATGAGCAGGTGATCCTCGACACCCACGGTGGGAGACGAATCAATGCGCGATTCAATTCGGACCTGACGGCCCTGGGCAACCGGCTCGAGCTGCTCAATGCACCGTTTTAAAAGATGTCCGATGTCGAGCTCGGTCCAACGAAGGGCATCTTTGGTGACGGAGGTGACGTTCGCAAGTTGGAGCATGGCCTGGATTTCGTGCGAGAGGCGATTCCCCCGATCCGCAATACGCTGAATGATCTTAATCGCTTCGTCGGGCAGCTTCCCCGCGTAGCCGCCGAGGAGAAGCTGGGTATTCAGGTGTATGGCGGCAAAGGGCGACTTAAGCTCGTGCGTGGTTCGGAGCATGTGTCTGGTTTTCTCCGCTTGAGTTCGGGTGAGCTCTTCGTTTTTGTTGGCGAGTTCCCGGTCCCGAAGTGCGATCAGGTTGGACAGATGAGATGCGAGATACCAGACGGCACCCCAGATACCGGCTATCGAAAGCAGGTTGATGGCAATCTGCGGCCGGGTGATGCCGCCTCGAAACGCGGTACTTTCAAATACTCCGGCATTCCAGGAAATCGCTCCTGTGCTCTCGAGAGTGAGGCAGGCGAGGTACAACGAGAACGCGAGCACCGTCAGAAGCAGACTCTCTGAACGCGAAAAGAAGATGCAGGCGAGCACGATGTGAAGGAGGTAGAGAAAGGGCGCGTAGGTCTCGATCGAACCAAGGTAATGGACCACGAAAGTCAGGATCAACAGATCGGCTGCGATCTGGAACCGGAGATTCAGCAGGAGCTGATTCGACTTGGCTTTACCGATCGAGCGCTTGACGGCGGCTAGATAACCCAAATTCATGATCGTCAAAATCCCGGCGATTGCGAAAAATGCGGCTGAATTCACCGCGAACCCGAGTTGCCGGACGCTTTCGGAAAGAACGTCCAAAGCCGAAATCAAAATTAGAATCAGAATAATTATCCATCGCAGGCGGCAAAACCAAAGGGCATTCCTGATCAGCAAAGAGGCCGGGAACTGCTCCCAGTTGGCGATCGTCGTTATCGAAATGGACGGTTTCGGGTTTGCTTCGCTTGCGATCGGCAGTTCGAAGGAACCCGCTGCGGGACGGGTTGATCTCTCGAAATCCGTACCAAATGAGTCGCCTGTATCGTTCTCCATTTTTGTGAACTTAGCGGAAAAACCACGTTATTTCCACGTTAAGTATGTTATAAATATCTCCAAACAAGAATTCATCGCGGTCTCAACAAAAAGGGGGAATCGACCATGAGCGAATATTTCCTGAGGCAAGAAGACTTGCCCAGATTCCTTCAGAGCCTCATGGCGGCAGTTCCAGTCGTCGGGCCTGTGGCAAAGAAGAATCATTTCGTTTTTCAAAAGCTGTCTTCTCCGGAAGAGTTGCGGCTCGATTATGACGTCTCGCTTCTTCCTCCGAAGAAGGCGATTTTTCCGCAGACGCAAAGGCTGCTCGACTTTTCTCCGAACGGCCCGAAGAGCTGCATCGCGCCGCGAGAACAGGTGCTGTTCGGCGTGCATTTCTATGACATCAAAGCGATCGACATGCTGGATCATCTTTTCTCCGAAAATGTCGCGGATCAGAACTATCTCGCGAATCGACACGCCACCACCATCGTGGGTTCGAGCATTCAGAAGATTTCTGATCGCGCATTCTGGGGCAGTGTCGGCAAAAATACGCAGCCCAAAGGACATGACGCGTTTCTGACGAAAATTTCGGGTGGCTTTCACTTCAAGGCGCTGACCGAAAAAGGGGAGAAGCTCACCTCGCACGGCCAATTCAGCAAAGCGAGCGACGCCCAGAGCAAAGAAGCGAAGCAGGTCAATGAGGAAATTCTGGGCAAATGTCCGCAGAGGCTTCAGCATAGCGCCGAGCAGATCGCCCAAAAGGTTCGGGCTTCGTTCAAGAATGAGAAGCTCTGGGATGAACTTGCCGAGAAATGCTTCTCCTGCGGGAGCTGCAACATCGCCTGTTCGACCTGTTACTGCTTCGACGTACAAGACAAGTGGAACCTCGACCAGAAGTCCGGCCACCGTACCCGGACCTGGGACGCGTGCCTGACGGAAGACTTCGCGAAAGTCTCGCTGGGGGCTGGCGGAGCTACCGAAAACTTTCGTGAAAAGCGCTCGCATCGTTTCAGACATCGCGTGATGCGAAAGACCGCTTATCTGAATGACAAGCTGGGCGGGCCGGCTTGCGTTGGATGCGGACGGTGTTCCGAGGGTTGTGTTCCGGACATCGCCGACCCGGTCAAGATCATCAACAAGATCATGGAATCGTAAAAACGGAAGAAGGAACCATGGCATCCAAAGAAATGAATGAAAACGTTTTTATGCCCAAGGAGGCTGAGATCCTCCGAATCGAACAGGCGACGCCGACCGAGAGACGCTTCAGCCTCAAGCTGCGCGACGGTGCGACGCTCGACTATCAGCCGGGCCAAATGCTGGAACTCTCGCTTTTTGGCTATGGCGAGATCCCAATCGGGTTCGCGAGCTCACCGACGAGAAAACACGGCTTTGACGTCGTCGTCCGCACGGTTGGACGGGTTTCATCGGCGATCAACCGTCTCGAAAAAGGTCAGTCTGTCTGGGTTCGTGGTCCTCTCGGCAATGGCTTCGATCTGAAGCAGATGCGCGGTCAGGATGTCCTGATCGTGGCGGGAGGGATCGGACTTTGCCCTACGCGAAGCCTAATCCAGTACATCCTGGACCGTCGTGAAGAGTTCAAAAGGTTCATCCTGTTCTTCGGGGCGAAAACTCCCAAAGATCATATTTTCCCCGAAGATATCGACGCGTGGCGGAAATCCAAAGACGTCGAATATCATGAGACCGTGGACAAAGCCGATCCGGATTGGAAAGGCAATGTCGGCGTTATCACCAAACTGTTCGGCAAAACACAGCTGAGCCCCCAGACCCGAGTCGTGGTTTGCGGACCTCCGATCATGTACAAATTCGTGATGCTTGAACTAGAAAAACTCCATATTCCGCCGAATCAGATCTTTCTGGATCTCGAGCGGCGGATGAAATGCGGCATCGGGAAGTGCGGCCACTGCCAGATGAACGAGAAATACGTTTGCATGGATGGGCCCGTTTTCGCCTATGACCAGATTCGGAATTTAGAGGAGGCTTTCGGATGAAGCCCAAAATAGCGTTTTTTGATTTTACCAGCTGTGAAGGTTGTCAGATTGAGCTCACGAACCTGGGCGAGGAAGTCTTTGTGGGCCTTCTCGATCACGTCGAATTCGTGGAATTTCGCGAGGCGATGTCCGAAAAGGCCGTTGGCCAGATCGATGTGGCCTTCATCGAGGGAGCTTTCGCCCGGGAAGCCGATCGCAAGCGGCTCGAAGAAATTCGCGCGAAGTCGAACGTCGTCGTGGCCTTCGGTTCCTGTGCTTCGACCGGTGGCATAACCGCCGGCAAAAATCACATGGATGACTACGGCAAATGTGTTTACGGCGACAAGGCGAGCATGCCTCATCTGGCCAGCCAGAAGGCGCAGCCGATTTCGGCGGCGATCAAGGTTGATTACTCGATCGTCGGCTGTCCGATCGACAAGAAGGAATTCGTCGATATCGTCTCGCACCTCCTGCACGGGAAAGCGCCGGTCATCCCGAACTATCCGGTTTGCATGGAATGCAAGATGAAGGAAACGGTCTGCCGTTATCGTTCGGGTGATCACTGCATGGGTTTGGTCGCGAGAGCCGGATGCGGCGCTCCGTGCCCGGCTGACGGGATTCCCTGCGAAGCCTGCCGCGGTTTTGTCGACCATCCGAACAGTGAGGCGCTGACGAAAGTTCTCGCTGAAAAGGGCGGTATTTCCCAGAAGAGGGCTGCCGAAAAGTCACGGATGTTCACCGCGACGCTCAGAGGTGACAAATGAAAAACAACAACAAAGATATCAAGATCAACGTTCACCACGTTACCCGCGTGGAAGGTCACGGCAACATCGTCGTGAACGTCACGAACGGGAAGATCGAGAAATGCGAGTGGCAGGTTCCTGAATCACCCCGCTTTTTCGAGGCAATGATCCGCGGCCGTCATTATTCGGAAGTGGCCCGGGTTGTGAGCCGAATTTGCGGTATTTGTTCCGTCGGTCATACGCTGGCGTCCGTGAAGGCGAGCGAAGCGGCTCTCGGAATCAAAGTGACGCCGCAAACGGCGAAGCTCCGCAGCCTCATCAAACACGCGGAAAACTTCGACTCCCATATCGTCCACGTGCTCTTCCTCGCGGCGCCGGACTTGCTGGGGGCGCCTTCGGTGTTTCCGCTCGTTCCCACGCATGGTGAGACCGTGAAGCGCGCTTTGCGCTTGAAGCGCTTCGGCCATGAATGGGGCTCGATCATCGGCGGCCGGACGACACACCCGACCCGGATCGTACCCGGTGGGTTCACCGAACTTCCCACGAAGCAGGAGCTGGAGACGCTCCGCAAGCGGTTCGACACCGAAGTCTTGCCGGATGTGACGGCGATTTTGGAGCTGGTAATGGCGCTTCGCGAGAAATTCCCGAAATTCGACCGTCCGACTGAATATATCGCGGCGCACGACGAAAAAGAATACGGCATGTATGATGGCGTGATCCAGTCGACGATGTTTGATTCGAACGGGAAGGAAACCAAGCAGACCTACGACGTTGAACGCTATCGTGACTGCACGAACGAGTACATTGTTCCGCAATCGACCGCCAAGTACGCCAAAAACAAGGCTGACAGCTACATGGTCGGTGCTCTTGCGAGGTTCAACAATAACCATCGCCAGCTCCGCCCGGAAGCCAGGGCCCTTGCTGAAAAGCTCGGACTCAAGGCTCCGTGCTACAACCCGTATCTGAACTCGGTTGCCCA
>Ga0208245_1001290_pt1 | contig 15878 bp, 32 predicted proteins | sample RifOxyC1_FD_184035 | JGI IMG/M metagenome (GOLD analysis project Ga0208245, IMG submission 184035) | Soil microbial communities from Rifle, Colorado - Rifle Oxygen_injection C1 (SPAdes) | ecosystem: Environmental > Terrestrial > Deep subsurface > Rock core/Sediment | place: Rifle, Colorado... | reverse complement strand
TGGAACAGATGTACGCTCGAGCGTTCTGCCTGCACGTTTTCGACCACCACGCATCGGCACGCAAAGACCTCGAAGACTTGGGTTACTGCGAATTCGACTTGAACCGTTCTGGCGCCGGCATCACATGGGACAGATTGTTCGCTGGGCGCGAACGCCCACTGGTTGTGGATTATGTCGAAGACCGCGACTTGTGGCGCTATGCGCTTCCGAAGTCGAGAGAAGTCAACGCCTACTTGGCGCTGTGCTCTGGCAGCGTCGAAGCCGTCGTATCTGTGTCGAAAACCCCGCTGATTGATCTTGTGGCCAAGGGTGGAGCAATATTGGAATACTTGTCTCATTACGCGGAGCAGGTTGCAGCAACCGCACGCGAATGCCTGTTCGAAGGACATCGATCTGCCGTCGTCAACGCTGCTTATGAGCGACGCAGCGAAGTCCTCGAGTTGCTGAACAACAACGGGTTCGACATCGCCATCGGCTGGAATCAAGACGCAGACGGTTCGTTCAGATACAGCCTGCGCACCCAACGAGACGATATCGACGTTTCCTTGTTGGCGAAACACTACGGTGGCGGTGGGCACAAGAAAGCTGCCGGGTTCGAGACCAGAGAACTCATGAAGTTTCCTCCATGGGTCGGCAATGAACCTCTGGCTTGACGATCTGCGTGACCCGAACCGCTTCGGTCATGTCGGCTGGACGTGGGCAAAGACCATTGCCGAGGCGCAAGTCCATCTTCAAACCGGCCTTGTTGATCGCTCGTCACTCGACCACGACCTCGGGTTCTCCTACGGAGACGATCCGACCAAGCCGTCTTGGAGCCCGACAGGTTACGACCTTTGCGTTTGGATGCAGGCGACGGGAAATTGGCCCAACGAACGGCCAACGGTTCACTCCATGAACCCCATCGGCAGCAAGCGCATACGCGACTTCATCGAACAACGATGGAGGCCACCACCGTGTGTGATTCGCGAGGTTCCAACGGACGAATTCGGCAGGGTCGACATGAGAGCGCTTTTTTCTTGAACCGGCCAGAGTAACCGTGTACATTGCACATCGTAAGCGACGAAAAGAGTCAACCCATGTCGACGGACCCATTCGAGGCGAAGATCAAGTTTGAGACGTTCTTGGTTGGCGAATCTTTCATCAACTCCACGTCTGTCGGTTCCCGTGTGACACACGTCCCGACAGGAACCGTCGTCGTGTGCGAGAAGCACAAGAGTTACCACAAAAACCGCGCAGAAGCAGTCGCAGAACTGCGCCGCGTGCTCGGCATGCCCGTGGGTGCGGAATGAGCGCAGAAAAGAGAACCGTCCTCTCTTTCGACGAAACAACGGCGTCTACGGTGATCATTTTGATGATGATCGTTTGGGCCATCTTCGCACCCGATTCATGCAAGAGTTGCCGGGATGATTTCGTTGACTCCGCGCGATCAACGCAGGGAGACTCCAAGTGACGGAAGACAGAACCCGGATGTTGCGGTACAGGAATTGGGCACTGGATCTGCTGTGCCCGGAGGACGGGCTGGAATCGGCGCTGCCGGAACACGTGCAGCGGGAGTTTCGGAAGCGCGAGGTCACTGTGCGCCAGATCGTGGAGACGGTCTGGGACGCCGCGAAGGGCGACACGACGATGGATTTCCAGAGAGATTGAGGATCGAGTTTCCAACGCTGCACCCGGTTGCTTTCCCGGGAACCGCTGTACCGGGCCTAAAGCATCGGCCCGGGTGCAGCGTTGGGCGCTCGAGCCGAACGAGAAAGGGGAACGAGAATGGACAATGCGATGATGGCCGCTTCAACAATGTTCGAAGCCGCCAGAACGATGCAAAGCGCAGCCGCAAGCATGATGGACGCAGCCCGACGTGTGGAATCAGCATGGAGCACCGCGTCGGAAGTCGCGGGGCGGCTGGAATGCGCGATCACGGAAGCTGCGCAATTGATGGAACGGTTCGAAGAGGCAATCCGACACATGCCCGACCCGGGCGCCTGAACACTTCCTTGTTCAAGTACCACACCGGAATTCTCCGGTGCGCGGTGCAACGCCAGCCACAAACAGACCAGCACAGGCCCTGCTGTGGCTGGCGTCGTCTGCCGCGAAAGACAAGATACGCTTGACGTATTATAACGAAATTTGCGATTACCCTGCATCATGGCTAGAACGCCTTGTCGATGCCCGCCTCGTCACGCCAGGCAATGTCGATAGACGCAGCATCCACGATGTCATGCCAGATGACATCAGGTCGCACGAATGGGCACACTTCTTCGCCGGAATCGGAGGATGGGACTACGCCCTCCAACTCGCAGGATGGCCAACAACTCGGCCTGTTTGGACGGGCTCTGCCCCGTGTCAGCCGTTCAGCGTCGCCGGGAAACGACGTGGATTCGGTGATGCGAGGCACCTTTGGCCCGAATGGTTCCGGCTCATCCGAGAGTGCCGACCTCCAACGATCTTTGGAGAACAAGTTGCGTCAAATGATGGCCTCCGGTGGTTCGACGCTGTGTGTGCTGACCTGGAAAACGAAGGCTACGCCGTTGGGGCGGCAGATATCCCTGCTGCGGGCGTCGGCGCTCCGCACGTCCGACAACGGATTTGGTTTTGCGCCATGGCCAACACCGATGTCGGGAAGTCCGAAAACCGTGGCGTACAACGAAGCCGGCGACACATGCAACGGTCGACGGACGCGGATTCTGGTGCAGGCCCCTGGAACGATTTCGTCTGGATTGCCTGTCGGGACGGAAAATCCAGGCCAACTCAGCCAAAACTTTTCCCGTTGGCTCATGGGATACCCCGTCGAATGGAGCAACTGCGCGCCTACGGGAACGCGATCGTGCCGCAAGTCGCAGCGACGTTCATCAAATCTGTGATGTATGTCTAATACGTAAACTGCCGCCATCATACGCAAGAACTCTGGAAGGATCCGCCATGTTCAACCGAGACAAGTACCCAAGCGACGCCGAGATGGAAGAAGCAACCAAGTTGCTACCGCCAGGCACCTTGGTTCTGCTGCCGTGGGCCGATGGTGAAGTCGCAAACGCGCCGTGGTTCTGCTGCACACACGATCACGAAAACATTTGTGATTCGTGTCGCTCCATTGCTGAGCCATGGATTGCGTACATAGAAGCAGGACGCGGAATCTTGATGAAGAACAAATAGAATAGACTACTGGATCTTGATCGTTCCAGCACCATCGTTGTCGACACCAGCGTCTACGATCTCGGATTCTTCTTGGCAGGCTTCTTGGCTGGATTCTCGTCAGTAGTTACGGCCTTGACGACATACCGACCCTTGGACATCTGATCGATGATCTTCTCGGCTATTTTGGCCCGGATGCGCAGTGCATCTACCTCGCCGGCGTATGTGCCCTGCGCGTCCTTAAACTCGTTGACACGCTTCTCCAACTCGGCAATCCGCCGCCTGCACCAGAGCACCTCACGGTGCTGCGCGTGAAGTCTCCGTTCCATCACGTATCTGGCTGCATGCTCGGATTCCACCTTGAGGCGAAGGACTTCCACGTCGGCCCGCGCATCGTCCAGACGATCTTGAGGCATGGCGTCCTTCGTCATGCACGTTTCGTTCGTCACGTCTTCGTTTGCCACGTCGCATCTTCCCTTCTGGACGCTTCCGCATCCGTGTTTTCGAACCTCACGTTGACGAGCTTCGCAAGCACGCGCTGCCCGTCCGTGATCCACACTTCTCCTTTCGGCACGTGCGAACCCACGCGCACGTCGGCCTCGAGGTTCAGCATGGATGACGGCCACGGTCGAAGGAACCTGAACGGCTCGCTGCTGAACGTGCGGTTTCGCTTCACACCATCACCGGCTTTCCACCCCCAAGCCCCTCGAACCAAGCATCGTTCATCCCGTTTTCGTCGGAGTCGTCGCTGTCGTCGTATGCAACCACGCATCGCAGTGCTTGCATTCGAACCATCGCTCGAACGCATCTGTCATGCCATTTTCGTCTTGATCTGCCGATTGAGATGCTGCTGAAAAGCCGCCACCAAGGCGTCTGTCACCTCTTCGACCGACGATCCGTGCGTGTCCACCATCCACTCCGCGGAAGCATGCTCGGTCTCGGGGCAAAGCGTCACGCTCAGAACCAGCCGATCACCGGCTGTTCCGCGTTCGGGTGCTGGATTCTTCAAGAATCCAAAAATACGCTCCATGCCTTCGGCGTACGCTTCGGCAGGCGAAGACGCGCGAAGAGGTTCACCGAACTGCTTGCCGTCCACCATGAGCGTGTATGGCGGATCTCCTTGTGCGGCGGCTTCACGGTCTGCTGTTTTCCGTGCCGGCCCCAACCGTGCCAACACGGCTGGATGTTCACGCCAACTCAGTTCGCCATTGAAACGCCCATAATCAGGCAGTGTCGGGTGCGGCTCCCATGTTCGTTCATCATGCACACCGATACAACCCGCCCTTCGACACGGATGTGGACCTTCGCCGATGATCCCAAAAGCGGAATCGCCGCAATTGGAACAGGGCTCGTGTGTTGAATCGCTCATCGGTCATCTTCTCCTTTTTCTGTGACACCGAAATCAACGCGTTTCTGCACGGCCATGCTTTCGCGCATACGCCGGTCTGCCAACAACTCCTCGCCGTTCAACGGTCGCTCCCGTCGAAGAGGAGCAGGTGGCCCAGGATCCATGTAGCGATTCAGTAGCGCAGCGAGTTCACGCATGTACTTTTCGTGCGCTGCAACCTCGGCCAGATGCTCGAGCGACTCGTTGTGTCCAACGAGAAACGAACCACAAATGCCGCAAATATACGAATTGTGTGTGCCAGCACGGATTGCTGCAATGTGCTCGGGGCTTAGGCGCTTCCACGGCTCAACAACCAACTGCCCAGAAGCGTCGTGGTACAACACCTCTTGTCGGTCGTACGCCTGGTCGATTCGCCTCGAAAACTTACCCCGGTATCCCATTTGCTGGCCTCCGCGGAAACGGTGTCTCTACGCGCCTGATCGCGCGTTCGCAAAGACCTTCGCCGTTAGCGCCTCCCGCGCCTCCCGAAGACGCTTCTCGGTGTCCACTACTGCGTCGACCACCGACACCCACTCCGGGCACCCCAGACGCGGGAACCGACCGTCCGGGTTCGCGGCTTCTCCAGCCGTCATGCTTTTCAGACGCGCGACGAACGTTGTCTTCCCGATCACACGCGTGACCACCAAAACCATGCCGGGAGGACCAAGCATGTCGGTGCCGACCATGGCGTGGTCTTCGTGCGCAAGGTACACGAACGAACCCCTGTGGCGAAGACCGTAGAAAGCCATCGGCAGCCCGGCAAAAGCCAGGGCGTTCATCTTATAGCCATCTTCGATGGCCCACCGAAGCCGCAGCGACCCGTAATCCCCACTCACGAAGAGAAACCGGCCCCAGCGAGGCGCACCCGAATCATCCAAATCGACCGAAGGATAGATGCGCATCCCAAGGCCACCCTTCAAGCGACGTGAAGCCGCATAAAAATCGGTCCGCTGTTCCCTCAACCTCTCTTCCAAGTCGTCGACGGCAGCGATGGCGTCACGAGCCTTCTGCGCCTCAGCCTCGCTCTGAATCCTACGCGCCTTCTCGAAGAAACTCATCGTCAAACCCCTTTCGTTGGTCTCCCGGGCACAGTAGAACATTGGCGTGTACACGTCAAGCACAAACCGCCGAACCCCTCGAACAAGCCAGCGTGCATAGTTCCGTGCATACTTAGCCAAAACCTCCCCGGCGGAACACCCAGCAAAGCCCCAAATGCTATGCACTATCTATGCACGGGTACAAAATACCCACCGCCAAACACGCTCGAACCGGCCACGGAACGAACCAGATCGCGCGTGCTGAACCCAAACAGGTCACATCCAATGTCGTTCGCACACGAAATAGTGCATAGATAACCACGCCGCGTGCATAGTTCCGTGCATAGCAATGCTCCATTTCCCCGGCAAAACACTTCGAGCCTCGCCAATTATCTATATACTGCGACAACCACACACAACGACGCACACATGCACACCGGAAACGTAAGCGCCACTACACTTCAATACAAAAAACTTGACGTGTACACCGACACACCGTATCCTCCACATTCAACTCGGGCAGGGTCGAAGAGGTGTTCGCCGCGCGCCCTCTTCGCCCTCCCCGGGAACCAACCACAAAGGACCACTATGGACGCAAACTTCAACCGCTACGGACTCCCAGAAAAACAACGCAACCTCTTGACACTAAAAGAGAAACTTGCGAGATCCTCTCGCAAATGCGCCTGGAAATTGGCCGCTGGATTCGTCGACGCATTCAAACCCGTCGCCACACTCCTCGACGCCTTCACAATATTCATCCCCATCACACTCACCTCTGCAACCCTCATCCAACTCACATTTCTCTGCCAAAAATCCATCCACGTCGCACTCGGCTCCCCCACCTTCGCCTCTACCTACACAGCCATCCTCATCTCCTCAATCGCCCTAAAAACCCTCCAAATCGCCCTCGACAAGAACCACGACTGAACAGAACCACTCCTCCAACGCCGTGATTGTGGTGATCGCGCGGCATACCGTCGCACATTGAAATTTTTGGGAATCGTGAGCGAGGGGCCATGTCGCTTCCGCCGCGCCGCTATGACAAAAATGTCACCCCCCCCTGGCATGGATGTCATGGGTAGATAATACCCAGGGAGAAAGTGACACGGTTTCGGCGTTGTTCGCATGGGCACAGTTTCTGTGCGAACGATAACCAGCCGTCGAATTGTCTAATGATTACAGCGGATTGCGAATGGTGAACAGCCGATCATGTGTGCGCACGTAGGAGCATGGCCCCTATGTATGCGTTGCGAGAATGGTGATTCTGGGAACCGATAGGCTGGCCAGCCTACCTCGGGACCACTGCGCGCCGTTCCTCGTATACGGCTTTCACTGTGATTTCAGCACGTTGGACCACTTCCAGCATGTGCCCCCTGGCGTCATCCAGCGACCTTCCAGCGCTGGATCCTGGTTTCGTGGAACCGAATTCGCCCTGTAGTTTCAATGCCTTATCCGAGATAATCCCGAATAGGATACCCCAATCCTTCGCCCCTACCCTGGACGGTGTCAGCATGCCAAGCGCTACCTCTTCTTCCAACTGCGCCAGCATGCGCGCCTGCACACCTTGTGCGCGAAACACCGACAAGATCCTACGTTTGGTCGCAGCGTCTAGCGCGGCGTCGGGGTGTTCCGAAATGGCACATGCTATGCTCTGAATTGAAACACCCGTATCTCGAGCAATGTCGCGCGGTGTCGCCTCAGGATGCGTTTCGAGCAATTTCAGCAGGTTTCGCGGGATATTGTGCGGTGGCTTACCATTTGAGCCGTGCATGGTAAGCGCGGCCACACTTTCATGTGTTCCATTCTGGAACAGGTGTGTTCCGTTTTGGGGCGGCAGTGTTCCATTATGGGGCACCTGTGTTCCGTTTTGGGGCGGTTGGTCTGCGTCGGTGCCCCATTTTGGAACATAATCTGGATGGGTCGCGAAATACGTCGACCATGCGTCTCGTCGCGTCGCCAGCGCAAAAGACGTTTCCAGCAGCGGCTTGCCGATCGCGCGTGCAATGTCGGCGATAGGCGTATCTGGTAGCGTGCGTCTGATCTGTCGAGCCTCGATGGCCCATTTGTGTGTGTACTCCAGCGGACTGCGTCGCTGGAATGCGCCGTGTGGAGCGTTGGGTGCAGTTCTCCAGCGCTGATAGAGTTTCTCCGCCGTCGTAGAGTCGACCCGTACAGCCCACGGTATCCACGCGCCATCGGCTCTATCCGGCGTGGCTCTGGTGGCTAGGTCGCAGTCTACCGTCTCCATTTCCTCGGTCGCCGTCTCCTGGGCTGTATCGGTGGCAATGTCCGCGCCGTCTGGGAGCTCTGAGGGGTGTCCTGCGGTGTTTTGTGCCGCAGTCGTGGGAGTCATGGTCTGGTCTACATCTACGGGTGCCGCAGTGGTCTGGGCTGTCCCGATGACTTCGAGCATAGATAGGGGTGCCTCTATCGGCGCATGGGCAGTCCGGGCCGATTCGTGGGCAGGGTGCGCGGTAGGCTCGCTAGTCGAGTCTGTCTCGCGTGTGCCTACAGCGGCGAGGCTACTCTGGTCTACCGCGAGCGCCCGAGCGTCATCGCGCGATCTACGGCGAGCGTCGATAGCGCTCTGTCGTCGCTCGCGCGCTTCTCGGATTTCCGCACGCAGAGCGAGCCGTTCCGCTTGTCGGACTTCGGGCGCTTTGGGTTTTGGACCGGACTCGTTGATCGGTCGATCACTGTCGGGGGGGGGATTGGTGGGTTGGGTCGGATTCTGCACACATGCCATACTAGCACGCGTACAGACGGGAGGCTATCTACTCGAGCCGCTTGATCGCTACGCCACATGCGCACGCGTAGAAGACCACGAAAGTCCATGCCAGAATGTGCATTGCTAGCGCGCACCCGATCGCGCTGGATACTATGTAAGCGCATGTGTTGAAAACGGTAAACTTGAAAATCGCGTCCATGCCAGCCTTTCAGGTGAGAGTGATTTCGATGGCCAGACCGAGCGTTCTCGCCAGCCTACACACCGCGCGAATTGTTTGCTTGCTAACGTGTTTTCCTCCGTACGCGTAGCAGCGCGATTGACGGGTGTGAGAGAATCCGCCGATGTTGATTTTGACTGCGCGCATCACAGCACCTTTCCTTTCAGCACGACCAACACACGACCAGCGTCGCGACGCACGGAACCGACGCACCAAGCACGACCAGAGCGCACGCAATCGCGTGCATGCGATCGGCGCGACGTTGACGCGCCTTCCGGGCGAGGTAGGCTCGAGCGACCATCTGTGCAGAACCACGATTCAGGGTAGACATAGGGTCCTTTCTTGCGCTTTTGCGCGATTGCGTTGATCGGTATATAGGCAATCCGCGCCAGAATGGCAACGGGAATCGACACGGATTCGAGAATTATTTTTCGGTGGGAGTCTGGCGCAGAATCGTGTATAGGCCGGCGCGCTTGACTACATCCACGCCAGCCGTGGGCAGTCTGCCGAGAATTCGATACAATGTGCGCAATGGCACACATGCGGTTTCGGCGAGTGTTTCCGCGCTGCATGGCGCGGATTCAAGGCACGCGACAACCCGATCGCGTGCTGCAAGGTCTTGTTTACGTGGCATTTTCTCGAACCTCCTATGCTGCCCACGATCCTAGCGATCGTGGGCAGGAATGAGGTTCGAGCCTAGCGCTGCATCGGCATGATCACTGCGATCGGATCCGTCTGTCCATCAGTGTACAGGTGCATGGGCGAGCGATCATCGCGCATGGCCACGTACACCGGGCCATCGCTGTACTCCAGCGCCTCGAGCATGTACGCGGGGCTGATGACGCAGTCGATGGTGCGTCCATGCCGTTCAACCGCGAGGGTGTCGATCTCGATGGGGAGCGCAGCCGATCCCATCGGGCCATCGGCGCCGATGAACAATGCCAGCACGGTATCGAGGGCGCTGGCCTTCATCGTCATGCGGTGTGCGCCCTTGAAAGCGTCGATCATCTTGGCGCACCTCGGAACGTCGCGCACGATCGCGATCTTGGGATCGGCGCTCGAGCCGATGACTTGGCGCCAGTCGGGGAATTCCCCATCGACACGGCGCGCTACGATCGTCGCCGAACCGAACGAGATCACGATCGTCTTCGCGTCTACGGTGAACCCGAGCTTGACAGGCGTTGCGCCGTCCATACCCTTCAGCAGCGCGAGCGTCGCCCGGACCGCAGGGATCGGCAGGATGAACCCCTGGGGAATTTCGCCGTAGCGATCGGCGCTGGTCTCACGGATGGCCATCCGGTGCCCATCGGTGGCGACGCACCGGAGGGTGTACGCGTCGGTCTCGAGCAAGACGCCGTTGAGGTAGTACCGCGTGTTATCGGTGCTGGCGCAGTAGGACGTGTTCTCGAGCACGTGCCGCAATCCTGCGACGGTCGTTGCCATGTGCGCCGTGGTCTCGGGCGCGTCGAGACTCGGATCCCTGTCCGCGTCGGGTGCCAGCGTGGGCAGGGTGTGGATCGCGCCGTCCACGTGGATCGCGCCGTCCGACCCGATCGCGAGTGTCGTTCCCTTCGACACCTTCAGCCCACCGATCGCCTTTGCGTCGAAGGACGTTTCCCACGCGTTCTGCGACGTCTCGCATGGGAACGACACGATCGCGCGAGTGTCCAGATCCCACGCGGCGATCGTCGTGCTGCCGTTGCTGGCGATCCTGATACCGCCGGTAGACCCGAACTTGTTCGGGATTTTGGACAGCGTCTTGAGCGCGCCCATGAATGCCTTTGCGTTCTGAACCTGCAACATGGTTTTTCTTCTTTCGTGCGCCCCGTAGGGCGCTGTTTTTGCTCGCGTTTCGCGCCAGCTATTCAGCCCACGATCATGCGATCATGGGCTGATAGTCGCCACGAATCACGCCGCGCGACGAATCCGCGCAGCCGTGCGATCAAGAATTCGCTTGCGCTGGCGCGCTACCACGCGATCCAGATCCACAGGGGGCATGTACGGATACCCGATCCACCGCGCGAATGCGACGATCGCGAGTGTCGCACGCTCGGTCTCGGTCTCGGTCTCGGCACGACGCACAATCTCGATCTCGCGCATGAGATTCGCGCGCGCTATCGCCACGTCCGATGCGCGTACGGCGCACGCGTGGGCCGCTTCGGACGCGTAGGCGTGCGCCGGCTTGCGCCATTTCGTGGCCCATGTGGCTACAATCACTCCGCACAGTCGACACGAACTTGCAGATTTGCAGCTACCGGACCGCGATCGGTAGATCGCGCCATGCACATGCCCACCCGAGCGACCGATATCGAGACCGACTGCCACGATATCGCGATCGCCGCTGGCGTCCAGGATCGCTAGCATTTCGAAAATTTCAGTCGAGGAAAACATGCGGCCCCTTTCGTAATCGGTCGATCCATTCCGACCGTGGATCGGTATCTAGCAAAACTTGCCAATAGGCGCAAGCGATATTTTCGGATATTTTGCATTTGTGTTCTGCGACCCTGCCCACACCTATATATACACGGTATCCGCCAGCCGAGATACCTATCGAGTCTCGGCGCCAACGGCAAAGCCTGAAATGCCAGAATTCGCAGAATTCACCGAACACATGTGCGACAACGCGCACGGTGTAGGCGCCCACATTATCGCCGATGTAGGCACCCACATGTGGGTATTTCGCAAGACAGGTTCCCTAGATCAAGAGCCGAAAACAAGGGGAGAAAATCCCGGTTTTCGGAGCTCCGGTTCAGCCTCGCACGATTCAAATGCCAGCCGATAGCCCGGGCTGCTAGGTTCGCAATAGCCTAGATCAACACCGAAAAGCATGGGGAGAAAAAATAATCACTGGATTGTGAGAAAATAGCTTGCAGTCTGGATCGGTTGTGATGTACATGGATTCTAACAACAACGGGGCTCAACCCCGAGAGAAAGGCACCCCATGAACCCGGTTCCCTACATGAACCCGCAACATCCCACGAACAATCCCGCGCGTGTCGACGCGCACAACGCCCTGTTCACCCGTATGGCCAGCATTCCGCGCGGTACGGGTGAACGTCGCGCTGGAGAATGCCTCGCAATGGCAATCGCCGGACTGCTCGAGTACGAGAAGGCATACCGCCAGACGTTCGAGGATTGCGAGTTAGGGCAGGACTACGCTCTAGGTCCCGAGTGGCGCGCGGCTTTGCACGCGGTACACAGGCTGCTGAATGGCCCCACGGGAGCGATCGATTGCGGTTCCGCGTCAACGCAGTTGGTTCACAGGTTCGAGGGGGGTGCGAGATGACACGGCGCGAACGACTCGCTGCGAAGATGGCCAAACGTCGCGAATGGGCAGGCAAAGCCCGTCGCAAGAGCGACGCGCGGTTTTCCTCGGTCCACAACCTCGCCGATTCCATTCCGCTTGGTCAACCGATCTTGGTCGGCCACCATTCCGAGCGTCGCGCACGTCGCGACGTGGAACGCATCCACACCGGCATGGATAAGGCGTGCGAGCTCGCCAACCTCGCGAACCACCACGCCAGCAAGGCCGATGGGCTGGCGAACCAGATCGAGCGGTCTATCTTCTCGGATGATTCCGACGCGGTCCAGCGGCTCGAGGAGAAGATCGCGGACTTGGACGCGCAACGCAAGCGCAACACCGCGATCAACAAGGCATGGAAAAAAGCCGGTTCCCCTGCGTCAAACAATGACGCAGGCTGGGACCGTGTCGCGTCCATTCTCGGCGACCCGATCGAATCGCTGGCGCACATTCGCGGCGACTTCGTGCGGTTCCCGTGGTTCGACCAGCCGATCCCAGCGTACGCAAACAAGAACCTCGGGGGGAACATCGCGCAGGCCAAGAAGCGAATCGAGGAAATCCGTTTCCGCGCCAAGCGCGCCCAAGAGGCTGAAACCGTCGGTGGCATAAAGATCGCGCGCACCGATTCCGGTTACTGCAACGTGACGTTCGCCGAGAAGCCAGACCGCGCGATCCTGAACGACCTTCGGGCCGCTGGATTCCATTGGTCCGGTGGCACGTGGGGAGGCTACACGACGCAGATCCCCGCGTCGGTGCTGTCGTTGGAAGGGGGTTCCCGATGATTGCTTCTCTGCGCCCGATGGGTGGACAGGTTCAGGCGCCGTTGCTGCACATGAACGGCAGTGGTTTCGAGCGCCTGTTTACAGGGTACACTGTGGCGACGCATGCTCTGTATCACTCTGTGAAAGCGCTTGCGGAGATTGAACACAACGCGCGGGATTACTACCCGCTCGATCCCGACGCTTGGAACCGAGCGCAGAAGGAACACCGCGCCCGATTCGATTCGCTCAACAAGGTCCTTGCCGAGCTTTCGGCAATCCTCGAAAACATCAACGAACAGAACGACGCGCGCAACGCGCGATGAAAGGGCAACCCATGTTCGACTGGAGCCGAAACAGAGCAACCCGCGCCGCACGTGCTGAAGGAATCCGCGCGTTGGTCCATTTCTATCCCGGTAATTTCTACATGCGCCAGAACCCCGGCGGTGGGTTGCATGTGTTTTCACGCGGTTCGACCGAGTCGTTGCGCGTGCTTCGGGGCCACATTGCCAGCCGTTACGGCGTGTGTCCCGTGATCGAAACCGTCGACAGCGGGGCAACCTACCTGTCGATCCACCCGTCGATCGCGTGCCCGGACTGGGGGCAGAACGGCGGCGTCGACTGGAAGGCGCTGGGGGAGCAATGACACTCCGGGAAGCATGCGTTGTGATCGAGACATTGCAGAATTCGATCGCGCTGAAACGCGATATCGTACGCGATTTCTTCGCTTACGGGTTCCACGCTGGCGACCGTGGCCAGCCGTGCGAACCGCCACCGTTCGGCAGAAACCGCTATCTCGCTGGATACGTCGCGGGAAAACACACAACGTCAACCAGGGTGCTACCATGATCGCAACCCACGAAACCAGCCGATACGGTGGCGAAGTCTACCGCGTGCGCGACGGTTCGTTTACATGGTCCTTCACTTGGATCCCAGCATTGCGCACGTGGTCGATCGCGAAGATGTTCGGACCGGACGACGATCCCACGTTCGAATGGACCGAACCCGCCTGTTCCTGGGTTGTCGCTGGAATGGCAGCGCCGAACCCATGGCGCATTCTGCCGATCCCTGCGCCGGTTCTCGAGGCGCTCGAGAAAGCACGGGTGCAGTCATGATCGCCGCATGCATCATGTACGACGCCAGCAACGACACGATCCCTCTTTCGCGCCTTCCCATCCAATGGGAGGGAATGGTTGCAGCGCTCCCCGAGGCGCACATTCGGCGCGCTGTGATGCGCATGCGACCCGGCGCGGTCAAGATGTTCGGTGGAGGCGCGCAACCTCTGGTGTTGATCGCCCGATCCGATAGGGTGTGTGGAACCTGCCACAACGTCGACTGCGACGGGATTCGGCATGAGCCCTGGGCCTTCCAGTGCTGCAAACATCCGAGAACGGCTTGCTTGTGCGAGCCAAAGGCGAACCCATGACGCGGATCAAGACACCCAAAGCCAACGAGTCCGCGCCCCAATTCAAGATCGGTGATTCCGTCAACGTCATGAATGGTGACGATTTTTTGTTCGTTGGGCGCGTCTCGTTTGTCAAAGAGTATGATTCCCACCTGGGCGATCGCCGGTATCGCGTGCTGAATCCAAACGACGGGACGCGTATTCATTACAACGGTAAAAGTCTGCGCAAGACGAACGGGGCGAACCCATGAAGATCAAGACGCAATGGACGTTCGCCCGGACCGATCGCACGATCGGGGATTTCACCGATCGCACCCCGAGAGAAGCAATCGCCCGGGCGAAGACGATCGCGCAACGGTTCGCCTGGGGCAACAACCCCGGAACCGTCGAAGTGTACTGCGGCGCGGAGATTCTCTACTCCCAGACCGTCAAGTGCGACGGCTGAAAGGGGTCCCGATGTTTTCCGTACCCATCAAGGTCAAGGCCGATTTGGTTCGCGCGCTGGGATCGAACCTCGCGACAACCGTTCTTGGGTTCAGGCGTAAGGACAGTTACCGGCGGTTGCCCTCGAGCGTCGCCTTTGCGCGCCAGAAACCGACGTTTTACCTCAACGACGGGGGAACGCTGGATTCCTACGCGGTCAACCTCGCAACCGGCGAGGTTCTCGGGGAACGCTACTGCGGTTCCCAAGATACCGCATGCAATCATCCAGAACAATTCGCTGGGTTCGATGCAACACCGCAAGATCACGCATTGGTTTTCGTCGAAACATTTTGTAACGGAAAGAACACGTCTTGGATGTTGACGGTTGTTTCGCCAAACGTTCCCGCGCAAATCGCTGAAAGCGTCGGGGTTTGACCATGGACGCGAAAACGATCAAGCAGATTCTTGCAGAGAACGGATTCAAGGGCCTACTCGTGCGGTCTGGGACGGGAAGCATGCGCGGGAAAATCGGTATTCACATGCGCGCAAAGGATTTGCGCGACACATGGGAACGGCTGGCATTGTCTGAAGCTGTGTTGTCGTTGTTCCCCGGACTGGACACCTACGGCGACGTTTGGCGCGACCCTGAAACCGTGCGACGCATCAAGGCCCATCACAACGGGCAACGGTGTGGCGCATGCGTCGACTGCGCCCCGGAGCTCTACAAGCCTCTTCCCGCTGGCCGTACCGTCGAAGGTGCCGCAATTCTGGATTTCATCCGAAAGGCTGGGGTGTGACAGTGAAAACAACCATTCAATTCGATTACCAGCGCAAGGCGATCCAGGCTCGAGACGTTCTTGCGCCCAACCTCCCCGCGCGACGCTGGCACGCCTGTTCCAGTGACAAATTCGGATCCGTCGCCTTGCTCCCGTGTCGCGAATGGGTGGGTCACGCCTATACGTGGCAACGGAAACGCTTTCTTGAGATTGCAGCGTGGCACATTGGGCGCCGTTGCCACGGGTTCATCGAAACCGACGCGTTGGGCTATGCCCGGTGCGTCACATGCGGAAAAGTCGACCACGACGCGGACAACGGAGATCGGTGTCATGCTCGCATCATGCGAGGAACACGAAAGGATTGATTTTCTGGAGTTGTGCGTTGACTGTCAAACCTACATCGGCGCCCATGTGTGCGCCCACATGTAAGCGTTTCGCAAGGCATGGCCCCTAGATCAAGGGGCAAAAACAAGGGGAGAAAATCCTATGCGCCCGATGACATACCGCGAAATGGCTGCACACCATGTGCGAGCCGTTCCGGTGCCCGAGGGTGTCCTAGCCGCATTCCGCGAGAACCATTTTGCCATCGAATTTCAGGGCCGCATGGTAGACAGCGGTCCCTATCCAGATTGCGATCGTGATGCGGTCATTGACCGATGGGTTTCGCAGGTAGAAGGCTGGTATGCGGACCCGAGGACGGCGCTCCCATGAAGGCCCAAC
>Ga0208245_1001289_pt1 | contig 15888 bp, 16 predicted proteins | sample RifOxyC1_FD_184035 | JGI IMG/M metagenome (GOLD analysis project Ga0208245, IMG submission 184035) | Soil microbial communities from Rifle, Colorado - Rifle Oxygen_injection C1 (SPAdes) | ecosystem: Environmental > Terrestrial > Deep subsurface > Rock core/Sediment | place: Rifle, Colorado... | reverse complement strand
TGCCATACCATCCAAACCCACCAACTATTTTATGATTTTTTGTTAACAAATATTTCGAAATATTAACTTGCACCCATACTATTCGGAACCATTATCAAGATGGGACCTAACCATATCGCCATCCACCACAATTTCTTGTGAATCGCTCTCTGGAAGTGGCTCAGAATGTAACCTTTCATATTCGTCCACGGTAGCCTTTACGGCTTCAATAGAAATATCAATCCCACTTTCTTTGAGGGCTCGTTGGATATCTCTCAATATTTTAGCTCCACGAAATTCTTCCTGAAGTTCTTCTCTGCTAGGTAGTTCTTTATTGTTTGTCATATTTATTAAAATAATTTAGCAATTTCTAGAACATGTCGAACTAGAGTATTGGTATAGCCGAATTCATTATCATACCAAGAAAAGACTGTGCAAAGATCTCCATCAACAACTTTAGTTAAAGATAGGTCAGCCAATGCCGCACAGGGTTCACCAATTATATCGGTCGAGACTATCTGTTCGGTAGTAGTTCTAAAAATTCCCAGCCACCTTGGCTCACCCTCAGCCTGCTTTAAAATATTATTTATCTCTTCGACTGTTGTTGGTCTTTCAGAAACAAAAGTGATAACCGAAATTGAACCATCAATTACGGGTACCCTTAATGACATCCCGTCAAACTTATTTTCCAGAGATTTTACTGCACGAGTAACAGCAATCGCCGCACCAGTAGTTGATGGCGCTATATTTACTGAAGCAGCCCTACCACGCCTAAGATCTGATCCCTTGGTAGGTCCGTCAGCTAATAATTGCGTCGTTGTCATGGCATGGGTAGTACTTAAAAATGCTTTTTTGACACCTAACTTATCAACTAGAATTTGTATTACCGGTGCAACTGAATTGGTCGTACAGGAGGCATTTGATGATATAGAGCAAGATTTGATATTCTCTTCATTTACTCCCATCAAGACCGTCTTGTTGTCTTCTGTATCTTCATCTTTAGCAGGCGCAGTTAGCACAACTCGCTTCGCACCAGCCTGCTTGTGAGTAGAGGCTTTTTCGTAACTTTCAAATACACCCGTTGCCTCAATAACAATATCTACGCCAAGTCGATCCCACGGTAACTTTGTCGCATCTTTTTCTTGAAGGAATACAATCTCTTTATCGTCTATCACTAATTTACCATTCTCAACTTTTACTTTTTTGTCATATCTTCCATAGACAGAATCAAATCTCAGAAGATACGCTAAGTTTTCCAAATCCCCAAGATCGTTTATTGCCACAATTTCAAGCTCGGGCCTCTCAATCGCCAATTTCAGAAACGCTCTTCCGATTCGACCAAATCCATTTATTGCTATTTTTGCCATAAATATATCATACCAAAAAACTACAAAAGTCTAAACGATTTGCGATGGATAGCGCAGGGACCGATAGACATCAATTGGGCGTAATGTTGTTTGGTACCATATCCTTTGTGAATTTCGAAACCATATTTAGGATATTTCTTGGCATATTTAGCCATTAACTTGTCGCGATAAACTTTGGCCATAATTGACGCACAGGCAATCACAAAAACCTTACTGTCCCCTTTCGTGATAGTACGTTGCTTAATTTTAAGGCTGGGAATTTCGTGTAGACCATCGACCAATACCATTGCGCGTGTTCCGCGCGCCAGTCCGCTTACTGCCCTTTTCATGGCCAACTTTGACGCTTTGTGAATATTCAACCTATCAATAGTTTTTGGCTGGCAAAAACTTATTTTATATTTAAAATATTTAATTTTTATTAATTCTTCAACAATTACTTCTCTTCTCTTGGCAGATAACAATTTAGAATCATTTACATTCTCTAAATTTTTAGATTTCCCTAAATAGAATAGTTTATCAAAATAGGCCGCACATACTACCACCGGTCCGGCTAAGCAACCCATACCAACTTCGTCCACGCCAATAACTTGGCCATACCCAGACTTGATATATTTGCTTTCTGTGTTTTTATTTGGTAGCATCGTGGTAGATCTTTATGGGGTATCATCATGGCATTCTGTCATCGTTGCGGGCATGAAGAAACCGAAGGAAACAAGGTTTTGAGTGGTGATGTCTTTCTGGGGCGAGGCATCGAGCCAATTCAGTGGCACTTGTGCGAACAGTGCTTCGATGATGGCTGGATCCCTGTAATGCATATCCGAACTAACATACTGGTCTACTCCTGGCACAATGGTATGGCTAATTGTAGAACTTTTATCGTCTAATCGCCGTCAGGCGATTTTTTAATTCATAAATCGCAATGCCAGTAGCTACAGATACATTCAATGATTCTTTCTTGCCGTGCATTTTGATTTCAATAATATGATCGCATGATTTTAAAATACCCTTCCCTACTCCCACTACTTCATTACCAACAACCAATGCAATCTTTTTTGCTTGATTTAATTTTCTTATATCAATACTCTGCTTCGATTGTTCTAGCGCAAGTATCTTTATCCCATTTTTTCTTAATCTTTTCACGATATCAATCGTTCTTTTGGAGTATTCCCATGGAACAAATTCATCAGCACCTAGCGCTGATTTTGATATTTTCTCATGAGGCGGAATTGGTGTAATCCCGCAGAGATAGATCTTGCTGACGCCAAAGGCGTCAGCACTTCTGAATATTGAACCAACGTTCTCACGACTACGGATATTATCCAGAATAAGTATCAATTGCTTATCACTCATAACATGCTATAATTTATATCATGAACAACCCATTTAAACCACTTATTTTGGTCGGAACGATAGTGCTTGTTGTTTTAGCTATATTTTTATTAGCCAAAACGAATCAGACACTAAACACGGCAGCTACTACAAATACGGTCTCCTTCGCAGGAGAAGGCAAGGTATCTGCAAAGCCTGATATTGCCATTATATCAGCAAGCATAGTTACTCAAGCCGTAGATTCTAAGAGTGCTCAAAATGACAATAGCACTAAGTCAACAAAAGTTACGGAATTTCTTAAGCAACAAAAGGTAGAAGACAAAGATATTAAAACTTCGGGATATAATATATACCCTCAGCAGAAGTATCCTCCCTATGGCGGTCAGCCAACAATTACAGGCTATCAAGTTACTCAATCATTCGAGATTAAGGTTAGAGATTTGGGTAATATTGGCACTGTCTTGAGTGGCCTAGTTTCTGCTGGTGCAAATCAAGTCAGTAATCTGGGCCTTCAAGTTGAAAATCCGGAAGCTCTCAGAGATGAAGCGCGACAGAAGGCAATTGTAGATGCCAAACAAAAAGCGAAGACTCTTGAGAAACAAGTTGGTATCAGTTTGGGTAAGGTTGTTAACTTTACAGAGAACACCGGAGGCTATCCTTATCCAATGATGTATGAATCAAAAGCTATGGGCATGGGCGGCGGTGGCGTTACGCCAGATGTTCCAGTTGGCGAAAACGAAATTACGATTAGTGTCTCCCTGACTTATCAGATTAAATAATACAGATCCTGGAAATTAAAAAAATATCATAAAAGCCGGTCGCATATGCGACCGGCTTTTATATTTTATCAATTTGACACAGACAACCAGCACAAATGTGATTTTCTACTCTACCACATTATAGAGCTCCGATTTCCCCTTCGGACCAGGGATAATTCATACAACGATTTGTCTATAAATAAACAAACGATGCTTAAACTATATCGACACTTACCAATCTATCTGAGACTTCGTATAGAAATTTCTAGAATAGAAAGGAGGTGATCCAAGAGCAGCTTCCGCTACCCTTGCCTTGTTACGACTTAGTCCCTGTCATCGATCCTACCGTGTCCCTACGTGTAAATATAGGTCTTCAGGTATTACCGACTCCCTTGACTTGACGGGCAAGTATCCTCTCGGAATGAAGAGTTGATGTTCCCATCGTACCTGCGGTTTTCCCGCATACGACGAGCTCCTAATGCATTTTTGCTTTCATCTTAAGTAGATTACACAATCCACTATTGCTATGATGTTCTTCTTTGTTCAATCTATCCATTATCTCGCAGAATATCTTGAAATCTTTGGCTTTTGACCTAAACTTCGGTTTATTCTTCTTGAAGAATGGAATGATTATCCTGTTTAAATCGCCCCAATTGAATACCTCATATCGGTAGCAATTTTGATGATTTACGCGAACATCTTTCTGGAAGTATACGCTACCACAACCAAAGAATCTTTTTAGCTCATAAAGAATGTCTTTATCTTTCTCTATGAGTTTAATATAGAATCTCGGTTCGGCTCGTACCCTCCTTTTGACTTCAACTGATGATTTAGGGTTTCGAAGGTAGACAGTAAAGCTACCCTCTCCATCTACTAAACCAATGATGTAGTCTGATGAAAGCATACATTAAGAGTAGATCCTTCGGCCATACTTATTATCCATAAATACAGATTACTATGATCTAGCTGACTTCTGACGCGGCGTCAATTCCATTATGCCATATATCATCCTATTAGAATAGTTGGTATTTACGTCAGATATCCCTGGGTTAGTTAAATTTCTCTTCCAAGCATCTCTTATAGTCTTTTTCAAGAATCTTCTCTATGCTCACTGCCCAACCATAGATCGATTAGACTTTTGTGCATAAGAGCTGCTTTTTGCTTTAAGCTCCTTCGGTAGGACCCTCGCGGATCATACCTAGCTTTTTACTACGCCTCATGGCGACATGAGAGAATGGATTTGAACCATTTAGAAATATAACCTGCCAGGCGCTTTTATTGTGAGTGCAAAATTCGAGAACGTATTCACCGCAGCGTGATGATCTGCGATTACTAGCAATTCCGGCTTCAAGGAGGCAAGTTGCAGCCTCCTATCCGAACTGGGGGTGCCTTTGATGGGATTAGCTCCACCTCGCGGTTTGGCAACCCATTGTAACACCCATTGTATCATGTGTGTAGCCCAAGGCATCAAAGGGCCACGCTGACTTGACGTCGTCCCCACCTTCCTCTTTCTTACGAAAGCAGTTTCGTCTGACACTTATAACAGACGATGGGGGTTGCGCTCGTTAATCCACTTAAGGAGACCACTCACGTGACGAGCTGACGACAGCCGTGCAGCACCTGCTCAGCACCCTCGAAGGCTACTCTGTTTCCAGAGTATGCAGCTGAGTTTCAAGCCTTGGTGAGGTTTCACGCTTAGAGTCGAATTGAACCACATGATCCACTGCTTGTGCGAATTCCCGCCTATTTCTTTGAGTTTTAAGCTTGCGCTCGTACTTCCCAGGCGCCAGACTTAACGCGTTAGCTACGCCACTGGAAGGGTCGATGCTCCCAATAGCTAGTCTGGATCGTTTAGGGCGTGGACTACAAGGGTATCTAATCCTTTTTGATCCCCACGCTTTCGCGATTGACCGTCAGCAAACTGCTAGCAAGCTGCCTACGCTTTTGGTGTTCCGTGCGATATCAATGGATTTCACCCCTACACCGCACGTTCCGCTTGCCTCTCGGCTGCTCTAGTCGTACCGTTTCCGACGCGGTCCCAAAGTTAAGCCTTGGGATTTAACGTCAGACTAATACAACCGGCTACTCGCTCTTTACGCCCAGTAATTCCGGATAACGCTTGGGGTCTCTGTATTACCGCTGCTGCTGGCACAGAGTTAGCAACCCCTTATTCTCGTGGTACCGTCAGGACCCCCGACTCTGGGTATTTTGTGGTTCTGAAAGCTAAAAATAATACGAGTTCGCGAAGCGACGACAAAGACGTACTAAATGTACTTCGAGGAGAAGCGACAAAGAAATCGTATTATTTTTAGCTTCCCCTTAGGGCGGGCTAATTTAAAACAATTTCATTGTTGCTCGTCACTCGTGTACATTAGAGTACACTTCATTCCTCGCGTCGCGAATTTGTTTTAAATTCGCTCCGTCAGAATTCACAAAATACCCAGAGTCGGGGGTCTAATTCTTCCCACGCAAAAGCGGTTTACGACCCGAAGGCCTTCTTCCCGCACGCGGCGTCGCTCGATCAGGCTTTCGCCCATTGTCGAATGTTCTTGACTGCTGCCACCCGTAGGTGTACGAACCGTATCTCAGTTTCGTCGTTGAGGGTCGCGCTCTCACGCCCCCTACCCGTCATAGCCTTGGTGGGCTTTTACCCCGCCAACAAGCTGATAGGACCTAGGCCACTCTCAAAGCGTCTTGCGACTTTACTCTTGCGAGACTATCGGGAATTAGCTAATCTTTCGACTAGTTGTGCCCGACTTCGAGGTATGTACCAAGGTGTTACTAACTCGTTCGCCACTATGCAAAGTATTGCTACCTTGCATCGTTCGACTTGCATGCCTTATCCACGCCGCCAGCGTTCATCCTGAGCCAGAATCAAACTCTCTTAAAATGATCCTTCTTTTAGTTGCCTAAAAATTTAGGAAATGGCTGGTTGACTGTATCAAATTGACAATGATCTCTCCGAAACTAGCTCTGCTATAATAGCAGAACCACGATTGTCCAGTCAACCCGGACAATCGTGGTTCAACTACTTGCCTCACCATAGTCGCTTCTGACGTCGGCGAGCGTACCTGATTGTTTAGATAATGTTATCTATTGGTACTGCCATTCTACTCGCATTCTACAAGCAGGTCAAGTATCGTGTGGATATAACGAAAATAAATAAAAAAGGCCGTTTAGGCCTCAAGCAATGACCTGAGCTTATCAATGGCTTGGTTAGCGACATTGACTTGCATATCAAGATATTCTTTATCCATGATACCCTCTATATAAATTGGTCTATTATCTGGATCAACTAGGCTAGTCACTCCTAGATAAAGTTGATTAATTAGCCTAGAGCTAGTGAAACAGTGACGGTTATTGCCATCAAATGTTAATGTAACATCCAGACCGCCACCCTCCGTATGACCTAAAACAATATTTAGACCATCATATCTAGAAACATATCTGGTTTCCATCCATCCCCTCCAATTCTTAAACCTATTGAGTGTCCAGCTAATTTTACGAGACCTAGTTAATCGTATAAGTAGGTATACCAATTCATCTCCAAAGAATTTATTGTCTAAAATAAAATCACCATGATCAGTTTCGATGTATGCACCATGTCTATCTAAAGATGCCAAGTCTTCTTGGGATAAATTGTTTATCCTAAGGTCTACACCTAGATACTTCTCGGGCTTATGAACTTCGCACATATCGTCTTCTCTCTCAACGAACTGGACATAATATATATCTTGGCCTGACTTTAGTCAACCAAAAATACTGTGCCAGCTGGCGCAGTATTTTTGGTTATTTCGAATTTTTCTTCCGCCATCCCTCTATCTTGGCATGGTCGCCAGAGAGTAAAACTGATGGTACCTTTAGCTTCTTGCCCTTCATTATATATACATCGGGACGGGTGTACTGGGGATGTTCGAGATTAGATCCACTCGAAAAACTCTCATTCTCAATAGATTCTTCTTTTGCGATTACACCAAATATCAATCGAGATACAGCTTCCATGATTACCATTGCTGCCGTCTCGCCGCCAAATAAAACATATTCGCCGATCGATATTTCTTCATCGGCAATATGTTTAGCCACTCTTTCGTCAACGCCCTCATAGCGACCACATATAAAAATCAGATTATCATATTTTGAAAGTTGCTGGGCTTTCTTTTGATTAAATATTTTACCTTTAGCAGACAGTAGAATTATTCTTGTTTTTTTACTCTTGGTTTTGACTTTTACGGCTTTGACGGCTTTGAATATCGGTTCAATCTTCATTACCATCCCTACTCCCCCACCGTAAGGTCGATCATCTACGGTCTTGTGATTATCGACTGTCCAGTCGCGCAAATTGAATATTTTAATTGAAAGAATTTTTTTCTTGATCCCGCGCGCAATTAAAGCCTCGTTCTTAAACGAGTCAAAGAAGTTTGGAAAAATTGTAATAATGCTTAACTTCATAAAATAAAAGCCCTATTTGGGCCAAATATCACAATAGTCCTGGCAACACTTAATACATGGGGCATCAACATGAAATGAATATTTTTCAAAACAACTAGGGCATTCAATGATGACTATTCCGACTATAGCCTTACCCCCAAGCCCGCGTGTTGCAAACGGTATTTCCGTAGAAAACCCGACTATACTATTATATTTTTCAAGGGGTTTTCCCAACCAAGCCCAACCACAACTCGGACAATCAAGTCCTTTTGACAACTTAATCGCAGCATTCCATGCCTCCCCCCAAGACCTATATTCCACATCACACCTCTCTGCAAATAACTACACATATATTACACCGCGATACCGTTAACGTCAACCATAAAACCCCTTACGGGGTTTTATGGTTAAATTCTTCTTTAAAGACTACAGATTTCCGAGATCATTCATAACGTCCTCAACATCTCTGGTCTTACCAGCTGAGCTTACGCTCGTGGCAGCCTCAGATCCTTCCGGCTCTTCAATCCTTAAATTCACCCTGGCATTGTTTCTCATGCCAACAATTCTGACAAGAGCTCTGATTGCCTTGGCGGTTGAACCGCTTCGACCAATCAATAGACCCATGTCTTCCTTGTGAACTTTTACTGAAAGAAGAACGCCGAGCTCATCAACGGTCCTATTAACGACAACGTCGTCAGGATGATTGACAAGCTCTTTGATAATGAATTCAACAAATGCTTTATCTTTATCTTGCGTCACTTTTCTGTGAACTGTACACCATTTACTACCCATCAACTGAGTTTTTAAACGGCTTTCAGTCTTATTCTTTTATTAAATTTCGACCTCCCTTCGGCAAGCTCAGGGCAAGCCCTCGTGGGAACTATTACTTACATATACTACCTCGCAAAAGTCAAAAAGTCAAAATTACAGTCTTTCGAGCGTTTTTAAGTTTTTCTCTGGAAAATAGATAAAAGCAAGCCCTACAACTATGCCAATGATCGCCGTTACGATATGATTACCTCCAAATAACCACTTATCTACAATATCTAATGCGACCCATACTCCTCGCCAAACTAATATCAATCCGACTGCGACTACAATACTTTTCGTAAAATACTCCAATCCTAATTTTTTCATGTTTATTTGTTAATTATATTACTATGTTTACTATTCTGCCTGGAATATATATAAATTTCTTAATCGGCTGGCTACCTATGAATTTCTGGATCTTTTCGCTATCTAGAACAATCTTCCTGACTTCCTCCTCTAAAAGACCGGCTTTCATTAATATCGCATCTCTCACCCTACCATTTACCTTGATGACCAGATTGGTGATTTCTTCCTTGAGAAGCGCTGGATCATACTTTGGCCACGACTCTAAGTGAATGGATTTTTTATTGCCTAAAACTTCCTGCCACAATTCTTCGGCAATATGCGGTGCGTAAGGTGCAACGACTTTTAAAATTAATTCGTATTGTTCCCTGTTTAACTTGTATTCCTCGCCGGTAATTTCTTCTAAACTATTCAGCATCTTCATCAAACCGCTCACACCAGTATTAAATTTAAGATCTTTAATGTCGTCCCCTACGTTTTTAATGGCTCTGGTAATTTCCACATCAATCTCTGGCTTCTCGCAAATCTTTAATTTTTTATCTTCATATCTTGAGACAAAATTCCAAATTCTATTTAAAAATCTTGAAACACCATTTATACCCTTCGGATCCCACGGTCCACCCTGTTCGTATGGACCCATAAAAGACAAATACATTCTAACCGTATCGGCACCATAATTCTTCACCTCAACGTCGGGATCAACCACATTGCCACGAGACTTGGACATCTTTTGGCCATCTGGGCCGAGAATTATTCCATGGTTAACGCGACCAGAAAATGGCTCATCAAATTTAGTATATCCGAGAGAATGCAATGCTTTAGTAAAAAAACGTGAATAAAGTAGGTGCATCGTGTTGTGTTCGGCGCCTCCTATATATAGTGGTACGGGAAGCCAGGCATCCATGTTCTTCTGACTAGCAAATTCGTCATTATTGTTTGGATCAGTGTAACGCATAAAATACCAGGACGAATCAACAAATGTATCCATGGTATCAGTTTCTCTTTCGGCTTCACCACCACATTTCGGACATTTAGTCTTTAACCACTTCTCTGATTTAGCCAATGGTGACTTGCCATCATCAGTTGGCTTGAAATCGTCCAGTTTCGGAAGCTTAATAGGCAAATCTTTTTCAGGTACAGGCATATAGCCACATCCTGCACACTTAATCATTGGGATTGGCACACCCCAATATCTTTGCCTCGACAAAATCCAATCATGTAAACGATATTGCTTTACGAAATCTCCCAGCCCTTTTGATTTTAGTTCTTCAATGATTTTCTTCCTCCCCTCTTTCGATGTTAGTCCGTCAAACTTTTGTGAGTTAATTAATTTACCATCTTCTTCAAACGCCTTTTTATCTGTTTCTCCTCCAGATATGACTGTCCTGATTTCTAAATTTTGTTTTCTGGCAAAATCATAATCTCTCTGATCATGTGCCGGTACTGCCATAACTGCACCAGTACCATAATGAGCTAGGACGTAATCGGCAATCCAAACAGGAATTTCTTCATTGTTAATTGGATTAATAACTGTTACGCCCTTTAGCTGAGCTCCCGTTTTACTTTTTACATTCGTCATTCTTTCTAACTCTGTCTTCCTTTTAGCTTCAGTAGCGTATTTTTCAACTTCATCCCAATTAGTTATATAAGGCTTAAGGTCTTGGACAAGTTTGTTTTCAGGCGCAAGCACAACATAAGTTGCACCAAAAAGTGTATCGGCGCGAGTAGTAAAAACCTCTATATTTTTATTAAAATCTTTTATCTTAAATTTAATCAGCGACCCCTCTGATCGTCCAATCCAATTTCTCTGAGCTAATCTCGTTGTCTCAGGCCATTCAACTCGATCAAGGCCATCCACTAAATCATCAGCAAAAGTCGTGATCTTAAACATCCATTGTGAAAGCTTCCTCTGCTCCACATCGGTACCACAACGATCACATTTACCATTTATCACCTGCTCATTGGCTAAAACAGTTTTGTCTTTTGAGCACCAATTGACTGGCGTCTCGGCTCGGTAAGCCAAGCCTTTCTCATAGAATTTCAGAAATATCCATTGAGTCCACTTATAATATTCCGGATCAATAGTTTGCACTTCTCGAGTCCAATCAAAAGTTGCACCCATACTTTTTAATTGTTGAGTCATGTGCTTGATGTTCTCTTCCGTCCAATCTCGTGGATTTATTCCTCGACTTATGGCCGCGTTCTCGGCCGGTAGGCCAAAAGCATCAAAACCAATCGGGTACATAACGTTCTTACCATTCATTCTCTGATAGCGGGCTAGAATATCCGGCAGAGCAAAGGCATACCAATGGCCGATGTGTAAATTGCCCGACGGATATGGAAATTCAACCAATAGCAGATAGTTACCCGCTCCGTCCACGGCTTCATGCATTTTCTCTTTCTCCCAATACTTCTGCCACTTCTTCTCAATTTTATCTGGATTGTATTTCTTCATTTCATACTAAGTATATAAAAACTGGCTCATTAAATCAAAAAATCCCGCCGTGGCGGGATTAGATATCGACGACAGTCCACGGATCGGATATTGGGACATACCAACTTTCAAAGTTATACACCGAACTAACATTAGCAACAACACCCTGTCGCCCCCTGGCTTCGTGAATGTGTCCGCAAACAATCAGCTTCAGCTTCGACAAAGTCTTCATCCGTTTCAATAATGAACGACTACCACATAGACGTCCATCAATTGCTTTATCACAAATTCCATACGGCGGAGCATGAGAGACAATAATATCGACGTCATCCGGAATGTCTCTATAAATTTTTTCCAAGGTACTTTCTGGCGCCATCCACGCCCACTTTCTAAACGGCAAGCTCCAAGGTGATCCATAAATCTTAAGTCCGCTTATTGTCACGGTTTGTTCAATTAGAACAATAGCATAGTGAACGCTAATCAAATCTTCAAACGCTGCCCAGTCATGATTACCCCAAGTCAAGACAATATTCTTGACAGGCACATTCTGAAGCCAAGGATTTAATTTTCTAAAAACAAAATCGTGTACTTCGTTTGTTGGTAATATGTCTCCTGCCAAAATCATTAGATCGCCAGACGGGATACTCACCGGTAAATACCCGTGCAAATCGCTTCCGAGAATGAGCCTCATGGTCGTCTCTCTCAATGAACTGAGCCAATGATATAATAATAAATCTTAGAAATCTATACTAAACAACTTCGTAGCATTTTGGTTGCAGATATTTACTAATTCTTCCAACTCCATGTTCTTTAATTCGGCAACTCGCTTGGCTACTTCTTTTACTCGCATCGGTTCATTTCTCTGGCCACGATATGGCACCGGCGAAAGCCATGGTGCATCCGTTTCTAAAAGTATCTGCTCTATGGGTGCATACTTAACGACTTCGTCGTACTGATTAGCAAAAGTTATGATGCCATTAAGGCCCAGATAAAACCCGATATCCAAATATTTCTTAGCCTCATCGACTGTGCCGGTAAACGAGTGAGCCACACCACCCACGACCAGTTCGTCATTCGATTTCAATATATCCGCCAAGTCATCATGAGCCGATTTACCTAACTTCTCATTACGAGAATGTATTACCAATGGCAGCTTGGCTTCGTGGGACAAATTTATAAATTCCAAAAAAATATCTTTTTGCCTCGTTCTCTTATCCCCTTCTGGCGTTCGATAGTAATCTAATCCAACCTCACCAATAGCTACAACTTCTTTTGAAATTATTTTTTTATAATCTTCGATTGCAAAATCTTCTCCGATCTCGGCAGGATGAGCTCCGATCGTAGCCCAAATTTGATTAGGATATTTTTTCGCTAAAGCTATCCCCCCTTCAGAGGACTTCAGGTCGGCTCCGATGGCAATCATAAAAACGCCATCGTTTAGATTGCGTTTTATTATTTCCTCGCGATCCTTATCGTAATCAGAGAATTGTGGATGGCAATGAGAATCGATTATTTTCATTGTTGTAAACGAGGGAAAAGCCCAGTGCCCTTCTTGATCAAGAATTTATAGTTATCCTGGATTTGCCTCTCTCCGCTATCGCCGAAAACGTCGAATATCTTCTGACTTGTTTCTGGCATAAATGGCTGTAGCCACCAAGAAATATTGTGGATCATGGCCGTAAGAACAGTCATAATCTCTAGAAATTCGGCTGGATTATTTTTTATAATCTCCCAAGGCTTATTGGTATCAATAAATCTATTGGCGATTGCAATTCTAGAGAATATGAAATTACTCAAAACTTCGTGAAGCTTGAACTCCTTGACTAATTGACCATAGCCAGACTCGTCAAAAAATTCTTTAATTTCTGGATTTTCGCCCACCTCTTTTGCTACGACCTCTTTCTTATACACTAGTTCTCCGTCAAGCTTACTTTCGATTAGAGTCGCTACGCGCTGAACCAGATTGCCCAGGCCATTGGCCAAGTCGCCGTTGTACCTGTCTTCTAATTTTTTATAAGAAAAATCACCATCACTATCAGACGGAATTTCTCGCAATAAGAAATATCGAGTTACGTCCACTCCATATTTTTCAATCAGATGTTTTGGATCAATGACGTTGCCCAGAGATTTGGACATTTTCTCACCATCAGCTGTGACAAAACCATGAACATATATTGCTTTGGGTAAATCAATTCCGACTGAAAGTAATATTACCGGCCAATACATGGCATGAAACCTCAGTATATCTTTGCCTATTAAATGAACATCGGCTGGCCATAATTTCTTAAATTGCTCTGTCTCATCGGCATAACCGATGGCTGAAATATAATTTGTCAGAGCATCGGTCCAAACATACATAGTCTGAGTATCATCACCGGGCACTGGTATCCCCCACTTCAACGTAGAAGTCGGCCTAGAAAAACTCACATCTTCGGCATCATCCAATAGATTTATAATTTCGTTCTTCCTCGAATCTGGGACTATCTTTAACTCGTCATTCTGTATTTTCTCCTTTATAATTGCCGTATATTTTGATAATCTAAAAAACCAATTTTCCTCCTTAACCACTTGTGGTTCTGTTTTGTGAATCGGACATAGGCCATTATCAAGGTCACTTTTCTTTTTTAGACTTTCACAGCCAACGCAATACAGGCCTTCATAATCCTTTTTATACAAATCCCCTCTTTCTGCTAATTTCTGCCAAATCTTTTGTGCCGCTGGCCAATGTCTCTTTTGATCAGAAGTTCTTATAAAATCATCGTTGGAGATATTTAACTTCTTGGTTAAATCGATAAATGTTTCCGCTATTTCATCTACGAACACTTGCGTATCCTTGCCGTGCTTCTCGGCTGCTTGGGCAATTTTAGATCCATGCTCATCAGTCCCTGTTAAAAAATATGTTTCATCCCCTATCAAACGATGATACCTGGCTAAAACATCAGCTTGTAATAATTCCAAAGCAAAACCGATATGCGGCTCAGCATTCGTATAGGCTATGGCTGTAGTTATATAAAATTTATTCTTCATTTTTATTTATTCGATATCACGACCACAAATTCGCCGAGAAGATTATCGCCTTTCATTGATTGAGTTATGTGTTCGATATCTCCCCGATAAATTGTTTCGAACTGCTTGGTTAGCTCTCGTCCAATCATGATCTTTCTATTTTCCACCTGAGAAAGCTTCTTAAGCTCATCTAGGGCTTTTAATATTCTATGCTTCGATTCGTAAAAGACAACTGTTTCTTCGGCAATGGCGATATTCTTAAAAAATGTTTGGCGACCCTTCTTGTGTGGTGGAAATCCCAAGAAAACAAACTTATCCGTCGGAAACCCACTCACGCTCAAAGCTGAAATGGCCGCATTGGCTCCAGGAATTGGCACAATTTTCAAATCCGGCATAGCTTCAAGTGCTTTCATTACAAGATAGTTACCAGGATCATTGATACCTGGAGTACCAGCATCAGTCACTAGGGCCAAAGTTCTACCCTCGTGCAACATTTCTATAATCCTATCTATTTTTTTAAAATCGCTATGTTGATGATAGCTGATTACATCTTTTTTAATATTATATCTCTCGAGCAGATTTCTAGTGACCCTCGTATCTTCGGCCAAGATTAAATCAGCATTTGATAAAACATTAATCGCCCTCAGTGTTATGTCTTCGAGGTTACCGATTGGAGTGGCTACTATATATAACATTTCTTATTACTTATCCAGCAACACGCCTAGATTCTTTTTGTTTGGCCATGTCGTCTAATATTTCAACAATAATTGTAGCAACCGGCACTGACAAAATCATACCCGAAATACCAGCCAAAGATCCACCAATTAATAAAGCCATAATGACTACGACAGGATTAAGTCCGGTTGTCTTGCCAATTACCAATGGAACCAAGATGTGATTTTCCAATTGCTGAACAACCGTATAGAAAACAATCAGCCACAAACCAAGACTTGGCGATTGGATAAAACCGAGAAAAACTGCCGGTATCGCTGCTAAAACAGGTCCGACCATCGGCACTATTTCTAGTACCATGGATAGGATGCCCAATACTAAGGCATATTTGACGCCAATTATCGAAAGACCAACGTAAACTACGAGACCGACAATTAGACTCAGAAGAAGTTGTCCCTGAAACCAACGTCCAACCTTTATCTCGGATCGCTTCCATAAATCTATGACATAGTCCTCATATTTCTCTGGGACAACTGATCCAAGAAAAGATTCAATGCCCTTTTTCATGACTGATAAATAGAATGAGATAATTACGATAGCTATAAAAGAAAAGATACCTCCAAATATACTTACTACGAAACCTACCACCGACTGAGATGCTTGTTGAAAATATGAGGAAACACCATCAAGAATATTCTGAATCTCGCCAAGAAAATCTAAATATTTTGGTGAATTTTGCTGAGCTTTTTCGAGTGTAGAGGTAACTTGCGCGACAAATTTAGGCAGAGCACCAGATAGCTGA
>Ga0208245_1001282_pt1 | contig 15961 bp, 27 predicted proteins | sample RifOxyC1_FD_184035 | JGI IMG/M metagenome (GOLD analysis project Ga0208245, IMG submission 184035) | Soil microbial communities from Rifle, Colorado - Rifle Oxygen_injection C1 (SPAdes) | ecosystem: Environmental > Terrestrial > Deep subsurface > Rock core/Sediment | place: Rifle, Colorado... | reverse complement strand
AATAATGTCTACAAAAAGGGTGATAAGGTCACGATTGTAGAATGTGCTCCTATATCTCGCGACAAACATTTTAAGGTCGTAATTTAATTTCTATATAAAATAACATGATTCAACCACAGACAATTGTAAAGATTGCCGACAATACCGGAGCGAAAATCGGAAGAGTATTTAAAATACCTGGCGGCTCAAAAAAGCGATATGCTCGTATTGGAGAGTTGGTGATTTTGTCTGTGCAATTAGCAGAACCTCGTAAGCAGGTAAAAAAGAAGGAAGTTCTTTATGCTGTAGTAGTTAGACAAAGACAACCATTTCGTCGTAAGGACGGTTCTTATATCCGTTTCGACGAAAATGCTGTGGTGATTGTTGATAAGGTTAAAAAAGAACCACGAGGCGGACGTATTTTTGGTCCGATTCCACGAGAAATCCAAGAATTAGGTTATCAAAAAATTGCTTCATTAGCGCCTGAGGTTGTTTAAATATTTTTTAAATTTCATACTATGAACATCAAAAAAGGTCAAAGTGTCATCATCATTGCTGGAAAAGATCGAGGTAAAACTGGAAAGGTGGTTTTGGCTTTACCTAAACAAGATAAGGTGGTGGTAGAGGGTATTAATATGGTTAATAAGAGAATTAAATCTAGAAAACAAAACGAAGCTGGACAAACTGTATCAGTAGCCACTCCGATTCATATTTCCAATGTTAAAGTCGCTGAAGCTGCAAAGAAAGCAACTAAGGCTAAGGCTGCTAAAAAGTAATATTTAAAACATGATTTCCATTAAAGAAAAAATAGCTAAAGCGATACCAGAATTAAAAACAGAACTAGGCGTGAAAAATGCTCTAGCTTTGCCTCGTTTGCAAAAAGTGGTTGTTAACTCAGGTACTGGTAAAGCTAAAGATAAAAAAAGAAATGAATTAGTAGCTGACAGAATAGCCAAAATCACTGGTCAAAAACCAGCTATGCGAGGGGCTAAAAAATCTATTGCTAGTTTTAAGGTGCGAGAAGGAGATATAGTAGGAGTAGCTGTAACGCTTCGAGGAGATAGAATGTATAAATTCTTAGATAAGCTGATCAATATTGCCATGCCTCGGATGAGAGACTTTAAAGGTTATGCTAAAACTTCTATTGATGAAATTGGTAATATGACTATTAGTGTGAGAGAGCACTCAGTTTTTCCAGAAACTACAGATGAAGAATTGAAAGATATCTTTGGTATGTCTGTTACTCTAACTACAACTGCTAAAAATAAAAAAGAAGCTCTAGTTTTCTTTGAAAAAATCGGATTTCCGTTTAAAAAAGAGGTAGTAGTTAAGTAATTAGTTTTAATTATTTATGAATTGAATAATCGCCAGTTCCCCTAGGGGAACTGGCGATTTGTGGGTTTCTCTATCTAAAACGATCTATCTTTAAAACCACCCCCGTGCCCATCATAGAGAGCTCGATGTATGTCGGACTGCTTTCCTTGTTGTGGTAGATGCCTGGAGTCGAACCCTGCTTCTTCTGGGGTGGTTGGCGCGAGACTAGGCACCTTCTGGATTTCTGGACAGAGGTCCCCAGCGGGAGAGACAAACTTTTCAGCACTCTTAGGTACCGAGTTCTCTGTTTCGCCCAGCATCCACGGTTGGATGTTTAAGTGTTCGGTCCAGTCGTTGAGGGTCGGGAAATGCCCGTTGAAGTCTTCTTTACAGTGGTCTTCTCCGATATCGGCGACAGAATAGGTCTTATTGGCAGAATTTTTCCTAGTTGAACCAAATATTTTCAGTAGTGGTCCATAAACAAAAAAAGAATGATGGGTCGCTACTCTATGGCCCATGTCTGACACAGCCCCTCTGGAACAATCCATACATTCGTGGATATCGAGGTAATCTTCAGCTACGCCACCATACTTATCGGCAGAGCTTCTTGCGTGGTCATTAGGTTTCATCTTTTATATTCCTTCTGTAGGTTTAGGGTTGTGGTTTAGGAACGAACTTGAGTATTCTGTAGCCAATTTAACCACATTATTTATATAAAATCAAAATTCTGATACAGGGGCTAGAATGCTATATATGAGACCATGTTTTCCGTTTGACATTGCTATGCTTTGTTGATAGTATTCTATCTAGCCCATAAGGGCTTCATTTTTTAATTATGGCAAAAAAATCGGTTATAGCGAGATCAAAGAAGACCCCTAAATTTGCTTCACGAGTAGTGAGGCGATGTTTCCGTTGTGGTCGTAAACATGGCTATATGCGAGATTTTGACTTGTGTCGAATTTGTTTTAGAGAGTTCGCTAATGACGGGGAAATTCCCGGTGTTAAAAAATCATCATGGTAACAGACCCTATTTCAGACATGATCACTCAGGTGCGTAATGCATCACGAGTTGGTAAACCACAAGTTGTGGTGTCTTTTTCTAATTTAAAATTAGCCCTAGCTAATGTGTTAAAGAAAGAAGGTTATTTAAAAAATGTAGCTCGTAACTCACGTTTTAGTCGCAATTATATTACTTTAGATATTGCCTATAACGATAAAGGTGAATCCAAGATTTTAGAAATTGAACGAGTATCTAAGCCTAGTCGTCGTATTTATCGTAAGGCCGAATTATTTCACACTGTTAGACAAGGTCGTGGTATCTGCATCATTTCTACTCCTAAAGGTTTGTTAACCGACAAAGAAGCCAGACAGGCTCGACTTGGGGGTGAATTAATGTGTAAAGTTTGGTAAATCTTATTTTATGTCTCGAATCGGTAAAAAAATTATAAATATTCCTCAAGGTGTGATCGTTACTAAAGACGGTGATGTTTTGAAGGTTAAGGGCCCTAAGGGTGAACTGTCTAAAACTTTTAAACCGGTAGTGGATGTTATTCTAGAAGGGGAGACTATTAGTTTCAAACCAGCTAATAGCTCTATTCTAGCCAAAGCTCTGTGGGGAACTTATGCATCTCATGTGAATAATATGATCGAAGGTGTAACTAAAGGTTTTGAGAAAAAACTTATCATCGAAGGAGTAGGTTTTAAGGCTAATATGCAAGCTAATAAATTGGTTCTAGATATCGGTTTTTCTCATGTGGTGGAAGAAGTGATTCCTGAAGGTTTGACTGTAACTACAGAAAAAAACGTCATTACTGTTTCTGGTTTTGATAAAGAATTAGTTGGTCAATTTTCTTCTACTGTTAGATTGCATAAAAGAACAGAACCATATAAAGGTAAAGGTATCAGATATGATGGAGAGAAGGTTCTAAGAAAACAAGGTAAGAAAACTGTATCTTAAGATTTAATATATGAAAGCTAAAACTGCACAACAAAAAAAGTCTGAAAGTTTATCTCGTCGTAAAGGACGGGTACGTTCTCGTATCTCAGGAACTATAGAAAGACCACGTCTTGTGGTTAATAAGTCTAATCGCTATACTGTGGCGGCTGTTGTTGATGACGTCAAAGGAATTACTCTAATTTCTTTGAGTACTGTTAAAGTGAAAGCGGGTAAGTATGAAGATAATTTTAAGAAAGTGGCTGACGCTCGAGCTTTAGGTCAGAAAATTGCCGATATTGTAAAAGAGAAAAAAATTACTAAAGTTGTTTTTGATCGTGGAGGCAACAGATATACTGGGCGAGTCAGAGCTGTAGCTGAAGGTGCCCGCGAACAAGGTTTAGAATTTTAGTTCAGTCAAATATTTATATTATGCCTATTAAAGAAAAAACAATTACAGAGACTCCAAGTGTAAACGATACTACTCGCGTGGCTACTAATAGTGGTGACGATAGGGGTAATACAGACAACAGATCTCGAGGCCGTCGTCCTGGGGGACATAATGCTGGTGGTCGTCGTGAGAAACCAAAGAGTGAATTTGCTAATAAAATATTAGCTATTCGTCGTGTGACTCGTGTGATGGCTGGAGGACGTCGTTTTAGTTTTTCTGTGGCTATAGTGATTGGAGACAAGAAAGGCCGAGTTGGTGTGGGTATTGGTAAAGCTTCTGATACGGCACTAGCTATTGAAAAAGCAACCAATGATGCTAAGAGAAATATGATCACTGTACCTTTAACTAAAGAGTCTTCTATTAGGCATGAAATTGCTGCTAAATATAATGCCGCTAGAATTACTATTGCCCCATCTGTCGGTCGGGGAATGGTGGCTGGAAGTGCAGTTCGTATAGTTCTCGATCATGCTGGAGTTAAAGATGTTAATGCTAAGATTTTATCTAGAAGTAAAAATAAATTAAATATTGGTCGAGCAACGATTGAGGCTCTTAAGACTCTAAACAAATAATCTCTAGTAGATAAATTTTATACTATGCAAATACATGAACTAAAACCAAAAACTAAACGAACTAAAGCTAGGGTTATTGGCCGTGGTGGTAAGAGAGGTAAAACTTCTGGTAAGGGTCACAAGGGTCAAAAAGCTCGTACTGGTAGAAAAATTAGATTAGAGCTTAGAGATCAAATCAAGAAAATTCCTAAATTGCGAGGTCGTGGTACTCACCCTAACAAAGCGGTGAGTGCTCAAGTGGCTTCTGTGAATATTTCAACTTTAAGTGCTTCTTTTACTGAAGGCATGACTGTTACTCCTGAAAAGTTATACGAAAAAAAGATCATTCGAAAAATATCTGGTAAAATGCCAGTAGTTAAAATATTGGGCGGTGGGGAGTTAACCAAAAAAGTTAATGTCACCGGTTGTGTGGTTTCTGGAGTAGCTAAAGAGAAAATTGAAAAACTAGGCGGGGTAATATCTTAATTTATATTTTTTAAGATAGAGGTTCGTTTTGTAGGAAATTTTTACCTGGCGCCTTTGTTTTAAAAATGTTAAAAAGTATATTATAAATCTATTTGATTTAAACCCATGAATGGAATTATCCAAAAACTTAAGTTAATTATTGCTGACCGGTCTTTAAGTCGTCGGGTTCTTTTTGTTTTGGGTATTTTAGCTTTGTTTCGAGTGGGAGCGGCTATTCCGATCCCAACTATAGATGCTTCAGCTCTAGAGAGTTTCTTTTTAAATAATCAGTTTTTTGGTCTCCTAAATATCTTTTCAGGTGGTGGATTAGCCAATCTATCTATATTTATGCTTGGAGTAGGACCTTTTATTACAGCTAGCATTATTATGCAATTGTTAACTCTGATTTTCCCTCAATTAAAAGAGCTATATCATGAAGAAGGTGATGCGGGCCGACGTAAATTTTCTCAATATTCTAGATTATTGTCTGTACCACTGGCTATGTTACAGTCTTTTGGTTTATTAACAATATTATCTCAACAAGGCATAGTTTCTGATCTATCTTTAGAATCTAAAATTATGACTATTGTGATAGTGACTGCCGGCTCGGTACTGTTGATGTGGTTAGGTGAATTGATCAATCAATACGGTATTGGTAATGGTGTTTCTCTAATCATTTTTGCTGGTATTGTGGCTAGTTTGCCGGGAGCGATTTCTCAACTAATATTAACTTTTGATCCAAGTTTGTTGCCAACTTATCTAGGCTTTATGGTGCTCGCGGTGATTATTGTCGCCGGGGTGGTAATTGTGACCGAAGGCGAACGTCCAATTCCTATTACTTATGCCAAACGTGTTCGAGGGATGAAGACTTATGGTGGAACTTCAACTTATTTGCCAATTAGGGTTAATAATGCTGGAGTGATGCCAATTATCTTTGCTTTGTCTATTTTACTATTTCCCCAAATGATTATTAATCTGTTGGGACAAGTTGATAATGTCTTACTGCAAGATATCTCAAGACTATTCTTAAATTTCTTTGAAAATGCCTGGTTGTATAGTGCTGTTTATTTCTTGCTAGTATTTGGTTTTACTTATTTCTATTCAGCAGTGACTTTTGATCCTCATGCTATTGCCACTAATTTACAAAAAGGGGGAGCCTTTATTCCAGGTATTAGACCAGGTTTACCAACAGAAACATATATTGCCGGCCTTTTGACTAGATTAACTTTCTTCGGGGCTTTATTCTTAGGTATTATTGCGATGTTGCCTCTTATTATGCAAGAAATTACTGGTATTGCGACTTTAGCTATTGGCGGTACTGGACTTCTGATTGTGGTCTCGGTTATTCTTGATCTACTCAAAAAAGTGGATGCTCAAGTGACAATGCGCGAGTATTAGAATCTAGTTAATTGACGGTTAATTTTGTGGGTGGTCCTAAAGTTAAATTTAGGCTATACTTTGGTCGTTATGACAGATGATAATCTATTGACGTTTATTTTTATTGGCCGCTCTGGATGCGGTAAGGGTACTCAGTCTAAACTCCTGATAAGTTACTTAAAAAGTAATTTAACTGACAATGTGCCAATTTTACACATAGAAACTGGTGCTCGATTGCGAGAATTTATTGAACAAGACAATTTTTCTAGCAAGAAAGCTAAAGCGGTGATGGTAGCTAAAGAACTCCAGCCATCTTTTGTACCAAATTTTATTTGGTCTAAGGCTCTGATTGATGAAATGACGGGGCGGGAACATATTGTTATAGATGGTTCCCCGAGAAAATTAGTTGAAGCCCAGATAATGGATTCGGCTTTAAGTTTTTATGATAGGAAACAAACAATCGTTGTGCATTTAAATGTGTCTCGGGATTGGTCGCGCGAGCGGTTGCTGGCTAGAGGGCGACTCGATGATGATATTGTGGGAATTGAAAAAAGATTGGACTGGTTTGAGGAAGAGGTTACTCCAGTGATCGAGTTTTTCCGTAATTCTGGACATTTTAAGTATTTAGAAGTAAATGGTGAAGATGAAATTGATAATGTTCATCATAATATTTTGGTTGCTAGTGGTTTATTAAAATAAATTATATTTCGTGATTAAGTTAAAAAGTATAGATGAAATAAAAATTTTAAGAGCTGGCGGTTTGAGGCTAGCCACTATTTTGGCGACCCTAAAAAAAGAAGTAAAACCTGGTGTTAAAACTAGAGATTTGGATGATTTGGCCAGAGAATTAATTAGTGCCAATGGAGATAAGCCTGCTTTTTTAAATTATAAACCTCATGGTTCTAGGTTAGCTTATCCAGCTGCTTTGTGTGTATCGGTTAATGAAGAAATAGTCCACGGTATACCAAGTCCGAGAGTTTTGGTGGAGGGCGATATTGTAACTTTAGATCTTGGTTTAATTCACCAAGGACTTTTTACTGATTCAGCTATTACGGTGCCTGTGGGTAAAATATCTAAGGAAGCCGCTAAATTAATAGATGTGACAGAAAAGTCTCTCAATAAAGCCATTAGAGCGGTTAAGGCTGGCGGCTTTGTGGGTGATATTGGGGCTACTGTTGAAGAATATATAAGAGGTGAGGGGTTGGGTCTAGTTCAGGACTTAGCGGGTCATGGCGTGGGCTATGGCGTCCATGAGGACCCTTTGGTGCCTAATTATGGCCGGCGGGGTCGAGGTGAAGTTTTAAAACCCGGCCTCGTGATTGCTATTGAACCCATGGTGACTCTCGGCCGAGATGATACTAAAATTTTATCCGATGGTTTCACTTTTGTGACTACCGATGGTAGCCTGAGTGCTCATTTTGAACATACGGTTGCTGTGACAGAAAATGGAGTCGAAGTTTTAACGGCTTTATAAAATTTATATGAAGGAAAAATACCAAGATACTTTAATTATTATTAAACCAGATGCTCTGCAGCGTAGTTTGCTTGGAGACATTATTAGTCGTTTCGAGAAAAAAGGCTTACAAATAAAAGCGGTTAAAATGTTGAAAATGGGAGATGTGATTATTGAAGAACATTATCAACATCACCTGACCAAGCCGTTTTTTCCGGGTTTAAAAAGTTTTATGAAAACAGCTCCAGTCGTGGTTATAGTATTGTCGGGAATCGAAGCTATTTCAGCAGTTAGATTACTGGTGGGACCAGTAGATGGAGCCAAAGCTGATGCTGGATCAATTCGTGGTGATTTTTCTTTGAATACTCAGTCTAATATTGTTCACGCTTCAGATTCTATAGAGTCAGCTGCGGCTGAAATCAAGCGCTTTTTTAAAGACGATGAGATTTTTGATTATAATAAACCAGATGCTCCTTATATATATGCCAACGAGGCTATTTGGGACTAATTTTAGTTTTTGCAAAATTAAGTAAGAGGCATATAATAAAAGTAGGCTATTTGTGGAGTATTATCTAGATCAAAAACAACCCTAGGGAGTCTTATATCGTTCTGAACTGTGGTTTAGAATTGCGGACACCCACGTAGATTTATCTTCTAGGGTTAATGCTCTCGGATAGCCTAAGAAAAAACATTACTGCCAAGTAATGTTTTTTCTTTTAATTCGCCCCAAAATTTTTTTTAAGGTACAATAAATAAGCCATGGGGCGATTTTTGATTTACATAATTACTTTTATAGTGGGCCTCGTCACTGTTGCACTTAGTGTGATGGCTTACCATAATTTTTGGTTTTGGAAGTTGGCTTATTTAGATATAGCGATTCACTTTTTAGCGGGGATGACGGTAGCTTTTTTAGGTCTTATTTTTTATTTTTCAGTCGTCACGCCTAGATATTTAAGATTACATTTTTCTTTTAGCTCGGTTTTGGTGACAGCCTTGGTGGCGACACTGGCGGTGGGTCTTATTTGGGAGTTGTTTGAATTTAGTATGGATGAATTTTGGTCAGCGGAGCTCTCGGTTAAACAATTGGCTATCATGAAATTTACAGCCAATGACAGTTTAAGTGATTTACTTTTTGATGGATTGGGAGCCCTGCTAGCGTCACTGGCTTTTTGGTTTAATTGGAAGCAGAAAGATTTAATTGGTCAAAGTCCGTCAATATCAGAAATAAATAATTCTAATATTTAAAATTATGGCTAAAAATATATCTATTACATTTCATGGGGGAGCGGGCTCGGTTACGGGGTCAAACTTTCTTTTGGAAGGTGAGGCCGATGGAAAAGATTTTAAATTTCTGATTGATTGTGGGTTAATGCAGGGGAGTAAAGTCTGTGACGAATTTAATTATCAAAGTTTTCCTTATGAGACGTCAAAAATAGATGCCTTGTTTGTGACTCATGGTCACTTAGATCATGTGGGACGGATTGGAAAATTAATTAAAGATGGCTTTACAGGGCCAATTTATTCCACCTCGCCGACTCGCGATATTGCTGAACTTATTATGCTCGATAGTTTGGGGGTAATGGAAAAAGAACAACTCGATACTAAAATACCACCCCTCTATACCGAAGATGATGTGGCTCAAGCGATGGCCCAGTGGCGAACTTTTAATTATCATGAGCCATTAAAAATAGGTGAAATTCAAGTGGTGTTTAGAGATGCGGGCCATATTTTAGGATCTAGTATGATTGAGTTTACGATTAATGACCGTAAACTATTGTTTACGGGGGATTTAGGAAATTCTCCAGCCCCACTTTTGCAACCAACTGAAAAAATTACCGATATTGATTATTTGGTTACCGAATCAGTTTATGGAGATAGAAATCATGAGCAATTGGAAGATCGCCGTCTCTTGCTCCGACAAACCATCAAAGACACTATTAAAGCGGGAGGAACTTTAATGATCCCAGCTTTTTCAGTGGAGAGAACTCAAGAACTTTTGTTTGAAATAGAAAATATGATGGAGGATTCTGAAATACCACTGGTGCCAGTTTTTCTAGACTCACCACTTGCTATTGCTGTCACTAAAGTTTATGAAAAGCATAAAAATCTTTTCAATAAAGAAGTGAGATCTATTATGAATGATGGTGATGGTATTTTCCGTTTCCCTCAACTCCAATTTACAAAAACTACCGACCAATCAAAAGCGATAATTAATGCTGCGAGTCAAAAAATAGTGATCGCTGGATCAGGTATGTCTAATGGGGGCCGTATTTTACATCATGAGAAAAATTATTTACCAGATAAAAACAGTACTTTACTACTGGCCGGCTATCAGGCTCATGGTAGTATGGGTCGGTTTCTAGAAGATGGAGCCAAAAAAGTTAGAATCTTGGGTCATGATGTGACAGTGAGAGCGAAAATAGTAAAGATCTCTGGATATTCAGCTCATAAAGATGCTGATGATTTAGTAGATTTCATTGCTGATTCTGCTGATACTCTGAAGAAAGTTTTTTGTGTTCTAGGAGAGCCAAAATCTTCAATGTTTTTAGCTCAAAGGGTTCGTGACTATTTAGGACTTAATGCTGTTGTGCCGGAGGCTGGGCAAACAATAAAAATAGATATTTAAAAAACCGCACGCCCTGGGGCGTGCGGTTTTTTTTGTTTTCTTTATTTAACAGCGCTGATGATTTTAGAAAATGTTTCTGGATTGTTTTCAGCTAGATCGGCAAGAATTTTGCGATCAAGTTCAATATTTTTCTTTTTCAAGAGATCAATGAATTTGCTGTAAGATAGGGCAAATGGTCTAACTGCCGCATTGATTTTAATGGTCCATAATCGGCGAAAATCTCCCTTCTTGTCTTTTCTGTGATTAAAAGCATGAACGCCAGCATGGTAAAAAGCTTCACGAGCTTGGCGAGTTTTAGTGCTCCGGCCAAAGTTAAAACCCTTTACTCGTTTCAGTAAATTATGTCGTCTTTTTAATAGTGTTTTTCCTCCTTTTACGCGTGGCATGGTATATGATTTAAATTATATTTTTATTGGGTGCCGTAAGGTAGCACTCGACTTAAGGTCTTGTTACTGATGTTGTTGAACTGTTGAGTTCCTCTTTTGCCAGAAGAAGCATTGCCTCGTTCTTTAGCATTAAAGTGGTTTTGACCTGGTTTTCGGGTAATTAACTTACCAGTTCGGGTCTTCTTTATTCGCTTGCTGTATGATTTATTAGTTTTCATTTGATTGATTTTAACCTCTATATTTCTAGCTTATTTTCCTCTGTTTGTCCAGGTTTAATGCTCTTGGCTCGCTCGATGACCAAATACAAACCTTTGGGCCCTTTTTTGGCTTCCTCAGCCATTTTGTAGTCTTCAGCAATAAGGTTTAAGAAGCGGTCCAGGCGTTCCTGGAGGAAGTTCTTTTCTAGGTATTTGGTTCTACCTGGTAAAAAGAGCTCCACTTTGACCCGGTGGCCCTCTTTGAGCCATTTACTAGCCCGGCCAGCTTTCATTTCTAGGTCATTCTCACCGGTACCGATCTTTATTTGCAGTGATTTAGTCTCAGTTGCTTTAGAGCCGGCTTTAGCCGCTTTAGCCTTTCTATTTTCATCGTATTGCCATTTGCCGTAATCCATAATCTTAGCGATTGGGGGGTTGGCATTGGGCGATATTTCAATGAGATCCATTTCAGCTTCCTCAGCTAAACGTAGGGCTTCGCCAAGGCTCATAACTCCTAAATTACCTTTTTCATTGTCGATAACTCGAAGTTCAGAAGCCCTGATTTGATGATTGATTCTGGTGTATTTATTCAAAAATATCTATAAATTAGCAAACCTAAAAATAAACTATTAGATCAAATAATAACTTTAAAACAGGTCAAAGTCAATTATTGGGGGATCGCTTCAAAAGGTAAAGCCGTCTCGTTTGGAGGCGAGACGGCTTAGGTTGGAGTTTGGTTGGGTTTAAACCAGCGAAATTGAGATGGGTATCGTTGGGGTTACCCCTGTGACTACCACGCTGATAACTTGACCTGTTTGAATTGGTTGCTGATCTGTTGATACGCAGTATTTGTAATCAAGCACTTTTGCTTTGCCTTCGAATTCGATCCACTCCAAACAGAAGATAATTTTTTCCTCTGGGCCAAATTTCACTTCTTTAATTGGACCAGAACAAGCGACCCCGTCTTCTTTGGCTTCTAGTGAGTGTCCTTTTAAGTCTAGAGCCATGACTTCTTCCCAAGTTAGAGTGTTGGGGCTGTTTTTTGTTTTCGTACCCATGGTATTTTCTCCTTCCTAAATGTAGAGAGCTTTCTAAAACAGAAGTATAACATGGGTGGTTTATAAAAACTAGAAAATAAAAAAGCGAAGCCGGAGCTTCGCCTGTGAATCAAGTTTGGGGTAAGAAATAGTCACCCAGAAGGTTGAAGTTCCTCTATGAGTTGTCTAATTAGACAAGTAAAGACTTCTGTAGCCAATGTCCGAGTGTCGGGATTCGGAATAGTCGAACCCTTTTTTAGACTGTAAATCAAGATCAAGTTGGGTAGGAGATCTTCAATGTGGAGTAAAACGTCCCCTGGTTGTTCTTTGATTATGCTAATTAAATTTACTCGGTCTTCTCCTTGGTAATGATGCAATATTGATTGACTTAAGGATCTGATCAGTTCTTTTTTTTGTTTCTCCTTTTTCTTTTTTCCTGATAAAAGATCTTTGATCCAAGTTGTGGCTGTTGCCATGGGTCTTTTCCTTATTGGTCGTAAAAAGGGGAGATACTTCTGAATTTTTCTCTCAGACTCTCATCCGTAATTCTTGATAAAAAGATTTCCCAGGCCCCTTCTTCAGAGCTTGATAATTTTTCTACCAAGTTTACGTGTTCTGGGCCGGTAAAGTTTGTTCTGCTGGTTATGTAGCCCCTTGGGATTACATCAGATTGTCGAGCCGCTTCCGTTAATTGTTCCTGTGTTTGTTCGCCTGTCAAATAGTCAAAGAGGGTGTCCAAATAAAATTTGATCGCTTCGACTCGTTTGGCGTCCCGGGCTATATCTGTGTGTGCATCTGACATTAGGACCTCCTTTTTGGATTGATCGGTTGATGAAATTTCAGTACTGTCTAGGTTAGTTTTAACAATTAGGGGGAGTGGTGTCAATTGGGTTTTGTTGCAGTATAGATTATAATGTTTTTAGTTAGATTATAATTTAAATAATTAATTTAAATGTTTAAAACAATACAAAATATAGCAGCTGGGTTTTTTATAGCTTCCGTTGCAGTATTAACTATTTTAGCAGTATTAGCAGTGTGGGATTTTTTGGCAGAAGATGTTATCACTAAATCTCTAACAACCATTGGAATTCTAGGTTTTTCATCCCTAGTAATTATTATTGCGGCTAGGGCGTTGGATAATAGACAAGGTGGTAATAATCATCCTACTTTGACTAACTAATAGAAATATAATGAATTTTAAACTAGTTAGAAATATTTCTGTTTATATTTTTGTATCATCGATAGTTATAGTATCTTTGATCGGGGTATTATCTATTTGGGAAGTTTTTAGTTCATATACTCTAGTTAGATCTTTAATAACGTTACTAATTTTGTCTATTAGTTTTGTTTTGATTACTTTAACTACTTTTGAAAGAGAGGGTCGATTTGTGTTTTCGCACCATCAAAAAGAGGAGTCATCTATTTTGCGTATTTTAGGTTATGGTGTCTTGGCTTATATGGGTTTCAATATTTTAACATCGTTGATTTTTTCCCTTTTAAGTAGATAGTTAAAAAATTAAAATCAGAGCCCATGTAAGCTTGTGGGTGTAGTTTAAAAACAGACGTCCGCAAGACGTCTGTTTTATTATGAAATTTGGAAGAGCAACAAATGAATTATGTTAAACTAGTGAAAATGGCTTTAACTCTCAAACAAAAAACCATTAAGGTTTTAACTCCAATATTGTTTCCAGTAGTTAAGCTCTATTGGCGTATTTTAAAACCAAAGACTTTTGGGGTAAAAGTGATAGTTGAATATGATAACCAGATTTTGATGATTAGAAATAGTTATGGTTGGAAAAGTTGGACTTTCCCTGGTGGAAGAATAGAAAAAGGTGAAAAACCAGTTGAAGCCGCAAGAAGAGAGGTGTTGGAAGAAACTGGGTTGAATTTATCTGATCTTACCTATGTCGGACAAATTGTTTCGACTCAGGAAGGTAATATTGATCATATAGATATTTTTTATGGACTGGCTCAAAATTCAGAAACTGTTTTTTGTGAATTTGAAATCGAAGAGGGTAAGTGGTTTCCTAAAGATATGTTGCCAGAGATGGGTCCGGTGGGAGAGGAGGTGTGGAGGGTTTATATTGGTTGAACGGGGTAGGTATTGATAAATTGTTTTGTTTACAATTAATGATGAAAAAAGTATCATATAAATTATACTTTAACTTAAAATAATTTTATTTTATATGGAAAAGATACCTAGTAATACATCAGAAAATGAGAAGAATGTATATAGTTCTAAAATTGGTGATTTCGAGACTTTAAAACTAGAAGAATTAAAAGGCGAAGACGTTAAAGAAGGAGACAGAGTAATGATTACCACTTCTAGTGGTAATAGATATATGTTGCGCCGTTCTGAAAGTTCTGATGGTAAAGTCAGGATTTATAATGAAGCGGCTGGAGATCTTGAATCTGGTCGACATGGTTATGTTTTAAGAATCCCACCAGAATCAGATGGTTTAATTGCAAAGGTTGGAAACAAGTTACATATAGGTATTGAAGTGGGGGATAATGTGCAACCTTGGGTATCTACAAAAGTTTCTGACATTGAAATAAGAGTTGGTCTCGATGCTGCTATTAAAGAATACACTAAAGAGCATCATAAGAGTTCTGTTATGGGTAATTTAGGGGAATCATTGAAAAGTTATGCGGAAGGCAAATTAACAGAAGAGGATTTAGATAATATATAGGTTTAAGTTTCTTGATTAATATAAAAGTTATTTTTTGTTATTAAGATTTGAGATGGCGGGAATCTCCCCCTACGGGGGCGGGTGCTTTTCGGCCGAAGTATTCTTAATCAGATATTCGGCAACGAAAAATCTTTCGATTCCCGACGTGAGTGAAGTAGTTCACTCACTCCATCTCCACCTAAATTTGAGCAAAACAAAAAACCAAGAATTAATTCTTGGTTTTTTGTGTCAAATTTGGTGGAGATGGCGGGAATCGAACCCGCGTGCAGGAGAGGTGACTAGGTGCATCTACGTTCATGTTTTACTTTAAAGTCTCGACTTGAAAAGTAGAAAGTAAACAAAATCTAATCAAGTTAAAGTTTCTATAATTTCGAATTTTAGCCGAAACAATCTAAAATTCTATCCTAAAATCTATGATACTCGGGTCTTGTATATTAGAAATCTACAAGTCGAGCACCAGCTTATTACGCTAAAGCGAAAGCTGGAGCGTACGGTGAAGCCACCGCACCTGTGCTGTTTTTTGCACTTATTGTTTTGCTGACGTGATTTGCGAGGCGGTCAGCACCCTCGGAACGCACAGAAAGTACAACTACAACTGTCTAGGCCGATCATCCCCCTAAAACACATTTTGAAAAAATGTGTTCGGGCGATCAATTTAGACTTTGCAAAGTCTAAATTGATTTAGCCCTAAAACATCTGATCCTTATCTAACCATTCTCTCAGTATTTTTTTCTTTGCTCGTGCTCCCCATAAACTTTTGAGAAAGCGTTCTCGTTGGAAAGCTTCTCCTTTGTTTTCAAAAATTTCTGAGTGTATGAGCACGAGAGGGCGGCGACTTTTTGTTGCTTGCACCTCGCCGTAATTATGTCTCTTAACTCTTTTACTTACGTTGGTAGTACAACCAACATAGAGACGCCTATCTTTAATACTGTAGAGAATGTAGATAGTAAACATGCTTTAGCTGAATGACCGGGCTTATTTACCTTTTCAAAGACCGACCCAAATCGCGCTCGACATCTCGCTTTTTAATAGTCTCACGTTTGTCGAATTTTTTCTTACCCCGGGCCAGAGCTAAATCTAGCTTGATGTACCTCCCCTTATTATACATCGAAATAGGGACTATAGTCAAGCCTTTGTTTTGGAGGCTTTTTTCCAGCTCAGAAAGCTCCTTTTTTTGGAGGAGTAGCCGGCGGGTGCGGGTCGGCTCATAACCCTCGACAGTATTGGCTGGTTGAAACGGGGGGATAGTAGCCCCGACTAAGAAAGCTTCGCCTGAGCGGATAACCACGTGAGCCCCTTCAAGAGAGCCCCAGCCTTTTTTGATAGCTTTCACTTCGGTACCCAAAAGCTCCATCCCAGCGGTATATTTGTCTAGAATTTCATAATTAAAACCAGCTTTTTTGTTTTTTACATTGCCTAACATCGCTTTTACTATACATGGAATTAAATGTATTTTCTACCAGTTTATTCTATAATATTATCTACTAAAGATTAAACTGGTAGAA
>Ga0208245_1001281_pt1 | contig 15970 bp, 20 predicted proteins | sample RifOxyC1_FD_184035 | JGI IMG/M metagenome (GOLD analysis project Ga0208245, IMG submission 184035) | Soil microbial communities from Rifle, Colorado - Rifle Oxygen_injection C1 (SPAdes) | ecosystem: Environmental > Terrestrial > Deep subsurface > Rock core/Sediment | place: Rifle, Colorado... | reverse complement strand
ATAACTGGAGTAAAAAGCCCACAGATAATGGGAGAACCAAGTCTAAAATTAAATAAAAAAACAAAAGAGCAAAGAGTTCAGTCAGAACTTTCAGAAGAGCTTGGAATAAATTTCTTTAGATCATAAGGTCAAATAACAACCTTTAAATACATTCTATTTTTTTCTAAAACATGAGTTCGCAAAATCCAGATAAACCTTCAATACAAACAAAGATTAAAAGTTTTTTCAGAAAATGTGTAAGAGTATGGCATGTTCTTAGAAAGCCAACAAGAGAAGAAGTTTTAATGGTAGCAAAAGTCTCTGCAATTGGAATTTTAATAATTGGTCTTTTAGGGTTTATAATTTCAATTTTAATGAGCTATATAGTTCCTAGATAGATTTTTCTGGTTTTTTGAACATCCGAAAACTTAATAAACCATATTTTATAAGTAAAATTACTACTTCTTGAAGTATTGAAGTAGCGAAGCTTAATCATGGCAATTTTTGTTATAAAAGTAACCACAAATAAAGAAGAGAAAGTAATGGATATGATAGCAGAGCATGTTTTAAAAAAAGAAATAAGAATTTATTCTATTTCAAAACCATTAGGTCTTAGAGGATATATTCTTTTGGAAGCTCCTGATAAAGAACATGCTGAAGATGCCTGTTTTAATTTACCTTATGTAAAAGGGATTGTCGGTAAAACAATTACTTACGATGAAATTAAAAATATGATAGAACCTAATATAGAAGCTGTTAACATAGAGAAGGATGATATTGTTGAGATTCTATCAGATCCTTTCAAAAAAGAAAAAGCAAAAGTTTTAAGAATAGATAAACAGAAAGGAGAAGTAGTAGTAAGCTTATTGGGAGCTGTAGTTCAGATTCCAGTTACAATTAAGATAGAAAATATTAAAGTTATACGAAGAGGAAAAGACGTAGAACCGGAAGAAAATGAAAGAAATAGTACTGGAGAAAACGAATAATGAATAATACAAAAAAGATATTAAGAAGTTTAATAGGATTAAGTTTATTAGTTAATGCAACAAGTTGTGATATTAATAATGATAAAATAAATAGCAATTCTTTTCAATATCAAACACCAATAAAAACTTTTTGGGGTGAACAAAAAGCATGCGATATGAATGGTGATGGATATATTACTAGAGATGAATTAAATATTATTGAAAATTTTTATAGGGGTAAAATAAATGAAAATTAGCCTTTTAGTAGATGGTGGAGCAATGGCACCTGGACCAGCAATAGCTCAGAAAATTGGTCCCCTTGGTATAGATATGGGAAAAGTAATTTCTGAAGTTAATAAAGCAACTGAAAAATTCAAAGGAACAAAAGTTCCTGTCGAGCTTGATGTTAATACTTCAGATAAAACATTTAAAATTCATGTTTCAACACCTCCAGTTTCTCAGATATTAAAAAAAGAATTTAAATTAGAAAAAGGAGCAGGAGATCATAAAAATTCTAAAGTAGCTAACATAGCAATTGAACAAGTTATTTATGTTGCAAAAATGAAGCTTCCGAGTATGTTGGAAAAGAATCTTAAACAGGCAGTTAAAACAGTTGTTGGAACATGCGCAAGTGTTGGAATACTAATTGAAAATAAGCCAGCCACAGAAGTTGCTAAAGAAGTTGCAGCTGGAAAATACGATAAAGAAATATCATCTGAAAAAACAGAAGCTGACCCTGAAAAAATAAAAGAGTTGGAAAAATATTTCGCTCAATTAAAAGCTAAACAAGAATCTGCATTTAAAAAAGCTGAAGAAGAAAAGACAGCAGCAGATGCTGCTAAAGCAGCTGCAGCTCCGGTACCAACTACAATCGGAACTCAGCCAGGTGGGAAAAAGGCAGATGCTAAAGCAGCTACTCCTGCAAAATCAGCAGCTAAACCCTCTAAAAAATAATTGATAATATTTATAAACAGCCCTAATCTTTTTTTAGAAGATGGGGATATGGGGTAACCTGGTTAGCCTTCGAGGTTTGGGACTTCGCGATCCCAGTTCAAATCTGGGTATCCCCATTTAATATTTTAAAATGGCAAGAACAAAAAAAGTTAAAGCAACAGGAAAATATGGAGCAGGATATGGAACAAACGTTAGAATTAAGCTCGCTTCTGTAGAATTAAAACAGAGAAAAAAACAAACATGCCCTTTCTGTAAAAAACCTGGAGTAAAAAGAAGATCAGCAGGAATATGGAATTGCACTAAATGTGGAAAGGTTTTTGCAAACAATGCATATTACCTTGTTAATAAATAAATATTTAAACTGAAAATACTAAAAATAAACTATAAAATGGCTAATTACAAATGTTTTAAATGTGGAAAAGAAATTTCTTCTAAGAAATTAGATAAAAGATTTACATGTCCTCATTGTAATTCTAAAATATTTTACAAGCCAAGATTGGCAGTTGTTAAAATAAAAGCAGAATAATACTAAATTAAATAATAAATTATAATCTAGTAATTGACGTTCAGTCTTAGGAGATTGATGCGTCAAAGAACCTAGGTTCTTTACGCTATGGAATTTGATCAGGAAACAGGAAAGAAAATACAGGAATTGCAGTTGTTAGAACAGAATTTTCAAGGGCTTTTAATGCAAAAGCAGAATTTTCAGATAGAATTAAATGAAGTTTCAACAGCTCTTACAGAAATCCAGCAGACTAAAAATGATGTTTTTAGAATAATAGGGCAAATAATGGTAAAATCTAATAAAGACACTCTAAAAAAAGAGCTTTCTGAAAAAAAGGACCTTCTTCAGCTAAGAATGAAAGCCATTGAAAAACAAGAATCTTCAATAAGAGAGACAATTGAAAGAATAAAGGGCGATATCGTCGATAAAATAAACTAATTTTTCTACAATAGAAATATTTATAAAGAGGTCGAGATTATTTCTGACATGGTGATAAATAAAATAAAAAAGGGATTCTCAAATATAATGGGCTCTGACTCCAGAGAAGAAGATTATGTTGAAGTTGATCTTGGTATGGAAGACAAAAAATCAAAGGTTAATGTTAGACCATTTATATTAAAGAAGTTTGAAGATGTTAATGACATACTATCTTCTTTAAGAGAAGGCTATACAATAGCTGTTATTGATATACAAACCCTTAGAAAGAAAGATGTTATTGAGCTTAAGAGAGCTATTTCAAAGGTTAAAAAAACTGTAGAGGCTATGGAAGGTAGCATAACTGGTTTTGGAGAGAATATTGTAATAGCAACACCTCAATTTGCTCAGATTTCAGCTCCAAAAGTAGATATACAAGAGCCTAAAAACAGATTTGATTCTTACTAAACAAATTTTAATATTAATAATTGAAAGATTTATTAATTACTATTTATCTTAATACTATAGAAATGGTATATAAGTAAGTAGAAGTTTAAACACTATTCTCCATTACTTACTCGTAGCCACTGAGAAAACTGTCTTTAATGCTACTATAATAGTGGCTGGGATAAACATAATCAATAAAGCATTTAATACAATAGATATAACATCCCCTATACTTCCAACTAAGGCAAGTGTTGCCTGCCCCATATAACCTACTAATACTAATGAAACAGTAGCAAGTAAAAAAGTAACAGAATCTCTATAATCTTCTCTGCTTGTTGCTAAACCTACAATTACTCCTAATATAGCTAATAGTAAGTATATCCAGCCATTAGAAGGACTTATAGTTGCCTGAAAAACACCAAGTATTATGGCTAAAATAACACCAAAAAGAAAAGCCCAAGCACCTATAAGGTTCTCTTTGGATTTCATACAGATTTAAGTTTAACAATAGTTATAAATCTTATGAGTTTGTGTTAAATATAAGAAATCAAACACTAAAATAATAGAAAAATGAAAAAATCAAACAAAAATAAAAAATTTATTTTTCACAAAAATAAAGTAATTTTTAATTATACCGTTGGTAAAAGAATAAATAAACAAAGTTCAAATCTTTTCAAAACGAAAGATTTATAAACCAGTGTAACTGGAAAATTACAACAAAATGAAATCAAAAATCTTTGCAATATCTTTACTTGCACTATTTTTAGTTGGAATTGTTAGCGCAGTTTCTTACACAGTTTCACCTACATCACTAACATTCACTCCTTCAACAAATTCTACTCAATTTACAATAACTAATACTAATTCATCAGCTTTACTTAATGTAAATGTTCCATCACAAATCCAGTTAACTGGTGAAAATGGATATATAGCTATATTTAATGTTAACCCAAGTGGAAGTGTAACTGGAATAAATTCAACAAGAATAGTTGTAATAACTCCTGCTTCAGACATTGAATTTTCAAATTTTAATCTTGAAGAAACTTATACAGGAGTGTTAAACATAACAGAACAGGGAAACCCAAATAATTCTAAAACAGTTAACCTTGTATTACAAAATGCTTTCTGTGAAGCAGGTGAAGTTGGTTCTTTAAGAGCTGATATTGATATTACAAACAAAGGACAATATGGAGAAGAAGATGAATGGTACGCATTTGAGGAAATAGAAGTTGAAGTTACTATTGAAAATGTTGGTAATGATGATATAGATGATGTTGTTGTTTCATGGGGTCTTTACAATAAAAGAACAGGTGAATTTATTTTAGATGACGAAGAAAATCAGGTTAATGTAAATGAAGATGACGAAGAAATAGTTACATTCACATTCACAGTAGATCCAGAAGATTTGGCTGAAGCTGATAGTGAAGATGATTATGTTTTATATGTTAAAGCTTATAGTGATGATCTTGGAGAAGATGAACAGTGTGACTTCGTAAGTCAAGACATATCTATATTAAGAGACGACCATTTTGTTATACTAGATGATGATATCTCATTACCTTCTTCAGCTCAGTGTTCTGAAACTGTTCAGGCAAGTGTTACAACATGGAACATTGGAGATAGCAATGAAGATGATATTTATGTAATTGTTTCAAACAGAGAACTTGGATTGAATAAAAGAGTAGAAATTGGAGATTTAGATGTTTTTGAAGATGAAAAAACTTCATTTGAGTTTGATATTCCTCAAAATGCAACTGAAAAATCTTATGTTTTAGACTTCAGAGTTTATGATGAAGATGATGATGTTTATGAAAATGATAATAATGACGAATCTTTCCTTACAAAAAGTTTAACTGTAAGCGGTTCATGTACAGCAAAACAGTCAGTTGATATTTCATCTTCTTTAGATTCTTCAGCTGTAGCAGGACAAGAACTTACTATAAGATCAACTTTAAGAAATACAGGAACAACTGCAACTTCATACCAAGTAATAGTTACTGGATATGACTCATGGTCAACTCTTCAGAATGTAGAGCCTAGAACTCTAACATTACAAGGAGGAGAATCAAAGGATGTAACAATAACTTTAATACCTAACAGAGGAGTTTCAGGTGATAATGATATCACAGTTCAAGCTCTTTACAATGGATTAATAACAGAACAAAAAATAACAGTTCCTGTTTCAGCTAGTTCAGGTGGATTCGGAACAGGATTTTCAATAGCTAACATTACAGGAGGAAGCTGGTTCATCTGGGTAATTGCAGCTCTTAATGTTATATTAGTTGTTTTAATAATTGTTATAGCAATAAGAATTGCTAGAAAGTAATAAGCTAAATTCTTATTAAGTTATTTTTATTAAGTATTTTAAAATTAAAATGGCAAAATCATTAGTTCTACCAGAAATTAAAATTACAAAGCAATTAGACCCCTCTAAATATATTCAAGTTCCAAACGCTCTTGGTTTTAGATCAAGTTTCAGAGGAAAACAGAGAGTCCCTGTAATATCAAGAGTTCAAGAATTTAATGGAATTGATTTTGATAATACTCATAAGGCTATTTATCAAGATAGTGGAGGAGTTTTACAAATGTCTCCCCCAAGAATTTTTATTCCTCATTTAATTAACGTTTCTCAAGCTTATTATTCAAATGGAGAGCATAAATTACATCATTCAGCAGGAGAAGCTCTTTCAGATGATGAAGTTAAAAAACTTTATAAAAAAATATTTACAGATTCTTGGATATGGTTAAATGCAAGTTTTAAATTTAGGAAAGAAGAAGGCAAATTACAAAGTTATTTATTGACTTATTATGTGGGAGAAGATAAGGAAGGAAATTCAGAATTAAAATCAAAGGAATCAAAGCTTGAAAAATGTTTAATGGATGATATGAATGATGTTAATTTAAATTTAGGAAACTTTACAAAACAAGGATTACCAAAACAGCAGAAGGGATTAACTCAAGAAGATAACTTAGGTAAAAACATTTGTTTTTATTCACCAAGTAATAATTCTGTCGCGAGGTTCCTTGCGAATTCGGATAGGGCTGGCCTGTATTGCGATAGGAATCCGTCTGATTCGGTTGATGAGCTCGGGGTATTTGCGTACGCAGAAGGCGTCGTAAAAACTAATTAAATATTTAAACTCTTTTTTGTTTTATTATTAATGTCAAAAAAGCTGAAAAAAGAGAATAATCTTTATGTGATATTATTAAGATATATTTTAATTGTTATATTTGGTTTGGGCAATCTATTTATTTTTTACTTTATATTTACACCGCTTACTATTTACCCAGTTTACTTTATTTTAAGTAATTTTTACCAAGTTAGTTTAAATGGTATAAGCATACTTGTCAATAATTTTAATAATTTATTCCAGATAGATTTGGTGGAAGCTTGTATTGCAGGAGCAGCATACTACTTGTTGTTTATGCTTAACCTATCAACATCAATGTCTATTAAAAAGAGAATATACTCCTTATCATTTGCATTTTTTTCATTGCTTGTATTAAATATAATAAGAATAATAATTCTTTCATTTTTATTTGTAAATAAAATAGAATATTTTGATATAACTCACAAGCTGTTTTGGTATGCAATAAGCACTATTTTTGTTGTTGCTATATGGTTTATCTCTATAAAATTATTCTCAATTAAAAACATACCAGTTTATTCAGACTTTAAAGAAATATGTAAGAATTTGAAATAATAACAGTTACTTTTACAAAGGTTTTCCATTTATCTCAGAAAGAGTTGCTATCTCAAACTTTTCCATAAGAGGAATTGTCTCACAATTACTAACACTTAAAGTATAACAATTAACATTATCTTTATGTTGTATAATTTTTGTTTCATTTCCTTCAGTTAATATTAAAACAGTTGCATCTTTAGTATTATCACAATTAATTAAAGGCTGATTACCACTATTAGCAAGTTCTTGTGTTGGTGCCCCTGTTTTAAGATCAAATCCAAGTCCGGTCATAAAATAACCAAAGCTTATCAATGCAATACCATCTCCACATTTTTCTATACCAGAACTTGAATTTATAGACAGATAAACTGGTTGTCCTCTCAGAAACATTATATTTCCCTCAATAGGTATATCTAATTCAGTAGGATTATTTCTAAGAACTAATTTAAAATTCATAGGAAGCCCTGTTACACCATATCCTGTTATTTGTGAAGTGTATATTGGTATCTCTCCAAACTTTTCCTTTTGAAAAGTCAATCCAATATAGTCAAATTTTTTAGATTCAAAATTAATCCATGCTCCTGCAAAAAGAGCAATTAAAAGAAGTACTAAAATACTAAAAAACCACATAGTCTGCTTTAAAGTTTTTTTATCTAATTCTTTCTCTGTATTTTCTCCATTATTTGTTTTTCCAGATAGTTTTAGATTGTCTTCTTCACTTTTTTCTTTTATTTGTTTTTTTACCATTTTTTAGTTTTGTATACCTAATGTTTTAAAAATTATTCTATCAGCAATGATTGTTTGATCGCTGTAAATGGCATCAATAAATAAACAATTTCCATCCCTGTAAACATTAGTTTCATTTGCCTCTTTAAATATTATTATATTATCAGAACATGTTTTTATAGGATTATCAGCATTACACTCACCTATTTTCACACCATTTTTTTCCAAACAAACAGACTGATATCTTGAAGAGTATCTTCCAATAGTTTGAAGGATTTCATTTGTAGCTGTTGGATTGCTTACAATAAAATAAAGAGGTTTGTTATATATTTCCTCTAATGATAGATAGCTAGTAACATTTACACTCTCTGTTTCTTTAGGATTATAGTATGTGAAAAAAGTAGATCCATCAGAACTAAATTCCCAATACCCATTTTCAGCCCTTACAAACTCAAAACCATTATACTTAACTTTCTCACCTACTCCTCCACTTCCTCCATCTCCTGTATTAAAAAAAGCATATGCTAATGTACTTACAAGCATTAATCCAATAAGAACTATCCCAACTACTCCTTGCTTTATTTTTTTCTTTTTATCAAGCTGTTCTTGAGTAAATATCTTTCTCATAAAATAATTAGCTTTTTTGACCTTAAAAAGATTATGCAATAAAGGAACTATCCCTTATCAACCACCTAATTTACTGCTGTTAGAATTAAACCTTTGGATTTATTAGCTAATTAAAAATTGCAGACTTACCAGTAATAAGTAAAAATAAAAAGAAGAAGAAAAAAATAAATTAAAAAATTTGCTTTAGGATTCTTAAGCCGCAACTAGTGAACTAGCAGTTGTTCCTTTAAACTTCTTTCCGACACTTGTGTCAGGTTTGTTTGTTTTCAAAGAATTTATTGCGTTTGTAGTGTCAGCTGCCTCATATCCAGCAACTAGAGTAGCAATTTTGCTATCTGAGTATGGTGACTGGAATGTTTGTATTAGGTATTCTCCTGACCCAATTTGAGTCTTAGATGTGAACTCAGGTCCACATAAAGTAGATGAACTTCCTAATAAACTAGCAGCAACAGTATTTACGCAACTTCCTCCGATTACAAGTAAGTTTTTAGTTGAAACACCTGAAACTTCGCTATCTTTTACAGGGACAATTGTAGTTGATCCTCCTGCAGAGACACTAGCATCTAGAGCAGAAATATATACTTGCGCATATATCTGGTCATCTGGGTAGCTTATAGTAGCAGATTTCTGATCTGAATCAGAAGAATCTGTAGTTATTATAGTTCCCCATAAATCAGCCTCTTTTGTTGTATCACTATCACTTGCAAGAGTTAGTTCCCATGCAGTGTTATCGCTATCCCAAGTTCTTTCTACATCATTTGTTCCGACTCCGTCGTCTGATGTAGCTCCTGGTTCAAGAGTTACTAATAATGCTTCGTAGTCGTTATCATCATCCTGTTCTTCAAGGATTACAACAGCAGGGTCTAAAGAGACTCCACCTCCAATCTTTTGAACACTAATTTTTAACTGTTCTGCTGTACCAAAGGCACTAACATTGTATGTTAATCTTCCTATAGATCCAGTTGCAGAAGCAGCTGTATCAGTAGTGTTAATGTTTGTAGTTGTAGCTCCGAAAGTTACATTCCATGTGTGGTTTGTTGGTGCCTCTAGAGTAGGTGTAATAGTTATAGTTGTAAAACCATCACCATCTGGTACCATTAATCCACTTGCGTTAGCTAGCCATGCACCAGCACCATTGTAGTTGTTTAATACAACTGCAGTTGGTTGTGTGAAAGCTAACTTAGCTCCTTTTGAAGTTTCAATACTAGGGAAAACAACTAAGTTGTTTCCAGTACTATCTGGATGATTTAATCTAACTGCGATAGTGTCCTGATTTGTTGAAGCTCCTGTGTAACTAACACCGAAATCTTTTCCGCCGATACTTACTGTTCCAGTTCCTTTAGCAGTTATTGATGTGTCATATGTAGTTCCTGAAAATACATCACTGAACGAAACTTTATCGCTACTATATGATGTTCCAGATTGATTTACAACTGAAGAAAGTTTCAACAGATGTCCTTCGTCTTCATTTCCAACAACAAGATATCCATTTCTGTACAATGCTTGCTGTTCTAAAACAGTAATATTGTTTCCAGAATCATCAACCTGCAGTTCTAGTGCTCTTGTTAAGTTTGTTGCCCATCTGAATGATTTCTCATTGCCTCCGTGATCTGTGAATGTGATTTCCATTTTATCGTCACCACTATTCTTGATTGAGATATCCTCTCTTTCATCACTAGCATCAGGTATGCTTAATCCAGCAAAGTCTACTTTGAATGATCCAAAAACTGGATCAACCAGATAACTTCCAGGTGTTATTGCATCCTCATCAGAGTTAGCAGCAGCTACACTTACAACTATTGATGTTATGTTTCCAGTGTATGTTCCCGAAGGGAATAATACATTTGTTCCATCAACTACAGTATCATCTTCACCAAAAGTTACAGATGTTCCTGTTTGTAAAGTAACTTTCTCAGCTCCAGCTACTACCGACGCACTTAATTTTAAGTTTGTTTCGTCTGCAGTTGTTACTGCAACAGTTAATCCTTGCACTTTCTTTGAAGCAGCTTCATTGATTTCTCTTTGATCACTGTTTCCATTAGCATCAGTTACTCTGACTGTAGCAGCAGTATCAGATGCAGAAACTAATGTTACTGTATATGTATTTCCGCCAACAGTAACATCCTGTGAAGGATTGTCTGAGTCTAGATTTATTCTAGCAGCACTTTTTAACAAAACTAATTTAGTGGTGTCTGTATCAGCTGCAATAGTAAATCTCTGTCCAAAAAGAGTAATATCTTGCCCCTCTGATTCAGAGTGAGTAAAATTTACAGCTTTGTTGAAATTTACAGATGCATTGTATATTGGTTGTGTATTTGCATTTGTTCCTACTGTGACACCAAATCTTGGATCATCAGAACTTGTAGGCATTTTCGCAAAAGTTACAGAAGGATTACCTCCAATATCTATTTTGAATGTGCCTTTTGCATCTACATTTCCCGAGAAAGTCTCGTCTGCAAGTACAGTTGGGAGTTGTGTATCAGTTAAAACACTTTTTACAGAATTTAAACTATCGTTTATGTATAGTCTAGTACTTCCGAATAAAGGAGTAGTTTCTCCTTCTGTTGTAACAGCTCCACCAACACTTACACTTTGACTTGCAAGAGTAGCACTAAGATCAGAACCTATATTTGTTGCTGCGGCATAGTCTGTCTGAGCTGCTGAGCTTCCGTATACTACTGCAACATCTGCACTTCCTCCACTCACGAACGGAGCAGGGTAGTTAGCAGCTGCAGCAAGTGCGAAAGTTGATCCCAACATAACAGCGCTTCCTAAAACCGAGCTTACTTTTCTAAAATTAAATCTCATTTTTTTAACCTCCTTTCACTTTTTTAATATTTTTAGATATCACCTCGATATCGGCTTTCAATTTAGGATAATTAGGGGAAATCATCCTCCTTGATAATCTCTATGTAGTCCCCTTAGAACTACTGTCATTGGCCAGTATTTGCTTACCAATTTAAGCACAAAACTATATAATCAAAAGTGCTTTATAAAGTTTTCGTTTATTAAAAAGTAATAACATAAGGTTTATTAACTTATATGGGTTTTATTACCATATATATAACTTAGTTCGTTTATCCGAGGAGAAACATAAGTAACTATATGGGTCAAAATACCATATATAGTTAAAATATTTAAAAATGGCAGAGAAAACAAGGATAATAGATTTATATGAAAAAGGTGGGACCTTTAGCTCTGTATTTAGAAGATTTACAGGGCAGGAAGAAGAGTATAATTTTAAAGATTTGGCTTATTTAAGACAGCTTTTAAGCAATGAAAAATCCCGTATTTTACATACAATCAAGACAAAAAAACCCATCTCAATATATAATCTTGCAAAAATTCTTAAAAGAGATTTCAAAACAGTCAGGGAAGATGTTCTTTTATTGAAGAAATTTGGATTTATAGATTTGATAGAAACTAAGAGCAAGGGTAAAAGAATTTCTTATAAGCCAGTTATTACAGCTTCAAAAATTAACATAGTAATAAGAATATAAACCTAATCAGTATTACAGACTTGAAAATTCATTATTATCAAGTTTCCTGAATCACCTGTACTAAAACTCTTCTGATTAGAGAGTTTTGCAGAAGGGCAAACCTCAAGAGGGTTTCCCTGAGATATAGGTTTTATCAGATCTTGTCCATTATTACTATTCTTTAAATTAAGCTCATAATATTTAGTATAACTTCCATTAGAAACCAGATAGCTGGCATTTAACATTCCTTTAAGGTTTAATTCAAGTATCTCACAGCTTGATTGACCATTAGCACAAATTTGATTGTTATAACAGTCTATAACTAAATCTCCAACATTTCTATAAACACTTTCTGGAATTTCACACTCAGATGTGTAGCTTGAAATACTATTAAGAAGACTTGAAACTAACAAACTCTCTTTTTCTATACTTGAGCTAGGTTTTCTCAGACTTATCCCTAAAAATACAACTCCTATAACTATAACAAGTATAACTATCAGTGCAAAACCTACCATTTCTTCCTGAGCTTTTTTACTTTTGTTTATTTTATTTTTTACTTCCATTTTTTTCTTTATTTTATTTGTAATTATGCAATATCTTTGCCTAATTTATGTTGTTATCTTTGCTTTGTTTTAATATTTATTAAGTTAGTTACATTAACTCTTTAATTTTAATCTCGTTATTCGTAATTAAACTCCACATCATCACTAATTTCAATCATAATTCTTGCTAATTCACATTTATCATAAATTCTTCCATTATTGCTGTCTTTTCTACATAAAGAGATAAAAGAAGATATAGGGGCTGAATTACTCTGGGTAAAAAGTTTAATAGTTGAACAATCAGGGTAGTTTGATACTCTACATTCGGAATTTTCAGTTACAGGATATATTTTCTGGACAATTATTCCCTCTATACCCCAAAATTCCTTATATTTTTCTTCTCCACGAAGCAACATTAATTTATCAGCATCAATACTGTTTGCTCTTGACTCATAAATCAATTCAGGTGTTGAAGCAATTTTAGTTACTAATGCCTGAGTCTTTTCTTTTCTAAGTTCAATAACTTCTTTTTGTAAATTTAAAGCCTTATACGAAAGATAGAATAATCCAACTAGTGCAAATAAAATAAAAACAGCAATTAACATGAAACTCATTTGCTGTATTTTTAGTTGAGCTTTTTTACTTAATTTTTTATGTTCCATTTTCAGAAAAGTCTGCATACTCCAATGTTTTTATCATTAATCTCATCAGAAATTGCTTTTATAGATAACAAACCACTAGAATCTTCAAGATTTTTGCTTAATTCAGATAAGATTGTTAATTCTACTTGTAAATTTGTTCCACATCCTCTTACAGAAACGAATTTTGATTTTTCTATATATAGCTCAGATAAATAATTGACACGTTTCATTATTCTATTTATATTACACTCATAAATTTCTTTTGAACTAAATATTGCACTATATAAAAGTCCGCCAGTATATGTTAATTCCCCATCATCTTTAATTACTGTTCCCGAATCATAAACACTTTCACAATTAAGAGAATTACAGTTTCCTTCAACTATTACATCACACTCTCTTCCAGAGGTAAAACATACACTCACAGAACTATTTTGACAATCTATTAAATTATTTTTAATATCTATATTTGAATTCTGATCATTTGTTAAACCTTCTAGCTCTGTTTTAATATCTTCAGGAGGATTTACAAAGCAGTAATTTTCAGAATACATAACCATTAAATCAGCTGCTTTAAATGGAGATTTAAATGGTTTTATGAAAAAATAAACACTTTTTCCTTCAATAGTATTTTCTGAGAATAAATACTGGCTTTCAGTTTTTATATCTCCTCCAGGTCTTGTCCATCCCTCTCCTCCAAACCTATTTCTCTCAGATACTTCAATTTTATTAGAACCAAAATCTCCTATTTTCTCACAATAATTATATATTCTAGTTTCATCAATTAATTCTATTCTTTGAGCTTTACCATCTTCAACACTTGTTTGAAGCGGATCAAGAACATTAACTAACTCTCTCGCAGCTCTTGTATTTCCTTCATTATATCCTGATTTAACTAAGTTAGCAGCAAAATAAATAGCTAATACAATAATAATAGCTCCAACAGCTATAGCAAAAATCCACGCAAAACTCATCTCAAGAGCTTTTTTATTTTTCATTTGTTAATAACACTCAATTTTATCTTTATTTTAATTTGAAATCATAAATTATCTATTTTTTATCATCTAAATTATCTATTTTTCCAATCCATTGCATTGACTAATCAACTAACACTAACCAAAGCTTCTCTTAATCCTTTATTTAATTTTATTTCTAATATACCTTCCTCTATTTTAATACAATAAGGGTTATCATTCAGATTATCTAAAGTAATATGGCTAAGATATACAGAAGGTATTTTTGTATTTCTTGGAGGATATAAGTATAAATTATGTCTATTTCCAGAATTATCAGATCTTTCTTTTAAATCAGTATAAAAATCTTCATATCTTGGAGTTACATCTTTCGAACTATCATAAAAACAATAATATTCTACTCCACAATTTTCCTGTAAACTTCTTCTAAATGGAAAGTTTTCAACACCAGCTCCGCTCCAAATCTCATCAATATTTCTCTGAAGATCTTTTATTATCTGCCCACTTTCTGTTGTACAGCTAGTTCCAAGAAATGCCTTTATTGCAATAAAGGCAACGACTATGAAAACAATAATAAGTATAATAGAAAATATCATCCCAAAACTTAATTGAAACTGAGCTTTATTTTTTATGCTAAAAACCTCTTCTTTCATCTAGTATAAACATAAAAAGTATTATTAAAGGTTTTTATAAGAGAAATAGTAAATCCTACAATAATACTTTTAAACCATTTATTCTATTTAGGTTAATGGGATATAGACACCAAGCAATTAATCTAAAAGAGCCTGTTGATAGAACTAAATTAGAATTTCATCTTAACACTCTTAGAACAGTATTCTTTACTTATCAATCAACAACATATTGGCAACCAGAAGGAGAAAACTGGAAAAAAGAAGTTAATCATAATCAATATAACATTTATCCAGTTGAAAATAACTTTGGTATAGCTGTAAGTAATGGTAAAAAAGGAAATTATAGTGAGAACAGATTATTTACAGTTTATCCTGGTTTATCACTAGCTATATTAGATTGGGGACTTAGATATGGATATTATTCAAAGGTAAATGGAAAAAGAAAAGGAGATAGAGTTTCTTGGGCAAGAGAAAAACTTGAAAGATTAGGATATAAAGTAGCAGAAAAAATGTCTTCTATAGGGTACGAAGGTTTAAAGAAAAAATCTAGACCTTTCTTAATAGCTGCAGAGACTAGCGGTATTTTCAAAGAAAATTCTGTAATCGAAGAATTAATCAAAAATCTTGAAAAAATAGTTGAAGCAAGATCTGTTAATTCATTTATTGAAGTTGCGGTTTTTTCTCCTGCAGGAGACGGATCTTTTAATAGCCCTATTGGTAAAAGTAGCGTGGAACATAAATATGATTTTCGAGTAAGACCAGTACATAAAAAATATGTAATAAAATATCAAAATAGAAAAATAGATGAAAACCAAATCAAAAAAATATTTGATAGTATGAAGGTTACAGACACATTAGGTGTTTGTTCTAATATTCCACTTGAAGATAGAGTAACTTCTGATTTTGGAAGTCATTCACAAACACCCATGGTTGATTTTAGATGTAAATCTCCTGAAGAAGCAATTCACATTCTTGAAAGATTAAAAGTTCCTGTGAAAAAAGAAGGTGTTATTTTGTTAGATTCTGGAAATTCATTTCATGCTCATTTACCAAATCAAATATTAGATTATGAAAGTACAACAAGACATTTAGAAAATCTTCAATCAGAAGAAGGAGTATGTGTTAATTGGGTTCCGTTACAAATGGATCAAACATATCAAATGCTTAGGGTAGCACCATGCATACAAAAACCAAATATTCCAGTAATTTTAGATCTTTAATTCTTAATCAACTTGATTTGTTATTTCAACTGGTTTAACAATAATGCTACACTGATTTGGTAGTGGCTGTTTGCCATTTATATCAACACACTTTATGTAATAATTTAATTTAAGATTCCATTCAGAAAAATGATCTAGTTTATTAGTTGGGTTTTCATGAGGCATTTGATTTATTCCAG
>Ga0208245_1001270_pt1 | contig 16089 bp, 18 predicted proteins | sample RifOxyC1_FD_184035 | JGI IMG/M metagenome (GOLD analysis project Ga0208245, IMG submission 184035) | Soil microbial communities from Rifle, Colorado - Rifle Oxygen_injection C1 (SPAdes) | ecosystem: Environmental > Terrestrial > Deep subsurface > Rock core/Sediment | place: Rifle, Colorado... | reverse complement strand
AAGGATTTCGTCAAAGTACTTGTCCCCCACCCTGATTTCATTTTTGTAACAGCCAACCTGGACAAAACCAAGCGACTTATACAAACCAAAAGCCTGGGACTGACTTGAAGTAACTCCCAGTCTTAATTTTTTAAACTGAGAGCGGGACGAAGCTTCGGAAATAATTGTTTGTAACAATTCTTTGCCAATTTTTTGGCCCCGATACTCAGGTGAAACATATACCCCCCAGGCTTCGGCAACGTGACTTATTTTGGGATTGGATTTGGTGTAGATACTGGCCATACCGACGGGGGTTTTACCCATAAAAGCCACAAAAGTTTTGTCAGCCGTGTCCAGCCTGTCAAGCCAATACGAATCGGGTTGATCTACAAGGCTTTCCGGACTAGCGGAAAAAGCAGAAGGAGAATCAGCCAGCGACTCTAATCGAAGCTTTTTAAAAATCGGCCATTCGTCCGGAGTCAAAGCGCGGATAATGACGTTTGACGTCATGATGGTTCTGTTTCGGTTGAGGTAATTTCCGGCAAGGACAGAGTGTGAATTTCCGGCAAGGCGTTACCCATCACTCCCTGCAATTCTCCGTACATGCGGGAAATATTTAAGGATACCCGTTTGATCTGGACTTCCCGGCGTTTCCAGACCCGTTCCATACTTCTTTTTTCGGATTCCAGATCTTCATGCAGACCCCGAACTCCTTCGGCAAACGATTCGAACCGATGACGGAAAGATTCGCTTTGTAAGTATTCATAAAGATCCTGCAATTTTTCGCTTCCCTGCTGGGCGGTGTATTTGGCAACGGCGATTTGCAAAAGAGACCGGCGCAGGAGGCTAGCCAAAGGCAGCGCAAAAGCGACCGAAGTGACCAAAACACCCTCGATAATCTGAAAATTCTTGATGTCTTCCGGCAAATTTTTACTGACTAAAACCACGGCGGTAGCTTCAGCTTTGCGGCCGTCTTCACGAAGTTTGGGAAGCCAAGAGGACGTCCATTTGGCATCTTTTGTTTCCCACAAAATGACTCCGGCCAGTCTTCCGGATTGACCTTTAACTTTATGGATAATGTCGGCTCCCTGAATGCCTTTGCCGACCGGTTCGATATCATCATTGGCAAAGGCTTCCCGCAGGGACTTTTCCAGATCCAATTCGAGAATTTCACCCTGAAGTTGTTGGGATTGCTGGGAGAGCTTGTATTGAGCTTCGGCTAAACTTTTTTTGTAATCCTCGATTTGTTTCTCGTATTCGGAAATTTGAGTCTGAGCTTTTTCCTGGGCCAGCTTTCCGGCCTGGTCTTTTATTTTGGATAGCTCTTCGCCCAGTTTTTTTTGATATTCGAGTTCCTGACGATCCATTTTGTCAGCCAGTTCCCGGCGGGCTTTCTCCATATCAGCCATTTCAGCCAAGATTTTGCGGTTTTGTTCTTTGAGCTGTTCGGTAGCCTCAGACTTGGCGGCTGCCAATTCTTTGGCGTGCTGGGTTTTTAAGCTGGCTAAAACCTGTTCTTCAATCTGATGGGTTAAAGCTTCGGAGACTTCGATTTCGGCACCGCATTTTTTACATTTGATTGTGTTGACCATTTCGGATTACTTCTTTTCGACAGTCAAAGTACATTGAGTCAGAAGAGCCACGAATACACCAATTATAGCTACAGGAGGAGCCAAAACTGCGCCAATGATGGCAATAGTCAGAGGTAGGGCCAGAATTTTATCTCCGGACTGATCTTTCACAATCAAGGTTCTGGCAAAGCCGGCTTTCCATAAATCTTTAGAAGTGGAAACTACCGTGTCGCTAGCTTTATTAAAGGTACTTTTAGTCTTGGATGATTTTCTAGAGGCGGCCATATGGTAATTATAATACTTATTCAACTTGAGTAAAGGATATAACGTAGTTGTGGCCATATTTTTTCATACATTTGGGACAAGTGGTATAGAAGAAATAGTACTTAATTATTTTTTTGCCCAATGAAGCTATGTGGGCGTCGATAAGCTTAATCCAGGAAGGAACGGCATTGTACGGACCATCAAAAACCTGGGTAATAAAAGTGCCGGATAAGGTGGTGTTTTGGGCATCTGGAACCTTACTGGTTACGGTCATGTAAATCTCAGATTTCCAAGGCGAGGGATCGTATGCCAGCATGAGGAAATCGGCTTTGGATGGTGAAGCCTTGGATGTTTCTATTTTTTTGAACATCCTGGTTACCACCTGGCCCAGTTTAGAGGAATATGAAAAAGCTGAAGTACCTCATCGACAATAAAGGGTTTTTCTTTCCAAACTACTGTCTTTTTGTCCCACTTTTTAGGATCAATCGGAGGGCAACAGATATCCTGATCGCTGACCATCCTATACATTGTACCAGGCATGAAAAGTGAATTAAATGGTAAAATTAGCCTGTACTGGGGGATCGTCTAACGGTAGGACTTCAGATTCTGGATCTGACTATCTTGGTTCGAATCCAGGTCCCCCAGCCATTTGGCCATTTGACGTGATTTTGACACTTTGTCGAAGTAAAAATATGGCTTTTTAAGGCTGTGTGAAGCGATTTGTTTGTTTTTGATGTTTAAGTTCCAAAGTACAGAATTCAATAAATCGCTTTTTATCTCATAATCATTAGTCCTATACATTTTTCCCAAGCTACATCCACGTATTTTCAGGTTTTGCAAAAGTTCCAAAGTACTTTCTCCGTCTACTGATTTAGCCCTTTGAACGGCTAACTGTAAGTTGGTCAGTTCTTCCTTAAGAGCTTTTTGTTTCGCCTCATAAGTTTCTTTATCTATCGTGCCCTCCAGAAAAGTGTCCAGTAAGAGGGAGAGCTTGGCATTGAGCTTACTTATCTGCTCTTGGATCGATTGGCCCTTGGAAACATTATCCTGACCCTGCTTTTTTAGCTCATTTAGGTAAATATCGAGGGACAAGGTAGCCATTTCCTCATCAAAAGTGAATTTGTCCATAAATTCCTGAAGTAGCTTGTCGGTGTAACTCTCGTCCATGTATTTAGGCCGTTCATTACATCCTCCTCTGGCCCCGGTGCAGTAGTAATAAATATATCTGCCTTTTTTGAGCGAGGCGGTTAAAGCACAACCACAAATGGCACAAGTCATATACCCTCGGTAAAGAAAATCGTGTTTTTGTTTCTTCTGATGATTTTTACCGTCTAATAAACTTTGAGTTAAATCAAAAGTCTCTTTTGAGATCAATGGTTCGTGAATCCCCTTATACAAAACTCCTTTGCACAAAATAGCGCCGTAATAAATGGGGTTTCGCAAAATATGATGAATGTTAGATTTATCGACTTTGATATGCGCAATTTTGGAACGAAAGCCATCTAAATAGAGTTCTTTGGCTATTTCTCGCAAGGAATACCTGCCGAAATTGTACAAATCAAAGGCTTTTTTAACATGGGGTGCTCTTTCGGGATCTGGATAAATTTTCCCCTTAAGATTCATATAGCCAGGAGGACTATTTCCAGGATACTCACCATTGCGTAATTTGGTATTAATCCCCTCTCTAGTTCTAATTTTAAGATTCCGTGAATATTGAGAAGCGTACATAGATTCGATGTCTAAATACATAAGATCCTCTATCCGTGCGAAAATTCTTGCTGGCGTCCTCAATTCTTTTAGTTGGCCATTTTCAAACAATTTATTAATTTGTCCCGATTCAATTAAATTCCTACTTAAGCGATCAATGTGGTGAACGAGAATAGCATCTGCTTCACCTGAAGTGATTTTTGAAAGCATTAAATTGAATAAAGGTCTATTATTATCATCTTTGGCGCTTTTTGACTCCTTAAGCACCTCTACGACTTCCAGACCGTATTTTTCGGAGTATTCCCTCAGTGCAGTCTCTTGAGTTTCCAACGATTGAACTTGACGGCTGTCGTCTTCAGAGGATTTTCGGCAATAAATGATATATTTCATTTTAGAATTTCGAGAGAATTATATACCTGATCAATTTCATCGGGAGTAAAAATACTATTTAAATCAGTTTTTGAGTCTACTTGAATAATTTTCTTTTCAGGGACTGCAATATTTAACTTCTTACATGATTGGCTAATGGAATATCTTTTCTCTCCTGATCTGAAACCATTATTAGAAGTCCCTTTTTTAAACCCTTTCACTAGATAATCGGTTAAATATGAGGCCATGGCATTTGCGGATCTAACCAGCTGTATAGACATATCGTGACCTCCGCCCATTCGAACCCAATATCTTTTAATTACTTTTATCGGTAAAAATTTGTTGGTGACTACGTGAAGGTGAGTGTTTCCGTTTTCTTGAAATTCTATTACCCAAACAAATTTAATGTCTTTGTGTATTTTTCTTTTAAGAGTAACCAAAAAATGATTAAATAGTTTAGTTATGTATTTATGAGTGAAATTTCCATTTTCACTCAGGTATTCAGGTGGAATTATTTTGGGATCAAGAGTCAAAGTAAGTAAATGATTTAAATTATTTAAAACAATAACTTCATGTAATTTATGTTTAACTTGTATAGCCTTGAATATCTGACATTTAGGGCAATTCCAACTCCTACAATAAAGAACTCTAGTTTCAAAAAATATTTTTCCATTTTTGTTGAAAACTGCTATATATTTTCTTTGACCACAAAATCGAGGAGGGATTGATCTAGTTGTGGTCAACTTCCCAATATTTTTTTGTCTACTCAGCCAAGCATCAACAGAAGAATCATGTTGAGATGTTCTTTTATTAGTCAAGATAAGCACCTCCCCGCTAGCGCGGGGTGGTGTGTTTTCTTGGGCAGTACATATAACTGGCGCATCACCGTTTCCGTTTGTCATATTTTATTTTCCGGAAACGGGTGATTGCTTTCCCCAAATAGAATAAGCTTCTATATATTTCTTCGATTTCCGAACCAGAAGGAACCCGTCCTAATTTATTAGTAAAAAGAAGTTTTATTCTATCGGGGCAATCCCTTACCCCGTTCATAACTTTTAGTTATGGACGCTACTGTGGCTGCAGCTCTGACCACTGTTCTGGCAATATTTAGCACTTTATTTTGTTGTTGTCAAACGAAAATGGCAACAGGATATAATCAAACAGAAAATGACATCGACCTCTACAAAAAGATATTTGAAGATCGCTTTTATTGTTTTCATTCTCTTGTGGGCAAAATTCAGTGTAAATCTCAGGTATGGTTATAACTGGACTGAGTGGATATTTTCACTATCTCTTTTGATTATTGGCTTTAAGTCAGCATTTTTTATTATTACTAATAACGTTTATTCTCAACTTGAAAAAATTGCTGATTCATATCCCAAGAAACAACTTTCAACATTTGACAAGTTGTCTAAATTTATTTTTGATCAGCAAAATTTTATAGCGTTAGGCTATGGACTGATGTTTAATCAGTTATCAGAAAATTATATAAAAAAATCAATTAAACACATCTGGAAAACGTGGGGCGGGAAAGATTTTGATAAAAAATCAAGGGATCCATTAGCGTGGTATATAGCGAAACTAGAGATTGTGTTAAAGGATATCAGGAAGACTGATGCAAACAATTCAAGTGCTGATCGGCAAACATTAATAAGTAAATTAAAAGATTACAAAAAGATGAGAAATGACTTCACGCATTGGATGTTATTGCCAAGACATTATGGTTCTTTCAGTCAGTACTACAAAGAAACTGCTAATGATCCCAAAATGTATGTGTTCATAAAAAGGATGACTGATTCGGGTATGGAAGTTATTTCTTTATTGAGTGCTAATTTTGACTTATAAATTGTGACGTTATAAAGACCAGGACGACTTACGTAAGTGTGCAGCGGTTTTAATACGGGCCCTCGCGCTTCAAGATTTAACATGCTCATTCCAAGAGGGGTTTATGATAAAGTCGAGATTAAAGAGGTCTCATGAAAAAACTGGTATTAACTGTGAAAATTAATTAATTGTAAATGTTTACTTCAAAGTCTATAATGTTCATGTAGAATAGACAATGAAATTCGATAAAGGCCTGAGCGATATCCAGTTCGTGTTTTTTTATTCAGCAATGGATTTTTCTGACAAAATTTCTATTGCTCAATCGTTTGGTAAGATTCAGTCCATCAATTTTAAGGAGAATCCAATGATTCTGCCTATTCCAAATGACTCACCTCCAGAAATTCCAAGAGTTATATTAAAAGATGCAAGTAAAAGTTACAGTGTTAACGTAGCATTAGATCGGACCGATATCCAATTTCATTCAGAAGAAGACAAAGCTACACTTACCCCCCTATCCAAAATTGAAAATGCTGAGAATATTCTGTTTCCACTGTTAAGTGATACTTATGAGATACTGACTGCTTGTTTTGGTGCAAAGATGACAAGGATTGCATTAATTGCAAAAGAGATCGTAAAGCTTCAAGAGAGTTCTAAAGTATTTCTAAATCGAGTCTATTTTAAAAAAGATACCAATCCCTTTGAAATGAACCTTGCCTTTTTATACAAAGAGAAAATTAACGAATTTCAAGTTAATAGATGGCTCAGATTAAATACGTTAAGGAAAAAAAGTAACCAGAATGACGATAAAGCTATATCGATTATTTCAGACATAAATACAGTTGTAGAATCACAATATAAATTTAACGTATCTAATGTTAAACAATATGCAGTATCGAGCATAAAAACTATTGGAACAATAACGAAAGAGATATTGCAATCACCAAACGGAAAAACTAAATAATGAATCTTTTTTTTAACCCTTTTAAAAAGAAAATAGACTATGAGGACTCACTAGTGTCAAACTTTGGAAATGTGGCATCTATGTCTATTGTGAGATCAACTCTTTTTAAAAGCGGATGGTATACACCAGAAGACTCATTGTCTACACAAACCACCGTGAGAGACTGTGTTTCTTGTGAGCCAATTTCTTATTCCAGACAAATGAGTCAGTTTCTAAATAGTTACGAGACATTCGATCAATTTTTAGAAAATTTGCTTGTTACAACCCATATTAATGATATTCGAGGAGTAATAGATTATCAAAATAATGAAAACGGTTTGATACTAAGAAAACTGCATGACAATGCTATCAAGGAAAGAACGGAATTTGAAGAGGGATTGAAAAGGCGTAGTGAATTGGAGGACTTACAATTCGATAAATCTGATGACGATAACGGATGAAAAGTACCTTTTTCTACCAGAAACTGAGCCGTTAAGACAAGGGGATATTTTGTATCCAGTCCCAAGGTTTGTGCCAATAAATTTATCTCAAAGTGATTATACTTACAGTCCTTCAGGAGAAAAATCGTATATTCTTTCTAAACCATGGAAAGAAATTGCAGGAAAAGACAATGTCTTTTCAACTAGAGCAGTCACAACTTCATGGGGAATAATAATTTCTCAAGACTGTGATACCAGGAATGAAGCTGTGTCATGCTGCCCTATTGAAACTTATGATGCGCTAAGACTCTTAAGTTCCAGAAAAAAGATGATTAAAATACGTGAAATGCAACAAATGAATCAACACAGGTTTCATCTTCCACCAAACGAAAAGATCGGTTTTAGTGAAGACATGTATGTAGAATTCGATGTCATTTTTCAATTACATGGTAATAGCTTGGATATTAGTAAAGGTGATCTAAGGAAAGGAAGAATCAATAACGAAATATATCTACATTTTAGAGAAAAAATTGCTAACTATTTTAGAAGATACGCTTATGATGAAACCGCAACTATGACAGCAGAAATGAAGCAAGAATGCCAAAATTCCAGAGCTGAAGAAGAAGAAAAACTTAGACGAAAAAGTTTACCCTAAGAGAGAGTCAAACAACATTCTAGCTAACAATTACTAAACTTGAATAATAAGTTCCAACATCGTCCCAGACCCGCAGCCAGCACGTGTAGTATGTAATCGTACCCTCGTGATTCAAGGACCTATTCCTCAAGGAGGATTACCCGTAACAGTATACGGCTTGACAGGTGTTCGAAATAAGAGTAAAGTCTGGTAAGCCTTATATTTATAAGGGCATTATGAAAGATTATAAAACAATAGTAGCAGAAATTGTTGATGCTACTGAAAACATCAAGGATGAAAAGTTAAAGGAGATTGCATTTCAAAAGCTCTTAGAACATTCTTTAGAGCCTAATTCATCATCAGTATCTAAGAAGGTGGAGTCGATGGATACAGGAAATTTTTCTAAAAAATTGGGTGTAAAAAAACGCTCCAAGTCTTCCGTGGTTAGAGATAAAGTCGTTCGAGAAGAAGTTAAGTCTGCTTTTAATGATGTTAGTCCGAATATGCCGGGTTTAAAACCATTAGGCTCTCTTAAGCAAAAATGGGAGAAATATATTTGGGCATTAGTCGTAGCAAAAGAAAAAGGGATTGAAATGATGACAAATAATGAAATAGCCTTCGTTTTATCTGAAAAATTCTCGGTAGGGGTTACAGAAAAAACAGTGAATAATTTAACTTTTAAAGTTGAGTCCGGATTCGTACAAAAAAGAGATCTGGAGGGTACGCGAGCATGGAAAGTTCTAATTGACGGTATAAATTCGATTAAAGAAGAAAGTACCACTAAATAACATTCTTCCAATGGATTCGACAGAGATACTTGGTCAGCTACCAGTAAGCTTGCGAGACGAGCTGTTGCAAGCATTCAATAATATAACTACACATTTTAGAGAAGGAAGATGGGAGCCATCGGAGCTAAATAGCGGAAAACTATGCGAGGTCATATATTCCATATTGAATGGGTACGTCTCAGGTACCTTTCCTCGCAAATCTTCCAAACCTGCAAATATGCTGGATGCTTGCCAAGCCCTTTCCGGAGCAACTTCGTCGTTTCCTCGCTCAGTAAGAATCCAAATTCCACGCATGCTTGTCGCGCTCTATGAAATCCGCAATAATCGCGGTGTTGGACACGTTGGAGGAGACGTTGACCCCAATCATATGGACGCTGCTGTTGTACTTTACTGCTCTAAATGGCTCCTGGCCGAATTGATAAGGGTTTTTCATAATACAGATGTAACTACTGCTACAAGGATGGTAGAGAACATTATCGAAAAAGAAATTCCTTCGGTATGGCGTGTTAATGATAAAAAAAGAGTTTTAAGTAATAAGCGAACAATGAAAGACAAAACGTTGCTATTGCTCTACTCCGAAAATGGCTCTGTTAACGAAGTTGATTTAGTATCATGGGTTGAGCATACAAACACTGCGGTATACAGACGCGATGTGTTGGCGGGTGGTCATAAGGCAAAATTATGGGAATATGATAGAAAACTCAAAACGATAACTCTTTCTCCACTTGGCATAGATTATGTAGAAGGAAAACTATTATAAAGGCTATAACGACTAAACGGGTCTAGACCGATATGCTCAGCAAGTGGAATTTTAATAAAATATGACAACTGAAGCTAAGCCTGAATTTGGGGCATTTATTGTTGAGGTCGAAGGTAAGCCTATTGTTACAAAACATGTACAAACTTGTGATGGTAGAACTGTCTATTTTATTTGGGTCCGGGGATTACACTACTACGGAATCACGATAACTGATCGTTTAAACGCAGGGGGAACAGCAACTATCCATGAGCTATTCGGGTCGACAGACACAGTACAGCTGGCTCCGAACGAACACAGACACTGGCAAAATAATGATCTACTTTTGGCTCATACCATTTCCTAGAGTCCAGGATCCTCTTCAAATTTAAAGCTCCCATTAATATATCCTGCTGCCCTCAAAGCAGTTAGACCTCTGTAAGTTTCAGCAGCGTGATACGTATGATCATTTAATAGATTGTGTTGAAATGCTAACTCTAGAGGAATCAGTGCTAATAAACTAATTTCCTGCCTGTTCACATCAGCAGGAGGAGAATATAAAATAGTTCCATCCTCCAGACTCTGGACTCTGTTCCCCTTAATTCTGCCAATATCTACTTCTGCAGCGTAAATTAAATAACCTGTTTCTGCTCCATCATGTTTCCATCCCCAATGTAAATATCTCAGTTCATCTCGGTTAAGCTCCAGCCCGGTTTCTTCTTGCACTTCCCGCATGCCAACACTTCGAAAGCCTTGATCAACATCGCTTACTTTTCCAGCTGGAATTCCCCAAGGAAGTCCTGGTTCGTCGGCCTGTTGAACAGCCATATAGTATTTTGGGGAACCCTCTTCTGACACAATTATCCACACACCAACTGAGGAAAGCTTGTAAGTTACTCTTTCTTCTCCAAATCTTTCAAGTGGATAAGGAGGCGCAATTTCGACAATCATTGCCAAGATATTACTACATTTCCCTCTAATTAGGCACAAACATGTGAATTAAGATATGTTCCAACATTGTTCCAAACCAGCAGCTTATACAATATTAGATGGGGAGTAATAAATAATTTAGTCTGAGGTTAGTGAGTATGGATTACCCACTCGGGAGGTAAGGTCATATTACCCGCATCACTAGGCAGTAAAATCTGCTTGCTGCCGAACCAATTGCGTTTACCATAAAGTTCATCTCTTATTTGTTTAACCGCAAAAAGATGTGCATAGGGGTTAGAATAAGAAAATTCGGTTTTACGACCAACAGTTCCCTGGAGTAACCCGCTACTGGAAACTTCAGGCCCTTCCAGGTGCGTCATTGAAGTTGAGCCTACTTCTGTGGGAAAATACATCCCCGTTCTTTTATGGGTCAAAATTTTTGCTCCAGCCGCTCTGGCCTGAATAATTTTGCTTTCCTTCAGGAAATGGTCTTCTTGGATACTATAATAATCGGGCGCTATTATTTGGGTTTTGTAAATCCAATGCTTCAATCCTTTATCTAGTTCGAATTCTCCGGAAGAGCAAACATAGTCTGGCCACGGCATATATGATATTAATGACATCCTCGATAAACTATTCAAGAAAGGTATATCGCCTATTGATCGGATGTAACTATTTGTCGCGCAGGCTACCACAAATACTAAATTTTCGGGAGCCACGTTTTCCTCGTTTACCAGTTCCTGAACGATGTCCTTAAATAGCATGAAATATCCCGGGTGGGGAACACCATTAAACTTACCATCAAGAAGCACCACTTTTAAGTCGGGATTTTCTTTTCGCCTTGCTTCCAAGATTACCCCAACCTCCTCCATGGTAGGGTGGACCGAGTTAGAAATTAATCTGGCTCCAGGTCCTATCCACAAACCAGATTCTTCCTGGGGAAGATTTCCGTAGATGGCTCTGCCTCTGGCAAGCTGGCCATATTCTTGATAATTAATAAAGTCGTTGAAATAAGCGTAACTGGCTACATTTTGTCGAAATTGAGGATTGGGTGGCGGATAATAACCCTCTTGTGTGAAAATACCATTCGAAAGTGCTAAAGCCATGGACCTAATTGCTTGAGGAGAAAAACGGTAACCTAATTTGATTAGGCTCAAATCGTCTATCTCATTCTCATAGCCCATTAACCAGATCACGGTCTCCTCTGGCACTATGGCTTCGGGGTAACCTTTATCAATTGCCTTCTGCAATTCGGGATTTACGCTTTCGCGTTCAGCACTTGCCATCTAGGATGAGCAGTTTATCATATCCACCAGAAGATAATTACTTAATACAACTTTTAGCACTTAATAACATTCGTCTCGGCTTGAATAAGTTCCAAGTTTGCCCCAAACTCGTAGCAAACTTCGTGCTATGCCTAGTGTACTATATGAAAACTATTGGACCCATTCGTAAGTTTGTATATAATCATTTAATGGATAGAAAAACAATTAGCACAATAGTTATTTACGCAGGAGGTTTTAGCATTTTAAATGGTTTTGGAAATTACTTCTTTAAAAATCGAAACATTAACTATTTGATGTTCATGTTGGGAATAGGAGCGATTCTTGTAGTAATTGGGGTTATTTTAAAAAAGAAAAGTTAGCATAAAAAGTTCCCGCATGGTCAACCAGTGCCAACCAGTAAAATTACAGTTCTAAAATAGCTTCTTTGCGATCTTTGATTTTAAATCCTACTTTTTCACACAGTTTTAATGATTGAGGATTATCCAAATTAATAAGTGCGGTAATTTGTTCAATTTTATTTTCTTTGGCCTTTTTAACTAATTCGTTGTACATTAAAACGCCTAATCCCCTACCTTGATATTCCGGATCCAGACCTACATATCTAATGTATAGATTTCCATGGAACGGCAAGGTTTCATGGGCAAGTAAGAAACCAATAACTTTTGCTTCGTCTTCTACGACGAAGCAAAATCCAGTATTCACATTTATTAAGAATTCTGATTTACGGGAAACCAGATGTTTCTCTTGTTCAGCTTCATTCAAGTGGTCAAACTCATCGCCTAAATATTGTTTTTGAGTCAGAATATCAATATGGTGAACAGCCTCGTAATCACTATCCTTCATTTGCCGAACACTGATATTCATAGATTGATTTTATTATATATCTACAAAATTGTTCGAACTTCGTCCCATACTCGTAGCAGGTTCAAGATTGTTGTAGCAACATGTCTGAAGTGTTAAATTAAATTATGGAATTGAAACGTTTTGCGTTGTTTATAAGAATAATTTTTTTGGGTGCAATTTCGCTATTTATGGTCAGGGCTTTATTAGGAGCCCGGCAAGCAAAAGAATCATTTATAAGTTCTACCCCAATTCAGTCGTCAAAAATAAGCAGGATTGACACAGCACCGACTATTCCTACTGGTGCTTCGATAATTGTTTTAAACGGACAAAAATATATTATTACAAAAACCGGAGATATGGTGGGTTTTCTCAAAGTATCAAGATATGATCACTCCAAAGAGGAAATGTACTCGATTGTATTCAAGGGTGAAATCAAGGTAACCGCTAAATATGTAGTACATGACAATACTGGCGAAGGAATGGACTCGTTATTTAATAATCTGATTTGCTTATCGGATTTGAATCAAGAATCATTGGCTCAAATTCCCATGCTTGAGATTGATGAAAGGGATGTTTGGTTTTGCTTTTCAAATATAGAAGCAGCTCGAAATTTATTTAAAGGTTATCCGAAAAACGGAACTGCGACAGTTACTATCGATAACTACACAATTAGCTACGCACCGATGGAAACATTTAATAGTGCCGTTTTAAAAAAAATGGTGAGTGTTAAATAATAAAACACTGGCTTTAACTTATGGGGAGAAGTAATAACAGTTCTTTCTGACTTTTGTAGTATTCAACACTCGGCCGAGAGTCGTCGACCCTAAACTTTGTCGCCATGCTACTAAATGTTTGGGCTATCAAATAAGTGTGTTTTTCCCAATCACTTATCTTAGCTTTGACATATTTACCCCCAGGAATAACCCACTTTTCAACTCCTAGGTAATTTTCCCCCGGCAAAGAAGCAACGCAAGCTCTATAAATTCCATTGTCGGAATTTCCTATAAGAACACCGTAAAATTTCCTGCTTTTTAGAGTAGGTAATTTAGATTCCAGAGTTCTGAAAGCTTCCACAGACCCCTTGACGCCTAGAGTTGAAACACACAACACGTTGATATCATCTATTACTACCTCTAAAAAGTTATTTTTCATAAAACATTCTTTAAATATCTTCCTGTATAGGAGCCTTCAGCATTTACTATTTTCCTAGGAGTTTCTTGAGCGACTACAAAACCTCCTTTTTCTCCGCCTTCCGGACCCAGGTCAATTATCCAATCCGCATTTTTAATAACATCCAAATTATGCTCTACAACCAAAACCGTGTTACCGTTGTCTACCAGCCTATTTAGAAGTACTAATAACTTTTCAACATCGGCAAAGTGCAGTCCGGAGGTAGGTTCATCTAATATATAGAACTCGCCTTTGGCCTGAAGCCTGCTTGCTAGCTTTAATCTTTGTGATTCACCACCAGACAAGGTATCCAAAGTTTGCCCCATTTCCATGTAATCCAGACCCACTTCGTCTAACAGATTCATTTGGGCTTTAATTTCACCTGCGTCAAAGAAGTCTCTAACTTCACTGGCTGTCATTTCCAAAACTTCTGCTATATTTTTTCCCTGATATTTATATCTCAATACTTTTTCTTTATATCTAGACCCGCCACAACTCTCACATTTCATTTTAACGTCACCTAAAAAGTTCATGTCCATTTCAATAAACCCGACTCCTTTACATAATTCACAACCACCATGAGAGTTGAAGCTAAAAAAGCTGGTGTGCATTCTGTTCTCATCAGCAAAGTACTTTCTGATCCGGTCAAATGCACCTACATACGTTGCGATACAGCCTCGTTTGTTAGCTCCAACCTGACCTTGGTCAATCAAAACAACCCGGCTTTCGTGCTGACTTACAATTTCTTCGATCAGTGAGCTTTTTCCTGATCCGGATACACCGGTTAAAGCGACTAACATTCCTGTCGGGATATTAACATTTACATTTTTTAAATTATGACGGGTGGCATTGGTAACCTGTAACCGGCCAGAAGCTTTCCTGTAATCACTTTTGGCCTTAATAAACTTGTCCCCGCCTAAGTACCTACCGGTTAGCGAGTTTGGGTTTTTAATCAGGTCATTAATGCTTCCAGTGGCTACAACTTGTCCACCCTTTTTGCCACCTGCCGGCCCAACTTCGATTAAATAATCTGCACTTCTGATAACTGTTTCATCATGCTCAACTACAATGACGCTGTTGCCGTTATCGCGAAGTCTTTTGAGGTTCTCTACAACCTGAGTTACGTCTTTGGGATGAAGCCCGGCTGTTGGTTCATCTAAAACATAGACTGTCTCAATCAGATCACAGCCAAGCTGACGGGCCATCTTGACTCTTTGGGCTTCTCCGCCAGACAAGGTATCGGCCGATCTATTTAAGGAAAGATACCCGACCCCTACATTAATTAAGGCCTGGAGCTGATCAATTAATCTCGGCTTGATAACTGCAGCGTTTTTGTGATCAAGACTTTTGACAAAAGCTAAACACTCAACCAGAGGCATGTGGCCGACTTCGCCTATGTTTTTACCATTGAGTCTAACTTCCAGTGACTTACTGTTTAGTCGCCCACCGTGACACTCTGGACAATCTACTAAATCAAAGTACTTCATATCACTCTCCGACAGGCTGCGATGGAGGTTACTGTTGCGGTGGATAATACGATGAACGACTCCCTGGAAAGTCCAGCGATCTATAAACTCACCGCTGACAGACTGCAACATTTCCGGTGGAGAAAAGAGCAGGCGATCCAGTTCTTCGGTATCATAATCGGACAGCTTTTTGTCCATATCAAAGTGACCGGAAGCTTTGACAATGCTCCACTGCCTTCCTCCCACGTACCAATCACCCGGGATGATGGCGCCCTGACTAAGACTTTTGCCCTTGTCGATCACTTTATAGACGTTCACCTCTACGGCCCGGCCTAATCCTTTGCATTTCTTACAAGCGCCATACGGGTGATTAAAGGAATAGTAGGATGAATCCATAGAGGGGAGGCCTACTCGGGAATAAAGAAGCCTTAAGTAGGTATAGCTTTCGGTTAAAGTGCCCACAGTTGAGCGCGGGTTGCCTCTGACCCGGTCCTGGCTGATAACAATCGTGGCGGACACACCCTTAATTTCATCCACTTCCGGGCGGTTACTTTTGTGGAGATATCTTCTGGCATATGACGGAAGAGATTCAAAATACTGCCTTTGGCCCTCTCTGGCGATGATATCGAAAGCTATGGTGGACTTACCTGAGCCTGAAACGCCTACAAGACAAACAACCTTGTTTCTGGGGATCTCAAGGCTGATATTTTTGAGGTTATTTTCCCTGGCTCCGGTTATAACGATGTTACTCATATATTTGACTAAGTTATAGGACTTGCATATAATAAGGTATAACGTTACGTTATAGTCAAGCGCATATGGATAAGCTAATCACAGCCGGGGAGTTGGCCAAATTGGCCTCTACAACCAAGAGAACAATCCTTTTTTACGACGAAAAAGGCGTACTTAAGCCTGTCAAGGTAAACAGTGCCAATTATCGGTATTACCTTGAGAGTCAAATCCTTGATTATCAGCGGATTCTTTTGTTATCTACTCTGGGGGTTTCCCTTGATGAAATGAAGAAAAACCTACGGGAAACTGGGGATTTAGAAAAATTGTTTGATGATAAGAAGGAATTAATTGAAAAAGAGATTAAGCTGCTTGAATTTAATCTACATAACCTAACTAAGTTTCAAGCCAAT
>Ga0208245_1001255_pt1 | contig 16211 bp, 16 predicted proteins | sample RifOxyC1_FD_184035 | JGI IMG/M metagenome (GOLD analysis project Ga0208245, IMG submission 184035) | Soil microbial communities from Rifle, Colorado - Rifle Oxygen_injection C1 (SPAdes) | ecosystem: Environmental > Terrestrial > Deep subsurface > Rock core/Sediment | place: Rifle, Colorado... | reverse complement strand
TGGTGCATGGACCCGCTGGCCCTGAACTACGATCCGCTAGCTACGATCGATGACGGGTCTTGCGAATATCCCCCAGAAGACATTTTGGGGTGCATGGACCCGCTGGCCCTGAACTACGATCCGTTAGCTACGATCGATGACGGATCGTGCGAATACCCGGAGAAACCGGAAAAACCAGCAGGATCGCCTCCCGCTGGAGCTGGAGAATTAGAACTCTTCGGCGCTATGCAGCTCCTGGGTTATGGGGGGTTTTTGACCATGCTAAGCCTTGCGGCTTGGCCTCGGTCAAAAAACAATTAACTATTGATCCTTGGAGAGAGGATGTCTGTTTCTGCCACAGACGCCTCTCTCCAAGATCTACCATTTTTAAAAATATTTTGATTGATTATTAATAAATAATAAAAAAACATTACAATGAGTGAAAAAGATACCAGACTTTCTAAGAGAGAATTTCTCAAGTTAATTCCGTTAGCTGGTGGAGTAATTGGACTTGAACTTCTACGACGTGGAATTGGAGAATTATTTTTTAATCAAGCAGAACCACCAGAGAATGTTCAGTTACCTGATTATTTGGAAGAAACTTCGGTTTTTACACCAGTTTCTCCCACTAAAAAGAGTGATGAAATAACTTCTGTAGATGATTCTTCCGCTCCTACTCCAGAACCAATACCGACCAAAACCGAACTCTCTTTTAATCCAGAAACAGATGTTCAAATTGGTGAAATTAATTTAACAAAACCATTTGTGATGGATATTCCTGCCGAAACTGGGTTTGCTGCGAATTGGGGATCGCTTCGTTTTGAGGTGATTCCGTGGTTTATGTTTGGAAAAACTTGGGATGATGAACTAAATGCAGAAGGAGTAAGATTTTACGAACATTTTTATCTGGGAATAAAAGATTCTTTAATAACTAAAGTATCAAATGGCAATGAAGTAATTGAAAATTCATTTGCCATGCTTCTTCACTCATATTCATATAAAAAAAATATGCTCTCTGGAGATTGGGGAAGAACTGCAGTTCTCAATCACATCAATGAGGTACCAGGAAGAGATATTATCGGCAAGCCGATTATTTTTTATCAAGAGGGAGTTGCTCCTCTATTATTGATTGCCACTAGCGCGATTCTAGTTGATGCGGATCGTTACAATACTGCTTTTAAATATTGGGAAGGAGTTGATCATCCTATGGTATGTGACTTGTCTATTTTTGAGATTCCCAATCTTGGTCCCAATCAAATTCATTTGATTGCTTGTGAAGGAGGCCCGACAGATATCACGGCAAATCGCTATATTCTGTCTTTTGAAGCAATTAACTTAGTTGATTTTATTGCCAAACAAAAATCATAAATTTCTTTATTACCCGCATCTTTATAATCCTTCATTAGCCTGATAAAATGCATCAAGTATTTTGAAAAAGAGATTAAAGATAAAAACGGTTAGTTTATCAGATGACCTATCGAAAATTACTGGATTGGCAGTAGTAATTGATGTTTTACGTGCATTTACGACATCATGTTTCATTATTGAAAATAAAGCGAAATGTATTTATCCCGTTTCAGATTTAATTGATGCCTTAAAATTAAAAGAAGAAAATAATGATTGGATATTGATTGGAGAGAGGAAGGGTTTAAAAGTTGAGGGCTCTGATTATGGTAATTCTCCAACTGAATTGGAAAGAGTAAATTTAGAAAATAAAACAGTTATCTTAACAACTAGTGCAGGAACCCAAGCCATAGATAAATTGGTTAATGTAGATAAAATTATCACTGGTGCTTTCGTAAATGTTGGGGCAATTGCAAAATATATAAGAAAAAATAATTTTGATGAAATTACTTTTATTTGCACAGATAATCGTTGGTTAGACAATGAAGATTATAAATTAGCAGAGTATGTATATTTTTTAGTTTTAGATAAAAATCCAAGTTTTGAACAAATTAAAAAATATATTATTAATCATCCTACAGCAGATGGATTTTTAAGAAAACCATATACCAAAACATCTAAATCAGATTTTAATTTAGCGATGCAAATAAATAGATTTGATTTTGTAATTGAAGCGCAACATGATAGAGATCGTGTATATTTAACAAAAATATAATAAATGCAAAAAAATACATATGCACTTTGGATTGTTTTTCAAGATGAAGAGTTGGAGAAAGTAATAAAAGATTTAAATGATGAACCTTTCATAGTGCATGCTGGAATTATTTCTATTATTACAGAGCCAATCGAGAGTATAAAAAAGAAATTATCTCATTTATTAAATAAAAACAAACCTTTTAAAGTTACTTTAGAAAAATTAACTCATTTTGATGATAATCCAGGAGGGGTTTATTTTTTATTAAAACAAAATAATAAATTAAAAGAATTTAATTATGAATTGAAACAAAATATCAAGCATAAAAGTAAACCATATTTTATTCCGACTCACCTGACGATCACTTATAGAAAATTACCACTTTTGGAAAAGAAAAAAATTATAAAAAAATATTCCTATTTGGAAGGAAAATCTTATTTAATTGACTCTATTTATTTAGTGCAAACAAATGGCAAGCCAAAAGAATGGAAAATTATTGAAAGATATGGTTTTTATTAGGAATGTTGAATCTAAATTTTAACTATGATATATTTGCTTCAATTTATATCAATCTAGATCAATTGAATGGATAGATTATATGCGAAGGTCTCCAGAACCAGAGCGTTATACTTTAAGACCAGAATATTTTGGTGGGCTTATTTATGATGCTAAAAAAGCAAAAACCATTTTACTCGAGCCTGCAGAATTTGCTTTTTTAGAAAAACTTTCCGCAAAAGAAAATCAATTATTTGATGATTTGACTTTGGGAAATGATGATATAAGAAAAAGATTAATTGATTTTGAAAAAATGGGTTTTATAACTCATGATAAAAATGGAACTATTTCATTAGTAAGCGTAAGACTTGTAAAACCAGAAGTTATTCCGACAAATTGTTTAACAGCTCCAATTAGAGTTTTTGATACCTATACTTTGAAATGTAACTTAGATTGTGGTCATTGTATGGTTAATTCCAATATTTTTGTAAATGAACCAAACAGAAGAACAATAGATCAAACAGCTGAAATTATGCGTAAATTTTATGAAGCTGGAAGTATGGAATGGAGATTTACTGGAGGTGAGGCTACTATTCAAGCTGATTTGTTTGATGCAATGCAAATTGCGAATGAACTAGGAATGAATTATGGATTGTATACTAATGGGTGGTGGAATGAGAAAATAGCAACAAAAATTTTATCTTCTGGAGTTGATGAATTAGTTATTAGTTTGGAAGGAAAAAAAGAAATTCATGATTTGAGAAGAAAAAATAGATCTTTTCAAAAAGTAATGGAAAGTTCTGAAAGAATTAAAAAACATAATTTAGAACATCCAGATAAACCAATAAAAGTTACCCTGGCAGCGGCTATTGGAAAAGATAATATGCGAGATGTCGGGTTTTTAGGAGATATAGCAGTTGAATATGGATTTAATTTAAACTTTATGCCGTTAAAACCAAGTGGTAGAGCTACGGTGGATTTATCAAATGAAATGCCAACAACACAAGAATATATGGAGTTTGCTAGAAATGTACAACTACTAAGAGAAAGATCTGATGTCAGACAGAGCGGAATTAAAATTATATTTAAATATAAAGATTTATTTAATCCAACTTATCCAAATAAATCAGACCAACCATTTCCATTTAATTTTTCAGAATGCGGAGCTCTGACAACTGCAATAAGCATGATGCCAGATGGAACGTTATTTTCCTGTCCATTTATTTTGGATTTTGATAAAGTAGGCAAATTCACTGGTCCAAATATTTTAAATACTTCAGTTCAAGAAGCTTGGTTGGATCCTAGATTTCAAAAGTTTAGACATGTTGACAAACTAGAGTGCAACGGATGTAGATATTACATGAAGCAATGTAGGGGGGCTTGTAAAGCAACAGTTTTGGGTTACGGGGGCGAAATAAAAGATGGCAAATTATTAGGTCATGATGAGTATTGTTACATGCCATTAATGCCAAAAGAAAAATAATTTAAAAAATTAATAATTTCATCAACAGCTTCCCCATTTGTTTTTTGTTGTGGTGTTTTTATATATGGCATTAATTTTTCTTCAAACTCACTTTCTCCTCTTTTTACATCAAAAGTAGGTACAACATAAGCAAACTCATCTGCATTGTCTCCAAATCCATATATTTTTTTTGCTAAGTAAGGATTTAGTTTTAAAAGGTAATACAACGATGTGTCTTTTCTTGCTTTTACGTGACAAAAATCAATAGTTGATGATTCAACTCTCAGACTAATATTATTCCAATCAATTTCAGGATATTTAGGAATTATTTTTTCTATAAAATAATTTTTAGTTTTTATTGGATTTTCTAAACCCTTAAGCCCAAGTGAGTATTGTCTAAAGATTCTATCTTGAGAAGATGGACCAGCGATAAACGAGTTCTGATTGAGTTGAGTAAATTTTTTTAAAATATTTCTAACTCTATTTTTATTTGGCAAATCAAATTCTAATAATGGGACCCACTTTTGTTCACTGAATTCATATATAGCAGAACCATATTCAGGTATAATAAAAAATGAATTTTTAAATAATGAGATGTTTTCAACATTTTGTGAAATAGGTAAAATGAGAGAATAATTAATTCTATTAAAAGTTCCTCCGCTTGAAATTACAATGCTACCTCCATTATTTATAAATGATGATAAAGTTTCAATCAAAGGTTGATATATTTTGTATTGATTATTGGGATCAGTAAGAGTTCCATCAATATCTAAAACCAGTGTTCCCTTGCTTTGTTTATATTCTGGACTCAATTCAAGTTCTTTGTTAATAGCCTGGATCATAATAAAATAGCAACTATTTCATTCCAATCAAAATTGTTTTGTTCGAAATTTTCAATAAGATAATTCATTTTTGTTAGTAATTCACTTTTTTTATTTTCAGTAAGTTGTAATTTGTATGGAGCTGGGCTATTGATTCTATGTAGCATTGTTGCAATAGTTGTACTTTTTACAAGCCAATAATTAGTATTAACGTGTCGTTTATATGATTTTAGAAATTCTTCAATAAAAAATGTTGGATTTTCTTCCCTAACTAAAAAATGAAGCATTGCATGTCCCAGAAAATACGATATTTCAAAATCTGTTGATCCAAAACAAAAATCTTCAACATCAAAAAAAATTATTTCATTATTAATATTTACACCTATGTTTTTTGGTGAAAAGTCACCTAAAATAAGTTGAGTATCATTTTTACTATATTCATCAAGTATTATTTTGAATAATCTGGCATTGCTATGTCTAAATTTTTGTTTGATTTTTTCTAAGAATTTTTCACGACTAAGATTTTTATCTAAAAAAGAAAGTTCTTCTTTTTTTTTCAATTCTTGATGAATTTTTCCTATTAAATTACCAATTTTTTTAGCTAATTGCGTCAACTCTTTTTCATTAAGTCCCAAATATAGAATTTCATCTACCCTCATTCCACCTTCAGGAAGTAAATCCTCAATAATTATAAATGGGTCTTTTTTATTCGAAAAGATAACTCTAGGAAATAATTTTGGAAAAAGCTTTGATAAAAAGTTTAAAGCTTTTTCTTCGATCAATATGTCTTTTGATTGCAATTGATATTGCGGAAGTCCAGATGGATGATCACTTCTGATTTTTAAATAATAAGAACTTTTATCAGTACATATTATTTTATAAACATAATGTATAGTGCCGCCTTCGGCTTTTACACAATATTTAATAGGAGGAATTCCAAAACTGTTATTGTTTTCTATTAATTGGTCTATGGTTTTTTTTACAAAATCAGGCATATTTTCTGGAATAAAGAATAAATTCTCATTTTTATTCATTATATCTTAATTTTACTCTCGAATGTTCCTCGCTACTATTGGTTTATTGAGTAAACAGAGTTGACAATTATTTTCATTAATTTTAACAAATTCAACCTGATATAAACTTTTTACAGGAACATCTTTTATCTTAAGGGACAATCTTGTTGTTGCGGTTGCAACTCCCATTACTTTTAATCCAACTGATTGCATAAAATCAACATTTTTTATAACGCATCCACCGCTAAAAATACAATCATCAACAAAAATTCCCTTCATGCCTGGGTTGGGAAAAAATCCTCTATGAAATGTTAATTTTCCAGTTTTATAATCAGAATAAGTGGTTGTAAAAGGTACTTCTAAATGTCTAGCAACGGCATAAGCAATAATAGCTCCAATTATTGATGGTCCTGCTACAAAATCAATTTTTCCTTTTAAATACTCAAATTCTTTTGCCATTCTGAAGCTTATCTCATCCATAATTTTGGGATGTTTTAAAAATTGAAGATTATCGATATAACCATTTCCATGTTCTCCATTTTCAAAAGTAATGTGTCCCTCAATCCATCCTCCACTTATTTTTATCAGTTCTTTAATGGTCAAATTTTTTAATTCTGTATTTTGAATAAATTCATTATGCATATTTAAATTTCAAATTTATCAAAGGATTTTTATTGTTAAATTTTCTTGCTGCTGATTGATATAATCCTGACATAAGTGTTGCTGATCTTAAATGAATTGACAAATCTGAAGTACTTAGTTTTTTTTCATTGTTAATGCATTCAATAAATTCAAGCATACATTTTCTTCTTGCATCTTCTTGATGTCCTCTTGAGTGTCCTTTCATCTCATTTTTATCTAAATCTTGTATACTTATTTTTTCATAACTTTTCCATTCAGGGAAAAGAGTATTGTTTCTGAAAATGTGAATGTCTAAATGATATTCACCACCTATGTTATATATTCCTTGTTTTTTATTTGGATTAATTTCTTTTGATTGATACGAAATAAAAGAAATTGCTTGAAAAGGTCCTTGTTCGATAAAATGAGTTTCGTGTCTCAATCTGCCATTACCTTTATATAAATCTTTTATATTTGGATATAACCACCCTCTTTGTGAAAAACCATTATGAACTAAATTTAAACTTCCCAAAGTAACGATTTTACTATTATGTTTAAAGGCAAAAATAGAAAATGCATCAATTTCTCCAAAATTACTTGTTTTTTTAGACAATTCATGATCTGAATACTTTTTAGTTTTCAAGTAATTTTTAAATATTTTTTTATAATCTTTTGTTGTAAGTTGCGTAAAAAAATCTGTTGGTCTTACAACACTAGTAAAAATATCTACATTATTTATTTTTTTAGCATCACTTTCTGCTGCTTCTATGAGCCAATGCATGATATCCATAGAATGATATCCTGTATGAGAAAATTTCCCGAACCCATAATTATACGAATGATAATCAATATCGATAATTTCTGAAGGCAATCTCCACTGTCCATCACTATGAAAAGATTGAATTGATGTTATTGGACAATTTGTTTTTTCGAAAATTTCTGAAATGAGTTTTCTGATTTTTATATATGCAGGATGGAATCTTCTTTGAGCCATTAAATTAAATACAAGTAATGGATTCTTTATTTTTTGTTTTTTGTATAAATTATTTATTTCAATGTAATCTGTGTAAATTTTTTTTGCTGCTGCTATATTAGTTGAGGCATTAGGAGCAACTGTAATTGGTTTGTCCATTAGAATATGTAAATTATTTTCTAAAGCCCAAATTGCATATGGCTTATGAACTAAAGGATCTGTAGCAATTATTACTGCGGTAATAGTATATTTATTAATTAAATTAAGTAATTTATAGGAAAAATTATTACTTATTTTTTCATTAAAAATATCACTATCTTTTGCAAAAAGTAATTTTGGTTTTTTATTAGATTTTTCAAGATATTTTTTAATATTTTTCTTTTTTTCTACCAAATCAACTGCAGCAATTATTTCAAAATTATTTTCCCTCCCATCTTTTTGGGCAATGGGATAATAAATTCTTTGTGCATGAGGACCAAAACCTATTAACAAGATATTTATTTTTTTCATGTATGTATAATTTTTATTATTTCTTTCCAATCCATGAATTCAAGATCTAAATATAAAACATTGTTTTCAATTTTGCTTTCAAATTTCTTTTTCAAATTAATTGAAATATTAAGTGGATATGGAACGATACTATTTAATCTATACAAAACTATACCCAATGCTACGGTTCTGACCAGTCTTAAATTAAATCTAGAATTATTATATGATCTTTCAAAATTTAAAATTTGTTCTAAAAGTTTTTTTTCATTGTTTAAGTTGTGAACAATAATATGGCCCAATAAATAAGCGTAATCAAATAAAGGATCTCCCAAATGAGCTTCTTCCATGTCAAAAAAAGTACAACTTTTACCATTATTATTTACTCCAATATTTTTGGGAGCAGGATCACCCAGTATGAGTTGCTTATTTTTTAATTTAGTTAATTCTTGTATTGCCCAATACAATGATGAGTGTTTTCTATATCCAAGTCTATGTAATAATTTCAGTTGATAATGCTCTCTATCGTCTGGTTTTCTAATTGGATTTTGATAATTAGCAGTTAAAATATGTATGCGCGAAAGTGTTTTTCCAAGCATTGTAATTATTTGAGAGTTTACTTGATTTTGTAAAAAAAGATCTTCTAGTCGTTGATCATCTTTATTTGGCATCGCATCTGTTAAAAGCATATAATTTTTTTCCTTATTAAAAGTTACAATAACAGGAAAATTTTCCGGTGCTATTTGTTGAAAAAGCACCAATGCCAAATATTCATACTCTATATCTTTAGGATTAGACTTAATTTGAGGCAGTTGAGCGAAGTGATCTGCACGTTTTTTTAAATACAGTTTTGAATTATTTTCTAAAATTAATTCAAAAACATAATGCGAAACTCCCCCATCAAGCAATTTTATCTTTTTAATTGGAATTTTACTCAATTCTTCATCAGTATTAATTTGAGATTGTATTTCTTGAGAAAATGTATTTCTTGGAAAATTATTTTCTGGTGATAATTTTGACATATTAAGATATCTTAAGTTTGAAAATAATATGTTGTATAATACTTCAAATAAGGTTATTTATCAAAGTTTTTAGTACCTTATTTTGTTTTTATTGTGAAAAACAAATATATATATTCTCCAACACCTTATGCTCAATCAGTTCTTAAAAATGCAAGAATTCTTGCAAAAAACGAAACTCCTCAACAAATGTTTGAAAGAGTAGTTAATGCTTTATATGACATTGAACAAAAATTTAATGTTAAAAAAAACAACACGAAACATTGGAAAAATAAATTTTCTTTTTATTTTGCGAATAAGGCTTTTACTCCTGGTACGCCAACTTTAAACAATGCAGGAAGAGAAAAATATAAAAATGCAGGACTATCTTCGTGTGCAATAATTCCAGTTGATTTAAATAAAAAAAGAGAATCAAAAAAACAAATAAAAGCCTATTATAGTCAAAATATGGGTTCTGGATTTGATTTGACTCCATATAAAAATCCTGTTGAACTATTGTATTGGTTGAATGATTTATCAGTTCGAGAAACAGCTACTGGAAAATATGAAAGATACATCGGAAATATGGCCAACCTTCATATTTCTCATCCAGACATAGAAAAATTTATAGTATCAAAGCAAAAGAAATACTTAGCTCACTTCAATCTATCAGTTGATGTTGATGATGACTTTATGAAAGCTGTAGAAAATAAAGAAAAATATATTTTATCTAGTGGTATAAAAATTGATGCATATGAATTACTAACTAAAATTGCGAGAGCATGTTGGGTTAATGGTGAACCAAACATAATGAATTTAAAGAAAATGAATAAAGATAATGCTTTAGAGAAAAGTTTGCCGTATACCACAACTCCACCATGTTCTGAAATGGGTATGGCAACAGGAGAAACTTGTCAGTTCGGATATATAAATTTAAGCTATTTTGCTAAACCAAAAGAATTTGATTATGATGATTTGAGCGTAGCAACAAAAACTTTAACTAGGACTTTAGACAATGCAATTGAAGTTAGTCTGGGTAAGTATCCTGATGAGTTAAGTACAAAAATTGCAAAATATAAAAGGAAAATTGGAATTGCTATTTCTGGGGTTGCAGACCTGCTTCTTTACTACGAAATTCCATATGAATCAGAAAAAGCACGTGATTTTATTTGGAATATTTTATCATTTGTTAACTATGTATCAAAAGTTGAATCCGTTGAATTAGCAAAAGAGCGCGGCTCATGCGTAGCCATGAATGATATTAAAAATAATAAATATTTTTCTGGATCTTATTTAACCAATCGTTTTAATTTTAATTCTAAAAAAGTGAAAATAACTGATTGGAAAAAACTAGATAATAAAATATCTTCTTCTGGAAAATTAAGAAATATTTCAACAACGGCAATTCCTCCCGCGGCTAGAGTTTCAATAATGATGGATTGTAGTCAGGGTATAGAACCTTTTTTTGGAATTCCTTCAAAAGTGGAAGATTTACCAAGAAGTATAGTTACTTTTATTATAAAAAATTCAACAAAATCTTATAAAAAAATTTTGGAAAAAGGTTGCGAGCAAGGTTCTTTTCAAGGATTGGGAATAAAGAATGAGGAGTGTTTGAAAACTGCAAAAGAAATTAATTATAGTGATCATTTGTTAATGGTGGCTAAACTTGTTGGAGAGACAAGCATGTGTGATGAGACGGCTTCAAAAACAGTTAATTTGCCCAATCTAGCAACTCCAGAAGATATATTAAATACCTATATTCAGGCACATAAATTGGGTATGAAAAATATAGCAGTTTATAGAGATAAATCTATTCAAGAACAACCAAAAAAACTTTAATTAAGATTTATAAGAGCATTGAATTTTCACTAACCTCATAATTTATATTCAAAAAATCCGATTTAAGCTAGCTGAATTAAATACAGAATAGATGAGATTTTATAAACACCTTTATAATCCTTCATTGGCCTGATAAAATGCATCAAGTATTTTGAAAAAGAGATTGAAAATAGGAACTGTTTTTTGCACTTGAGAAACAGCTCAAGCCCGGACTCGTAGCTCAGTTGGTTAGAGCATTCGGTTTACATCCGAAAGGTCAGAGGTTCGAGCCCTCTCGGGTCCACGATTAGATCAAGTTAGGGCCGGTAAGGTTTTCAGCCTCCGGTTAAACAGGCCAGAGAGATGTTGGACACCCTATTGAAAGCCAAGCTAGCCAAGTTGGTCACGGCACATGTCTGAAAAACATGGGATTGAGGTTCGATTCCTCAGCTTGGCACCAAGTTATTAACTAAATAATGAAAGGTATCGTCGCAATCGCGGCGAAACCATAGGAGCTTCGAACTTAAGGAAGGAGAGAGCCTTAAGCGAAAGAGAGAGTTCATAAGTGTTGCTGATAAAACAGCAATGAATGAACTAACATGGGAGCAATTTGCATTGTTCCTAAAAATAGATAAACAACACTCGCAGAAGGAGTCTTCTGTTAGTGCTGCCTATTCCCGTTTTAGAAAAATTGAGAAGTGGTTTGAGGTCGATAAAATGCCCCAAAATATGGTTGGCGCAGTTCGCAAAGCAGTAGCAGATGTTGTGAAAGAAATTCCATATTCAGAGTATGGATGGCACCAAGCATGTATTTCCCTGGCAAAGGCACCAACGGCAAAGGTTATCGTGTTTCTTGGGATGGGCACGGTGAGCCACACTGGACTGACCAGGGCTTGCCGTCAGGACATCCAGACCAACACCGCGACCCTCGCAAGTAAGTCTGTAGTACAATCGGAGAGCGGGTTATAAAACTCGCTCTCCAAAACACACTATGAAACAACATTACGAAAAAGCTGCCGTAGCTTTAGAAAAAAGACTAGCTGAATACCTGAAGAAAGAGAAACTAATCTCTATAGCTGAGGTATCTGAAGAGCAAATTAAAAAATTGTTACTAACATTCATTAAGGATTTTCTTAAATATCAGCTCTTTTTTGATGACTTTTCTTCACTTTGTGAAAAATTATTAGAGGTACTTCAAAATAAAAAACCTCATACCGATTCTGACCTTTTTATGATTTGTCACTATGGAGCTGAGTTAAGTTGGTACATTAGAAACGAACCAGCTAGAGCAGTAGAATTTTTAGAAACCATGCTTAATTACTATCATAAAAATGATTCATCAAAGAAAAAATTACATGATGTGAATACAAAGGTTGTGAGGTTGTTAGAGAATTGCTATAACTGGGCTGAAGCAAATTTTGGTCGAGAAAAACTGTCCTTAGAGGAAGGAGAAAAGATAGGAGTTTGTATTACAAATGACTATGTGAATAAAAAGATAACTGCTGATGAACTGTCAGAATTATGTGGTTTGTTTTATCATAAACTGGATTCAAATTTACAGTTATTTAGTTTATTAAAAGCTACTGCAAATCTTGAGCCAAACTCCACTGAAACAACTCAGACAATTGAAAACTTACTTGAGTACTTTGGAATAAAAAAATAATAAAAAAGCAATTATTTGCCCAGTATTTGACCGAACATTTCTTTGATAAATTTGAGTAAGGCTCTAAAAATCTCTGTGCTCAGTCGTATGATTTGAGTTAATACTCTTTCAGTAGCTTGAGCAGTGAGTTTGTTTTTTTGCAGGTTTTGATTGTTAAATTCAGTCATTGATTATTTCCTCAAATAATTCATCGGCAAATGAAGCAAAATCTGCTTGTGGGGTAATTTGCCACAGAGTGCCGAAATGATACTTTGTCAAAGATTCTTCAATCAATTGGCGTTTTTTGTCAGCAGAAAGCTGAGATTCCAATCTGCGTTTGATTTGAGTAGCGGTTAGACCGCGCTCTTTAAGACGTTTTTGTTGAGTTTTTGTATCTACTTCAGTGAGAATGACACGATTATTACAAATTTTGAGCAAATCTGCCTCAGCTAACAGAGCACTATTGATTAAGATAATTCCTTTTTTATTTTGAAGTTCGTGGCGTAAACGAACTAGCACTGGTTTCCACATGATTTGATTTAGTTGAGCAAGCTTGGTTAAATCATCAAAAACAAGTTCACCCAATTTCTGACGATTGATGGAGCCGTTTTTATTTTGTACTTGTTTGCCAAAGGTGGCAACAATTTGTTGACGAATAAGTTGATAGCGTGGTTCTTTCAGATCATTTTGAATTTGATGAGCTAGATGATCAAGCTCGATGTTATGCACTTCCCTTCCCTGTTTTTGACCAAATTTAATTAATTGCTGGGCAAGATAGGTTTTGCCACTGGCTACAGAGCCAGTAATACCAATGAGAGTTTGTGCTGAAAGTTTTTTTTCCAAAGCAACCTTGATGGATAAGGGCACATAATCATGCACTAGACCTTGAGATTTTTGTAAAGCTTTCACAGTGCTGGAACTGATGTGAGCCAATTCTGGGCGGGCAAATAAAATCATGGTTTCTATGCCATGATTTTGACTCAAACCAATGCTATTAAGATTTTGCTCATAGGTAAAATCTGTAGTATTTCTGACGCCCTTGATAATGACGGTAGCTCCTTGTTCATAAGCAAAATCAACCAACAAACCAGTGAAGTTGGCTACTTTTACGCCTTTCAAATGAAGCAAAGCATCTTTTGTCAGCTTTTTTCGTTCAAGAGCCGAAAAAGTATAGTTTTTATCTGGATTAGTGCCGATAGCTACCAAAACTCTGGGAAATAATTGTTGAGCGCGTTTGATAAGATCAAGATGTCCCACAGTAATGGGATCACCAGAAAAAGCATAAATAGCAAGTTTACCTGACATGGAGCAATTATAACTTATCAATTAGCTTTGGCAGCTTTAAATTTAATTAAGAGTGTATTTTCTCCAGGTGGAAAAAATGGCTCGCATGGTGATGTAAAAAGGAATAGCCAATAAGCCCCCAGCTATTCCACCGATTTTCAAACCAATCAAAATGGACAGAATGGAAATGAGCGGATTGATGTGAGCATTACTTTTCATGATTTTGGGAACCAAGAGATTGTTTTCCAGTTGTTGAATGACGATATAAAGAGCAATGACGATAGCACCCATAGCTGGACCAAAGGTGATGTAAGCAAAAATTACGGCAGGAATGGCTGAAATAAAAGGTCCTAAGTTTGGCAAGATCTCCAAAAGACCGGCCAAAATGGCCAAAGGTAGCGCAAAAGGAATTTTTAATAAACTTAGACCAAAATAAGTCATGAGTGCAATAGAGGTCATCAAAATAACCTCGCCACGTACCCAGCCACCTAGTTGAATTTCCAGATCGTCAATAAATTCTTGAGCGCGTTCTAGATGTTTTTCCTCTTTAGTAAACCAAGCCATTTTTTTATATAATTCTGGCCGATCAACCATCAGGAAAAAAGACATGATCAATAAAGTAACAAAGGTGAAGATACCAGCAGTGGTGCTAGCAACTGCTCCTACTAGGAAATTGATCGAGTTACCAAATTGATTGACTAGACTACCCAGTTCAAAATTGGATATCTGAAAAATATTGCCTAGCCATTCTTGCAGATAGAGCCAATCAATAGTTTTAAATAATCTTACGACTTCTTCAGTGAGGGGTGGCAGAACCAAGCCAGTAGTAGAAATGATCAGCAAAATAAACAGAATGTAAGTCAAAGCGATGCTCAGTCCCCTGGATAGATGTAGGTGTTTTTGGAAACGATTGGCGGTGGGATTGAGAGCTACTACCAAGATAAAGGATAAAAAGAGTAGCATCAGCAAACTGCGAATAACATAAAGAAAATAAACCAAGCCCAAAAAGACTACGGAAAAAATAATGATGTTTGGAGAAATAACTACCTGAGTTTTATTTTTGGTGGAAAGCCAGTTAAACATATTACTTATAGTATAGAAGAAAAAAACCTATTTTGGCTAGAGGCGGGAAGCTTGATCCTTTTTAAGGAGTTGGCGCAAATATTCAGATTTTGTTAAATCAAGTTTTTGAGAAGCATCCACCAGATATTGGTCCAATCTCCAAGGTAAAAAAAGATTAAATCTTTTTTGCTTTTCTGTCTCCAGTTGTGCCAATAGAAATGGTATTTTTCGTTCCAATTCCCTAATTTTGGAATAATAATGAACGACTAGGTTTTGATTAATTTCCAAAAAAGTAGTCAAGGGAGGCTTTTTTCTAGTAGTGAGAACCAGAATGGGTTTTTGTTTATTGAGTGCTTCAGCCAAAAAATAACCCACAGTGATGCTGGGATTGGTTATTTCTATAACCACCAGATCAGCAGTCTTCAAAGTTTGTAAAATTTGATGATGAAAATGACTGCTTTTTGTTTGAGAGATAACAAGCTCACGCAGTTCAGTTTCGGTTAAATGGGGGTGAAAAACTTGATGGCCAAGATTTTCCAAAAGTTCAATGACGGCCAAATAATTATATCGGCAAGATTTTTTATCATATGGCGAAGTAATCAAGATTACTTTCATACCGACCAAACTTTCAACTTTATACTCCTCAGCAAAACTAGGCCGATAGTATATAGCAAAATAATCACACTTTCAATAGTTATAGGATTAAATCCAAGTTTGGTGGTGATAGAAAATATTTGAGAATTATTGCCACTCGGCTTTAAGTTCGGCCACGATGGTTTTAATCAAGTTCTTTAAATCTTGAACGTCTTCATTTATCAACTGAAAGTTGCGTCGGACTAGTTTGCCACTGGCGTTGGGTTGTACAAAATCGAACTCCCCTTCTACTACTTCATAAGGAAAGGTGCGATCCAGTTGAGTGAGTAGTTTATAAAATAATAATTGACGTTTATAAGAACCCCTGATGCTTTCTGGCAAATCTTGTTCTCGTTCGGACAACTTACCCACCCTGCCTTCTATTTCGTTTTTACTTTTAACTTTACCAGTCTTGTAATCAACTACTTTGACTAGTTTTTTTTGCTGATTCAGCCAGTCAATGCGATCCACTCTACCGGTAAGTGAAATATCATCCAAGACAACCTTATTTTTCCCACTACCAAAAAAACGCTCGATAAGTAAAGGTTCCACTGTTTCGTTTTGATAATGAAAATAATATTGATCCAAGATTTTTTGACCATGTTTCAAAAGATCTTGAAACTCTTGTTTAGTCAATATTTCTTTGGCAAGTGCTTGCTCAAAGTTTTTTTGCAAATCAAGCAGAGGCAATGGTTTTTCGGTTTGTTGTAGGGCAGAATAATATTTTTCCAAAGCAGCGTGAACAGCTGTGCCAAAGGCAAAAGGTAAAGCCTTGGCGCGTGGGACTTTTAGTAAGTTGTAATGTAAAAATTCCTCAGGATCTTTT